>Ga0182738_1008284_pt1 | contig 10348 bp, 8 predicted proteins | sample eDN5th30CBELigMG_FD_128876 | JGI IMG/M metagenome (GOLD analysis project Ga0182738, IMG submission 128876) | Enriched Miracle-Growth compost microbial communities from Emeryville, California, USA - eDNA 5th pass 30_C BE-Lig MG (version 2)... ... | reverse complement strand
GGCCCGTCGTCGGGAAACGCCAGCCCGTACACGCCGTCCTCGCCCGCGACGACCGCCGCCGCGTCGATGCCGCGGCGCTCCACCGCCGCTGCAACCGCCCGGCGGCCGGCCTCCAGCGCCGCGCACGGGAGCGGGCCGGCGCCGGCCCGCCGGTGATGGAGCACGCGCGGCACGTGCCCGATGCGGCGGGCCCGCTCGGCGGCGCGGAGCGCGAGGTCGTGATGCTGCGCGCCGTCGAACGCGGGGCGGAACCCGCCGAGGGCGAGGAACAGCGCACGGCGGAGGCTGAGCATGTGCCCGACATACATGGACGAGAGAAGCAGCACGGGCGACCAGTCCGGCTTGAACCGCGGCGCCTGCCGGCGGCCCGCGTCGTCGATCTCGTCCTCGTCGCTGTAGACGATGTCGGCATCGGGATGCTCGGCGTAGTGGAGCGCGAGCTCGGCGAGGCAATCCGGCGCGATCCGCCCGTCCTGGTCGAGGAAGGCGACGACATCGCCGGTCGCCAGCGCGACGGCGGCGTTCGCCGCCGCGCCCGGCCCCTCCGGGTGCGCGAGGCGCCCGACCCTGATCCGCGGGTCGCGCGCCGCCACGTCGGCGAGCATCGGCGCGACGTGGGGCGCCATGCTCCCGTCGTCGACCAGGCACAGCTCCCAGTCCCCGTGGATCTGGGCGATCACCGAGGCGACCATCCCGGCGAACGCGCCGGGATCGGGGTCGCGGAGGGCCACCGCCAGCGACATGCGCGGCAGCCGGCCGGCGCACGCGCCGAGCGCCTCGCGGAGCTCGGCGACGTCGGCGCGGCTGAGGCGGTTGACGGCGAGCCATGCCGCGTAGGGCGCCACCGCCGGCTCGCGCCACGCCGACAACGCCTGACCGCGGCCCCGCGCGAGCCGGCCCTCGATCCGTCCCTGCGCGAGGTAATGGGCCAGCGGGTCGATGCCCGAGGCGGCGACATCCGGATAGCGGGCGCGGTACCAGGCGGCGTCGAAATCGAGGCCGGCGTCGCCCTCGCGACCGGCCGCGCCGGGTCCGGCCGGCCCCGCCATCCGCCGCCACACCCTTCCGGCGAGGCGCCACGGCCGCGACCGGCGGACCCTGCCCATCAGCCTGTCATTCTCCCGAGGCGGCCCCCGGTGGGCTCCGCGGCGCCCATGGCGCGACGCTCAGCTCTTCTCGTCCTCGGGGTGCCGATGGCCGAGATGGCCCTGAGCCGGTGCCGTCGTGGCCGACGCGGCGGGAACCATGTGCAGGCTGCCATGGCGCACGGCGCGCTCCGAGATCACGTGGTCGGCGAAGTGCTGGAGATCGGCCATCGGCCCCTTGAGGATGCCCACCTCGAGGCAGTTCTCCGGGTCGAGATGGACGTGCATGCTGGCGATGGTGAGGTCGTGGTGGTGATGGAAGGTATTGGTGAGCCGGCTCGCGAGATTGCGGGCGGCATGGTCGTAGACGTAGGAGAGGACGCCGACGCAGTCCTGCTGCGAGCCCGCGTCCTGCGCCATCCGGGCGAGGCCCGCCCGGGCGAGGTCGCGGATCGCCTCGGACCGGTTCTGGTAGCCGCGCCGCGCGATGACGCCGTCGATCTCCTCCATGAGATCGTCGTCGAGTGTGACCGTTACCCGCTGCATCGTCGCGTCGCCCCGTCCGTCCGCCAGGGGTCGATATAGGAGGACTTCGGCGGCGATGGCAACGCCGCGCCGGCCGGGCGCCTAGGAGGCGACGGGCTCGGCCGCGCCCGCCTCCGCCGCCGCGCGCGCCCGGAAACCGCGGCGGACGACCTTGCCGCTGGCGGTCAGCGGCACCTCGTCGACGAAGGCGATCTCGCGCGGATACTCGGCCGCCGACAGCCGCGCGCGGACGAAGGCCCGGATCTCGGCGGCAAGCGCCGCACTGGGCGCGACGCCGGGGCGCAGCATCACGTAGGCCTTGACGATCTCGGTGCGGAGAGCGTCGGGCTTGCCGACGGCGGCCGCGAGGTGGACCGCGGGATGGGCGGCGAGGCAGTCCTCGATCTCGCTCGGCCCGATGCGGTAGCCGGCGGAGATGATGATGTCGTCGTCGCGGCCGATGAAATGGACGTAGCCGTCCTCGTCGCGGACGGCGCGGTCGCCGGTCCGCATCCAGTCGCCGGCGAACTTCTCCGCGGTCGCCTGCGGCTGGCCGAAATAGCCGAGGAACATCGCGGGGTCGGGCCTCCGGATCGCGATCTCGCCCTCTGCTCCGGCCGGCAGCGGCCGGCCCTCGCCGTCGATCAGTTCCACCGCATGCCCGGGAATGGCCTTGCCGATCGCCCCCGCCCGCGTCACCCCGAGGGCGGCCGAGGCGCCGAGGACGTAGTTGCACTCGGTCTGGCCGTAGAACTCGTTGACCTTGATGCCGAGCGCCTCGGCGCTCCAGGCATAGGCGGCGGCGCCGAGCCGCTCGCCCGCCGCCCCGATGGTGCGCAGCGCGAGGCGATGGCGGGCGCCCGGGTCGGGCGCGGCGCGCATCATCTTGATCGCGGTCGGCGGCAGGAAGGCGTTGGTGACCTTCGTCGCGGCCATCAGCGCGAAGGCCTCCTCCGGGTCGAAGCGGCGGAAGGGCCCGAACACCACGGGAATGCCGCGGTAGAGGCTGGGCAGCAGGGCGTTGAGGAGGCCGCCGGCCCAGGCCCAGTCCGACGGCGTCCAGAACCGCGCCGCGCCGCCGGCGGCGAAGTCGTGGCTATAGGCGAAGCCGGGAAGGTGGCCGGCGAGCACCCGGTGGCCGTGGAGCGCGCCCTTGGGCGGCCCGGTGGTGCCGGAGGTGAAGATCATCAGCGCCGGATCGTCCGGGCCCGTATCGGCGGCGGCGAAATCCCCGCCGTGGGGCGCCAGCGCCGCCTCCCAGCCTTCCGCCGCGCCGTCCGCCCCGTCGACCGAGAGGAACGCCGCGAGCGAGCGCATGACGTCGCCGAGGCCGGCGAGCCGCGCCACGCCGGCGGCGTCGGTCACCACGGCGCTGACATCGGCGGCGGCGAGCCGCACCCGCAGCGCCTCGTCCCCGAAGAGGGCGGCGAGCGGCACGACGACGGCGCCGAGCTTGTAGGCCGCCAGATGGGCCATCACCGTCTCGGCCGATTGCGGCAGGTAGATCGCCACCCGGTCGCCGCGCCGGACGCCCCGGGCGGCGAGGGCATGGGCGAGGCGGCCGCTCTCGCGCTCGAGCGCGCCATAGGTGGTGACCGCCTGCGCGCCGTCCTCCCAGCGGACCAGCGCCGGGCGGTCCGGTGCGGCCGCGGCGTGCCGGCCGACGCATGCGACGGCGATGTTGAAGCGCGGCGGGACCGCCCAGCGGAAATGCCGGACGAGAGCGGCGTGGCTGGCGGCGGGACGGAGGATCACTGGCCGACGGGCGGGCCGGCGTCCGGCCCCTGCCGCTCGCCGGTATCGGGCGTGCCGAGCACCAGCGCCCAGAAATTGCCGTAGCGGTTGTTCGGGGCGTAGGCGACGGCGATGCCGATCTGCGTCACCCCCGGCTTGAGGAGGTTGGCGTTGTGGCCCTTGGAACGGCGCCAGCTCGCCATCGCCTCGTCGAGGTTCCGCGGGCCCGCCGCGAGGTTCTCGGCCGCGATCAGGGCGTCGTAGCCGCCCTTGCCGAGGCGCGCGGCGAAGCTGCCGCCCAGCGTGTGGGACATCTTCCCGGCACGCGCCATGGCCTGCGCCTGGCGGAGCGCGATCGCCGTCAGGGTCGCGTCCACCGTCACCGTGGATTCACCCCGCCCCCGCCGGTAGTCGGAGATCCTCGCCGCCGCGTCGGCGGTGTCGACGCTCGCCGGGCCGGTCTGCCCGCCCGGGACGACCTGCTCCTTCTTCTTGAACAGGCCGAACAGGGCGTAGGACGGCGCCGGCATCGTCGCCGCGCCGAGCGCCGTGAGGCCCGCGAGAAGGAGGCCGCGCCGCGAAACCGTCATCTGTCCTCTCTCGTCCTCGTCAACCGCCGTTGCTCCCGCCGTCGCCGAACGCCGGCCCGCCGGACGGCCAGCTTCGGATGCCGACGTCCTGCCGCGGATAGGGAATCTCGATGCCGGCCTCGCGAAACCGCCTGAGGATGGCGAATCTGAGGTCGGAGCGCACCGTGCCGCCGTTCGATATGCTCGCGAGGTAGAAGAAGAGCTGGAAGACCAGCGCGCTGTCCCCGAAGTTCTCGAAATTGGCGAAGGGCTTGGGGAACTTCAGCACCATGTCGTGCTTCATCGCGCAATCGACCAGGATGTCGCGGACCTGCTCCGGATCGGCGTCGTAGGAGACGCCGACGAGGATCGTCGACCGGCCCGAATTGTCCCGGAGGTACCAGTTCTTGACGACGCCGGAGATGAGGCTCGAATTGGGGATGATCACCGAGGCGCGGTCGAAGGTCTCGATCTCGGTGGCGCGGACGCTGATCCGCTTGACGGTGCCCTCGTCGGTGCCGACCTGGATCCAGTCGCCGGCCCGGATCGGCCGCTCGGCGAGGAGGATGAGGCCCGAGACGAAGTTGTTGACGATGCTCTGGAGCCCGAAGCCGATGCCCACCGACAGCGCGCCGGCGACCAGCGCGACGTTGGCGAGGTTGATGCCGGCATAGCTCAGCGCGAGGATCGCGGCGAGGATGAAGCCGACATAGCCGGCGGTGGTGTTGATGGAGTTCTTGAGCCCGGGGTCGATCGAGGTGGTCGGCAGGAAGCGCTGTTCGAGCCAGCGCTGGAACATCCGGCTGAGCACCACCACCGCGCCGAAGATCAAGAGGGCGAACAGGACCGTTGTGTAGGTGACGCGGAATGAGCCGACCTCGATGCCGTAATAGAGGCTGCCGAAGCGGTCGAAGAAGGTGCCCGAATCGAAGCCCCACGGCGCGAGGATGACCAGCGCGGCGAGCAGGAACAGGATGATCCGGGCGATGCCGTTGAGGAGGACGGCGAGGCGCTCGACCGTCCGGTCGCTGAGGCCGACATTGCGGCCCACCTGGAGGCCGCCGGACTGGCCCGGCAGGAGGACGACGTTGATCCCGAGTTCGGCCAGCCCGCCGGCGATCACGTAGCCGCCGGCCACCACCCAGACCCATGCGATCTGCTCGATGACGAAGCGGGCGAAGGCGAGGTAGCCGAGTACCGCCGCCACGATGGTGACGACGGCGGCGAGCGCGGCGAGCGGGGTGAGCGCCCGCCACCGCGCCGAGCGCTGGTTCTCCGCCTCGCTCAGCGTGGCCCGCCCGCGGACCAGGATGCGGGTCGCGTGGAGGGCGAGCAGTGCCGCCGGCACCGACAGGATGCCGCCGACGCCCACCGCCCACGCCGCCGGCATCGCCGCGACCCGCCCGAGGTGGTCGGCGAGCGGCCCGAGCGCGATGAGGAACGCGGCGACCGCCACGACGCGATAGGCGCGGCTGGCCGTCGCGTCGGCGATTCCGCCGATCCGCCATTCCGGCCGCCCGGGCGCGGCGAGCGCCCGCGCCATCCCGGTGATGACGGCGAAGACGGCGACCGAGACGATCAGTCCGTCGAGGATGATCGCGACCCCGCTGGGCAGGAGCCCGAGCGCCGCGAGTACGGCCCGCAGGCCGAAGAGGATCAGCATCGGCACGCCGATGTCGGCGACCACCCCGGCGGAGGCCATCAGCACCTTCCGCGGCGGCGTCGGGCTCTGCGTCGCGGTCCAGGCGCGGGTCCAGCGGACGAAGAGGAAGCGGACGAAGATGACGATGACGACGCACGCCGCCGCAGCGAGGAGGAGAAGGACGACTTCGGCGTCGGAGCTCGCCGCGACCCGCGTCATCCAGCCGGACAGCACGCGGCCCACGGCCCGGGCCACGGTCGGCAGGCCCTCGCCCACGTCGCGCCACAGGACGGGACTGAGGACGCTCGTCGACCGGTCGAACAGGCGGGCATTGAAGAACTGGCCGCGGCGCTCCGCGATCGATTCGAGCAGCTGCTCGGCCTGGAGGATGATGACGTTGGCCTGGCCCATCAGCGCGCTGAGCGCCTGGCGTTCCTGGTCGAGCTTCTCGTAGACGTCCCGGGTCTCGGGCGGCAGGTCCGGGTCGCTCGGCGTCTTGCCGTCCGGCCCCGGCGCGATGATCGCGTCGATCTGGGCCTGGAGGCTGGCGAGCCGCGGCTGGATCTGGGCCTTGAAGGCGCGCGCCCCGGCCAGCACCGCCTGCACCCGGTCGCGCTGGTCGTCGAGGTCGGAAAGCGCCAGCCCGGGCCGGGTCAGTGCCGCCTCGGTCTGGGCGAGGGTCGCCCGCCAGCCGGCGATCACCGCCTGCGACGCGTCCGGCGGGGCCTGGGCGAGCGCGAGGATCGGGACGAGGAGGAACGCGACCACCAGGCCGGCGATCATCGGCCCGATGCCGGCCCGGAGCATCCCGCGCCGGCGGGGTGTGAAGGCGTTCATCGCTGGCGACACGGTTTCGCGCATAGATTCGGCGCTATAGCATCCCGGACGCGGTTTCGGGAGATCGGAGAGCGCGATGGACGTCGTCGCCGCAGGCAGCCCGGGAACCACCCCGCCCCCGACCCGAGGCTACGACCTCCACTTCCGCGAGGGGCCCGCGCGCGGCCTCGTCCTGCGCTACCGCGACGCCGGGATCAGGCTGACGCCCACCGCCATGGAATGGCGGGCCGGCGACAAGCCGCGCACCACCGACTACACGACCATCGACGCCATCCGCCTGCAGACGGGCTATCTCCCGAAAGCGGGCGCCTTCGGCACCTGCATCATCACCTTCAGGAACGGCCGGGACCTCACCGTGACCAGCCTCGACAGGTGGGGCTCGCCCGACCCCGAGCGCTTCGACGACTATGCCGAGTTCATCCAGGACCTGCACGCCCGCCTCGGCGACGACGATCGCCGGCGCATCCGCTTCCGCGCCGGGTCCACCGAGGGGCGGCAGATCTTCGGCCGGATCGTGACGGTGATCGGCGCCCTCTTCTTCGTCGGGCTGCCGCTGGTGCTGCTCGTCCTCACCGGCGAGATCAAGACGCTGTTCATCACCGCGGCAGGCCTCGCCTTCATCGTGCCCGTGTTCCGGACGCTGAAGAAGAACGAGCCCCGGACCTACGATCCGCGTCGCCTCGACGACGATCTCTACCCCCATACCTGAGCGGACGCTCAGCCCTGGTAGCCCTCGACGACGTTGGGCGGCCGTTCCTCGGCCTCGTCGGGATCGCGCCCGTATTCGCGGAGCGCGCGGCGCTGGCGGAGCAGGTCGAAGGCCTGGTCGAGCTCGATGTTGATCTTCTGGAGCTTGTGGCGCTCGTCGTCGCTCAGCGCGTTCTTGGCGAACAGGCGCTGCTCCTCGTCGTGCAGCGCCCGGATGTGGTCGAGGACCCGCTGGTCCCCCGTCTCGTCGGCCATGTCGCGGTCTCCTTCCTGGATGTCGCCCTGCCGAAGGTAGGGCGCCGGACGCCGCTTGGCGATGGGGCGCCGTCAGCCGGCCTCGCGGCGGATCGGGCGGGCCATCAGCCCTTCGACCGCGGCGTCGACGGTCAGCTTCCGCGACAGCACCGCCGCGACGGCGTCCACGATCGGCATCGCGACATGGAGCCGGCGGGCGAGGTCGCGGGTGACGAAAGCCGTCTCGATGCCCTCGACCAGGGCCGTCGGGGCCGGCACGTCGCCGCCCGCCGCGCCGACCGCCCGGCCATAGGCGAAGTTCCGCGACTGGACGCTCGAGGCCGTCAGCACAAGGTCGCCGAGCCCCGAGAGCCCCATCAGCGTCTCGGGCCGCGCGCCGATCGCCTCGCCCAGCCGGCGGAGCTCGGCGAAGCCGCGGGCGACCATGGCGGCGAGCGCGCTCGCCCCGAGGCCGCGGCCCGAGACGATGCCCGCGGCGATGGCAAGCACGTTCTTGACCGCCCCGCCGACCTCGACGCCGGTGACGTCGGTCTCCGCATAGGGCCGGAAGCTGGCGCTGCCGAGGGCATGGCAGAGCGCCATCGCCGCCGCCTCCTCGCCGGCCGCGATGGTGACCGCCGTGGGCAGGCCCCGCGCCACGTCGGCGGCGAAGCTCGGGCCCGACAGCACCGCCGGCGACGCCTCGGGCGCCGCCTCGGCCACCACTTCGGTCATGCGCTTGCCGGTCGCGCGCTCGATGCCCTTGGCCGCCACCACCAGGGGTACGCGATGGGCGAGATAGGGGGCGGCGATGGCCGCCACGCTCCGCACCGCCTGGGCCGGCACGGCGAGGATGATCATGTCGGCGCGGAGCGCGACCGCGATGTTGGCCGTCGCCGGGATGTGGTCGAGGCGGATGCCGGGGAGGTACCGGGGATTCTCGTGCGTGGCGTCGATCGCGGCGACCGTCGCCGGATCGCGGGCCCAGAGCCGCACCGTCCGTCCCGCCCGGGCGGCGGCGAGCGCCAGCGCCGTGCCCCATGCCCCGCCGCCGAGGACACCCACCGTCTCGATCATCCCATCGCCTCCCTGCCGGGCCGCATTCATGCCTTCGCCCCCTTCTGCCCCGAGCCGAGCAGCGGCGCCGCGAGCGCGTCGAGCGGCCAGCGCGGCCGGGCGGCGACGTCGGGACCGTCGACGAGGCCGAGCGCCAGCCGCTCCGCGCCGGCCCAGGCGATCATCGCCGCATTGTCGGTGCAGAGCCGGGCGGGCGGGGCGACCAGCGTGAACCCGGCCCGTGACGCCGCCGTGACCAGCCGCGCCCGGATCGCCTTGTTGGCCGCCACCCCGCCGGCGATCACCAGCGCCGGCGCGGCGACGCCGGGATGCATCGCGGCGAACAGCGCCATCGCCTTCGCCGCACGATCCGCGACGACGTCGGTCACGGCCGCCTGGAACGAGGCGGCGAGGTCGTCGACGTCCCCCGTCGAGAGCGGCGCCACCTTCTCCGCCGCGAGGCGGAGCGCGGTCTTGAGGCCCGACAGCGAGAAGTCCGGCTCCGGGCGGTCGACCAGCGGCCGGGGCAGCGCGAAGCGCGCCGGATCGCCGCGCGCCGCCGCGGTCTCGACCGCCGGCCCGCCCGGATAGCCGAGGCCGAGGAGCTTCGCCGCCTTGTCGAAGGCCTCGCCGAGGGCGTCGTCGATGGTGGTGCCGAGGCGCCGATAGGCGCCGACGCCCTCGACCGCGACGAACTGGGTGTGCCCGCCCGAGACGAGGAGGAGGAGATAGGGGAAAGCGAGGCCGTCGGTGAGCCGCGCCGTCAGGGCATGGCCCTCGAGGTGGTTGACCGCGACCAGCGGCTTGCCGGCGGCGAGCGCGATGGCCTTCGCCGTCGTCAACCCGACCAGCACGCCGCCGATAAGCCCCGGCCCGGCGGTCGCCGCCACCGCGTCGATGTCGGCGAAGCCGGCACCGGCCTCGCGGAGCGCCGCCGCGATCACCCGGTCGAGCGCCTCGACATGGGCGCGGGCGGCGATCTCCGGCACGACGCCGCCGAACACGGCATGGGCATCGACCTGCGACAGCACGACGTCCGAGACGATCCGCCCGGCGCCGCCGGGGTCGCGGGCGACGACCGCGGCGGCCGTCTCGTCGCAGCTCGTCTCGATGCCGAGCACCTTCATGGCAGCACGTCCGCCCCGAACGGCGGGGATCGCGGCAATGGCACGGGCGGCGCGTTCATCGGTCTTGCCTCGCCGGAGGGCCGGCTGTTGGCCCGGCCGGGGCGAACCCCTACATTCGCAGACATCGAGACGCCCCTATCACCCGGACGAAGACCTTTGCAATCCACCGCCATCCGCATCGGCACGCGCGGCAGCCCGCTCGCGCTCGCCCAGGCCCGCGAGACCCGGCGCCGCCTCGCCGCCGCCCTCGCCCTTCCCGAGGAGGAGATCGCCATCGTCGCGATCCGCACCAGCGGCGACCGCATCACCGACAGGCCGCTCTCCGAGGCCGGGGGCAAGGGCCTCTTCACCAAGGAGATCGACGACGCGCTCCTCGCCGGCGAGATCGACATCGCCGTCCACTCGGCGAAGGACCTGCCGACCCTCCTGCCCGACGGCATCGCGATCGCCGCCGCCCTGCCGCGCGAGGATACCCGCGATGCGCTCCTTTCGTCCCGGGCGGCCCGGCTCGAGGACCTGCCCCAGGGCGCGGTGCTCGGCACCTCATCCCTCCGCCGCCGCGCCATGGCGCTCCGCCTCCGGCCGGATCTTCGCGTCGTCGACTTCCGCGGCAACGTCGAGACCCGCATCCGGAAGCTCGAGGAAGGCGTCGCCGACGCGACCATCCTCGCCATGGCCGGCCTCAACCGGCTCGGGCTCGCCGCCCGCGCCGCCGGCGCCATCGACGCGCCGGGCTGGTTGCCGGCGGTGGCCCAGGGCACCATCGCCATCGCCGCCCGCGGCGACGACGACGCGAGCCGCGAGCGCCTCGCCCTCATCGACGACGCGGCG
>Ga0182738_1008283_pt1 | contig 10348 bp, 7 predicted proteins | sample eDN5th30CBELigMG_FD_128876 | JGI IMG/M metagenome (GOLD analysis project Ga0182738, IMG submission 128876) | Enriched Miracle-Growth compost microbial communities from Emeryville, California, USA - eDNA 5th pass 30_C BE-Lig MG (version 2)... ... | reverse complement strand
TGAGCTGTCCGTTCTTCAGCCCCAGCTCGACCCACTCGCGCACCGCCTTGTCGAGCGAGCCGTGGTGCAGCGCGACGACGCCGGCCCACTCGGGCTTCGCGTCCAGCAGCGCCTGGTACCAGAGCTCCGCCTGCGAGCGGGTGTTGGTGAAGACCAGCGTGGTGCTGCTGGCCTCGATCTCGGCCACCACCTGCGGCAGCATGGTGATGCCGAGGTGCCCGCCCCAGGGGAAGCGCTCGGCGCGGCCCGGCAGCAGCGAATCGACGACCAGCTTCTTGGGCACCTGGCCCTGCACCAGCGTGCCCTGCGCGCCCGGCCCCAGCAGCGTGTGCATCGCCTCGTGCAGGTTGCCCAGCGTGGCCGACATGCCCCAGGTGAGCACCGCGGGATTCCAGCCGCGCAGCCGCGCCAGCGCCAGCTGCACCTGCACGCCGCGCTTGTTGCCCAGCAGCTCGTGCCATTCGTCGACCACCACCAGCTTCAGGTGCCGGAAGATCTCGCGCGCATCGGCGCGGGCCAGCATCAGCGACAGGCTTTCGGGCGTGGTGACGAGCACGGTGGGCAGGCGCTTGTCCTGCGCGGCGCGTTCGCCCGAGGGCGTGTCGCCGCTGCGCGCGCCGGCGGACCACTGCGGCGCGAGGGTTTCGAGCGGCTCCTTCAGCGCACGCAGCGTATCGGCTGCGAGCGCACGCATGGGGGTGAGCCACAGCACGGTGAGCGGTGGCGGCCTGCCGCCCTCGGACGCCGCGGCGAAGGCTTGCAGCGCCCCGAGCCACACCGCATAGGTCTTGCCGGCACCCGTGGTCGCATGCAGCAGGCCGCTTTCACCCTTTCCGATGGCTCGCCACACCTCGCGCTGGAAGGCGAAGGGCTTCCAGGTGCGGGCGGTGAACCAGTCCACAAGCGGGCGCTTCATGGCGGCAGCAGCGCCTCCAGCGTCTGCAGCGTGTCCGCCTCCTCCACCGGCTTGTCCTCGCGCCAGCGCAGCATGCGAGGAAAACGCACGGCGACGCCGCTCTTGTGGCGGGTGCTGCGGGCGATGCCCTCGAAGCCGAGTTCGAAGACGAGCGTGGGCTTCACGGAGCGCACCGGGCCGAAGCTCTCGACGGTGGTCTTGCGGATGACGGCGTCGACGCGCGCCATCTCGGCGTCGGTGAGGCCGGAGTAGGCCTTGGCGAAGGGCACCAGCTTGCGATCGGCGCTGCCGGGCGGGCCGTCCCACACGGCGAAGGTGTAGTCGGTGTAGAGGCTGGCGCGCCGGCCGTGGCCGCGCTGCGCGTAGACCAGCACGGCATCGATGCTGAGCGGGTCGATCTTCCATTTCCACCACACGCCCACGTCCTTGGTGCGGCCGACGCCGTACTGCGCGTCGCGGCGCTTGAGCATCATGCCCTCGACGCCGCGCTCGCGGGCCGACTCGCGCAGGCGGGCGAGCTGGGGCCAGTCGTCGCCCTCGATGACCGGGCTGGGGATGAGCAGCGGGTGGTTCACCTCGCGCAGCAGCTCGTCGAGCAGCGCGCGGCGCTTGTCCTGCGGCAGCGCGCGCAGGTCGCGGCCCTCGTGCTCGATCAGGTCGTAGGCCAGCAGCACCACGGGCACGTCGCGCAGCAGCTTGGGGCCCAGCGTCTTGCGGCCGATGCGCTTCTGCAGGTCGGCGAAGGGCTGCGCGCGGGCGTCGCGCCAGACCACGATCTCGCCGTCGAGCACAGTGCCGTCGGGCAGCGCCTCGCCCATCGCGGCGAGTTCGGGGAAGCGCTCGGTCACCAGTTCCTCACCGCGCGACCACAGCCACACCTGACCGGCGCGCTTGACCAACTGCGCGCGGATGCCGTCCCACTTCCACTCGACCAGCCAGCCGGCGGGCGGGCCGAGCAGCGCATCGAACTGCGCCACGTCCGCATTGAAGGGATGCGCCAGGAAGAAGGGGTACGGCTGGCCGCTGGTCTGCGCCTCGCGCTCCTGCGCGGCCTCGGGTGCGATCAGGGCGGCATAGGCGCCGGCGTCGGGCCGCGCGCCGATGTGGGTGTAGCCCATCAGGCGCTGCGCGACGCGCTTGGCGTCCACGCCGCCCACGGCCGCCAGCGCCTGCGTGACCTGCAGCTTCGACACGCCGACGCGGAAGGCGCCGGTGATGAGCTTGAAGTAGACCAGGCGCTCGTCGGGCGCGAGGCGGCGCCACTGGGTGCGCAGGCGCTCGGGCAGTTCGTCGGCGGGGGCGCCGCGCAGGGGCAGCAGATGCGCCTGCACCCATTGCGCCAGGCCCAGGTCGTGCGCATCGTCGGGCGGCGGCAGCAGCAGCGCGATGGTCTCGGCCAGGTCGCCCACGGCCTGGTAGCTCTCCTCGAACAGCCACTCGGGCAGGCCGGCCGCCTCCTGCGCCAGCAGGCGCAGCAGCTTGACGGGCACCAGTTGGCGCGGCTTGCCGCCGGCGAGGAAGTAGACGGCCCAGGCCGCGTCTTCATGCGGCGCGGCGCGCAGGTAGCGCTGCAGCGCGGCCTGCTTGGCGAGGCGGGAGGTGCTGGCGTCCAGGTCGCGGTAGAGGGCGGCGAAGGCTTTCACGGGCTGGCGCTTTCTCCTTCCCCCGCTGGGGGAAGGTCGGGATGGGGGCCGGCGGCGTCCGCATCGTCAGCTGCAGGCCCCCTCCCCAACCCTCCCCCAGCGGGGGAGGGAGCGGATGCCTCGTCCTCCTCGCCGTACTCGGTGGCGAAGCCCTGCGCATCGAGCCCGCACTCGCGCAGCCAGCGCACCATCACGGCCACGCTGCCGTGGGTGACGATGACGCGCTGCGCGCCGGTGGCACCGATGGCGCGCTCCAGGCCGGGCCAGTCGGCGTGGTCGCTCATGACGAAGCCGCGGTCCACGCCGCGCCGGCGGCGCGTGCCGCGCAACTGCATCCAGCCGCTGGCGAAGGCATCGGCGTATTGGCCGAAGCGGCGCAGCCAGGGCGTGCCCTGCGCCGAGGGCGGCGCCAGCACCAGCGCGCGTTTCAGCAGCGCCGCATCGACGCCCGGATCGGTGACACGCAGCGTCGGCGGCAGCGCCACGCCGGCGGCGCGGTACACGGCGTTCAGCGGCTCGACGGCGCCGTGCACGACGACGGGGCCGATGGACGCATCCACGCCGTGCAGGATGCGCTGCGCCTTGCCGAAGGCGTAGCAGAAGAGCACCGAGGCGCGGCCCTCCTCCGCGTTGCGCCGCCACCAGGCGTCGATCTCGGCGAAGAGCTGCGGCTGCGCGGGCCAGCGGTAGATCGGCAGGCCGAAGGTGGACTCGGTGATGAAGGTGTCGCAGGGCACGGGCTCGAAGGGCGCGCAGGTGCCGTCGGGCTCGGTCTTGTAGTCGCCGGAGGCCACCCACACGCGCCCGCCGTGTTCGAGCCGCACCTGGGCCGAGCCCAGCACGTGCCCGGCCGGGTGCAGCGAGACGCGCACGCCGCGGTGCTCGATGGCCTCGCCGTAGGCCAGGGTCTGCAGCGTGATGTCCGCACCCAGCCGCTGGCGCAGCACCCCTTCGCTGTCGGCATGGGCCAGGTAGTGCGCGTGGCCCGGGCGGGCGTGGTCGGAATGGCCGTGGGTGACGACGGCGCGCTCCACCGGCTTCCAGGGGTCGATGTAGAAGTCGCCGGGCGGACAGTACAGGCCCTCGGGGCGGGCGATGACGAGATCGTCCGGGCGCGGCGGCGCGGCAGCGGGCGGCAGGGTCTCGTCGGCCATGGCGGCGATGGTAGGCCGCGCGCCGCCGCGCAGCGCACCGGCCAAGGGCGCGTCCGCGCCGTGGGCGGCGGCCTACTTGCCGGAGGCAGCGGCCGGCATGCGCTTCTGCATCTCGGCGGCCATGCGCTTCATCGCCTCCATGTCGACCTTGGTGCCGTCGGGCAGGGTCATCTCGCCGGGGCGGGCGTCGGGCCCGGTGCGCATGATCCCGCTGGCCATGCCGCCCAGGGCGGTGAGGTCCGCGATGTTCATCCTCATGCCGCCGGGCATCGCCATGTCGCCCGGCTTCATGCCGGCCGGGCAGGCGCCGAGCCAGCGCATCTCGGCCACCATGTCGTCCCTGGGCGGCGGCGTTTTGGGCATCGGCTCGTAGGTGGTGTGCGACTGCACGCGGTAGGCGCTGTTGAAGTCGCCGGAGATGACGATGCGGCGCGTCACGGTGGTCTCGCTCTGCTTGCAGACCTCGGTGTGGACCAGCATCTTGCCGGCCTCGTTGCGCATCTGCTCCTTGCAGAACTTGCGGTTCATCTTCGGCTGCGAGAGGCCGTATTCCTGCAGCGCCTTGTCGGTGGCGGCATCGGCGCACTGGGTGACGACCATCTCCTTGTCCTTCTGCGGCCCTTCGGCGTTGGTGCGCATTTCCCACAGGCCGGGCTTGCGCTCGGGGAAGGCGGGGCCGGCGGCCGCACCCGCCATGGCAAGCGCGAGCAGCGCCGCCAGGCAGGGGCGGCAGGGCATGGAGGACGATGGCATGGGGCGGGCCTCTTCGCAGCGGAACACAACGGCGCGGTTGTACCGGCCTTGCCGTGCGCCCGGAATAGCCTGTTCGCGCTAGGCCGCCGCCGGGAAGCAGGGGGCGACGCGGCGGTAGAGCACGTCGAAGCGCGCGGCACGTTCGTGCAGCAGGGCGTGGCGTGCGGCATCTGGCGCATGCGTGGCGACCAGCGCCGGCTCGGGGCAGGCCACGTCCGCGCCGATGCCCTCGCAGCCCATCCAGGCCAGCCGCGCGGCGCCGAGCGCCGGACCGACCTCGCCGCCGGCCCGCCGCAGCAAGGTCTTGCCCGAGAGATCCGCCAGCATCTGCGCCCAGTACGCGCTGCGCGAACCGCCGCCGATGAGCGTGAGGCCACCGCTGAAATCGGCGCCGGCCGCCTCCAGCGCACCGAGGCCCTGCGCCAGCCCGTGGCCCACGCCTTCCAGCGTGGCGTTGAAGAGGTCCGCCCGGTCCGTGCCCGCCGTGAGCCCGAAGAACACGCCCTGCGCTGCCGGGTTGTTGTGCGGCGTGCGCTCGCCGTTCAGGTAGGGCAGGAAGAGCGGCGTGTCGTCGTTCAGGCCGCGCGCCTGGGCCTCGGCCAGCAATTGCGGCACCTCGGCGCCGACCAGGCGCGCGGTGAAGTCCAGGCAGGCCGCGGCCGACAGCATCACCGACATCAGGTGCCAGGTGGCCGGCAGCGCATGGCAGAAGCTGTGCACCGCCTGCGCCGGGTTGGCGAGGAAGCGGTCGGTGGCCGCGAAGCACACGCCGGAGGTGCCCAGCGACAGCATCGCCTGGCCGGCGCGCACCACGCCGACGCCGACGGCGCCGGCTGCGTTGTCGCCGCCGCCGGCGACCACCGGGATACGCTGCAGGCCGAAGCGGTCGGCGATGTCCTCGCGCAACCGGCCGGTCACTTCTGGGCCTTCGCGCAGCCGCGGCATCTGCGCGCGCGTGAGGCCGGTGGCCGCCAGCAGTTCGTCGCTCCAATCGCGGCGCGCCACGTCCAGCCACAGCATGCCGGCCGCGTCCGAGAGGTCGGTGGCGAACTCGCCCGTCAGGCGCAGGCGCAGCCAGTCCTTGGGCAGCAGCACATGGGCCACGCGATCGAACACCGCCGGCTCGTGCCGCCGCAGCCATGCCAGCTTGGGCGCGGTGAAGCCCGGCATCATCAGGTTGCCGGTGATCCCGCGCGCCGCGGGCACGGCCGCTTCCAGTTCGGCGCACTCGCGCCAGGCGCGGCCGTCGTTCCACAGGATGGCGGGGCGCAGCACCTCGCCGCGCCCGTCGAGCAGCGTGGCGCCGTGCATCTGGCCCGAGAGGCCGACCGCCTCGATGCGTTGCCGGTCCACCTGCGCCAGCACCGCATCCAGCGCCGTCTCGCAGGCCTGCCACCAGTCGGCCGGCGCCTGCTCGCGCCACAGCGGCTGCGGCTGCTGCACCGTGAGCGGGGCCGAGGCGCTGGCCAGCACGCGCTGCGCGCGGTCGAGCACGATGGCCTTCAGGCCGGAGGTGCCGAGGTCGATGCCGAGGAACATAGGTCCCCCGACGCTAGCCTAGAAATCGGTCCATTTCTGTACGCTGGCGGCGCTTTCCAATGCTTTCTCGATGAAGCGCACGCCGCGCGCGCCGTCGGTCAGCGTCGGGTAGTCGGCCAGCAGCGGATCGGGCGCATTGCCCTGCTGCAGCGCGCGGATGTGCGCGATCACGCCGAGGTACACGTTGGCGAAGGCCTCGATGAAGCCTTCCGGGTGGCCCGCGGGCAACCGCGTCGCCAAGCGCGCCGATTCGCTCAGCCACGGCGAGCCGCGCGTGAGCAGGCGCGGCGGGCCGTCCAGCGGCGCGTGCAGCAGCGTGTTGGGTTCTTCCTGTCGCCAGTCGAGCGTACCGGTGGTGCCGAAGACGCGCAGGCGCAGGCCGTTCTCGCAGCCGGCGGCGATCTGCGAGGCGACCAGCACGCCGCGCGCGCCGCCGCGGAAGCGCAGCAGCATGCTGGCGTCGTCGTCCAGCCGGCGGCCGGGCACGAAGGTGCCCAGGTCGGCGCACAGACGCTCGATCTCCAGGCCGGTGACGGTGGCGACCAGGTTCTCGGCATGTGAACCGATATCGCCCAGCGCGCCGGCCGCGCCGCTGCGGGCCGGGTCGGTGCGCCATGCGGCCTGCTTGTTGTCGCCGCCGTCTTCCAGCTTCGTCGCCAGCCAGCCCTGGTGGTACTCGACGACGACCTTGCGGATCTCGCCGATGGCGCCGCCTTGCACCAGCGCGCGCGCCTCGCGCACCATCGGGTAGCCGCCGTAGTTGTAGGTGACGCCGAACACGCTGCCGCTGCGCTCGACGATGCGCGCCAGCTCGGCGGCCTGCTCGCTGGTGTGCACCAGCGGCTTGTCGCACACGACGTGGATGCCGGCCTCGGCGAAGGCCTTGGCCACCGGGTAGTGCAGGTGGTTGGGCGTGACGATGGAGACGAAGTCGATGCGTTCGTTGGCCGGGCGCTTGAGTTCGTCGTTGAGCAGCGCCTGCCAGTCGGCATGGTTGCGGTCGTCGGCCAGGCCCAATTCGCGGCCCGAGGCATGGGCCCGCTCGGGCGTGGAGGCCAGCGCGCCGGCCACCAGTTCGGCCTGCCCGTCCAGCGCCAGCGCCTTGCGGTGCACGGCGCCGATGAAGGCGCCCTGGCCGCCGCCTACCATCGCGTAGCGCAGCTTTCTCATGTGCCGGCCATGCCGCCTTGGGCGGCTTTGTCGAACGCGGCATCGAAAGCGCCTGCGGCCGCGGGGAAGTCCAGCCGGCGGCAGAAGGCCGCGCTCTCCGTGGCGCCGTGCACGCGGTCCATGCGGCTGTCCTCCCATTCCACCGAGAGCGGCCCGGCATAGCCGATGTCGTTGAGCGCGACGATGATGGCCTCGAAGTCCACCATGCCGCGCCCGACGCTGCGGAAGTCCCAGAAGCGCCGTGCGTCGCCGAAGCTGGTGTGGCCGCCGAACACGCCCACCGTGCCGTCGCCCCTGCCCCACCACACGTCCTTCATGTGGGCGTTGTAGATGCGGTCGGCAAAGCGGCGGATGAAGCGCACGTAGTCCACGCCCTGGTAGGCCAGGTGGCTGGGGTCGAAGTTGAAGCCGAAGCGGCGGTGCCCGCCCACCGCCTCGATGGCGCGCTCGGCCGAGGCGATGTCGAAGGCGATCTCGGTCGGGTGCACCTCGAGCGCGAAGTTGACGCCCTGCTGCTCGAAGGTGTCGAGGATCGGCCCGAAGCGCCGGCCGAAGTCGGCGAAGCCCGCGTCCCAGTAGGCCTGCGAGGTGGGCGGGAAGGCGTAGGTGGCGTGCCAGATCGACGAGCCGGTGAAGCCGGTGACCGTCTTCACGCCGAACTTCGCGGCGGCGATGGCCGTGTCGGCCAGCTCGCGCGCGGCGCGCTGGCGCACGCCTTCCGGATCGCCGTCGCCCCACACCTGCGGCGGCAGGATGGCGCGGTGGCGCTCGTCGATGAGGTCGCACACGGCCTGCCCGACCAGGTGGTTGCCGATGGCCAGGCAGGTCAGGCCGTGCTCGCGCAGCAGCGCCCACTTGTCCTCGACGTAGCGGTCGGAGGCAAGCGCCTGCTGCACGTCGAAGTGGTCGCCCCAGCAGGCCAGCTCCAGCCCGTCGTAGCCCATGCGCCGCGCCAGCGGCGCCAGCTCGGCCAGCGGCAGGTCGGCCCACTGGCCGGTGAAGAGGGTGACGGGGCGTGGCATTCGGGTTTCCTTTGCTCAGCACTCGCTCCACCTCGCATCCCCTCTGGCGGCCGCGGAGCAGGCCATGCGGGAACCGCCGCGGAACTGGCTCTGCCAGGCCGCAGGCGGTGCCCCCTTGAGGGGGTTGGTGGAGCGGAACGAAGTCCGCGAAGACTGGGGGTGGGTCGTTTAGAACGGCGAGTTCGGGTGGTAGAAGTCCTTGGCGTTTTCCTTCGTGATCAGTACGGAAGGAATGATGGTGGTCTCGGGCAGCTTCTCGCCTTTCAGGCGCGCCTCGGCAGTGAGCTTGATGGCGTCGTAGATGAACTTGGGCGAGTAGCTCACGTCGGCCTGAATGCGCGGGTCCTTGCCGTCGAGGATGGTCTTGACCATGCCCTTGGCGCCGGCGCCGCCGAAGACGATCTTGATGTCCTTGCGCTTGGCCTGCTCGATGGCCTTGAGCACGCCCACCGCCATGTCGTCGTCGGCCGCCCAGATGGCGTCGATCTCCTTGAAGCGCGTCAGGTAGTCCTGCGTGACCTTGAAGGCGTCGTCGCGGTTCCAGTTGGCGTACTTGGCGTCCAGCAGCTTGATGTCGGGGTGGTTCTTCAGCACGCTGTTGAAGGCGTCCATGCGCTCGTTGTCCAGCGTGGTGGCGATGCCGCGCAGCGCCACGATGTTGCCCTTGCCATTGAGTTGCTTGGCGATGTACTCGGCCGGGATCTTGCCGAAGGCGGTGTTGTCGCCGGCCACGTAGGCGTCCTGCGCGCTGGTGTCGGTCAGGCCGCGGTCGACCACCGTGACGTACGCGCCCTTGGCCTTGACCTGCGCCACCGGCTTGGTCAGCGCCGCCGACTCGAAGGGGAAGACCACCAGCGCGTTGATCTTGGTGACGGTGCTGAAGTCCTGCAGTTGGTTGGCCTGCTCCTGTGCGTTGGCGGCCGTCTTGATGGTGATCTTCAGGTCCTTGTGCTGCTTCTCCAGGTCCTTCTTGGCCTGGTTGGCCCAGTAGTTGATGCCGCCCATGAAGCTGTGCGTGGCGGCCGGGATGGACACGCCCAGGTTCACTTTCTCGGCGGCCAGCGCGGGCACGCTGGCGAGCGCGGCGGCGGCGACGGCCGTGAGGGCGATGCGACGGGTGATGAAGGTCATGCTGGATGTCTCCTGGGTTGAAAGTTCACTGACACGGGAAGGTTTCCCACCCGTTCACGCTGAGCCTGTCGAAGCGCGGCGCGCGGCTTCGACAGGCTCAGCCCGAACGGGGCGGGTGGGCGGATGCCCCGCGTTCATCGCCTGCCTCTTTGCAGGAACGCCACCACGATGATCACGAAGCCCTGCACCGCCGCGTTGAGGTACACGCTGATGATGCTGGTGAGGTTGAGGATGTTGCTGATGACCGAGAGCAGGATCGCGCCGACCACCGTGCCGGTGATGCTGCCCGCACCGCCCTTGAGCGCGGTGCCGCCGACGATCACCGCGGCGATGGCCTCCAGCTCCCACAGCAGGCCCGTGGTGGGCGAGGCCGAGCCCAGGCGCGGCACGTACAGCAGCGTGGCGATGCCCACGCACGCACCCAGCAGCACGTAGGTGAGCGTCTTCACGCGGTCGACGTGCACGGCGGCGTAGCGGGCCACCTGCTCGTTGGAGCCGATGGCCTGCACGTAGCGGCCGTAGGCGGTGCGGTTGAGGATGACGGCGCCCGCCACCGCCACCAGCAGGAAGACCCACACCGGCACCGGGATGCCCAGCAGGCTCGCGTAGTAGACCGGCGCGTACAGGTCCGACAGGTCGTTGTCGAGCGTGATCGCGCCGCCGTTGGCGAAGTAGGTGAGGTACGCGCGGAAGATGCCCAGCGTGCCCAGCGTGACGATGAAGGGCTCGATGCGCCCGCGCGTGATGAGCAGGCCGTGCGCCAGCCCGAAGAGCGCGCCCAGCAGCACCGCCAGGCCCGCGCCCAGCACCACGGCCAGCAGCGGCGACCCCGTCGCCGGCCCGGCCCAGTTGATGAACAGGATCACGCTGCCCGCGATCAGCGCCGCCATCGAACCCACCGACAGGTCGATGCCGCCGGAGATGATGACGAAGCACATGCCCACCGCGATGATGCCGATGAAGGCGGTGCGGGTGAGCACGTTCATCAGGTTGTCGAGCGTGGCGAAGTCGCTGTTGAGC
>Ga0182738_1008282_pt1 | contig 10350 bp, 5 predicted proteins | sample eDN5th30CBELigMG_FD_128876 | JGI IMG/M metagenome (GOLD analysis project Ga0182738, IMG submission 128876) | Enriched Miracle-Growth compost microbial communities from Emeryville, California, USA - eDNA 5th pass 30_C BE-Lig MG (version 2)... ... | reverse complement strand
TACCTTGCTAATGATAAACTGAAGCTTTTCAAGCTCTCAATACATTCTAAACTTTCACCAAAAGTGGTCAGGCCTTTATCGCTCACTTGAGTCATATTTCCTCTAAAGGATTGAATATATTAAAAAAGGGAGTGTAAGCACCTCACGAAGTTAAGAGTGAGGTGTTGGAGATGAGGGTGGTGTCCAATTCCTTCACTTAAACTCCCAAAAGCTTGATCGGTCATGTCCATACTGAGGTGATATAAGAGCGAATATTTCTCAATAAAAGGTATTACTAAATGAATTCAAGGTCAAGATCTTTGAGAAGATGAGTGATTTTCAGGGTCTCTGCCAGGCTTATCAGACTTTGATCTGATATAGAACAACTATGGATCGGTGATTTTCAAGGAGGATAAAGACTGATTACTAAATATAAGAAAGTTGAAGATGTTGGAGGATAGCGAGACTTTGGAGGCTTTGATGAAAGCATTGAACTTCTGTATCTGAAGCGTAAGGACTTCAATATTATTGGAGAACAAGACCAAAAAGCCCTTACTTTCCAAGGGTAAAACTGAGGCCTTTGATCTTTTGAAGATGTTGAAGCCTTTCTGTTAGGCCAACAAGACCTTTGGCTTGAAGATCCGTGGTCCCAAAAAGGTTTAAGTTGAATTGCAGATTCTCTAAGTTATGGAGATATGCTAAATTCTTGCTGAAGAGTTCGAGGACTTCGCGGGGGACTTGAGAAAATACATGAGCGGTTCTTATGAAGGAGCTTTTGAAGAAATCAAGAGTCAAGGATTTGAGAGCTTTTAATTCGGTGAGGTTTGCACAGATGCTCTGAATTCCTTCAGGATTCTGGACAGAAGTACTTTCAAAGGTTATGCGTGTCAGAAGAGAGGAGAATTACTTTTCTAAGAACAGCATGAATCTTTTGAGATTGGGCCATTTTGAAAAGGCCTGCCCAAGGGACTTTATGCTTTCTTCACGGATTTGGGAACATCTTTATTGGGGATATGATTTGAGAAAACTTTGTTAAATTACCCTGTCAGGTTCAGATCGAGAGCTTGTAATGTTTTAAAGCGTTTTAGACGAGCCAGTAAGTGTCGAAACCCTGCTTCCTCGAGCTGGTGACACCTATAAAAGCATGAGGAAAAGTTTTTGAGTGAAAACGGACTTGTTTGTGCTAATTTTTATCTTATTCAAAGAAGAGAAGTATCTCATGCAATGTGTGATGTTGACCAGTGATTCGTCATTAAACCATTGGGAACTTTTTGTTGAAAACTTTTTAGGGATGAATCTTTGGGGGGAAGCTTACAAATCAGCTGAAAGACAAAAACTTTGAAGGAGTGAAAGATGTCGAACACCTTTGCTGAGAGTTTTAAGAGCATAATCTTCGTATCTATTGGAGCTAAAAAAGCAATAGAGATCAGATAGACATTTTCTCTTAGGAATACTCTTTCATATAAAAATGAATCTCTTTCAGACTTTTGAGCCCTTTCAGGTTTTCTCGTGTGATTTTTGTCCTTTCAGAGAGTAAGGTTTGATAACTATTCAAGATGTTAAAGGGAGGATCCAAGAGGCTACCTTGGATTAAAAGTAAGGGATTTGAGAGTTTTCCAATGTCTGAGATGTCGATCAAGAAGTTTAGGGTTCAAGGCTGAGTCACTGTGAAAGCAGAAAATATTATCAGTTGGTGGGATTTGAACAAACGTACCGAGATTGAAGGGTTCCAATGGTGAGATTTCTTGTGACAAGTCTTCTTTTCTTGGCTAAGCAGACGTCTTGTGACCGAGTAGCAATGTTGAGATGAAATCTTATTGGTGAGTCTTGCTCTGAAAGAAAGGTTGGCTTACCGAATAAGGCTCTTTATTGGAGTTTTATGAGAAGTGAGAGGTTGTGTAGGTTGTGATATCATTTTGGAAGGGAGAATAAAATCTGCTGTTATAATATAATATTTTTTATCAGAGTTCAAAATCGGGATTATTTCAAGGGGGAAGCGAATAAAGTTGAATCAAAAGCTTGACTCAAAAAAAAGAAATTTTTTAGAAAAGCCTCCTATTATAAATTGAGTCCTCAGACTCCCCAAACCATAAAATTTACATTATATGAACGCCTATTATTATATTAAATTGGGAGCATTGATACGAGCAAATATTTAAGTGATATTTCTGACTTTTTGAAAAGCCCAAGACATAGATAATGCAATTTTCTATTACCAATAGATATATTGATAAAGTCTCTGCCCTAGTAAGGAGAGAAGTAGAAGACTACTGAATACTTAGCATTTCATATATAATTAAAGCCAGAATTTTAATAAAACCTTTGATTTCTTTAAAGAGAACATTTATCAGAAAATCCCTATGAGCTGATAAAATAAGAATATTGTTATGTCGATATATTCGCATGAAACAACCAATTTTTATAAAATTAGCCACGCACCCTTTCTGGATAAATACCACAGTACTTGATCATTTTATTTTTCAAGCAAAAGTGGCTTTCCAAGACTCCATCAAGCCTCTCTACCTCTTCCTTTGACACTTTCTGACAACTAAATTCAAATATTACTCAAAATCTTCTCTTCAAAATATACTTGTCAAACAACAAATCAATCTCTTCTAAATCTTTCAATTCCAATAACACTTGTCCAAGTTCCTTGTACCCTTCATCAGTAACTCCATGACAACTAAAATTACATTTGATACAATTTTTAATGAAAAATTGCCTGTTGAACTTTATCGCCAGTGTTGATATTCTTCTGAAATTCTTCAAGCCTCTAATCAAGTTTCTCAAGCTGACGTCAGTCAGTACTGAGCTATCATAAATATTTTAAAACACTGAAATCTTCTCGGCTAGTTTCACCTTCCAAAGTATAATTTTAGACTTCGGAGTCTTGAATGTTTTGCCAAGCCCTTCCATAAACTATTCATTCCTTCATCACCTATTTCATAGCTTAAATCACTTTGAGTTATTATTCCCCTTTAAAATCGGACCTTGCTAACGATAAACTGAAGGTTTTCAAGCTCTCAATGCGTTCTAAACTTTCACCAAGAGTGATAAATCCTTTATCACTGACTTGTGTGATATTATGCCTTGAGAAATGAACAAATCTTGAAGATAGAAATGAAGTTACCTGACTAAGTTCAGATTGAGGTATTGAAGATGAGGATGATGTCCAATTCCTTCACTCAAACTGATAAAACCGTGATCGGTTATATCACGACTAATTTGATATAAGAGCGAAGATTTCTCAATAGAAATTATTACTAAATGAATTCTAGATTGAGATTCTTGAGGAGGGAAGTTGCTTTAAGGGTGTCAGCCAGGCTTACAAGGCTTTGATCTGTTAGAGGACAACTATAAATTTGGTGAATTGAGGATTTCAGAAAGAATTGTACTAGGTTGAAGCAAGCTGGAGACTTTGAAGAAGAGGGAGGTTTTGGAGGCTTTGATGGAAGCATTGGACATCTTTGTCCGTGAAATTCTGGCTAAAAGGTTAAAACTCATAAAAGGGTATGTTTACTTCGTAAGGTTCAAACCGAAACCTTTAAGATTTTTGCTCATTTGGAGGCCTTCTGAAAGGCTGGGAAGACATTTGCCGCTGAGAAGACTCTGCTTGTGAGCATCAGTGGTTCTAAATTGGTATATAAGGGCAGTTTTTTAGTCTGATATCTTACCCAAAAATGTCTAAATTCAGGTTTACATCTTCGAGCGATTCCAGGCGAGCTAAATTCTTGCTAAGAAGTTCAACGATTTCATTAGTGACACATTTCCATCTTAAAAATTAGGAAAGGGACGATGAAAAAAAGAGTTACCCAGAGAGATCCAAAGATAAGGTTTTGAGAGCTTTTAAATCGGTTATTTTTGTGCAGATCGTCTCAAGTCCTTCTGTATTTTGCATCCATACACTTTTCAAAAATGATGAGTATTAGAATCTGACAAAATAACTAACCTATCAAGGTTCAAGGTGAATTTTTTGAGATCGAGCCATTTTGAAAAGGTTTCACCAAGATGTTTCAAGCCTTTTTCCTTAATTCCAAAGCACCCTGTGAGGTTAAGATCGAGAACTTGTAATTTATTCAAGCGTTTAATGCGAGTGGCGAATTTCATAAGACCAGCATCATTTAATCTGTGACACCTAAGGGAGATCTCAGAGAAATATCTCGAAGAAAGGTTTACTTTTTGCTTTGAAGCCTGATGTTATTGAGAAAAGGAAGGTATCTGAGTGAAATTGTTGTGTGAGTCAATGCTTTCCCATTAAACCATATCGAGCTTTTGTTTTGAGAGAAAATTTTTGGTAAAGACTTACAAATCAGGAGTCAGATTGAACTTCTTGAGTAATGAAAGATTTCGAACACCTTTGCTGAGATCCTTAAGGGCATGGTTTTCGTATTCATTGGAGCTAGAAGGTAATTTAGATGAGAATTACTGTCTGGAAGTAAATACTCTTTCATATAGAAATGAATTTCTTGGAGACTTTTGAGTCCTTTCAAATTTTCGCGTGCAAATCTTGTTTTATCATGAAGTAATGTTTGATAACTTTAGACTGTCAGGTATGGGAAAGAAGCTAGGAGCTTACCTTGGATTGAACGTGAGAGATTTGAGGGTCTTGCGATATCTGATCTGTCGATCAAGAGGCTTTGGATTAAAATATAGTTCGCTAAAATTGTTAGTTGAGGGGGGGTTTGAGCATGCATACCGAGATTGAAGAGTTCCGATGGTAAGGTGCCTTGTGATAATCCTCCTTTTGTTGGCTAGGCAAATATCTTGGGATTGAGGGATAATTCTTTGTTGGAATCTAATAAGAGTCGATGAGTTTTGTTCCGAAGATGATATTTATTTACCGAATGAGAGGCTTGATGAGAGATCTCTGAGAAGTCAAGGGTTCAGTAGCTTGTAACATAAAATGTGTTGGAGGGATTAAAGGTGTTTTTATGGGTATTTTTATTGGACTTGAAAATCAAGATTATTCTGCCTTGCTTTATACAGATGGTCTCAGGCGTAAGCCAATAAAATCTCATAAAATGGATATTGAAAAAGGCTTGAAAAATAATTTCTTTTATCACTGCTTTAGATATTTCTTGGTTTACCGAAACAAATGAGACGTTGCAATCAACCATGATACAAGTTCTGTCACTTTTAAGAGGCGGAGAAATCTAAGGATTATCAAGCTTCTTTCGAACAGTTCTTTATGTAGATAAATAAATGGATGTATGTCCAAGCTTGTGTTCGAGAAAATAATGAATCTGGTGTGGTTTTATGCGGGTATGTAGGCGTGAAAGGTTCTTGGGATTTTGCAGTTTTTAAGGATGAAGAAGACTCAAAAGGACAAGTTTCGAGAGGAGAGGACAATATTTTGAGAAAAGAGGTCAGAGGAGGAGTTTATAATTCTGCTTTTAATTTGGTAATCTGGATGAATAGAAATCCACAAAAATTATAAAATAATTTTGAACCCCAAATAGATGTTGAGCAGAAAAACTTACAGATTTTAAGGAGAATCTTTTCTGGAGAAGAAAAAAAAGGTTGACAATTGTTAAAAAAAGAAAGAGAAAATCTAAGGATTTGGGCTTAACCAGTTCTTCTCTGAGAAAAACCTGAAAGTTTTTTTTATGAAGAAACTCTTCTCTAAAATAAATTTCAAAAGAGAAGTTTTGGGAGGAATTTTTGAAGAAATTTTGTTTTCTCGCTGAGATTTAGATCTTCATTCAAGAGAATCCTCAACTTAATCTAAAGAAGGGTTCAAGACTTTAAAGACATTGATTTTCTCACCAAAAGAAGTTTTATCGGCGAATTAACTTGACCAAATATTTTTTCAATTTTAAACAAAGATTTTTCTTCCAAAAATTCTTTGACTTGAATTCAACATTAGGAAAAACCAAGTTTTCCTTATAACTTTTTTCTGTTGAATCATTCACTTTTAAGAGAATTTGAAGACGTTGAAAATCTTTTGATGCTTTGAAAAATTCATCGTTTATGAGTCAATTTCTTTTGAGATTTACTGTTGTTGAGGAAAATATCTTCATCAGATTTGCGGGTTTTTCCCGAGCTTCCCTCTGCCTTTTCTCTAACCTTTTTCCCTCTTCAAACACAAGCTTGATAAATTTATAAGTATTTTTAATTTTCTTCAATGTGAACTTTCAATCACTTTGATGACTCTTTGGTGTGATCTTTCTTTTTTGAATTGAATTTAATTCCTTCAAATCTTTAATCACCCGGGATTTCCTATGCAATCTTTTTATCCACTCGACAAACTTTATCATCAATCTGCAAATCTGACATAAAGCCTGATGATTAAAAGCCGAAGCCTTGCTTCGTTTCTTCTTAAAAACCTCCCCAAACCCTCTCTTCTTCACTTCTCACTGTCTCAATCCTCCTTTTATTTCATCAACAACCTCGCATTTAAATCCTTTACTACTTCTCAAGATCCTTCTAAATTCAATAATAATCATTCTCTCTCTCAGAACAACTCTCTTTCAAAAAATGCTGATTTAGCTAAAGCTATAAATCAGAATTCAAGTGAAGAAGAAGATGAGCTAGAAGATATTGATCTTGAAGCAGATGAAACAAAAGGAAAGAAGATGATCAAACATGCAAAAAGAGAATATAGCAAATATAACAGTTTATTTGGGTATGTGATGAGAAGGGTTATTGAGACATGCATTGTCTATTCGAAATCAACAGTCGAAGAAAGAAATTCTCTCATAAATGAGAGTCGTTTTTATTATATAAAAGAGAGATTGGACAAATTGACTGCAAAGGAACAAGAGGGATTCTTTGATTATGTGAGACAATTTGATGAATTTGCGTTAGCAAGAGTGTTGGATAAGAAGCAAGATGAAGGATTTTATGAAGAACCAAGTCAGATTCCACTTGAAGCAATCATTAAAGAGCAGCATAAGAAGGCGAATGTGGCAAGGTTTATTCATATGGATGAACAATACGGGCCAGTAATGGCAGAATTGATTCTGTCGTTTTTAGATGAAAAGAATAATGATTTCAAATTGTTTATACAAGGAAGCCAAGAAGAGGTTCAGATAGGAGTGTTGAAGCCTGCGATGAATAAAGCGTGGAGAAAGAACGAGAAGCTGCATGAAAATTTGAAGGATTTTAAGAGGAAATATATCAAGCTGTTTAAAGAGATTGAGAAGATTATCTTGAAGGATCATAATCCAAGAATCAAGAGAAAAGGAGATGATGAACAAGAAACTGAGCAGGAGGATGGCGATGAGATGAAAGAAGGGCTTCCAAAGGAGAAGCTGGTTCGAAAATTTGATGTATTGAGAGTGATACTATTCAGAGTGTTTCAATCTTGTAACATTTACTTGAGTGCTGCTTCAGAAAGAAGGGAGACAATTGATGAGAACAGCCGATTTTATTATATCCATCAAGAGCTGAAATCGTGGAGCAGTGAAGATTTGAATAAGTTATGGATGTATTTGGATGATTTAAAGAACGTCAGTGATGAGACAATCGCAGGGAAGAACTACGACCCTCAAGGATTTGATACAAGAGAAATTCCTTTTCAAGGGGAAAAGCCTGTAAGAACAAAGAGATTAGGAAGCTGCAATAACATGGAATTGTTTTATATAATAAATCATAAGCAGTTTGGACAGACCTTAAAGAAGCTGATTTGGACGTTTTTGGAGGATGGAAATAGAGATTTGTATTATTATTTGAGTGGAAGTGTGAATGAGTATGAGATTGGAAAATTGGCGACAAAGATCTCAAGAAGTAAGATTTCGATCAGAAAGGCATTGGGAGAGAATATAGATCAAGTCAGAGATCAACTCAAGAGTTTCTTGGAAAATACAGATCCCACCAAGTTTAGCAGAAAAAATCGTTCTGGCAAATCAAGAAAAAAGAAGATCATCAAATGAGAAATCAGAGAGGGAAAGAGAGGGAAAAAAATTGAGAAATCTTTGGGAATAATCTAGAAATGAAGTTCTTATGGTATGATTTTGATTTTTTTTTTTTGGCATGAAAGTGATACAATTTACATATAGTTTATTGGCTATTTCATAAAGATTAAGGAAGATGTGTAAGAAGTGTAATATACAGTGTGATGATAAGAGGAAAATTTTATAATCTAAACAGTTTTTGCAGAGACTCGCTTAACTTCGTCATGAAATCCTGTTAGAATCACTTCATATTTTCAAGAGGTTTCTTTACCTTTCTTTACCTTTCTAATGTTTTATTTTTTAAAGCAAAAAGATTTGAGAGATCTTAAACATACTCAATAAGTTAATCTTGAATTCACAACGACAAGTGAATCATTTAAAAACATGAATTTTGCCTTTGGTAAAGACCTTCTTACAAAAAAGATATGATAAAGAGTCAGCGATTTATCCCCTTTCTCTTCAAAAGCCTCCAAAAGCCTCTTCTTCCTCTCACCTTTATCAACAATATGAACTCTAACCAATTCTCCAAAGGACTTGTTTTCAATTCTTTTGCCAATTTTTCTAATCAAAATGATTCTGGCGAAATTCTTGAAAAAAGTGATGAGACTCTCATTGAAGAATGGGGAGCAAAAGCCCCTAAGATACGTGGGCGATTTCGGTGCTCCATAATACTTTCAGATTATTATGTAAAAGTTGCATTGAGAGTAATGGAGACATGTATTATATACGGAGAATCGACTGCAGACGAGTTGGCAAAATTAACAAAAGAGAGCCGTTTTTATTATGTGAAGAAGACATTTGATGAAATGGACGAACAGGATGCAAAAGGATTTGTGAAGTTTTTGAAAGAAAAAAATGATATTGCGACCCAGATCGTAAAGGAGAAGCTTCGACTGAAAGGAATAGCCGAAAGTGATCTTACTAGAAAGGCATTTTCAGCATTGATAGTGGGTGAAAGGGATAATCTGTCATTTATCGGAAATTGCTTGCAAAGAAGTCCAAGGTATAGAGCAATTATTGGAGAGCTAATCATGGAATTTTTGGACCCAGAAAATCCGGATTTTCGAAGTCTGCTGATGATCCGAGCTGAGGAGAATAGAATCGGGGAATTGAAACCACCTAGGCGACAATATAAAAAATTAGGAATAATGGCAGAGCATAAAGAGGAGTTGAGGCAAAAACTCAAAAAGATAATAGATCAATGGGAGAAAAAAGATCCAAAGGAATTCGAGACTATAAAAGTAACGCTTCGCCTAAAAAAATCAGAAAGTCAAAAGAAGCAAGAGGAGCAAGAAAGAGAAGAAAAATGAGAGAAACCAGTTAAATATTTTGTTTACTCTCCTCATCGACTGCTTAGGGCGGGCCTTACTCGTTTAACTTATACAATGTTGATTTATTTGCGTTCTCCTCAGCATGTTGTGGAAAACATTCCAAAAATAAGCCGCTTCTATTATGTGCATCAGAGATTGAAGGATTGGAGCCAAGAGGAAAAGATGAAGCTTTGGTCCTACTTGGATGCACTGAAGGGCGATGTGCGTTTGGCTATGCCCGAAGGAGTGGTGATAAATAAGGTGAAGATAACGATAGCAACAGTTTCTGCAGAGGAATAGTACTATATTTTACATCACAAAACTTATGGAAAAATACACACAGAATTGCTTCAAGATTTTTTCAAAGAAAATAATATGAATCGATTTTACCTTGTCAATGCTTTTGAAGATGAGTTTGAGATTGGACAATTCACCAATCCTACTGGCAAAATGAGTCCCATCACCAAAGCATCTCTGCAGGACAATCTGAGTCAATGCAGAGAGAGGCTCCAAGAGACTATAGATGCAGCCTGCTATGAAGATCTTCACCGTCTCATTGAGGAAAAAAGGGCAGAGAACATAAGAAAAATACTTGAGGTGCTGAGAAGCAATAATAAATTGCGACCATGGTGGAAAAAGAGAGTTAAGTTGAGATCTGAGCGTGAGACTAAGCCTGAGCCTGAGTATGAGCCTGAGTGTGAGTCTGAGCGTGAGTCTGAGCCTAAGTCTAGTTCTGAGCCTTAAGTCTGGAGGGGAACTTGTTTTCTCTGAAATCAGTAACATTTATTGAAATTAAAAGGAAAAATTGGAAAGAAATTATTCTTTTCATCAAAATGTATTTTGTATCTCCTCCTTTATTATGCGGAATTTTCAAAAAATTCTCGAACAAAAAATATCATCTCACATTAAAATTACTAAAATTGATTAAAATTCGCGTAGAAATAGTGCCGTTAACTTGAAAAATTTTCAGTGTGAAAAACTCATTCAAGAAATTGTCTTGACAACCATCTCATTGTGTAGCAATTTTCTCTGAAACTTTCTGTGAATAAAAAATGAGGAAAGCTGACAGTAAAAAAAAGGAAGGATTTGATTAGGTTGGTTTGGATATTTTGAAAGAAAGAAACAAATAAATAAAGGCAAGGCAATAAAGCTTTTTTCTCTTTATG
>Ga0182738_1008281_pt1 | contig 10350 bp, 11 predicted proteins | sample eDN5th30CBELigMG_FD_128876 | JGI IMG/M metagenome (GOLD analysis project Ga0182738, IMG submission 128876) | Enriched Miracle-Growth compost microbial communities from Emeryville, California, USA - eDNA 5th pass 30_C BE-Lig MG (version 2)... ... | reverse complement strand
CGGTGGTCGACCTGTATGCCCTGACCAATCCGCAACACACGCCGTGGCAAGTGCCCAGCCGGGTGCTGTACCACGACGTGCCCTGCAAATATTGCTATCGCAGCGTCTGCCCGCAAGGCCATCACGCCTGCCTGGCGCAGGTGGCGCCGGCCCGCGTCGCGGCCGCGGCGCGCGAACTGCTGGCCCGGGATCGACGGCGGGATATGCCGGCGGGCGCGGCCGCCTGACGGCCATCGCCGACCTCAAAGGAACCGCCATGTACACACTGGGAATCAACGCCGCTTTTCACGATTGTTCCGCTACGCTGGTACGCGACGGAACGGTGCTGGCGGCGGCCGAGGAAGAGCGCTTCACGCGCATCAAGCACGGCAAGCGGCCGGTGCCGTTCTCGACCTGGCAATTGCCTTACCACGCCATCGATTACTGCCTGGCCGAGGCGGGCATTGCGCTGCGGGAGGTCGATCACATCGTGTACGCCTTCGATCCGTCGCTGTTGCCCGAGCCGCCCCAGGCCGAGGGCCAGATCGTGCTGCCGCTCGAGCCCTCGCGCGCCGATGCGCACCCGCACGAGGGGTCGCCGTGGGACCCGCTGTTTACCGCGTATGTGCTGAACGCGCCGCGCCAGTTGCTGGACGGCGCGCCGCACCACCTGAAGGCACGCTTCGAAGGCTTGACGCTGGATCATATCCTGGCGCGCTGGATCTTCCTGGACCATCACCTCAGCCACGAGGCCAGCGCGTTCCTGGCGGCGCCATGCAGCGAGTCGGCCGTCCTGACGCTGGACGGCCGGGGCGAGCGCGCCAGCACCAGCTACGGCCTGTTCAGCGACGGCAAGTACAGCCGCCTGAAGCAGATCGAACTGCCGCATTCGCTGGGCCTGCTTTACGAAGACATCACCCGCTACCTGGGCTTCTTGCACTCGTCCGACGAATACAAGGTCATGGCGCTGGCCTCGTTCGGCCAGCCCGAGTATCTGCGGCAGATGCGCGATATCGTGCGGCTGGACGAGCAGGGCGGCTACCGGCTGGAGCCGGCCCGCCTCGAAGAACGCTTCGGGCCGCCGCGCCGGCGCGGCGCGCCGTTCGAGACCCATCACAAGAACCTGGCCAGCTCGCTGCAGCACGTGCTGGAAGAAACGGTCCTGCATATGGCCGCCTGGCTGCATCGCGCGACGGGCGCGCGCAACCTGTCGATGGCGGGCGGCGTGGCCTTGAATTGCGTCATGAACGCCCGCCTGAGCCGCGATGGCCCGTTCGACAGCGTATGGGTGCAGCCGGCCGCGGGCGATTCGGGCACGTCGCTGGGGGCCGCGCTGTATGTCGATTACCAGCGCCGCGGCGGGCCGCGCCGCTGGGTCATGGAACACGCCTATCTGGGGCCGGCCTATGACGACGACGAGATCGAACGCTTTCTGTACCGGTCGCGCCTGGCTTTTCGCAAAATGGATAACGTCGCCGAGGAAGCCGCGGAACTGCTGGCCCAGGAAAAGATCCTGGGTTGGTTCCAGGGGCGCATGGAATTCGGGCCGCGCGCGCTGGGTGCCCGTTCGATCCTGGCCTCGCCGCTGGACAGCGGCATGCAGGCCCGCCTGAACGGCCTGAAAGACCGCGAGGATTTCCGTCCGGTGGCCCCGGTGGTGCTGGAAGACCGCGCGGCGCAATGGTTCGACGCGCGCGGCGAACAGCCGCTGTGCGCGCCGTTCATGCTGTTCGTCTACGACGTTCTGCCGCAGCGCGCCAGCCAGATCCCGGCGGTGCGCCACATCGACGGCACGGCCCGCGTGCAGACGGTGCGCCGCGACCAGAACGAGCGCTATCACGACCTGCTGGCGGCCTTCGAGCGGCGCACCGGCGTGCCCGTGCTGGTCAATACGTCGTTCAATACGCGCGGCGAGCCGGTGGTGTGCACGCCGCGCGACGCGGTGGAATGTTTCTGGACCTCGCCGCTGGATGCGCTGGTCATCGGTTCGTATCTGCTGGAGAAACCCCGATGATGCCGGCGGCGCGGACGATCCAGGTTTCGGTGGTGGTGCCCACCTGCCGCCGGCCGCAACTGCTGGCGCGCAGCCTGAAGGCCCTGCTGGCGCAGGACTTCCCGGCGCATGCCTATGAAATCATCGTGTGCGACGACGGCGCCGACCCGGCCACGCGCGCGCAGGTGCAGGCGCTCGACGAGCCCGGCGGCGCGCGGCCGCGCGTGCTCTACCTGGCCGTGGCGGACACGCGCGGCCCCGCCGCGGCCCGCAATCTGGGATGGCGCGCGGCCCGGGCGGATGTCATTGCCTTTACCGACGACGACACCATCGCCGCGCCGGACTGGCTGAGCCAGGGCATGCTGGCGTTGAGCGAGGGCGCGGACGCGGCCGCCGGCGCGACCGAGATGCCCATTCCCGACGTGCCCACCGATTACGAGCGCGACGCGGCCGGGCTGACCCGCGCCGAATTCATTACCGCCAACTGCTTCGTGCGGCGCCCCGCGCTGGAAGAGGTGGGCGGCTTCGACCCCCGCTACACCATGGCCTGGCGCGAAGATTCGGATCTTTACTTTGCCATGCTCGAGCGCGGCCTGGCCGTCGTGCGCGCGCCAGGCGCGCGCGTGCTGCACCCGGTGCGGCCGGCGCCGTTCGCGGCGGGCCTGCGCATGCAAAAGAAGGTGATGTTCGACGTGCTGCTGTACCGCAAGCACCCACGGCTGTACCGGGCGCGGGTGCGCCGCGGCCCGCCCTGGTTCTACCTGGCCCTGGCCTTGTCGTTCGGCGCCGCCGTGGCGGCTGGCCTGGCGGGGCAGGCCGCGGCCGCCGCCGTGCTGGCGGTGCTGTGGCTGGGCCTGACCGCGGGCTTTTTCGTGCGCCGCCTGCAAGGAGTCTCGCGCCGGCCCGCGCATGTGGCCGAGCTGGCGCTTACCTCGGCCGCCATTCCCGTCCTGTCGATCGGCTGGCGGCTGGTCGGGATGGCCCGCTATGGAATCCGCTTCCCATGAACCTGCCCACCGACACCGCGTACCGGCCCGCCCGCATCGCCGTCTTCCGCGCGCTGCAGCTGGGCGACATGCTGTGCGCCGTGCCGGCCCTGCGCGCGTTGCGCCAGGCCTTTCCGGCCGCGCACATTGCACTGGTGGGCCTGCCCAATGCGCGCGACTTCGTGCGCCGCTTCGACCGCTATCTCGACGAGTTGCTGGAATTTCCGGGCACCGCCGACTTTCCCGAGCAGGCCGCGCGCGAGCAGGCGCTGCCGCTGTTCTACCGGCAGGCGCAGGCGCGCCGCTTCGACGTGGCGCTGCAACTGCACGGCAGCGGCAAGCATTCCAACGACATCGTGCGTTGCCTGGGCGCGCGCCAGTGGGCGGGTTTCGTCCCGACCCAGGCCGAAGCGGTGCCGGGCAGCCGCATGGCGTGGCCCGACCGGCTGCCCGAGCCGCTGCGCTATCTGGCGCTGCTGCGTTATCTGGGCATCCCGGCCCTGGATTCGACGCTGGAGCTGCCGGTGTCGTCCCGCGAGCGGGCCGCGGCCGATGCGCTGCTGCGCCACGAAAGCCTGGATCCGCAACGCACCGTGCTGCTGCACGTGGGGGCCCGGCTGCCGTCGCGGCGGTGGCCCACCGCCCGCTTTGCCCAGGTCGCGGCCGCCGTGGCGGGGCAGGGCTGGCAGGTGGCGCTGACGGGTACCGACGCGGAAGCGGCGCTGGTGGCCGCGGTGTGGCGCGAGTGCGGCACACGGGTGGCCAATCTGTGCGGCCGGACGTCGCTGGGCGAACTGGCCGCGCTGGTGGGCCGCTGCCGCCTGGTGGTCTGCAACGACACCGGCATGTCGCACGTGGCGGCGGCGAGGCGCACGCCCAGCGTCGTGATTGCCTCCGGCAGCGACGTGCGGCGCTGGGCGCCGCTGGACGGCCGGCGCCACAGCGTGCTTTCCGTCAACGTGCCATGCCGCCCCTGCAGCCACGCCACGTGCCCGATCGGGCATCCGTGCGCGCTGGGCGTAACGGTGGATGACGTGCTCGCGCGCGTGCGCCGCCATCTCGAGGAGCCCCATCATGTCGCGACCTGATACCGGCGGCGGGCGCCGGCTGCGCATCCTGGTGTGGCACGTGCACGGCAACTATCTGCATGCGCTGACACAGGCGCCGCACGACTTCTATGTGCCGCAGGCGGATGACGGCCGGCCGGGCTATGGCCCGCTGGGCCGCAAGATTCCCTGGGGGCCGAACGTGCATGGCGTGCCGGCCGGGCAGGTGCGCGGCCTGGATCTCGATCTGGTGATCTACCAGTCGAGCCATAACCTGGCCGACGCCCCGACGCTGCTGTCGCCGGCGCAGCGGCGCCTGCCGTGCGCCTATATCGAACACAATCCGCCGGCGCCGCTGGCCGCCGAATCGGTCCACGCATTCCGCCACGACCGCGGCCTGCTGATCCACGTGACGCCGTACAACGCCGTCATGTGGGATTCGGGCGGCATGCCGCAGCGGGTCGTCGAGCATGGCATGCCGGATCCGGGATTGCTGTATCGCGGCGACCTGGCGCGCGGCATCGTGGTGGTCAATCATCTGATGCGCCGCGGCCGGCGCGTCGGCGCCGATCTGTATGCCGAGGCCGCGGCCCGCGTGCCGCTGGACTTGATCGGCATGGGCTCGGAAGAAACCGGCGGCCTGGGCGAGGTGCCCAACATGGAAGTGGCGGCCTTCATGGCGCGCTATCGCTGCTTCTTCAGTCCGGTGCGTTATGCCAGCCTGGGCCTGTCGCTGGTGGAAGCCATGCTGTGCGGGCTGCCGGTGGTGGGCTTCGCCGCCACCGAGCTGCCCTGCGTCATTACCAGCGGACGCGACGGTTATGTGGATACGCGGCCGGCGCGGCTGCACGAGGTGCTGCGGCAATTGCTGCACGACCCCGGCCTGGCGCGCGAATGGGGGATGGCGGGCCGGCGCACGGCGCTGCGGCGATTCTCGATCGACCGCTACGTCGCCGACTGGAACCAGGTATTTGCCACGTTGACGGAGGCATCATGAAAGACAGCACGATGACGGCGCCACGCGCACTGGTGGCGGGCGGCGCGGGATTTCTGGGATCGCACCTGTGCCGGCGCCTGTTGCTGAACGGCTGGGACGTGGTCTGCGTGGACAATTTCCATACCGGCCGCGCCGAAAACCTGGCAGGTCTGGCCGCGCATCCGGGCATGGCCGTGCTGCGGCAAGACATCGCGCTGCCGCTGCCGGCCGACCTGCGCGTCGACCGCATCTACAACCTGGCGTGCCCCGCCTCGCCCGTGCATTACCAGGCCGACCCGGTGGCCACGCTGCGCACCTGCGTACAGGGGGCCACCCAATTGCTGGAACTGGCCGTGCGCACCGGCGCGCGCATTCTGCAGGCCTCGACCAGCGAGGTCTATGGCGACCCGCTCGAACACCCGCAGCGCGAGGGCTACTGGGGCCATGTGAACCCCGTCGGTCCGCGCTCGTGCTACGACGAAGGCAAGCGTTGCGCCGAAACGCTGTTCACCGAATACGGCCACCGCCGCGGCGTCGACGTGCGGATCGCGCGCATCTTCAATACCTATGGACCGCGCATGGCGGCCGACGACGGCCGCGTGGTGTCGAACTTCATCGTGCAGGCGCTGGCCGGCCAGCCTCTGACCGTGTATGGCGACGGCAGCCAGACCCGCTCGTTCTGTTATGTGGACGACCTGGTGGAAGGGCTGATGTGCCTGATGGAAAGCCCCGCCGACCTGTCCCGGCCCGTCAACCTGGGTAATCCCGCCGAGATCACGGTGTTGCGCATGGCCGAGATGGTGCGCGAGCTGACCGGCACGCGGGGGCCGCTGCAATTCCGCGACCTGCCGCAAGACGATCCCACGCAACGCTGCCCCGACATCACCTTGGCGCGCGAACGCTTGAACTGGCGGCCCGCGACGCCGCTGGCCGCCGGCCTGGCGCGCACCATCGATTATTTTCGCTGGCATGCGCCGAAGGCCGCCCCATCCATGGCGGCCACGGCGATTCAATGAACGAGGCCGCGCATGGACGTACCCGGCAAAGTGGTGGCGATCTCGCCGCATTTCGATGATGCCGTGTTCAGTTGCGGGGCCTGGCTGGCCGCGTGTCCGGGCAGCACCGTGTTGACCGTGTATTCCGGCGTGCCGCCCAGCACCGTGCCGCTGCCCGACTGGGACCGCCGTTGCGGCTTTCAGCGCGCCGACCAGGCCATGATGGCGCGCTACGAGGAGAATCGTGCGGCCATGGCGGTGCTGGGCGCGCGCGGACTGGGCCTGGGCCTGCTGGACGATCAGTATGACGGGCCGCCGCTCGAAGCCGGGCGCATCACGGGCATGCTGGCCACCGCGTTGACCACGCTGCAGCCGGATATCGTGCTGGCCCCGCTGGGCCTGTTCCATCGCGATCACCTGCGCGTGGCGGACGCGGCCCTGACAGTGTGGCGCTTGTTCCAGCAGTCGCTGGGGGGTACCTGGCTGGCCTACGAAGAAGCCCTGTATCGCCGCAAACCCGGCCTGGTGCAGCAGCGCCTGGCGGACTTGCGCGCGCAGCACATGCGGGCCACCCCGGCGGCCGGCCCGCCGTACCTGGGCGAACGCAAGACGCACGCGGTGGCGGCCTACGCCAGCCAGTTGGACGCCCTGGGGCTGACGCCGGGGCAGGGCGACGACGCCGCGCCGGAACGCTACTGGCGCCTGGACCTGGAAGAAGAGCCGCAGCCATGATGCCGGGCCGTGTCTCTATTGTGGTCCTGACGTACAACCGGCGCCTGGAACTGCTGCGCACGCTGCGCCGGCTGGCGCGCCTGCCGGACACGTATCCCGTGATCGTGGTGGACAACGGCAGTACCGACGGCTCGGCCGAGGCGGTGCGCCGGGAATTTCCGCAGGCCGAGCTGGTGCGCGCGCCGGCCAACCTGGGCGCGGCCGGACGCAACCTGGGCGTGCGCGCCGCGCGGACGGAATACGTGGCCTTTTGCGACGACGATACCTGCTGGGAGCCCGGCGCCCTGGAAACCGCCGTCGGCATCCTGGATGCCGCACCGGAAATCGGGGTGCTGACGGCACGGGTGCTGGTCGGCGCCGAGGGCGTGCTGGACCCCGCCTGCGCCGCCATGCAGGAAAGCCCGCTGCCGGAACAGCCGGGCGTGGGCCCGCGCCTGATGGGGTTCATGGCGGGCGCTTGCGTCATGCGCACCGCGGTGTTCCGCGATGCCGGCGGCTACTGGCCGCCGCTGCTGATCGGCGGCGAAGAGGCGCTGCTGGCGCTGGATGTGCTGGAGCGCGGCTGGCGCATTGTCTACGCGCCGGCTGTGTGCACCCGCCACTGGCCGTCGTCGGCGCGCGATACGGCGCTGCGGCGCCGCCTGCTGGCGCGCAACGCGGTGTGGACGGCATGGCTGCGCCTGCTCGCCGCGATGGCCTGGCATGCCACGGCCCGCGAATTCCGCTCGCAAAGGTCCGCGCGCGAGCGCATGCGGCTGGCGCGCGACGTCAGCCATGGCCTGGCGGCCGTGCTGGCGCGCCGGCACGTGGTGTCGCCTCAGGTACAGGAATTGCTTGCCTGCACGGAACGCCAACGTTCCAGCAGGAGGCCATGATGTCATTGATTATTGCAGCACGGTTCCAGACCTTCGACCAGGCCGAGGCCGCGGCGCAGGGCCTCTATGCCGCGGGCTTCCGGGACGAGGACATACATACTTTCTACGTGAATATCGCGGGCGAGCACGCGCGCTACCCCCTGGGCGGCGACCGCAAGGCGGATCCCGATTCGAAAGGCGCCTCGGTGGGCGCGGTGGTCGGCGCGGCCGGCCTGGGCATCCTGTTTGCAATACTGTGCGCCATCGTCGCCTGGCAGATCGAGCCGTCCGCCATCGCCGTGACGGCCGCCGGCGGGGTAGGGGCCTATATCGGCGCGCTGGCGGGCGCGTTATGGGTAACCGGCAAGGGGCGCCGCGTGCGCCACGGCCCGGTGGCGCGCGACGTGCATCCGGAAGTCCGCCAGGCCGGCGTGCTGATGGCCCTGCACATCCAGCCCGACCAGGAAGCCCGCGCGGTGGCCCTGCTGCGCCAGGCCGGCGGCACCGACGTCGAGCGCGCCAACGGGCGCTGGATGAACGGTAAATGGCAAGACTTCGATCCGCTGGTCCCCCCGCAGCGCGAACCCGCCTCCATCGAACCCGTATCAGGTGTCTGACTCCCGCAAGGGTGTCAGACACCGACGGTCATTCGGTATTACGGTGTCTGACACCCTGCGGGAGTCAGACACCTGGCCACCTGAGTCAGACACCTGGCCTGAACACCCCGCAAGGAGAACTTCCATGCCCCCTCCAGGCAAACCCGCCCCGGCCCGTTCCAAGGCCAAGGACGCCGCCCCGCGCACGACGGCGCGTGCCGGCGCGCAGGAAGGCGGCAAGCTGCTGCCGCCCCGCGATACGGTGGACGTGCCGCGCCAGCCGCCTAAACCCGGCAAGAACACGCCGAACGAGGCCGCGCAAGACAGCCGGCCGCCGCGTGACGACCAGGACGAATCCAACTGGGCCGACGGCTCGAAGCCCAGGCCGCACGCCAAGAACGCGCGCTCGCATCTGCTGTAGCGGTGCGGGGCAGCGGCCGCGGCCGCGCTGGTCAAGGCGGCGGCCGGCAGCCGCGCAAGAAATGCCACAGGCGCCGCTCGTCGGCATTCAGCCCGCGCGGCGTGGCCGGCGCCGGCGCGCGCGCCGGCAGGGCGCCGCGCAAATAGGCCTCCAGGATGGCGGGATGGATATAGCAAGCGCGGCAGACCGCGGGCGTATTGCTCAAGCGGCCCGCCACCTGCTTTACCACCTGCACTACCGTGCGCTTGGCCTGCGCTTCGTCGGCCGCCGGCTGGTCTTGCAGCAGCGCATAGGCCATGACCGAGCCGGCCCAGGTCCGGTAATGCTTGGCGGTGAATCCGCCGCCGCCGGCCTCTTTCAGATAGGCGTTCACTCTGTCCGAATCGATCGGGCGGGCCTCGCCGTCGGCGTCGCGGTAATGAAACAGCTGTTGCCCGGGCAGGTCCATGCAGCGCTTGACCGTGCGGGCGATGCGCGCGTCGTTGACCGTGACGTCGTGCGCGACGCCGCTCTTGCCGATGAAGCGCAGGCGCAGCCGGTCGCCCGCCACGGCGGTGTGACGGCGCTTGAGCGTGGTCAGGCCGTAAGAATGATTGGCGCGCGCATATTCGCGGGTGCCGATGCGGATGAGTGTGATCTCGAGCAGCCGCACCAGTACCGCCAGCACCTTGTCCTGCGACAGCGCGCGCAACTGCATATCGCGCGCCACCCGGCGGCGGATGCGCGGCAGGCTGGCCGCGAAGTCCAGCAACTGGTCGTATTTGCTGGCATCGCGCACGGCCGTCCAGTCGGGGTGGTAGCGGTATTGCTTGCGGCCGCGCGCATCGCGGCCGGTGGCCTGCAGATGGCCGTTGGGCGACGGACAGATCCATACATCGGTATAGGCGGGCGGAATGGCCAGCGCATCGATGCGCCGGGTGACGGCGGGATCGTCGATCGGCCGGCCCTGCGTGTCCAGGTAGCGGAATTTGCCCGACCGGGTACGCATGCGCGTAAAGCCGGGCCGGGCATCGTCCACATACACCAGGCCGGTGTCCCGCGCGGCCGGGTACACGGGTTGCTGCCCGCGAGAAGACTTGGCTTCACTGGAAACGGAGGTATCTATGGAAGGCTCCTTGAAAGACGTCAACGTCGCCATGCTGGTGGTAGACGGTTTCGAGCAGGTCGAACTGACCGGGCCGCGCGATGCGCTGGCCGGCCAGGGCGCGCGCGCGGTGCTGGTCTCGGCCAGGCGCGAACCGGTACAGGGCATGCATCATGACCAGAAGGGTGACCGCTTCGACGTCGACCTGACGTTCGCCGAAGCCCTGCCGGCCGAGTTCGATGCGGTGTTGCTGCCGGGCGGCGTCGTCAACGCCGACGAGATCCGCATGCATCCCAAGGCCCGCGAGTTCGTGCAGGCCATGCACCAGCAAGACAAGCCCATCGCCGTGATCTGCCACGGGCCCTGGCTGCTGGCCTCGGCCGGCCTGGTGAAGGGCCGCACACTGACGAGCTGGCCCTCGCTGCAAGACGACTTGCGCAACGCGGGCGCGCAATGGGTCGACCAGGAAGTCGTGGTCGACGGCAAGCTGGTCAGCAGCCGCAAGCCCGACGACATCCCCGCCTTCAATCGCGAGATGCTGCGCGTCATCCAGGCCAGCCGGTAGCGCGGATACCCAGGCATTGTTCAGGTGTCTGACTCCCGCAGGGTGTCAGACACCGGCGTGGACAGAGGCTGCGCATACGCTTCGGTGTCTGACACCCTGCGGGAGTCAGACACCTGGACACCT
>Ga0182738_1008280_pt1 | contig 10351 bp, 12 predicted proteins | sample eDN5th30CBELigMG_FD_128876 | JGI IMG/M metagenome (GOLD analysis project Ga0182738, IMG submission 128876) | Enriched Miracle-Growth compost microbial communities from Emeryville, California, USA - eDNA 5th pass 30_C BE-Lig MG (version 2)... ... | reverse complement strand
TCTTCTCCTCCTTCGGCGGCTCCGGCTCCTTCGGCTTCATCGCGATCACGTCTTCCGCCGGCTTGGGCGGCTCGGGCTTCGGCTTCTCCACCGGCACCGGCGGAACGGGCTTGGCCTCGGCGACATGCGGCTTGGACGGCTCGGGCGGAGGGGGCGGCGGCGGCGGCGGCTCGGCCGTCTTCGGCGGCGGCGCCTTGCTCGTCTCCTCGGCGATCTTCGCCTTCTCGGGCTGCTGCTCCTGGACGCCGACCTTGGGGGCGGCCGCCTTGGCGGCGATCGCCACGAAATCCACCATGACGGGCTCGGGCTCCATCGGCGGCGGGCTGAAGAAATTGAAGTTCACGACCGCCGCCACCACTGCCGCGACATGCACGCCGGCCGACAATACGGCCGGCGTGCGCATCTCGACGCTGGAAGGATAACGGTCCGACATGGCTCACCGCCGCGGCGCGGGGGCGGGGGCCGGCGCCGCGGGCCTGGCCGTGCCGGCCGCGGCCGGCGCGCCGCCGCCCGCCTGCTCGCCGAGCAGGCCGAGCTGGCGGAAGCCCGAGTCGATCACCACACCCATGACTTCCATCATGCGGCCGTAGTTGATCGCCTTGTCGCCGCGGATGAAGACGCGCTGGTCGGGCTTCTCCTCGTACACCGCCTTGAGCCTGGTGCTGAGCTCGGCGAGTTCGTACCTGGTCTCGCCGAGGAACACCTCGTCCTTGGAGTTGACCGTCACGACCAGCGGCTCGTCCTTGCCGCCGACCTGCTGCGCGCTGGTCTTGGGCAGGTCGACCGGCACGCCGACCTGCAAGAGCGGCGCGGTGATCATGAAGATGATCAGCAGCACCAGCATCACGTCGACCAGCGGCGTGACGTTGATCTCCGCGATCGGCGTGAAGCGGCGGCGGCGGAACCTGCCGGACGCGCTCCCGCCGACGGGAACGAGGCCGGCCATCAGCCCTGCTCCTCGAGCTGGCGCGACAGGATGGTGATGAACTCGCCGGCGAAGGCCTCGAGCTGCAGCGCGTAACGCTGCACGTGGCCGGACAGGATATTGTACGCACCGGCCGCCGGGATCGCGGCGACGAGGCCGATCGCCGTCGCGAACAGCGCCTCGGAGATGCCGGGCGCCACGACGGCGAGCGAGGTGTTCTTCGACTGGGCGATGTGGCCGAACGCATTCATGATGCCCCACACCGTGCCGAACAGGCCGACGAAGGTGGCGTTGGCGCCGACCGTGGCGAGGAAGCCGAGCCGCTTCTCGATCGCCTCCATCTCGCGCTGGATGGTGACTCCCATGACCTGCTCGATGCGCTGGCGCAGCGCGGCGCGCGCCGTCGCCGTGGTCGCCAGCCCCTTCGACACCGAGCGGCGCCATTCGCGCATCGCGGCGGAGAAGGTGCTCGACATCGGATCGTCGGGCTTGGCGCCGACACGGTCATAGAGGTCCTCGAGCGAAACGCCCGACCAGAAGGTGTCCTCGAACGACTGCGCGCTCTTCTTGAGCGCGCGCAACCGGATCATCTTCTCGAAGATGATCGCCCACGACCAGAACGACGCCAGAAGCAGCGCGATCATCACCGCCTTGACGACCCAGTCGGCCTGCATGAAGAGGCCGTAGACCGACATGTCGATGGGGGGAGTGCTGCCGCCAAGGGGAGTGCTGGCAACCTGCGCAAACGCGTCCATTTTTGTATTACTCCGTCCTCTAGAGCCTTATATCCGAATATGGCGTGAGCGGGGCGGCTCCGCGGGCACGGCAACCGCGTCCAGCGCCGCCCGGGCATCGGCTGGTATCCGCATTGGCCGACCTGCGTCGCTCATGCAAGCGACCAGCAGCGCGGCATGCACCAGGAGCTCGCCGCCGCGGCGCGCTTCCTGGAGCATCTCCAGCGAGGCGCCGCGCATTTCCCCGCAGCCGGTGACGACCTCGATCGTCTCGTCGAGCCGTGCAGGTTTCAGGTACTCCACCGTGCAGCGGCGCACGACCCAGTTGATGCCGCGCTCGGCCCGCAGGGCGCCGTGCTCCAGCCCGAGCAGGCGCAGCAGCTCGGTCCGGCCGCGCTCGAGGAAGCGCAGCCAGTTCGCGTAATAGACGATGCCCTGCGCATCGGTGTCCTCGTAGTAGACGCGCAACGGCAGGATATGCCGGCGGCCTTCGATCCGGCCCGAGGTCGGCACTTCGCCCGCCGTGCTCACGCCCCGTCGCCCTGCACGCCGCCATCCTGCATGCCGTCGTCTTGCACACCGTCGTCCGGCGTGCCGTCGTCCGGCGTATCGGCGAGCAGGTCGAGCTGCCGCTTCTGCTCGCGCGGGACGGTCTTGCCGAGATGGCGATAGCCGCCCTCCGACAAGAGCCGCCCGCGCGGCGTGCGCATCAGCAGGCCGAGCTGCATCAGGTACGGCTCGATCACGTCCTCGATCACGTCGCGCTGCTCCGACAGCGCCGCCGCCAGCGTCTCCACGCCGACCGGCCCGCCGCCGTAGTTCTCGGCGATGCAGGCGAGATAGCGGCGGTCCATCGTGTCGAGCCCGCGTCCGTCGATCTCGAGCCGCGTCAAGGCATGGTCGGCCGCCCGGGCATCGACGATCCCGCTGCCGCCGACATCCGTGAAGTCGCGCACCCGGCGCAGCAGGCGATTGGCGACGCGCGGCGTGCCGCGCGAGCGCCGGGCGATCTCCGCGCCGCCGTCGGGTGCCATCTGCATCCTGAGCACGCGCGCGGCGCGATGGACGATCGTCTCGAGCTCGGCCGGCTCGTAGAACACCATGCGCAGCGGGATGCCGAAGCGCTCGCGCAGCGGCCGCGTCATCAGGCCCGAGCGCGTCGTCGCGCCGACCAGGGTGAACGGCGGCAGCTCGATGCGCACCGAGCGCGCCGCCGGCCCCTCGCCGATCATCAGGTCGAGCTGGAAGTCCTCCATCGCCGGATAGAGGATCTCCTCGATCGCCGGATTGAGGCGATGGATCTCGTCAATGAACAGCACGTCGTGCGGCTGCAGGTTGGTGAGCTGCGCGGCGAGATCGCCCGCCTTCTGGATCACCGGCCCGGAGGTGGCGCGGAAGCCGACACCCATCTCGCGCGCCACGATCTGCGCCAGGGTCGTCTTGCCGAGGCCGGGCGGACCATGGAACAGCACGTGGTCGAGCGCCTCGCCGCGCCCCTTGGCGGCGGCGATGAAGATCTTGAGGTTCTCGCGCACCTGCTTCTGGCCGATGAAGTCGTCGAGCGTCTGCGGCCGCAGGGCGAGCTCGGCGGCATCCTCCTCGACGCGCCTGCCGGCCACCAGCCGGTCGGGCGTCGGAGCGGGCGGCTGGGCGGGCGCCTTGGCCTTCATCGCGCCAGCTCCTGCAGCCCGCCGCGGATCACCGCATCGAGCGGCGCCTCCGGACCGAGGCGCTGCGTCACGCGCGCGATGGCGCCGAACGCCTCGACCCGGCGATAGCCGAGATTGACCAGCGCCGATACGGCGTCCTCGTTCACCGAAGCGGCCGCCGCCGCGGGCGCCGCGGCATCGGCGGCACGTGGCGCGGGCGAGACGCCGAACGCGGCGGCCTTGTCCTTGAGCTCGGTGGCGAGCCGCGCGGCGAGCTTCGGCCCGACGCCGGGCGGCCGGCTGAGGCTCGCCCTGTCGCCGGCGGCGATGGCGCGGGCGATCTCGTCGGGCGACAGCGTCGAGAGGATCGACAGGGCGACGCGCGCGCCGACGCCCTGCACCGTCGTCAGGATGCGGAACCAGTCGCGCTCGGCCGTCTCGAGGAAGCCGTAGAGCGCGATCGCGTCCTCGCGCACGATGGTCTCGACCAGCAGGGTCGCCGCGCCGCCCGCGACGAGGTTGCGCAAGGTGCGTGACGAGGCGGACACCAGGTAGCCGACGCCGTTCACGTCGATGACGGCGGCGCCCTCGTCGATCGACTCGACGAGACCCTTCAGCCGGGCGATCAAAGCGCCGCCTCCACGCGCCTGGCGGTGGCGCGATGGTGCGCGTGGCAGATCGCGACGGCGAGCGCGTCGGCGGCATCGGCGCTGGCCTCGACGCCGGGCAGCAGGCGGCCGACCATCATCGCGATCTGGCGCTTGTCGGCGTGGCCCGCGCCGACCACCGACTTCTTCACCAGGTTGGCGGCATATTCGAACACCGGCACGCCTGCCCGCGCCGGCGCCAGCATGACCACGCCGCGCGCCTGGCCGAGCTTCAGGGTCGAGCCGGGATTGACGTTCACGAAGGTCTCCTCGACCGCCGCTTCGGTCGGCTGCTGCGCGGCGATCACCGCGGCGATCGCCTCGAACAATATGCAAAGACGCCCGGCCAGCGACTGGTCGGCCGGCACCTTGACCACGCCATGCGCGACATGACGCAGCCGGTTGCCCATGACGTCGATCACCCCCCAGCCGGTCAGCCGCAGGCCGGGATCGAGGCCGATCAACCGCATCGCGTACGCTCCTTACGCTGGTTGGGCCATCTTCCCTGGCTGTCGCTACCCTCCCACCTCACCCTGAGGAGCGTAGCGAAGCGAAGCGTTTCGAAGGGTGGCCACAGGCAAGGTGCGGGTCGCCACCCTTCGAGACGCTCGCCGCGCTCGCTCCTCAGGGTGAGGTGGGAATGTTGCGCAATCAGCCCTTTGCTCACTCGTGGTCCTACGCCGCGAACTTCGCCAGGGCGTCGTCCGACAATTCGAAATTGGCGTAGACGTTCTGGACGTCGTCGTTGTCGTCGAGCGCGCCGATCATGTCGAGCAGGGTGTGCGCCGCCTCGCCGTCGACCGGGGTGGTGTTCTTCGGCCGCCACATCAGCTTGGCCGACGACGGCTCGCCGAGCGACTTCTCGAGGGCCTCGCGGACGGTGCTGAAATTCTCCTGGGCGCAATAGATCTCGTGCGCGCCCCCCTCGCCTTCGCCGCTGACGACGTCGTCGGCGCCGGCGTCGATCGCCTTCTCCATCACCTCGTCGGCACTGCCCGCCGCGAGGGGAAAACGGAACTCGCCCATGCGGTCGAACATGAACGACACGCTGTTGGTCTCGCCGAGATTGCCGCCGTGCTTGGCGAAGATCGAGCGCACCTCGCCGGCGGTGCGGTTGCGGTTGTTGGTCAGCGCCTCGACGATCACCGCCACGCCGCCCGGACCGTAGCCCTCGTAGCGCACCTCGTCGTAGTTGGCGTCGGCCTCCCCGCCCGAGCCGCGCTTGATCGCCCGATCGATGGTATCGCGCGTCATGTTGTTCTCGCGCGCGGCGATCACCGCCGCGCGCAGGCGCGGGTTGGACGCGGGATCGGCCGCCCCGAGCCGCGCCGCCGTGGTGATCTCGCGGATCAGCTTGGTGAAGATCTTCGCCTTGACCGCGTCCTGGCGGCCCTTGCGATGCATGATGTTCTTGAATTGGGAATGGCCCGCCATCGCCCCGACAACCAGATTGAGTGAGATGTGAGGCCGGCTATACCACTTCTCGTGGCTTTTGGGACCGCTCGTGAGCGATCGAGCGGGGCTCGGAACAAAAAAAGGCGGGGGCCGAAGCCCCCGCTAAAAACGTCGGAACCTTGATTCCGACGCCCCCTCTAACCTGAAGACAGTCTCGCCGCTGCGGCGAAAAATCCTTTAACATCAAAAGGATGCCGATTTTTCCCCAAGCCGTCAATCGTCGTCTTGAACCACCGGTAATAGGTGCTGACGGCGTGCGCCGAACACAAGATGCTGAAATTCAGCCGGTTGGCGGCAGGCGGCCGCCGATCCGGACCGGCCGGACCGCCTTGGCGAGGCCACTTTTGTCGTCGGTCTCGACGAGGGCGGCGCAGAGTGTCCCCTCACCCTCGGCCGGGGCGAGCCGCTCGCCCGGCATCTTGCGGATGAAGCGCAGCACGGCGCCCTCCTTCTTCATGCCGATGACCGAATCGTAGTCGCCGCACATGCCGACATCGGTCTGATAGGCCGTCCCGCCCGGCAGCACCCACGAATCGGCGGTCGGGATGTGGCTGTGGGTGCCCAGCACGGCGGAGACACGGCCGTCGAGGTGATGGCCCATCGACTGCTTCTCGCTGGTCGCCTCGCCATGCACGTCGATCAGGATGAAATGCGCCGACCGGCCCAGCGCGTACTTGGCGACCTCCGCATCGACCGTGCGGAAGGGATCGTCGAGCGGATCCATGAACAGCCGGCACATCACGTTCACGACCACGATCTTCTGGCCGCGCGCCGTCTCGTACTGGTTGGCGCCCCAGCCCGGCGTGCCCGGCGGAAAGTTGATCGGCCGCAGCAGGCGCTTGTCCTGGGCGATGTAGGAGACGATGTCGCGCTGGTCCCAGACGTGGTTGCCGGTGGTGATGCAGTCGACGCCCGCCGCATGCAGCTCGGCGCAGATCTTGGCGGTGATGCCGAAGCCCGCCGCGGCGTTCTCGCCGTTCACGACGACGAAATCGAGTCCGAGCTCCTTGCGCAGGCGTGGGATATTCTTCGTCACCGATTCGCGGCCGGACCGCCCGACGATGTCGCCGCAGAACAAAACCTTCATGCTTCAGACAAAGGCGCAAGCCCGCTTGTCGGTCAACAGCCAATCGAGCCTTTGATCGTCCGGACCGTGCGGCACGTCGGACACCCGCTGGGCGTCGAAGCCCACCCCGACGGCGGTAATCGTCTTCCGGCTGCGCAGGCGCGCGAGCGTGCGATCGTAGAAGCCGCCGCCATAGCCCAGGCGCCAGCCCTCCTCGTCGACGGCGAGCAGCGGCACGATCAGCGCATCGGGCTCCACGACGTCGCGAGCGGGCGACGGATGAAGGGTGCCGAACACGCCGGCCTCCAGGGGATCGCCCGGCCGCCAGGCGCGGAAAACCAGCGGCTGCTTCGCGCCCACCACGACGGGCAGCGCGAGCTGGCAGCCTTGCTCGAACAGCTCGGCCATCAGCGGACGGACGTCGAGTTCCTCGGCCATCGGCCAGAAGCCCGACACGATCGCCGGCGTCTTCACCGGCCGCTCCTGGCGCCAGATTTCGAGCAGGCCAGCGGCTGCCTGCCGCCGGGCCTCGTGGTCGAGGCCGCCGCGCCAGGCGATCATGGCGCGGCGCAAGGTGCGCTTTTCGTCGATCAGGGTCATGGACGGGCCACGTCGCCTTTCCGCCAGGAGGCTTCTGCCGGGAGCGCGGCTTCCACGACAACCGAAGCTGGCGCCCATCGGCGGCACGCCCGTCGTGATTGTCGTTTGCGGGAAATGAAGAAGTGGGGCGGCTCCACGATGGGCCGTGGGTCGTGAAACCTCCAAGGCCTGCAAAAGCAGGTGGGCACCGTGTAGCCGAGACCACGGTCCAGGCCAGGAACAGCTCCCAGGAGATCTTATTGGCCCCGGGGTTTTAAGCGAACCACGCACCGCGCAGAATTCCGCCCCGTTCCTAATGTAGGTGCCCGCGGCCCAAACGGCTAGGCGGCGCCGCTAACCTTTTTCGCGAGCTTGTCGACACGCGAGGTGATCAGCTCCTCGAAGGCGGTCGCCAGGGTCTCGGCGCTGTCGGCCGCCGTCGCGCGCGCCGTCTCCGCCTGCCGGGCGATGCCGCGCGCCTCGCGGCTCTCCTCGGCGAGCAGCAGGGCCGCGAACACCAGCAGCTTCACCTCCGGCGTGCCCGGCGCGAGCTGCTTGCGCAGCTCGCTCACCTTCTCGTCGACGTAGGCGGCAAGCTCGTGGACGCGACTTTCCTCGCCTGCGCCGCAAGCGAGCTCATAGGTGCGGTTGGCGATGTTGATCGACACCTGCGGCATGACCGCTACTCCTTTGCTTATTGCGCCATTATTCGGCGTTCGAGGGGGAGACTTGAACTCTACTGCTGATCCGCCGCGAGAAGCGAGCGGATATATTCCATCGCACGTTCCAGACGCCCTTCGACGTCCATCGAGACCTTCTTCAGCTCCTCGTACTGCTCCTCGAGCCGCAGCAAACGCCGCGCGAGCTCGTCGGCACGCTCCCGCTCGTCGCGCAGGCGTTCGTCGACCAGCGACTCGAGTCGGGACAAGGCGGTGTCTACCCGACGCAGTTGGCCGTCGGGCTGCGTTTGGTCCATGCGACAGAATAAGGTCGGTCCTGGCAGCCGGTCAACATTTCGCCCCTGTGGACCACTCGCCTCCGCAACATCTTGGATTCGCCCGATTTCGCATCGGGTTTTACGCGTTGACGCCATAGGGGGCCGCCGTCATGTTGCCGGCCATTCACAAAACCCCCACGGCATAAGGCTCAAATGACCGATCAAGCCGCTGCCCCTCGCGATCTCGCGAACGCCATCCGGGCCCTGGCCATGGACGCCGTGCAACAAGCCGATTCCGGCCACCCCGGCCTGCCGATGGGCATGGCCGACGTTGCCACGGTGCTGTTCACCAAGTTCCTCAAGTACGATCCGACCCAGCCGAACTGGCCCGACCGCGACCGCTTCATCCTCTCGGCCGGTCACGGCTCGATGCTGCTCTACGCGCTGCTCTATCTCACCGGCTATCCGGACATGACGCTGGAGGACCTGAAGAACTTCCGCCAGCTCGGCTCGAAGACGGCGGGCCATCCCGAGTACGGCCATGCTTCCGGCATCGAGACGACCACGGGGCCGCTCGGCCAGGGCCTCGGCAACTCGGTCGGCTTCGCGCTCGCCGAGCGGCTGCTCGCGACGCGCTTCGGCACCGACATCGTCGACCATTTCACCTACGTGATCGCCGGCGACGGCTGCCTGATGGAAGGCGTCGGCCAGGAAGCCATCACGCTGGCCGGCCATCTCGGGCTCGGCCGGCTGATCGTGCTGTTCGACAACAACAGCATCTCGATCGACGGACCGACCTCGCTGGCGACGTCCGACGACCACATGAAGCGCTTCACCGCCGCCGGCTGGCATGTGCAGGCGGTCGACGGCTTCGACCAGGACGCGGTGACGCGCGCCATCCGCAAGGCGCAGAAAGTCACCGACAAGCCGTCGATGATCGCCTGCAAGACCATCATCGGCTACGGCGCGCCGACCAAGGCGGGCACCGCGGCCGCCCACGGCTCGCCGCTCGGCAAGGACGAGATCGCCGGTGCGCGCCAGAATCTCGGCTGGCCCTACCCGCCTTTCGACATCCCCGAGCCGATCTTCACCGCCTGGCGCAAGGCCGGCGCCAGGGGCAAGGCCGCGTGGCGCAAGTGGGCGCAGCGGCATGCAGGGATGGCCGAGGCCGACCGTGCCGAATTCGACCGGCGCCAGAGCGGCAAGATCCCGCCGCAGGTCGACGAGGTCGTCAGGGCCTTCAAGGCGAGGATGGCGGCCGAGAAGCCGTCGTGGGCGACGCGCAAGTCGAGCCAGGAAGCGCTCGAGGTGATCAACCCCGTCCTGCCCGACACCGTCGGCGGCTCGGCCGATCTCACCGGCTCCAACAACACCAAGACGAAGACGATCAACAACCAGAGCGCCAGCGACCCGGCCGGCCGCTATGTCCACTACGGCATCCGCGAGCACGCCATGGCGGCGGCGATGAACGGCCTCGCCCTGCACGGCGGCGTGATCCCGTACGGCGGCACGTTCCTGACCTTCACCGACTATTGCCGCGGGGCGATGCGGCTGTCGTCGCTGATGGGCATCCGCGTCATCTACGTCATGACGCACGATTCCATCGGCCTCGGCGAGGACGGCCCGACCCACCAGCCGGTCGAGCATCTCGCCGCCCTGCGCGCGATCCCCAACATGCACGTCCTGCGGCCGGCCGATGCGATCGAGACGGCCGAATGCTGGCAGCTCGCGCTCGAGACGCGGACCGGCCCCACGGTCCTCGCCCTCTCGCGCCAGAACCTGCCGACCGTGCGCGGCGCCGGCGACGACAATCTGTGCGCCCGCGGCGCCTACATCCTCGCCGGCGAGGCGGCGAATCCGATCCGGCTGATCGCCTCGGGCTCGGAGGTGCAGCTCGCCCTCGCCGCGCGCGATCTCCTGGCGCGGGAAGGCCTCGCCGCGGCGGTCGTGTCGATGCCGTCGTGGGAGCTGTTCGCCAAGCAGAGCGAAACCTGGCGCAACGAGGTCATGGGCGGCGATAGCACAGTTCGTGTAGCCTGCGAGGCGGCGACGGGATTCGGCTGGGAGCGCTGGCTCGGCGCCAAGGGCGCGTTCGTGGGCATGACGGGCTTTGGCGCTTCGGGCAAGGCTTCGGATCTGTACGGGCATTTCGGCATCACGGCCGAGGCGATCGCCGCGGCGGCGCGCCGGCTGACGCAGTAACGGAGGAGAAAAATGGCAGTTCGGGTTGCAATCAACGGGTTCGGCCGCATCGGGCGCAACGTGCTGCGCGCGATCCTCGAATCGGGCCGCAAGGACATCGAGGTCGTGGCGATCAACGATCTCGGGCCGGTCGAGACCAACGCGCACCTGCTGCGCT
>Ga0182738_1008279_pt1 | contig 10351 bp, 9 predicted proteins | sample eDN5th30CBELigMG_FD_128876 | JGI IMG/M metagenome (GOLD analysis project Ga0182738, IMG submission 128876) | Enriched Miracle-Growth compost microbial communities from Emeryville, California, USA - eDNA 5th pass 30_C BE-Lig MG (version 2)... ... | reverse complement strand
GTAGGACTCAAAGGCGGCGGTGTTGAAGCCCGGGATTTCCGCTGAAATCGACCCTCGCGGCATCCCGGGCGGAAACACAGCCGCTTCTCCCGCGAGGGGAGAAGGGAAATGCATGCCCGCTTCAAGCGGTTTTCGAGAAAGCGCCTGGCGGTTGGATCAACAGGGGCGCTCCCCGATCCGTTCCGGTTCCCGAAGCGTCGCCAGCAGCCGATCGACCACCGCGCCGCAGAGATTCGCGCGCGCCCAATCATAACGGGCCTCGCAGCGGCCGTCGTCAGAGCCTTGATTCAGGATTCGTCCCACAGCCTCGACGAACGCCTCGCGGGTCTCGACCACGTCCATCAAGTGACCGTAAAGCCGGCATTCGGGGATTGCCGAGGCGACCATCGGCCGGGTCGCCGCCATGCCGTCCATGATCTTCGTCGGCGAGCAGGCCTGGTTGAACGGATGGTCGACGAGGTAGGGAATCAGGTTCACGTCGAACGCCTGGTAGTACCGGGGAAGCTCGCCCTGGTTCCGCCAGCCGACGACGTGGACGTTCGGGCGGTCGATGAACCGCCGGGCCGACTCGAACCAGGGTTCCCCGCTGGGCTGGGGAAGCCGGCCCACGACGATGATCGACGCTTGGGGAAACTCGGCGCTCAGCGTCTCCAGCAAGGGCCAGTCCAGCCGGTCCTCCAGCGTCCCCACATAGCCGATCCAGGGGCGGGGCAGGTGGCCGATGTCGGCCGGGGGAGGGCCGGGCCGGCGCATCGGCTTTGTCGCCAGGAAGGCCCCCGGCGCGCCGTGGGGGATGTGATGGATCCGAGAGGCGGCCTCGGGCGAAGCAAGCCGAAGCTCCTCGGCCCGCCGCCTCGAAACGCAGACCGTCGCCGTCGCCGTTCGGACAAGCTCGCGCTCCAGGGCGCGGACCTCGTCCGCCCGGCCCGGCCAGTAAAGCGCGTAGTCGTCGAGGTTGTAATAAAGCGAGACATCGGGCCGAAGCTGGTCGGCCAGATACCGATAATGCGGATAGGTCATCACCAACCCGCGCCGGGCGTTCGCGCCTTCGCGATCCCAAAATCGTTGGGCCGCGCGGGCGATCGGCTTCATGCCGACCCGAGGGAACCGCTTCATCCAACCGGGTGGAAGGACCAAGTCGCGCGACCACCGCGCGCGAGCCTCGCGATGGAGCCGGGCCGACGGGGACCAGGGGAAAATCCCCTTCCGCCAGCCGTTGACGTAGTCCATGCACCGTAGCGTTAAAAGCGCGACGCTGGGGTCGTCAAGCTCTCGGAACAGGTTCTCGGTGGTGAACCAGTTGACGTCGGCGACCACGAGCGCGAGCCTCTCGCCGGTCACCGCTCGACCGTGGCGAACGCCTTGAGAACGGCCTCGGGTTCGTCGGGGATGTCGGTCTTGACCGAAAGCGTCGAGTGAAACGGCCCGGTCTCCTCGGGCGCGGTGAGCGTCAACGTCACCTGATGGACCGGCTGAGCCCCCTTCGCGCGGTCGTCCGACTTGAGGGCCGATTCGCTGGCCGACAGTTCGGTGATCGAGAACGGCTTGGACGATCGAACCAAAACGGTCTTGGAGACGGTTTGCCCCGGGGTCACCCGGCCGAAGTTGATGATCGACGGAGTCAACGCCACGGCGCTTTGGACGGAGGCGACCACCGAGACCGGGATCGTCGGGCTCGACTCGTCGTTCGTCAGCAGGGTGATTTCGTCCTTGAAGTAACCGTTGGGGGCGTTGGGCTGAAGCGTCGCGCTGAGATTGAAATTGATCTGGCCGTCGACCGTCCGATTCAGCTCGCGCAGCTCGGCCTTGATCTTGTCGGTTCGGGTCTTCATCTTCGAGATTTCCCAGTCGGCGCGGCCTCCGGCGTAGGTGAGCGTCAGCGAGGCCGTCGGCGGCGTCTCGCCCCGGCGGACGATCCCGAAGTCGATTTGGCCGGGGCTCATCACGATGTCTCCCCGGATGAAGCAGGTGGTGTTCAGGTCGGCCTCGACCAGCTCCGGCTGTTCGAAAACGAGCGTCAGGCCCGAGGGCTTGTGCCCCAGAAACTGGGTCGTGTCGATCGTAACCTCAACGGTCGTCTGCGTGCCCGGCGGGATCACCTTGGCGCCGACCTTCGCGCCGGTGCAGCCGCATTTGGTCCGCCAGTCGCGAATCTGAATTGTCTGGTCGGATCGGTTGACGATCGGAAACGCGTGGCGAAGCTGAGACCCGCGGGCGACCGTGCCGAAATCGAACGAGCGCTCGGGAAGGGCCGAGTTCACCCAGTCGACGCCCTGACCAAACGCCCCGTCGCCCGTCGCCGCGAGGAGGACCAGAAGGCATCCGTGGAACAACCGCGATCGCATCTTCGCCAACCCTCCACGCGCCTGATTGCCGAGCCGGACCCTCATTGTACGCGCAACGCGGGACGAAACCAGCCGAACCGTTTTTCCCGGGCGCGTCGGCCGCGCCTCGGCGCGATGCTTGAAGATCGACCACCGGGGGACCGCCGCCGCGGAATTCCTCCACCAAGTCGGCTCGCCGGGCTCCTCGCGCGAAGTTGATTTCTCTTTGCCCGAAGACGGCGAGGTCGTCCCTGGTGGCGGGCGGTTCGCGGTGATACGATGGTTTCACCTCGCGACATTCGGAACACGTTTCGCGAGCGGGCCCTCTTTCGGCGAGGTTGTCGCTTTTTTAAAGAACCCGAGCGGGGAGGCGCGAACCGCCCCGATCGGGCCGCCGCTTGGGGTCTGAATCCACCCTCTTTCGCCAGGCCCGGGTATGGAATGCTGAAACCCTCGGTGCAAATTCATGACGTGGACGGCTTCATGCTGGCGGAATTCTGGGATTGCCTGCGGCTCGATCCCGCCCCCGTCCAAGACTTGCGATCGCGTTACGAAAAGCATTTGCTGGGCGGGGGCCGGCCCGAGGTGATCGTCGACCTGTCGGGAGTCGGATTCGCGGGATCGTCGGCGCTGGGGAGCTTCGTGGCGCTGCACCGAACCGCCCGTCAAAACGGCGGCCGGTTGATCTTCTGCCGGGTCGAACCCACGGTCGCCGAAGCCTTCCGAGCCAGCAAGCTTGACAGGTTGTTCGACTTCGCCGCCGATCGGGACGCGGCGATCGACGCGGCGAAGGGGGGCTCCAGCGCCGGGAGGCCCGCCGCCGAACCCAACGAAGCGCGTCCTCGGTCCAGTCCTCCTCCGTCGGCTGGGCTCAGCCGGCTCCGTCGCCAGAAGCCGACAACCGACCCCCAGTGACCACATCAGGACCCGCATCATGCCTCCAGTTGAACGGATCGACATGACGGAAGTCGACGACGTCAAGGTGGTTCATTTCCACGACCGCCAACTCTTCGACGAGCGAGTCGTCCACGAGGCCGCCGAGCAGATCGCGGTTCTGCTCCCCAACGACGGCACCCCGATCAAGCTGGTTCTCAACTTCTCCGGCGTCGGGCTGATCTCCAGCACCCTGCTCAGCAAGCTCGTCCTCCTCCAGCGCCGAATCGACGCATCCCGCGGAAAGCTGCGACTTTGCGAGCTGTCTCCGGTGCTCGAACAGGTCTTCCGCACGTCGCACCTCGACCGACTTTTCGGCATCGACCGCGATCAACGAACCGCGCTGGACCATTTTCGAAGTTGACGCCGCGCGTGGAAGAGGGGCCGGGAGGGCGAGCCTACCGGCGAGCCGATGCGGGCCGTGGAAATCGACGCCGGGCGTGGGGCTCGCTCGCCCTCTCAAATGAACCCGACGCTTGAACCGGGGCGTCGCGGCCTCGATAATTTTGAGCGGGTTCGTCACGTCGTCGACAAGAATGGGAATCGAGCCCGGACACGATGAGAATCCGGCGGGTCCGCTGCAAGCGGGTCGGGCTCGGCCGGGGAGGGGTAATCCTTGGGGTTGTTCAGCCGGGCGCGCAACCTGATTCAAGGCGGGGGCTCGCTCTCGGAGCGCGAGGCCCAGCATTACGGCGTGGTCTGCCCGAACGGACATCGGCTCCGAGGCTCGCGAACCGAGGGATACCAGGCGATCCGCTGCCCCGCCTGCAACGCGGGCGTTTTCATCCTGCCCGCCAGCCCCTTGCCGAATCCCGTTGCTCCCGCCTCGGCCTCCTCGCGCCGGCCGGCCGTCGCCGCGCGAGCCTCAACCGTGGTTGACGAGGGGCCGATCGAATTGCGGGACGCCGCCGAGGTCTCCGTCGACTTCGACGGCAACGCCGCGACGGTTTCCGACGCCGAGATCATCTGGGATGACGAGGTCCCCGAAACCGAGGCGCCTCCGAAACCCGCTCTGCCCCCTTCTTCCAAGTCCGCGCCGGGACGGCCTCGACGCGCCGAGAGGCCGAAGGCGGCCCCGATCTCCGAAACAGCCGCCGGGCCCCGGCAAATCGCGATCGACGAGGCCGAACGGCCCGCCTCTCGCCGGAACTCGCGGCCCCTCTTGATTTTCGGGATCGTGGCCATCGTGGTCGTCGGCACGGTGGCCTTGCGGGTCTGGCGAAGCCACCGCCAGGCGCTTCCCCTCGTCGCGGAGCGGGGCCGCGTCGAGGGCATCCCCGCGCTTGAGATGGGGAACTTCGACAAGGCCCACCAGTTGCTCTCCGCGGCCAGGCGGGCCGTCGACCAACTCGGCGGGGAGGTCGAGGGCGCCGATGAGATTCGGCGGGCGGCCGACGACGCCGCCATCTTCGTCAACCTCGTCCCGGAGAGCCTGGAAGACATGCTCGACCAGGCGGCGCGGACCAATCCCGAGACCTGGGCCGCCCGGTTCGACAGCCTTTACCAGGGCAGGACGATCGTGCTGGACTCCCGCGTCAGGTCGGCTCCCGACTCGCCCCAGGGACGCTACGAGATCGAGTACGTCGTCATGCCCCCCGGCGAAACCACCAACTTCCTGGGGGTTGGAGGCGCGCGGCCCGAGAGAACCGCCCGGGTCGACTTCACCGGCTTCGAATTATTCGAAAAGGCCAAGCCGAAGGTCGGCGATCGCGTCGTCTTCGGGGCGCGGTTGGCAGACTTCCGGTTCGACGTGGAGGCCGACGGCTGGATTGTCCGGTTTCAGCCCCAGAGCGGCGTCTTCATCCACTACGACAGGGCCCTCGAAGCGCTGGGGTGGCCCCCGGCCGCCGACTTGGCCCCCATCCCGGAGAAACCCTGATGCCCGCGCGACCACTCGCCCGGCCCGGTCTCTGGGGGGCCATGACCTTGATCTTCGCGAGCGCGGCGGCCGTTTGGCACTCCGCGCGCGCGGGCCAGGAGGAGGCGGCCGTCTTTGTCGAGCCGGCCGAACTCGCCCGCCGCGACGATTTGATTGGAAAGCGGGTGGTCGTCGACGACCGAATTCGGTTCTTCCAGTTTCATCAGCGATCCGGCTACGATGAGCTTTACCTGCGCCGGACCCCCATCCCCTTTCGGCTCCCCCCCGAACTGAGGCCCGACACGCCCCCCCGCTCTCCGGCCGTCTCGGTCCAGGGCCGGTTGGTTCGGGAGGAATCCCGCCTGTACGTCGACGTAACTTCGCTGGATCTTCAGAGTTCCGACCTGGAGCGGCTGGACAAGGCCGTCGGCTCTCTGCCGGCCCGGGACTTTGCGAACCGTAAAGCCTGGGCAAGTTGGGCGCTCAAGCGCGCGAGTGACTTCCAGGACGAGCCCCTGCGGCGAAGGGCCGAAGCGGTTGAGGCCGAGGCCCTTCGAATCGAGGCCGAGGCGAAGCGGGTCGGCGTCGACGCGCCTCGCGAGTGGCTGGACCTGGCTCAGGAGGCCCGCCGCCGCAAGGTCGCCGAGCCCGCCCCCTCGGCCCTGGCCCATCGCGCCTTCCGGGCCATGCTCGCCGACGCGACCGCGCCGGACGACCTGAAGAGGCTACGGGAGGAAATTGAACGGTTCTTCCCCGAGGCCCCCAACGACCAGGCCGCCTCTTCGGCCCCCAACCTCGCCGCCTGGGTCGAGAAGTACGTCGCCGATCCCGCCGGGGCCTACAAGGAAGCGCCGGCCCCGGCGCGCAAGGCCCTGGACCGCCGGCTCTGGGTCGACGCCACGGTCAAATTACTGGAAAGTCAGGTTGCCGGCGATCTTGCGTCTTCGCTCAAGCTGGTTGACCAGGCCGAGAAATTGGTGCCGGAGCGCCCGGAGCTGATCCCCAAGCTCGTCGAGAAAGCGGAGGCGCTGGCTCGCCGGGACCTGCGTTCGCTCCGATTGGATGAGGTTAAAGCCGTCGGTTCGCTGCTGAAGGATCGAACCGGGCGCGCCGATTCGGCCCTGGAATTTTACCGAGACTGGTTGAGCGCCCAGCGCGGTCGGCTCGCCGAGACCGACGCCGAAGGCCGAGTCACCCTCGCCGCGCGCTATGAGGAGCTGCTCCACGACGATCAATCCGCGCGCGAGCTTCTGGAGCGCGCCTGGAAAATCGCGCCGGGGGCGCCGGTGGTTGCCGACGCCTTCAGGCTCCGGGGATACCGAAGGGTGGGGGAGAACTGGACCAAGGACGCCCCCGCCGCCGAGGCCGCGGCGCCCGGGTCCGCCGCCTCGTCCGACCAAAGCCTGATCGGCAAGACCCCCGAAGAGGTCCGGGCCATCCTCGCCACGAGACCGACGAGCCAATCGTTCGTGGGAACCAAGGGCCGGCTCGTCCAGCAATGGATGTTCCTCGACACCCGCCAACGGCGGCTCGTCAATTTTCTGCATCGACCCGGCGAGCCGAGACCGCGCGTCGTGTCTGATTATTTTTTGCCTCGTTAGCCTATTTCTCGCGGCTTCCCAGTCGCCTCGCGCGAGGATTTTTCGACTAAATTCCGCGTCGGCCGGATTTTGTTATTGCTTTCTCGAAAATCGGTCTCACAATATCGTCGTTTTCCCTCCCCAGTCTTCCTCTCCATAGAAGGCGCCAAGAGAACCAGTTCGCGAGCGAACGGCGGGGAATCCCCGCCTCGATCACCGAATAATTTCGGTCGGCGCATCGTCTTGGCGGGAAAGGCGAGGGAACAAAAAACCGGGAGAATCCATCAAACCTTTGTCGGTTTTGGACGTAGTACCTTCGAGCAACAAACCCTCAACCGGCTTCTCTCTTCGTCGGCGCGGTTTGTGCGGGTGGAGCAAACAAAGAATCTGGTGGAGCGCGGGGCGGTCAGAGGCGAGAAGCCCAAATCACCTAATGTCGCATCGATCCAACGCAATCTGACAAACGCCTTATGCGATCAGCCCGTCCGCATCGTGGTTCAAGTTGATTGACGCGTTCAACGGCGCTTGTCGGCGACGCGGAGCCGCCGGAGCTTGGCGGCCCGGCGGCCGGCGAACCGAGAACTAATACACCAGGAGGTGTAATATGGCCCGCAAAGACGCCTTGCACCGATTGACCTCGCGCTTGATCGCTCGTCGCGACGCGCTTCGGAAGGCCCTCACCGGGGACGACGACGACTTGCGCAACTTCGCGGCAATGGGCGGAGTGGGCGACGACATCGACGCGGCCGTCGACTCGGCGAACGAAGAGATCAGCTCGCAGCTCGCCGAAATCGAAAGCCGGGAACTCGGCCAAATCGAGCACGCGCTGCAACGGATCGCCGCCGGCATGTATGGTCGCTGCGAGTTTTGCGGCGGAAAGATCTCGGAAGCTCGCCTCAACGCGCTTCCTTATACAAATAGCTGCATCGACTGTCAGCGCGAGAATGAGCGGCTGGGCCAGGGGAGGCGGATGGAATCCGACCCGTCTCGATGGGCGAAGGTCTTCTCCAAGCCCTCCGACGAGGGTGAAGGGGACGCCCGGATCAACCTCAGCGATTTCGAGATGGACTACAGCGAGTCGGGCCGCTGAGACCATCTCGAAATCGCGTCCACGGGCCAAGCGGGCGGGTCGTCGAAGATCAATTTGACGGCCCGCCTTGTTTTATTTCGACCGCGTTCGGGTCGCTCTCCCAGCGTGGCCGGCCCGGATTCTGATCGGAGCCCGGCGTTCCCGGGGGGAAACACCGCCCGAAAACGCCGAAGGCCCGATCGGAAACGCTCTTGCGAACGATCCGCCGGGCCTGATCTCATCGAATCAGAGCTTCGGGAGGCCCCTCAATCCCAAGGGGCCTCGGAATTTCCTGGCGTGGACTCCGGTCAAAAACCGGATCGGGGCTCAATAACGGCCGCCGCCGTAGTCGCCGCGGCCGCCCCGGCCGCCGCCACCACCGCCATAGCCGCCCCGGCCGCCGCCACCACCACCGCCGTATCCGCCGCCTCCGCCATAACCACCGCCGCCGCCGCCGGAGCGGGGCTCGCGGGGTCGGGCTTCGTTGACGGTGAGACGTCGGCCGTTATGCTCTTGATCGTGGAGCGCCCGGATCGATTCCTGCGCTTCGGCGTCGGTGTCCATCTCGACGAACCCGAAACCCTTGCTGCGACCGGTCTCGCGATCGGTAATCACCTGAGCGCTCTGCACGGTCCCGAACTGAGAGAAGAGCTGCTCGAGTTCGGCGTCGTCGACCCCGTAGGTCAAGTTGCCGACGTACAATTTCTTGCCCAACTTGCGATCTCCTGAGCTTGGACGGAACGACGGCCCTCGTTTTACTTTCGGGCCGAGTCGAAAGGGATCGGATGCGATCCGGGGGCGGAAGGGCGTCAAGAGAGAGGCGAGAGGCTCCAGAGGGGATCGACGTCGCAAGCTCTTCCATAATCCCGACCAATCCTCATTCTACCACCTTTTTGCTTTTCCCCGCCAGAGAAATTCAAGAATTATCCATGCGCGAAACGGCCCTCTGGTAGTCGGCCCAAGTGTTGAGATTTTGCAACGAGCGCAGCCAGGGATCCACGAGCCGCAACTCGTCGGCGGACACGTCGCGGGAGCGCAGACGCTCCACCAGGGCGGTTAGGCGCAAGACCCCCTCATCGAGCAAGCGCCGAACGGCCTCGCGCGCCGGGCGGACGCGGTAGAGCGAGGCGAGGGGATGATGGCGTCCCTCGATCCAAGGGGCGGCCGCGTCGTGGTCGCTTATGAGCTCGGCGAGCCGGCCGATCCACGCGGGTTCCAAAAACGGGGCGTCGACGGCGGTCGCGTAAGTCAGTTCCACGTTGGGCGATAGAGCGGCGAGGCCGGCGGCGAGCCCTTGAAGTGGACCAAGGCGGGGGATGGGATCGCGGGCGAGGATCACCGGCGCCGCAAGTTCGGGCAAATCCTGGCCAACCGCTCCGACGACGACGACCGGATCCGCCGCGGTCGACGCGATCCGAACGACCCGGCCCAGCAGGGTTTCCCCTTCAAGAGGCAGCCAGGCTTTCGGTCGCCCCATCCGCCGACTTTCCCCGCCACAAAGAATGATGGCCGCCGGTTTGGACACTCCATCCCCCCCTCGTCGATTCGACCGCATTGTACCGCGCGGCCGGCCGAAACGCGCCGACCGGGGCGCGAGGATGGCCGGCCAGCCCGCGTTTTTTGACTCCGGCTTCCGCGAAACGGTATATTGGTTCGGGACGAGGCCCTGGAGCGTTCCGAACTCCAAGCGCCCGCCGAGGCCGGCGTCGTCCCGCGAATCCCCGATCCGGAGCCCCTCCATGCGGACTCGTTCCCCCTCGATCGCGCTCGCGGCTCTCTCGCTCGCCATCGGCCTATGCCTCGGGCTCCAGTTGGGGCGGGGCGGAGGCGCGATTCTGGCCCAGGTCGGCCCCGCCATCGGCTCGGATCGGGGCCCCACGGCGCGACCCGAAGTTCAACGGACGAGCCAGGTTGAGCAATCCGACGCCAAGGTCTACGATGAGTTGGCTCGCCAGTACGCGAGCTTCGAGCACGTCGACCGGATGTTCGAACTCGTCTCCCAGGCGGTTCGCCCGACAGTGGTTCACATCATCACGCAAAAAACGTCGAGGCGGCAGGAGGGCGGGCGGGTCCGCAAGTTCGAGGAGACCGGCTCGGGCGTCATCGTCCGCTCGGACAAGACGCCGGGGCTCTTCGTGCTGACGAACCATCACGTTGTCGGGGGAAGCGACGGCGGCAAGGTCCACGTCTTCCTCCAGGACGGCCGCGCGCTTGAGCCCGAGCAAATCTGGACCGATCCCGAGGCCGACATCGCCGTGTTGAAGCTCGACCGCGACGACCTTCCGGCCGCCCGTTTGGGAGACAGCGACAACGCGAGGGTCGGCAGTTGGGTTCTGGCTCTCGGCAGTCCCTTTGGCCTGACCCACTCCGTCAGCCAGGGGATCATCAGCGCCCGGGGGCGGCACATGGACGAGTTGGAGGAGGTGAAAAACCAGGACTTCCTCCAAACCGACGCGGCGATCAATCCCGGCAATTCCGGCGGGCCGCTGGTGAACATGCGCGGCGAGGTGATCGGGATCAACAACTCGATCGCCAGTAACGGCGGGGGCAACGAGGGGGTCGGCTTCAGCATCCCGATCAACCTGGC
>Ga0182738_1008276_pt1 | contig 10355 bp, 8 predicted proteins | sample eDN5th30CBELigMG_FD_128876 | JGI IMG/M metagenome (GOLD analysis project Ga0182738, IMG submission 128876) | Enriched Miracle-Growth compost microbial communities from Emeryville, California, USA - eDNA 5th pass 30_C BE-Lig MG (version 2)... ... | reverse complement strand
CGGCCTGGTGATCCTGGGCAAGCAGGCCATCGACGACGACGCCAACCAGACCGGCCAGATGCTGGCGGCGCTGGCCGATCTTCCGCAAGGCACCTTCGCCGGCAAGGTCGAGGTGGAAGGCGACAAGGTGAAAGTCACCCGCGAGGTGGACAGCGGCCTGGAAACGGTCACGCTCACGGTCCCTGCGGTCATCACCGCCGACCTGCGCCTGAACGAGCCGCGCTACGTGACGCTGCCCAACATCATGAAGGCCAAGAAGAAGCAGCTCGATACCGTGAAGCCGGAAGAGCTGGGGGTGGACGTGGCCCCGCGCCTGAAGACCCTGAAGGTCAGCGAGCCGCCCAAGCGCGGCGCCGGGGTGAAGGTGCCGGACGTGGCCACGCTGGTGGACAAGCTCAAGAACGAAGCCAAGGTGATCTGAGGAGGAACGACATGAGCACACTCGTCATTGCAGAACACGACAACCAGAGCCTCAAGCCCGCGACGCTGAACACGGTGAGCGCAGCCAGCGCCATCGGCGGGGACGTCCATGTGCTGGTGGCCGGGCACAACGCCGGGGAGGCGGCCAAGGCGGCCAGCCAGATCGCCGGGGTGGCCAAGGTGGTCCATGCGGATGGGGCCAGCCTGGCGGACGGCCTGGCCGAGAACCTGGCAGCCCAGGTGCTGGCCCTGGCGGGCGACTATAGCCACATCCTGTTCCCCAGCACGGCCAGCGGCAAGAACGTGGCCCCCCGGGTGGCGGCCAAGCTGGACGTGGCGCAGGTCAGTGACATCACCAAGGTGGTGAGTCCGGACACCTTCGAGCGGCCGATCTATGCGGGCAATGCGATTGCCACGGTGCAAAGCAACGACCCCAAGAAGGTCATCACGGTGCGCACGACCGGCTTCGACGCCGCAGCCGCCACGGGCGGCAGCGCCCAGGTGGAAACCAAGGACGCGGTGGCCGACAGCGGCAAGAGCGCGTTCGTGGGCCGGGAGGTGAGCAAGAGCGACCGTCCGGAGCTGACGGCGGCCAAGATCGTGGTCTCCGGGGGACGGGCGCTGGGCAGCGCGGAGAAGTTCCAGGAGGTGATGACGCCGCTGGCGGACAAGCTGGGTGCGGCGATCGGGGCCAGCCGTGCGGCGGTGGATGCAGGCTACGCGCCGAACGACCTGCAGGTGGGGCAGACAGGCAAGATCGTGGCGTCGCAGCTGTACATCGCGGCGGGGATCTCGGGGGCGATCCAGCATCTGGCGGGGATGAAGGACTCCAAGGTGATCGTGGCGATCAACAAGGACCCGGAGGCGCCGATCTTCAGCGTGGCCGACTACGGGCTGGAGGCGGACCTCTTCGCCGCCGTGCCGGAGCTGGTCGAGGCGCTGTAGAGACAGAGGTGGCGTCGAACTCACCTTTCTGTCAGTAGTTCGCCATCGGGCAGGCCCGACCGGGGTATGAAACTGGGCTCACAGTCAAATTCGGTAGTCGATGGCATGAGTTTCTTAGTAGGAAGGGTGGCAAGGCCCGGCCATCATTTCCGCAAGCTCGCAGTCGGCAGACCCATAGGTCGCCCACCCATGCCGCCGGAACTCCTCGACTCGACAGGCGGAGGTGTTGGCAGGCGCTGCAGCAGATCACGAGGTGGGAACAAAGTCCGTCTGCTTTAGGCCGAGGCAGCGTCCCCCCTCGTTGAACCTGCTCATTCTCACGGCATGCTCCTGTCTCGTCAGGACGCTTATTGCGGTGGGCTTCTTCGTCAGCCAGCGAAGCGAACCCCCGAGGGAGGACGCCCCAAGCCCATGGGTCGTCATCTTGGTGACGCCAAAGGGAGATTCATTCTTGACAACCTCGCGGGGCCTGCCATACTTCCCACCCGAACGATCGTTCGGTTACGTATGGAGGCAAGAGAATGAGTCTGAATGAACCACATCTGCTACTGCAGGTCTCGAACGGCATTGCGACCCTGACATTGAACAGGCCTGATCGCCTCAACGCGCTCTCGCAGCAAATGACGGACGAGCTGATCGAGGCGACCGCAGCGCTTGAACGAGACGACAGCGTGCGGTGCGTGGTACTGCGGGGCGCGGGAAAAGCCTTCATGGCCGGCGGCGACGTGAAGGGGATGCATGAATCACTGAACGCAGACCGCGCTGCTCACGTGGGGCGCATGGAACTGCGTGTGATACGAGCCCATCAGTTCATCTCCCAGCTTCGACGCATGCCCAAGCCTGTGCTCGCCGCTGTTCACGGCGCTGTCGCCGGGTTCGGGGTCGGTCTGGCGATGGCAGCCGATCTGGTGGTGGCTCGCGATGATGCCTTCTTCCTCGTCGCCTATCGCCACATCGGCCTCACTGCCGACGGCGGCGTCACGCACTTCCTGCCGCGCATGGTCGGGGAACGCAAGGCACTTGAGCTTTCACTGCTCGGTGATCGCTTCGCCGCAAAGGATGCCTTGACGGCCGGCATGCTCAACTGGGTTGTCCCGCACGACGCCTTCGACAACTTCGTTCAAGAGACAGCCGTACGTCTGGCGGATGGGCCCACGTGTGCCTTGGGCCGCGCGAAACAGTTGATTCGCTCGTCTCTCGACAACACGTGGGATCAGCATTCGCACCGTGAGGCCGAGAGCATCGCTTTCGCTGGGGCCACGGAGGACCACCTCGAAGGGGTCAAGGCATTCGTCGAGAAGCGCAAGGCCCAGTTTATCGGGCGATAAGTCCTCGCGCCCGATCCTCACGCTCGCCTTGGATCGCTTCCTCAAGGAGACTCGCTTGCACAGTTCCCATCTCCGGGCGCAGTCCAGCCGAAGGACCCGACGCCAGTTGAATCAGGCCATCGTCGGCGCCCTCGGGGCATTGGCCTTGCCTGCTGTGGCCCAGCGTGCACCGGCACTCAAACTCGGCATCTTGTTGCCCCTTAGCGGGCGCTTCGCAGCCTACACGGCATCCGCCGTGCCGGGAATCGAGTTGGCGGCCAAACTCCTCACTGAAAAAGGCACGCCGGTACAGATTCTGAAAGCTGATACGCGCGGCGACCCTAAGCTCAGCGCCTCAGAGGCCGAGCGTCTGATCCTTGATGAGAAGGTCAACGGAGTCCTCGGACCCTTTCAGACCGTGGACGTGTACAGCGCTGGTCCGCTTGGGGATCACACAAGGTGCCGTTCTTGTCCCCCACCTTCGTCGCTGAGAACGCATACAACACCGGATCGCGATACATCCGCGGCCTGAATGTCGCCAACTCCGCGTACGCGTCTGGAATGGCTGAGTTCCTGCTTCACCTTCGAAAGCAGCAAGGGGCCAACCTCAGCCGCATTGCCATCGCCTACGACAACAGCGAGTACGGGCGCGGCGTCTCCAGCATGATCAAGGAGGGGCTTGCAGGCAGCGACCTCAAAATCGTGCTGGATCTTCCGGTCACGCCACCGGTGACTGAATACACGCCGCAGGTGCTGCGCGTGCGCGACAGCGGCGCCCAGGCCTTCGTTACCTGCTTCTTCTTTCCCGAAACAGCGCTCCTTCTCAAGGCCATAGACGCCTCCGGCCTTCGAATTCCGACCTTCGTAGCCGGCTCCTCGCTGACCGATGCACGAATGCCAGGAACGCTGGGCGCTGAAGTCGCCCGGCGGATACTGTCAGGTCCCATATTCGGCTCACACAGCGGTACCACGCCTGGCACACGCTATGAGGCGCTTCAGCGATTGTTCAAGGCTGCAGCGGCGTCCGGAATCAAACTGGGCGCCGATTCTCCCATCGACGCCCACTGGCTGGCCCTCGGGGCGCAGTCGGTCTACGTGTTCAAGGCGGCTCTGGACGCCGCGCGATCGAACACAGGTGAAGCGCTGAATGCAGCCATGCAATCCCTGCGCCTTCAACATGGCAACGATCTCCTGGTTCTTCCGTTCTATCAGCCAGCTCTGGAGTGGGAGGCCAACGGCAAACCGCGCAATCAAAGCACGGCCTTTGCCCAGTGGAGCGGCCAGGACGTTCAACTCGTCTATCCACCGGCATTGGCACAAGCCGCACCCCGGCTGTCCTGATTCTCGACACCGCCATCCCCAATCAATCACACCACTCAACAGGAACTACATCGTGCAAGGACTCGCTTCGCTCGAAAACAAGGTCATCATCGTCACGGGCGCGGCCCAGGGCATCGGCGCTGCGGTCGTGGAGCGCGCCACCTCGCTGGGCGCCCGCGTGGTCGCTGTCGATCTCAACGGCGAGAAACTCGCCGACAGCACCGCCCGCTACGGCGACAAGGTGCTCGCCCAGGTCGGGGACGTCGCCGACGGCGACCTCGTGCGAAGCACCGTCAATGAAGGGGTACGCCATTTCGGCGCGATCCACGGTCTCGTGAACAACGCCGGGATCACCCGGCCGGCCATGATCGAGAAGATGTCGATCGAGCAGTGGAATCAAGTCGTCAACGTGCACCTCACCGGCGCCTTCCTGTGGACGCAGGCGGTCGGCAAGCACATGATCGAACGCTACAACAATGGCGACAAGACGCCCGGCGCGATTGTCAACCACTCCTCGATCGCCGGCCTCAAAGGCTCCATCGGCCAGATCAACTACTCGGCGGCCAAGAGCGGTCAACTCGGGCTCACTATGGCAACAGCCCGTGAATGGGCACGCTACGGGATCCGTGCCAACACGGTGTGCTTCGGTGTGGTCGAGACGCCGATGACCGAGACCATCCGCGGGGACAAGTTCCGTGACCGCATGCTGTCCGGCATTCCCCTGGGCCGCTGGTCCCAGGCGAGCGAGGTGACGCCGATGATCTGCTTCCTGCTCTCGGACGATGCCAGCTACATCACTGGCCAGTACATCGCCATCGACGGCGGTGCCCATATCTCTGTTTGAGCGCTCATCGCCACGATGGCGCAGTCACCATCTCTCAGCGCGGTCACATCGCCGATGCCGCCAGCATCTCTCGATGTCATCTTTCAGCCGCGGTCGGTTGCCATCGTCGGCGCCTCTGACGATCCGTCGCGTATCGGCGGCCGCCCGCTCGCGCATGCGCTGGCGCATGGATACGCCGGCAAGATCTATCCGGTCAACCCCGCGCGCGATGCGGTGCAGGGTCTACGCTCCTACAAGAGCATCCTGGATCTGCCCGACTCCGTGGACTGCGCCATCATCGCGCTGCCGGAGGGCCAGGTAGCGCCTACCCTCGAACAATGCGCCGCCCGGGGCGTTCGCGGCGCAGTCGTCTTCAGCGGTGGCTTTGCCGAGTTGGGAGAGGCCGGCATCCGCAGCCAGGCCCGGCTGCGGGAGATCGCACGGGTTCACGGCATCCGGATGCTCGGACCCAACTGCATCGGCAGCTACAGCGTGCGCCACCATGCGTATCAGACATTCCTGACCAACGTCCCGCTGCAGGTGCACGAGGGACAGCCGCGTCTGGGCCTGGTCAGCCAGAGCGGCGGCTACGGTGCGCACATTCTGCAACTTGCCCTTCGGCGCGGCCTGGTGGTCGAGAAACTCGCCACGACTGGCAACGAGGCCGACGTCGAACTGGGCGAGGTCATCCGCTGGATGGCCGAATCCGACGACATCGACATCATCGTCGCCTACATCGAAGGCGTTCGCTCCAAGGAAACCTTCATCGAAGGCCTTCGCACGGCCCACGCGCAGCGCAAGCCCGTGATCCTTCTCAAGGTGGGCGCAACGGCAGAGGGCGCAGCCGCAGCGGCATCGCACACGGCTGCGCTGGCCGGCGCGGATGCCGTCTACGACGCCGTACTGCGCGACTACGGAGCGCTGCGTGCGGAATCGACGGAGCACGTGCTGGACATCGTCTACGCACTGAGCAATCGCCGACAGCTCAGGTCCCGCAAGCTCTGCGTGACCAGTGTATCCGGCGGCGCCGGCGTCCAGTTGGCCGACTTCGCCAGCCACTACGGCCTGCAACTGCCTGCGCCCCCTCCCGAAGCCCAGGCGCGGCTGCGGGAGATCGTCCCGTTCGGCTCGCCCAAGAATCCCGTCGACATCACGGCGCAAATCGTCAATCAGCCGGAGATCTTCGAGAAGAGCCTGGACATCCTGCTCGATGCAGGCTACGACTCGATCGTGACATGGCTCGGTCCCGCCGTCTCGAACGTGCGCGCCGGCACCCCGATGCGCGAGGCTGTCGAGCGCGCGGTGGCGCGCCATCCGGATGCGCAGCTGACCTTCAGCATGTTCAGCGACGACGAAGCGCTGGCGCCATACCACCGTCTGGGCTGCCTGATCTTTGAGGAACCGCAGCGCGCCATGCGAGCACTGGCTTCGCTCGAGCACCTGCACGCCGGCTTCGCACGTGCGCTGCCGGCAACCCCTGACCTCGGCGCGGCACCACTGCTGCAAGCCGGCAAGAGCTTCAATGAGGCCGAGGCCAAGCAGGTGCTGTCTCGCATCGGCGTGGGACTGCTGGATGAGCGTCTGGTCCGAACCCCGGACGAGGCTGGCGAGGCTTGCCATGCGTTCGGTCGCCCTGTCGCCATCAAGGTTGTATCGCCCGACATCATGCACAAGTCCGATGTCGGCGGCGTCGCGCTGGGCATCACAACACCACAGGACGCCGTCAGCGCCGTGCAGCGCATGGCTGCCGCCTTGGCGGAACGCGCGCCGGCAGCACGCGTCGAAGGTTATCTTGTCTCACCGATGCTCTCGGGCGGCACGGAGTGCATCGTCGGCATCCACAGCGACCCTCTGTTCGGACCAGTCGTGATGTTCGGGATCGGCGGCGTGCTGGTCGAGTTGGTGCAGGACGTGGCCTTCGCCATGGCGCCACTCGATGAGGCGGGCGCGCTGGCACTGGTGCAGCGCGTCAAGGGCCACAGGCTGCTCACGGGCTTTCGCAACGCCCCCGCGGGAGATATGCCTGCGCTGGCGCGTGCCATCGCCGCGCTGTCGCAGCTGGCGTCACGCAACGCCGATCGCCTGCAGACGCTGGAAATCAACCCGTTGGTGGTCATGTCACAGGGCCAAGGCGTGATCGCGCTGGACGCCGTGCTGACGACCGTTGACCCACCCCAGTCTTCCTTTTCGCAGACACCATGATCAAGTACGACGAGTTGCTTCGTTATCCGATTCCCGAAGGCCGCCAGAAGCTCTCGCGGCGCGACACCGCGCTGTACGCGCTCTCGGTGGGCCTCGGCCAGGATCCATTGGACACGCGTCAGCTGCAGTTCGTGGACTCCACCCGTGCCTTGCCCGCCCTGCCTTTCATGGCCGTGGTGCTGGCGCCCCACGGATTCTGGATGGCTGATCCCAAGACCGGCATCGACGTCGTCCGCTTGGTCCATGGAGAACAGTCCATGCAGTTCCATGCCCCCTTGCCGGTGGACGGCGAAGTCATCGGCCGCACCCGCATCGTCGACATCATCGACAAGGGTGATGGCAAGGGCGCGCTGCTGTACACGAGCAAGGAACTGATCGATGCCACGACCGGCGAGCTGATCACGTCGCTGCACAGCACCACCTTCCTGCGCGGAGACGGCGGATTTGGTGGCCCCAACGGCCCAGTCAAGCCGATCCACACTCTGCCTGAGCGCGCGCCGGAATTCCGAGTCGAACTGCGGACTCGGCCCGAGCAAGCGCTGCTGTATCGCCTCAACGGCGACTACAACCCGCTGCACTCGGATCCGGCGGTGGCGGCCAAGGCCGGCTTCGATCGTCCCATTCTGCATGGGCTGTGCACATTGGGGCTGTGCGGGCACGCGCTGCTGCGCACCCTGTGCGACTACGACGCAAGTCGAATGCGCTCGCTCGCGCTGCGTTTCAGCTCTCCGGTATTCCCGGGAGAGACGCTGGCCATCGAGATCTGGAGCGACGGCTCCTTTCGCGCGCAGGCGGTGGAGCGGCAGGTCACGGTCATCAACAACGGGCGCGCGGAAGTCGCGGTCTGATTTCCTCGATTCCATAAATCATCGCATCATGCTGAAGACACGTGTCACTGAACTGTTTGGCATCCAGCACCCGATTCTTCAGGGCGGCATGCAGTGGGTGGGTAGAGCTTCCCTGGTTTCCGCTGTGGCCAACGCAGGCGCGTTAGGGTTCATCACAGCCTTGACCCAGCCCACCCTCGAGGACCTGGAGCGGGAGATCGCGCGCTGCCGCGAACTCACGGACAAACCATTCGGCGTCAATCTCACGATCCTGCCCACGATGAATCCGCCACCCTACGCGGAGTACCGGCGCGTCATCATCGAGTCGGGCGTCAAGATCGTGGAGACCGCAGGCGGCAATCCGGCCGACCATGTGCCGGAATTCAAGGTCCATGGCATCAAGGTGGTGCACAAGTGCACTGCCGTACGGCACGCACTGAAAGCCGAGCGCGTCGGCGTGGATGCGATCTCGATCGATGGATTCGAATGCGCCGGCCATCCCGGCGAAGACGACATCCCTGGGCTGGTGCTGATCCCGGCGACGACGAGCGTCGTCAAGATTCCTGTGCTGGCAGCCGGCGGATTCGCCGATGGCCGGGGTCTGGCGGCCGCCCTGGCGCTGGGAGCGGAGGGCATCACCATGGGGACACGCTTTATGTGCACAGTCGAGAGCCCCATACACCAGAAGGTCAAGGAGCAGATCGTGCGCAACGACGAGCGTTGCAGCCAGCTGCTCTTTCGTACGCTGCACAACACCGCCCGGGTGGCGCGCAACTCGGTCAGCGAGGAAGTGGTGGCGATCGAGAAGCGCGGCAATGCCAAGTTCGAGGATGTCGCGCATCTGGTGGCCGGAAAGCGCGGCCGAGTGGTCTACGAGACCGGCAACACTGAACATGGGATCTGGTGGGCAGGCGTGTCCCAGGGCCTGGTTCACGACATTCCGACATGCGCGCAACTGGTGGAACGAATTGCCGGCGAAGCGCGCGACATCATCCACGGCCGGCTGCGGGCACTGGCTCCGTAGTTTGGCCGCGTCACATCCGCAATCCAGCAATCTCGCTTCATCCCACATCGCGATCTCATGACAGTCACGCAAGCCTGCATTGTCGGTGCCTACGAGCACCCTACGCGAAAGGCCACGGACAAGTCCGTGGCCCAACTTCACGCCGAAGTGGCCAAGGGCGCCCTGGACGATGCCGGGCTGTCAAAGGCCGACATCGACGGCTACTTCTGCGCAGGGGACGCACCGGGGACGGGCCCTCTGTCCATGGTGGACTACTTGAACCTCAAGGTCCGCTACGTGGATTCGACAGACATTGGCGGGTCCTCCTATCTGGCCCACGTCGGGCACGCCGTGCAAGCCATCCGTGCAGGCAAGTGCAGTGTGGCGTTGGTCACCCTGGCGGGACGCCCGCGCAGCGAAGGTCAGACCGCGGTCGGGCCACGCTTCCTCAACGCCACTCAGCCTGACCTGGCCTTCGAGTATCCGTTCGGGCCGACCGTGGTCAACATGTACGCCATGTGCGCCACGCGACACATGCACGAATACGGCACGACGGCAGAGCAGCTTGCGTGGATCAAGGTCGCCGCTTCACAGCACGCGCAATACAACCCCCACGCCATGCTTCCGCAAGCGGTGACCGTGGAGCAGGTCCTGGAATCGCCCTATGTGGCGGCGCCGCTTCACCGGATGGACTGCTGCGTCATCAGCGACGGTGGCGGCGCCGTGATTGTCGCGCATGAAGAGATCGCCCGTTCCCTCAAGCGACCGGTGGTCCGGGTGATCGGACACGGCGAGGCGATCAAGGGTCAACTCGGCGGAGAAGTCGACCTGACCTATTCGGCCGCCGTCTACAGCGGCCCGGCCGCTTTCGCCGAAGCCGGCATCAAGCCGGCGGACGTGAAGTACGCCTCGATCTACGACAGCTTCACGATTACGGTGCTGATGCAGTTGGAGGATCTGGGCTTCTGCCCCAAGGGACAAGGCGGACGCTTCGTCGCGGACGGGAACCTGATCTCCGGCGTCGGTAAGCTGCCATTCAACACGGACGGCGGCGGCTTGTGCAACAACCACCCGACCAATCGCGGCGGGATGACCAAGATCATCGAAGCGGTACGCCAGCTGCGCGGAGAAGCCCACCCCAAGGTCCAGGTGCCCAATTGCGACCTTGCGCTGGCCCACGGGACCGGTGGCAACCTGGCCAGCCGGCACGGCAGCGCCACGCTGGTTCTGGAACGGAGAAGTTGATGCGCAAGATTCCCTCCCCCTTCGTCAACCCGGAGACCCAGGCCTTCTGGGATGCAGCGCGGCAGCACCGTCTGATGGTGCCCTTCTGCGAGGACTGCGGTAGGACGCATTGGTATCCCCGGGCCATCTGCCCGCACTGCATGTCCTCCAAAGTGGAACTGAAGCCCAACGCCGGCACCGGGCGTGTCTACAGCTTCAGCATCGTTCCCGGCGCTGACGGCTACGCCATGGCATACGTGCAGCTGGACGACGGTCCGACCTTG
>Ga0182738_1008275_pt1 | contig 10357 bp, 2 predicted proteins | sample eDN5th30CBELigMG_FD_128876 | JGI IMG/M metagenome (GOLD analysis project Ga0182738, IMG submission 128876) | Enriched Miracle-Growth compost microbial communities from Emeryville, California, USA - eDNA 5th pass 30_C BE-Lig MG (version 2)... ... | reverse complement strand
TTTATGGGCAATCGGCAACATTGCAAATGAATGAAAGGCAGAAAATTGAATTTCTTTGGGAGAAAGACAAAAAAAAAATGACTCTAATGTTTTTTTAAATAAAAACTGAATTGCAAAAAATTTGCCTGAAAAATATTTTTGAACAATTTTATTTCAGCTTTAAAAGCGTGTTGTGCCCTAGTTTTTGAAAACAATAAGAGCTTGAAGAGGGAGAATGAATTTAAAATTTTGTCAATCTGGACCTCAAGCATAAAAATTTTTTCCGAGCGAATTCAACCCCCTCATCTGACATTTTTGTTGGAAAATAAATAAAATTTAATTCTTGTTCTTTTTATAATGGTATGGATATGTCTCCTATCCTTCGCCTAGAAGGAGATCAAAGAGGCCAAAAGCGATTTAAATCCTGAATTTGAATCGATATTAGACTTGTGAAGAATTATAAAGAAAATGTTTGTGAAGGTCTCACAGGAGCTCTCCTTTGTCACAAATATCAGTATGAAGAGATAATTTTAATGTTATAATAACTTTGGAGTTGAAGTCTTCACAAGATATAGACAAAAGATTATTAAACTTTAATATCAAACTTATGAGTTATTTTCAAGCTTCTCCAAAGCTAACATTCCTGAAAACCACGATCCCTCTCATCATATATGGAGTAATCTCTCTTTGCAGTGATCCTTCACAGAGTTCTCCTTCTCATCTAGAATCGAGCACGGGCTCGAAAATTAAGCAACCGAATTCATCCTTCAGTCCTCTGGACCGAGTTCAAAATCTCCTCCTTGATGCCTATAATGACTATTTTCTCTTTTTATTCATGATGCTCGTCATCAACCTGAGTATTATGACAATTTCCTTCGCAATGAAATTCATTCAGAGGAGAATCATAAACTCATCCAAAAGTCAGAATCAAAAGGGCGCATTGCTTGAAAGTCGGGATGACCTTCTGCTTTCCTTGAATTTTGGAGCGAATGCCTTCTCAAAGCATACTTCCAAAGAGAAACTCAAAGGATTCACCAAATCTATAATCTTGTATAGCATCTGCTATCTCTTTTATCAAATTATTGGCTTCTCCTTCAGCCATCTCTATCCTGGCACCTTTTTAGAGAAGAATCATTCTCCAATTCTTCAATTTTCTCTTGATCAACCAGATGATTCTCTTGTGAATCCAGCTTTAAAAGAGGAAGATATAAGAATGAGAATCCTTGAAGAAGAGGAGCAGAAAGAAGAAGAGAGATTGTCTCTTTTATCTCATCAAAATGAATATTCAGAAAGAGGAATATCATTGGCGATCGGGAAAATTTTGGCTTCATTGAATACAGGGGCAGATTCTATTGTCTTATCCAAGGATTCTAAAACTGCATATGTGATTGTTTCTCCTGCAAAGGGGTTAAAGGTCCTTGACTTGACAAATCTTCAATCCCCGTCAGTTATCAGCTCTCCGAGTCTTGGCTCTCGTGAACAAGTTTTCTCCCACAAATTGATTCTTTCTCATGATGAGAACACTCTCTTTATCTGTAACCAAAGAACCCTAGAAATCGTGAATGTTTCAAATCCAAAACTCCCAAAATTGATTCATAAATCCAATCACAAACTTGATCAAACACGTCTTGGAAGTTTTTACACAATGTCCCTAGCCATAACAAAGGATGATAAAACACTATTTATTGGGGGATCAGGTCTCGTAATTCTTAATGTAACCCGTCTTGAAGCGCCAATTGAAATTCTTTCAATGAATTCTGAAGCTCATGATGAAAATGAGTCTTCCATCTCGAGCTTGGCGCTGACTTCTGATGGAGAGACTTTATATACAATAAACAGTTCACTCTGTGCTTATGATGTAACAGATCTGAAGGAGATGAGAATGATTTATGAATATAAGACACGAGGAGAAGCCAATTCGATATTTTTGTCAAGTGATGAAAGAACTGCTTATATTGCTGGTACAACAGAGGACGACAGGACAATCATTGAAAAAGTGGATATTTCCAATAGAAAATCCGCTTCTGGGATCTCTATATATGAGCATAATCATATTGCAGTGGATATTGAAGAGATGAATCCGATTATCTTAGCCCTCTCACCTGATGAAACAAATCTCTATATCTATTTCGATATAAAACAAGATTTCAAATATTCTACCGGTCTGCTTGATTTGAATTTGATGACTGGGAAGTTCCAAGATGAAGGTCTGGTGGCACAGACATCTTCTATTGTGTTTCTTCCTGATAAGAAGCATCTTCTAGTCGGATCTGAGAGTCAATTGACGGTCCTAGAGCTGTTTTTGGATTATCCGAATACTGAAGTTTTTAGCCTTTCAAATCATTCAATGAGCAGTTTTGAAATTGAGACTCCAAGTGAAACAATGGTTTTATCTTCGGATAAGAAGATAATGGTTTTCGCATCTGGCAGAAATAGCTTTGCGCTTGAAGGCTGGATGGAAATATGGAACATACCATCAGGGAACTCTATCAGTTCCACTCGTTTTGATGATCCCATTATTTCTATAAAATTATCTCAGGACAATAAAAAGGCGTATTTAATGGGCAATATGAAGTTTCATATTTATGATATATCAGATTTATCTTCTCCAAAGGAGATCGGCACAATTCCAAATCTGGAAAATCGCTATCGTGGGCTTATAGATTTTGCTGTTGCAGGAGATGATAGCACTGCATATATTTTATTGAAAAGAAGTGAAAGTGAAGAGCCAATCATGAAGATAGTAAATTTGATTGGCAATGAGATAATTGGATCACTAACATTTCCCGAAACAGCATATCATCATCAGCTAGTCTTATCTCATGATAACAAGAGGTTATTTGTGATTCAGGAGAATGTACAGGTATTTGATGTCAGCAATCCAAGTCTCCTTAAAGAAATTATTTCTTTTCCTTTGGTTATGGATGAAGCTGAGAAATTTATTGTTTATTCGACATTAAGTGTGGATGAAAAATTGCTGTTTGTGAAAACTCGACAACAGAATGGAGTTTATCGATTGAAAATTTGCAATATTTCTTTGATGACAGAAGCAAATGTTCTTAATGAAATTTACCTTCCAAGATATCAATCTGTTGGTTTGCCCTCCGTATTTTCTCAGAAATTCGACAGAGTTTATTCTATTCAACAAGGAAGCATTCTCGTTATTGATATTTTGGACTTGAAGCACCCCAAAATACTTGGATTAATTCCTTTACCAAACTGGAAAGAGGGAGGTAATTTGAATTCGGTGGCTATTTCTCCTGAAGATAAGAAGATTTATATTTTAAATGGAACTGAAGTTCAGGTGATAGATTTACAAATCCCCTATACGCTCTATATAAATCAAGAGAAATTTTTTTTGGGAAGAAGATATTCAGATAATGTCATGCTATTGAAATTTGACCAAGAAGATAAAAGATATGACCTTGTTGACGTGGGTAATTACAAGTTTATCAAAGCTTCACTGATGGAGATCCTGTATGTTCCAAATAGTGATTCTACGAAGTCTAAATTTTTGCCCCTTTTGTATTGGATGAATTTTGATAAAGAAAATGGCATCTTTTCAGTTGAACCGAAATACCAAAATGATATCAATTCTTACACATTATGTGTAACATTTGGGACGAAAATCCCGATTAATGCGTTCGAGAAGTTGACCAATAACTCTGAGAAACTGTTGGTATCATTAATTACTCTCGGGTATGTTGATAATCAGCGTTTCTTGAGTGCAAGTTTTGATGAAGTTTCTGATGATGGTAACTTTTTGATGACGTTAGATTATTCTGAGATAAAGTCCGAAGTATATGAAGTCCTGAAAGGATACCTTTATAAAACCTGCACCCAATTTGAGGTGATCCCATCATTGGAACTCTTGACGAATTCAGATAAGTTCAGAATTGGTCATCTGATTGGAGATAATCCTCGGGTAGATATCAAGCTTGATGCCCCTTGTAAATTCCTCTCCAATACTTATGGTAACCTTCAGCCTTTAATTCCAGCAGAAAAAGATCGTATAACAATCGAGGGAAGTTTGAAAGAAGTTAATGCAGCTTTAAAGGAAATCGTCGTCGATCTTGGGCAAAAGAATAAAACTTGTGGTGGAGAATTAACCTTGAATGATTTTTCGAACCCACAAGTGATAGCAACACTCAGAAATATCTCTGAATATTTCATCAAGAATGAATATCCAGTGATGGCCAGCAAGGAGTCAAATCTTACAATCCAAGATCAATTTGATGCAACGCCCATCTCAACAGGCCAATTCTTTGCGTTGACATTGCACGAAAAAACTTTTACTGATAAATCCTCAGAGAAGTTAACATATGAGGTCTTTATGAATGATACAAAGAAGAGCCCGATACCAACTTGGTTGACTGTTAGAGGGCTAACGTTCCAAGGAACACCGCCAGAAGAGATTTTTGGGAGAGAAGTAGCGATGATGATGATTGTAAAGAATGAGTTTAAGGAGACAAAAGTTGCATTTACGATGAGAATAAAGATGTCATCGATGTTTATTTTGAAGCTTGTGATGCGATTTGCTCCTTATATTCTGACGGTGATTGGTTTTTATATTTCTGCGAATAGGATTTATAATATTGTGTTGAAGAAAAGTTATAGAAATCCCAAGAATTTCTATGCAGAGGTTGGAAAAGAGATTACAGACAAGGAGATTTTCCCTGTTTCTTTTATCAAAGAAGAAAAGCGAGAGAGCAAATTGATAATGAAATATTTGGCAAGAAGCGTGGTGAAAGAGCTAGATTTAATTGATACTCATAAATATCAAGTACCCTTTTATTTTGCCGATCCGATCAGTCATCATTTGAACAAAGCCAGAATTGTCCAAGTCATTGAAGACGTTGTTGTGAATGACGTCAAATTTGAGGATAAGAAGAAGCTAAGACTATATTTATCAGGAGATCAGGCATGTAAAGGACTGATTGTTCAGTTGGTTGTAAATGAGATTGTTATGCTTCAGTTGAATCTACACCAAGAAGAAACGACGAAATCTGTCTTTAACAAAATTAAGAGAAATTGGACTGAGATTATTGAGAGAGATGAGAGCAAATACGTTGTTGATAAATCAAAATTAAATCAAGTTTTGATCCAAAAGCTCGGAAATTCTGAGTTTCTTACAGCAGCATTAAACCAAGAAAATTATGAAAATTTATTTGAAAACAATGAGAGTCCAATTTTGTATGAAGAGAATTACAGCGAAGGAAGTTCTGCGTCTTCTGGAAAAGTAAGAAGGGCTTTAGATAAAGGATTTTTGGAATATGAGAACAAGGATTCTTTATTAAATATGGGCTTATTGGAAGATGCGCTTATTGCATTTGCATTTGAATGCCAAAGTCTGGACGTTTCTGCTATTGATACAGTGGTATTTGTGGGTCAAAAGGTAGAAAGAAATATTTTGTATAACTTTATGAAGCGTGACATAAAAGAGATTAGATTTGGAGAAAAATATGGAATTCACCATAGAGTTCAAAATGAAACTCTACATTTCTATGGTTGTCCTGAGGAAAGATTTAACGGGAAAATAATGGTTGTTCAGATTAAGACGAGAAAAGAAAGAATTTTGAGAGAAATTTGGATTTATGGTGTTGGAAAAGAAAATGATGAGCAGCAGCTCATGAGGGAGAGTCATTTGAAAGGTAGAAGATATGAAGTTCTCTAATAAGGAGGGAGAGAGAGAGTCTTGAGGGAGAAAAATAATTGAGAGAGCTCTTGATAAAATTGATATCTTATAAATTTTTTTGTGATTGTTGTTTGAAAGAATCGTATTTTTTATAAAGAGAGAAGTTTAATTCCCTGGGAATGACTCTTTGAAGCAGATTTTTTTTTTCAATTGAACTATTTTCGGCAAGAGAGAAAGGAAAAAAATTTTTATTTTGGTAATCAAATGGGTGTTTTTTGTTGATGAAACAAATTAGGTATGGAATTTACAAAGAAAAACTCTAGGACTAAAGGTTTATCATTTTTGTATGTTGAAATTCCTTGAACTTAAAGAGAAAAACACCTTTTCTCCCAGTCTCTTATTTATTTGAAATGAAATTCATCTGAAGCCAAAGAGTCTTTCAAAGGAAGACAAGTTTAAAGAGGAACTAAATAATTAGTGGCTTCAGAATAATTAAAGTGTCATATAGAAATCTTGGGCGAAAAGAAAATGAGAAAAAGATTTTAATTAAAAGATTAAAATTAAAGCCTCAGTAACCATTATTATTTCATTAATGAGACCTCTCAAAGTTTTCTTTCAGAAAGCTCCTTCTATTTTCATTAGTGGAGCTCTTATTGGAATTCAGAAAATCTTCTCGGGAAGCTTGGGACAAAATCTTCAAGATCACAAGACACATCCTGCAATACCAAAAAATCCTATCAATGAATTCGTCGAGGAGATTACCAGTGACCAATCCTTTGATTGGAGTCATCTGCTTGTTCAGTTCAAAGGAGCTGTTTCTGAAGCATATCAGAATTATCCAACTTTTATGCTCTTAGTATTTCTGCTCAATATTCTCATCGTAGTCCAAGCTCTTCTTTCGCCAATAATTCAACAATATTTCTCAAAGAAATCCAAAGAAGAAAAAGTCATGTCACCAGTTCAAAAGAGCTTGAAGGATTTCATAATATCCGCAATGAAAAAGGCCATAATCTATACATTCATCTATTTAGTCTTTCATCTTTGCTGGTTCGCTGTTTGTTACATCTTTTGTGAACTTTTCTTCCTGAGGCCTTATCACCTCCCATTAACTTTCAATGAGAAAATCTCACCCGAAAAATTCTCCAATGATCATCACAGAATGCTCGAAGAAAAAGGCTTCTCAGTTCAAAGCTTAGCAGCAGAGGAAAAGAGTGATGAAAAGTTATCATTATCGATTGGAAAAGTGGTAAATTCAATGAGTATTGATGCAAGTGCATTGATCTTATCACGTGATTTGAAGACAGCTTTTGTGATGACAAAATATGTGGGAGTGCTTCAAATTATCGATGTTCGAAATTTCCAATCACCTGTTGTGATTCGTTCACTAAATGTGAGACTGCTTCAGCGTTCAGAAGGAATTGCAAATTTTCTTTTGTCGAATGATGAGAAACTCTTGTTCATCGCGGATTTTTATAGCTTTGAGATTGTTAATATTTCAAACTATGAACAACCATTTATTATTTATAGCGCTACTCATTCCCTTGAGAACCTCGAGACAAGTAGTCCCTTCGGTATGGCTCTGACGAAAAATGAGAGTTTCTTCTTTCTTCTTGTGAGGAAATCCTTGTTGATCTATGATATTTCAGTCAAGAGAAATATCAAAAGAATAAACTTTGCTGTAAATGGTGTTAATGAAACTCTCAAAAACCCTTCATCTCTTGCAATTGGACCTGATGATAGATTATACCTGACAAGTGATGGGGCTTTGCTAACTTATGATGTGTCAGATGTGGGAAATATAAAGAGACTGGGATGCTTTAATTCAACTGAAAGATTAGCAAAATGGATTACTTTATCAAAGACCGACAAGGAAACTGCTTATATTGTCAGCCAAGCAGCAGAAAACACCGAAGGTTTTCTTGAAAAAGTGGACATCTCAGACCCCGAGTCTATCACGAGAATTGAATCATTTGGCTTGGAATTTAGTGTACTTTTGTATCCGAGAATTCTTGCGATGTCTCCGGATGAAAGCCAGCTTTTTATTTCCACAGATTATGATCAACAAATGCTGCATTCTAACAAATTATTGGTCGTTAACCAAAAAGAAAGAAGAGTTTGGGATAACAGTAAGAGCTTATTGCCAATGGCAGAGGCCATAGCTTTCCAGTCAACCAAGAAAATCTTGGCAGTCTATAATAATCATATTCAGATGATCGAGCTTTATTCACCATTCCCAAATAGTCGAGTTTTCAGCCTTTCAAATAATGTGATAAACTCGTTTAATACTGAACTGGAAGCACAGATGATGGGCTTCTCGGCTGATGAGAAATTCTTATTCGTCCAGACATCAGATTTGACAACCCAGGTTTGGGATGTCTCAAATCCAGCAAGAACGCCAAGCTTATTCAAAACTATTGATTTAGGAATGCCAGTAATTTCTTTGAGGATTTCTCAGGATTCTTCAAAACTATATGCCCTTGGTTTTGAGAAAACCGTGATATATGACATATCAAATTTGAATTCAACAACAGTTCCTGTGATCGGAGAGCTCGCATTACAAGAGGAAAAGTTGGAGATACTGGATTTTGTTATGACAAAGGATGAAAAATATCAGTTTCTCCTTCAGAAACGAGTTCTACCACAAGCCGCTATTATTAGCATACTCAATATGACGAGCCCTGGATTAATTCAATGTCGATCTACCTTGGTGATAGCTCTTTCTCCTGATAATTATATCGGCAAAATTTTACTTTCAAGAGATCAAAAAATCTTTTATTTTCTGAGCAATACGATAGGTATCTACAATGTTTCTGATCGTCAAAGCTTTCAGCCAGTTAATGCGTTTTCCATTTCAAGCAATGAAATTGGCCTTCGAATTTTGTTCGCTGCGATTTCTCATGATGATAAAACTCTCTTTGTTCAAACACAAAACTACAACCGTTTCTGTAAATTGAGCATCTACAATGTTAGTGACTTGAAAAATCCAGTCCTCCTGAGTGAATCTCCTTTGCCATTTGAGTCTTCAGTTTACTCTGGACAATCAGTTTTATCATCAGATTCTAGGATGATTTATTTTGTTCAACAAGGAAGCATTTTATTGATTGATGTTTCTGATGTCAAAGCTCCAAAGATACTGGGTGTGGTCCCAACGATTGGTGATAGGCATGTGGGCTCTTTCTTGATGAAATCTGATGAAAATACCGCATATTTACAGATTAAAGATGAAATATTTGTGGTAGATATTCAAGCAAGATACACCTTGTTTTTGAAAAGAGAGAATTTTTTATTGGGGAAAAGATATATGGAAGATATAATGCTGCTGAGCTTTAACAAGACAAAGAGAGAATACGAGCCTATGGCCCAGAATAGCTATAAATTTATCAAGTCTTCTTTGTTGGATGTCAAGATAAATTACAACGAACACATTGCCAATACAGTGGTTTCTACATTACCCTATTGGCTAAATTTTGATAAAGATCATTCTCTGTTAACAATTGAGCCTCAATCTGAAAACACTATCGGCACTTACACTTTTTGCGCAGCATTTTCGAGTAAAATATCTGGTACTGTCTTTGTGGAGCATGGGTTGTTTGAGAACAAGACAGACTCTGTGAATTTAATTATGCTTTTAGTCAGCCTTGGATATGTTGATAACCGATATTTCTTGACCCCAAGTCTGACAACAGTTGAGGATTTTATGCTTCCGGATGAATATACACAAGATACTAAAGAAGATATTTTTGATATTCTGAAAGAATATTATTTTGAGACCTGCACTAAATTTGACCTTGAGCCCTCATTACATGTGAGTGTTTCACACGAATCCAAGAACAAGAAAATTTTGATAACAACTCCGAATGCAAATCAGATCAAACTTGACATTAAACTTGGGTTGGACGATGAAGAGAATGTCGTCGGAGGACAATTTTTGCTTCAATCATACAAAAATTTCCAGCCAAAAGTTTCAGAAAAGAGCTCAAGACTAATTCTGGAAGGATCTTTAAGGGATATTGGACTGGCTTTGCAAAAGCTCGTTGTCAATCTTGAAAATGATACTCAGCCCTGCGATGGAAAGATCACAGTAACTGACTACTTGAATCCTCAAGTAACAAGAAATATTACGAATATTTCGGAATATTTCAAGTTGAATGGAGCTCCAAAAGAGAATGACACAAACCCCTTGCAAAGCCAAATTAATGCTGGGACCTTTGCTACAGGGCAATCTTTCACGATGTTACTGGATGGAACCACATTCTATGATCCGAATAGTGAGACCTTGAACTATGAACTCTTCTTGGATGTGGATGGAAAAAGAGCTCCGATCCCAAATTGGCTGAGTTTTAATCATTTATTCTTTAAAGGAACTCCTCCAGAAGAGGTGCTTGGCAGGGACTTTGCTTTGATTTTGGTGGCAAAGAATGAGTTTAAAGAGATTGGAGTGCCTTTTAATCTTCATGTGCAAATTTCGCCAACGTTTGCTATGAAACTTGCTGCAAAATATTTCCCTTATATTTTGACGATTATTGGCTTGGTGATTTTTGCAAATAAAATTTACAACATTTTTGGTAAGAGAAAGTATAAACATCCGAAAGAGTTTCTGGTGAAGGTCGGCGAAGAGATAACAAACAATATGGTTTTCCCTGTGATGTTTATATCTCAAGAAAAGCAAGAAAGTGAGGTCATCTTTCGCGTCTTGGAGAAGTTTGTTAAAAAGGAGTTATTGGAAAGGGACTTGGCTTCATA
>Ga0182738_1008269_pt1 | contig 10360 bp, 2 predicted proteins | sample eDN5th30CBELigMG_FD_128876 | JGI IMG/M metagenome (GOLD analysis project Ga0182738, IMG submission 128876) | Enriched Miracle-Growth compost microbial communities from Emeryville, California, USA - eDNA 5th pass 30_C BE-Lig MG (version 2)... ... | reverse complement strand
TGCTGAGTCGACAATGGTTTTAGCGTTGACATTATCGCTGTAGAGCTCTCTCCAAAATTTGAGATGGTGAGCAATTTCTGTTTGAATATGATCTTTGAGGCTGTTGATAGAATCCCTATTCTCAAAATACTTGGCTGCATCGAGTTTTTCTTCACTATTTTTGTAGTTCTTTCCGAAATTCTCTTCGAGTTTTAAAAGAATGTAATCGATAGACCTCCGAGCTGCAAGGGAAAGGTTGGTTAGTCTGAGTTTATTGAGGATATTAAGACCTTTCGAAGCATTGCCAAATTTATTGATATAGATCTGTGCGGCAACTATTGCCAAGACTTCCGAGGAAGGGTGTCTTTTATGGATCGCCTCCATTTTTTTCAGAATGACTGTATAAAGTTGTTGAACGCGATTGAGGTTTCTGAGATTTTTGGAAAGATCTTCATTTCCATTTTTATAAAATTCGAGGAGTCCACTTTCATAGCCCAGAGCTTTCAGTGCATTCTCTTTGGAGGAAATTGTGATGCTGTTGGAGCCAAGAAACTCTTTGAGCAAAGTTGGAGCATGAACTGCTTCATCGGGCGTCAAGAATTGCAATTGGGAGATTTTCCTGAGACGAGTGTTGATATACTTGAGAGAGATTTGGAGGCAACATGGGATAGAAACCAAAAGGATAGGCTCCATGTATTTTTTTGGTTTTGAAGAAAGGCTGATGATTAGTCCTATGCTCAAAACAAGGTTTAAGGCTGAAAATACAATTGAGCTTTTCAAGATAATGATATTGTAAAATGAGAACTTTGTCAGGAGATCATAAAGGTAAACTAGGGAAAACACAAGGTTTGATGCTGTAAGCAAACCTGGTTGGATATTGGTATCAACGAAATTTCTGAGGATAATTTGAATTGTTTTGTGGAAGAGCATAATTTTACAGTACAAGTTATTTTTGGAAGCCAAAGAATCTTTGCTTTTCTTGATATGATAGGAAAACATTTCCTTGAGGACAGCTATTGCAATATTCATCACGCACAGGATCAATGCAACGATCATCCCTGGTATTCCATAATTGTACAAGGCATTGGCCGAGGTTGTATTATTGTTGAAATGTAAGCCTAGAAGTTTGATCAAAAAGTAATGAATAGGGAGGAATGCGATTCTGGAATGTAAGATGTAGGTGATCGAAATAACATTTTGGAATTTTCGAGTCACAAGTTTGCCTTTTTGATGGAGACGATAAGTGCTGAGAAGTAGCGCAATATGCAGCAAGAAATAGATGATTAAACTCCACCAAAAAATTTGGACAAGCGTATGGGATTCAAGGAATTTTGGTTCATTGAATAGGAGAGATACACACGAATATTTTTTTAGCACATTTAGAACTGTCCATGGTACATTAAGTAGATCTGAGGAGGTTGTTTGAACGATCAAAAAAGTAATTTGAAGATTTGAAATGAGTTGAATAGGAAGAGCAAACCACAATGTGGATTTCCAATCTCTCGAAGCCTCTTGAAGTAAAGCAAACAGAAATGATTTATTGATATCTTCAATCATAATTGGCGTGGGAGGTGTGAGAAGGCTCTGTTTTTGATGAATAAAGAACCTTGTTTTCTATTCTAGATGAAATAAAATTATTAAAATTTTTCCAGTATCATTCCCAAATTAACTGATATGAAAACATAAAGTTGATGATAGATTAAGAGGGTTTCTTTTTGACGACACTTAGAGAAGAATACTTGGAAAATTTTTTCAGGAGATATTAATTAGCACATCTCAATCTCAGAGGAATTTTTTCTTCAGTGAACCATGATTTATGGATTTAAAGAAATAAATAAAATGATTAGACGAATTCATTGATACATTTGATTTCATTGGGAAATTCACGCTTGAGGTAGAAGATCAATTTTTTGTTGGTGGAAATGATCTGTGAAGAAACAACTTTCAAAACTTTTTTTAATCCATGATCCACTTTCTTATATTTTTTCACCGTAAATATCTGAATAAGAAGTGTAGAAGCTAGCAGAGTCGTGAGCACAATATAAAACAGTTCCACGTTCGTCGCCTGGTGATTTACTGAGGCTGTTTCAAATGATTTGAGCAGATATGATCTCAAATAATAATATGACTGTTCTATGACAGTGACTGATTTTCCAACAGAGTTGATATAACTCACAAGAAGTTGTTTGGTAGCACTAAAACTTGTATCTTGCAGGTACTGATTAAGCCAATACTTTGTCCATTAGTAGCAGAGACACAAGAGTTGAAAAAGGTTTGATTAATAACGTTTAAATAATTCAATAACTACCCTCTAATAAACTGCTGAGGAAAGGAAATACCGTAAATAAATTGAGAAAATAAGAGGTTTGCCAAGCTAGGTTTAAAAAAACTCTAAATGTTTATTCAGTCAATCTTTGAAAATTAAACTTTGCAGACTGAACCAACAGACAGCCTGTAAAATATATCGAAATGCACTGGAATTTTTCCATAAGGAAGGAGGGGCTCCTCAGAAAAATCGCAAAAATTTTTTGGAAAACTTTTTCAGCTCTTCCCCTTTTTCTCTTTCTTCCCCGAGATCAAATGACTCCAGCAGAGTAAAAAAACACACAGAAAAGTTTGGGTCTGGGTTGACGCTTTTATCAATTTGAAAATTAAAGAATAACTTTTTTCTAAAAAGAACTCCAAATTTAGAAATTTTCTTGATTTTCCTCAAGCTCATCAGGATCAAAAAGAACTTTTCGATTTTCAAAAAATGAGAGAGAAATCCTTGGAGAAAAAGAATCTCTTTTTTTTTGGCAGAGCTAATCAGGGTGAAATAAGCCTGAACTTTCGAAAGAGGCTCCGCCACTCGAAATTGGGAAAATTCGAAAGAAAAATGAAGGAGATAAAGAGAAGGGTTTTTTCATAGAGAATTTCGAAAGCAAGAAAAAGACAGAATTATTGTTTTATGTTTTAGGATAAATAGGATATAAATTTCGGAATTTCTAAATTTATTTATTTATTTTCAGATGACAACAACTCACATAACTAACATTCAAGAATTCCATCCTCAGGTCTGGACATTTAATCAGCCTTTTAGTCGTTTCGGACTGGTCAAAGTTGGTTTAACTGGCACTGTGATAAAATTTGGATACAATGATCTTTTTGTGATCAATCCTGTGGATACAAGGCAAGATGGGAAAATCATAAAGAAAAAGCTTGATGAGATTGGAAAGGTCAAGTGGATTGTTTGTCCAAATAACCAGCACCATCTCTATGCGAAACAGTACAAAGAATGGTATCCTGATGCAAAAGTCATTGGAGTGGAGGGGCTTCCTGAAAAGAAGAAAGATCTTCATTTTGATGTCGTCTATGGGCAAAACTTTAATTCACAAAAATGGGGATTTGAAGATGATATTGACAGTGTGTACTTTTCAGGATTTGTCAATAAAGATGTTGCATTTTTCCATCGTCTTTCAAAAACGTTGATTGTCGCAGATCTTCTTGCTAATTTACCCGCGACTCAAGCTTACAGTCGTGCCAAAGCTGGTGCTTTCTCAGGACTGCCTAGTTTGAGTCCTTTTAGTGTTTGGCAAAGAGCATTCTTGAGAGCAGGAGGAGGATTGAGAGGAAAAAGTGCAATGAAGAGGGATGCACAGAAAGTTTTGGATTGGGATTTCAATAAAATTATTGTCGGTCATGGAGATCCTATTGTCGAAAATGCCAAAGACGCCTGGTAAACTGCCTACAAGTATTATTTATAATTTATGTGATCTTTGGTTGTTGAGTTTGAGTTTCTTTATTTATAACGTATCGAAATAAACATGTTAATTACAAATGGTGAGAATACAAAGCTTTTTACAACAAAGAGGGATAAGTCCAAAAACATCATTAATAGAAATCTTTGATATCTTCTAATTCTTTTTTAAACTCGGTTTTGAAATAGAAGCCAAGCAATCTATTTTCTTGGATCATATTAAAGGGTATCAGTTTGAGGATGATTTTTATACCGATATCAAAATCTTGTAATCTATTAATGGTAACAAATTGGATGATAGCAATCGAAGCAACAAGTCCGATTAAAAGTATGAGATAAAGCATTAGTCCTTCTTTTCTTTGGTCTTCGACACTCTCATTGAAATCTTCCAACAGATAGGTCCTTAAAAATTCATAGGCTTTTGGTATAATGCGAAGAGCACTTTTTATGGCGGTGACGTAATTATTCAAGATGTCAGAAGCGGCATCAAAAGTGGGATCAGCCAAATATTGGTTGAAATAATTATTTGTATTTTGGTAATATTGATTATTTAGCCCAAGCAGTCCTAAGGCACCTTGCTTACTAAGCTGCTGGCAACTCAACATATCGATCGCTGTAACACTGAGAAATGGGCAGACATCCGAGGTTAAAAAGCTCTGAAGGTATGGATCTATTTCGCCAGTTTCTGGGTCAGGAAGAACAGCAAGGAGTTTTTCATTTGCATTGGAGAGGTAATCGAGAGTCGTTTCGAACTCTTGAGTTGGAGAAACATATCTCCAAAGGTAATTGGTTTCGTTTTGGAAGATGACTGTATAGTAAAAAGCACCAACTAGGAGATCGAATGTATATCCAAGTTGGTGAGCAAGAGAGAGCCGGTCATTTGTGATTTTCAAGTTATTGAACGTAGAATCTGAGATGAAATAAGTGGCTAAGAATAAACCTGCCATGCAAAATATGAGGAGAATAGAAGCAGACAAGATTCGGAAGGATCTTCGATAGAGACTTGCTAAAGAAAAGTTTTCTCGCTCTTGATTTCTTGCGTGATTTGACTTTGTAAATTCTCCTCCGATTTTTTCGTGCCTTTGTTCTTTATCAAGATATAATTCTGCTTTTACGATAACTTCTTGAACTTCAATATTCTTTTCAAGACATTCCTTGACAGCATTTAATTCTGCAATTCTTTGATCGACAGCATCTTTACCAAGTTTACGCAAGACCTTAAAGAGATTTTTGTAAGGCTTGGTCGTGACCCAGACGACAAATAATAAAGCAACAATAACCATAAAGATTGCAACAATTTCAAGTACAAGCAGTAAAATCACGAGGCTTTGGTTAGTGCTGATGATATCACTGACAATACTTTCTGTAGCATCAACTTGGTTCTCTGATTGTAATAAAAGATCATTGCAGGTATTGTTCAAGATAAAGTAAGAGGACTCCTGGCCAACAACCATAGAAGCAGTTCCATCAGTAGCAGCAAGGTTTAGATTCATATTGGAAATAATGTTGGAAGCAGTAAACGTGTCAACAACTCCACCTTCGAATATTTTCTTCTCTGCAGGAAGCCATAAAGAATATCTCTTTTCAAAGTAAGTTTCTAAAAGATCACTTTGACCAGAGTTTTGAATTCGGGTTTGTAATTCTTCAGTATAAGAGATTAAGCTGAGAGTAGCATTTTCTATATAAACTTGGGCCGAGCTTGTGGTTGTGGGAGACTTGAGGTTCAGAGCTCTTGCATAAATAACAAGGATATATTCCCAGGCGACCATCATATTGAGGATCCTATAACTGGCTGTACTAACAATATTTGCACCATTTTTCAATGACTGAGATGATTTGTCCGCATAAACATGTTCGAGGGAAACAAGAGTGATGACAGCTAACATTGCAAGATAGACAATAAAGACAGCAAGTCTGGTAGATGAGCGCATAGATTTTTTATCAAAGAGGTTGTTAAGCGCTTTGACAATGCGGATTTCTTTATGGGAAGAGGTTTTTTTGGAGGTTGAGGCTTCATATGGCATATCATCAGGGCGTTTGACAGTTCTGTAATGGACTGGGCTTTGATCAAGATGGTTTGAGGTGATCTTACTATTTGTATTGGGTTGTTGTTGTTCTTCTTCTTCGAATGTCTTTTTGCCCATAAGGATTTGTTTTTGTGATTCTTTAATATAGATGACCTTTTCCTCAACAATGTCATCTTCTTCTTCGGTCCTTTCGTGGACAGTCGGGAAATTGTCTTCAAACTCATCAAATGCAGCTGTCTCTTTTGTTTGGTCTCGGTTTGTTCTACGAGTTGGAGGGGATGAGGAGAACTCACTGGTAATTCTTTGCTCAGTGGAGATCTTTTTAATTTTTATGATTTTATACACAGAACCATCAATGATAACTGGGTCTACGATGACTTCCATTTGGACCAGAGTCATTTTAGAACTTCGAGTGATACTAATAAGATTGTCAGCTTTGATGAAGAATCTGAGACAAACACCATTTTGGAACTTTTTGCAGATTTCAGCAGCGATTTTTTTGGATTTATAAAGTCTCATTCTGACAGATTCTGCTTGGTCAAAGATGGTGTCTTGAGCAAGGTGCCTTCTGGTAAAAACTGACCTTTGGAGATCTGTTCTTTCACTCAAGAGCCCATTTCTAGTCGTATCATTGAGATAGTTTGACACTAATCTTGTTTGAGATCTCAGGACTGCTTCACTTTCTTGTTCAGCAGAGGAATTTGCAGCAGCAGCAACGGGAAGGGGTTTTTCTTTGCTGAATTCAAATTCAGCATTTGAGGGGAAATCATCTTCAGTTACTGGGAAAAGCACATCGTTTTCAAAGGCTTCTTTTTTGTCTAAAGACAAGAATTGAACAGCATTGTTGAATTCAATGAATTCTGGGCATATATGCTCAATTGCAGTATTTTTGTAATCGTTTTGGCTGAGTTTAAGGACTTGGCAAACTTCATCTGAGCACTCAGCAATGAACCCGTCTTGGTCAATAACCATAATCAGTTCACGGTCTTTGAGTCTTTTAATTTTGGTGACAATATTGAGGCCCTTATTGAGATAAGGATAAATTTTGAGTTTGACTTGAACTGGGAAAATTACTCCGTCGCTGTTTCTGGCATATGAGTCGACAACTTTATTTAGGTCATGTTTATTACTCATGCTGAAATTTTTAATAAGATTCTCATGGGGTTTGCGTAAAAATTTCGGAAGCAAAAGATCGATTTTCTGGCCAATAAGCATATCCTTCTCGATATTAAAGACGTATGATACCGAAGAAGACGCGTCGATAATTACGCCTGGCTTATCAATTTCAATAGAGGCCAAGATGATTGCAGAGTCCGAATGGTCACCTGTGGTGCCATTTTTGAACTGTTTCTTATATCTCTTGAGGTCATGGTATTTTTTAAGGATTTGTTCTCCCAAAAGCAAGTCTTTTCTCACAATGCTGAGATAGAGTCCGTACATAAGATATGGAGCAATGAAATTACGGCCCCAAATCCCTGAGCTTTTCTTCCAGATTTTAAGAGCACTTTGATTCTCGGACTCGATTTTTTCAGCAGTTTCCAAGACACCTCTGGCATCAAGAGATTTATCTGAGATGTCTTTCCAGACTTTTAAATGCTTCTTGATTTCCTTTTGCAATTTGACCTTGAGTTCAATGGCTTGTTCTCTGTAATTAAAGTACTTTAGAGTGTCAAGCTCGTCCATGGTATACATTCTTTTGTACATGGTTTCCAGTTTTGAGTAAATTTCTGCTATCGTAATTTGCGTTTGCATTGAAGGATTACTGGCTTTTAATTTGTTCAGAAGGATAACGGCTCTTGCAACATTCGCCAATTTCTTTATATTCACTTGAATTATCAGCAAAGTGAGTAATTCAGAATGAGGGTATTTCCTTGACAGGTCGCCTAACTTGAGTAATAGAGTTCCATAAAGCTGAGAATTATAGTCTTTGAGTGTGCTATACTCTTTGACATTCGAGCAATCAATATTGAGAGCTTGTAAAAGCCCATAGAAATAGAATGAGCCCTTTTTGTAATCACCATTAATCTTGGAGATCATGGAATAGTTGATAGTGGAGTATTTTAAAAGGGGGAGAACATGCAGCGCTTCATCAGGGGTTCTGAAATCCAGTTGGAAGATTCTATTCAAAGAATGCCTAGAATAGAGAAGACCACATTTGGTAAAGAATACTGACATGACAACAACCAAGACTTCGAGATATTTTTGACCTGATTTAAACGAAACTGAAAATGTAAAGAGTGCAAAGGTGAAATGGACTGAAGCATAAATGATATTTGCCTTTAAAAGATAGATGTTGTAAAAAGGGAAACTTCTGAGCATGTTGAAGCAATAGACCAGTGAAAAGAGCAAGTTAAAGGCAAGATGGATAGTTTCAACGTCACTAAGAGCCATGATGAAGACAACAAGGACAGTTTTGTGGACAAGCATGTTTTGATGGAAAAGATTGTTTTTGCTTGCATACTGGTCTTTGGACTGCCGGGTCTGGTAAGCAAAGAACTCTTTGAAAACAGCCAAGCCGAGGTTTAAAAGACATAGAGGGAAGGTAATAGCAAAATAAGCAGGGTGGCATAAAGGTAGAGTGGCGGCTTGTTCATCTTCAGAGTCACATTTATTGTAAGTTGAGAGGATCCAAATCAAGAAATAGTGGATGGGGCAAAAGATTAGCTTTGAGTGAATGAGGAGCAGACGAGCAAAGGGTTTGCATAAGCGGGGGTATATGTCTTGACAGCCTTTACAATATTTCCAGAGGAGGTTTAATGTAAAGATCGAGATTAGGACTAAGTAAACTGCTGCAACAAACCACATGACTTTAAGAAATGTCTTGTGATCATGGAGAGCATAAATGTTGGAGCCCACAGTGTACGTGGCAGCCTTTCTGAGGAACTTGAGGGTCCTGAGGGAGATTCCATAGGTGTTATTGAAGGTTGGTTGGAGAATGAGATACAGGATTTGAAGGTTGGCAAAGAAGCTGACAAGAAGAGAGGCCCAAAGAGGTAGCTTTGAGTTTTTCAAGAGTTGGGTAACGAAATGCTGAAAGGTTTCCTTAGCGGATCTCATTTTGTTTGTTCTATATAAATTAAAATTAAATCGTAGGACAAAGACGTGCAAATACACCAAATTTTATGGCAAGGAGAAATCCCTTATCTAAATAATTGCTATCCAGTTTGAAATATGGCATTTTAGGGGAGGGTAGAGGGAGATTGAGAGACAAGAAAACAGAGTCGCGGTTTGAGGAGGTTGTAGGGTCTTAAAAACAGAGGAGCTTTCTTTAAATTTTACGAGAGCCGCTTTCAGAAAATAATTTTTAATTTTAGGGCTTAGATTGTAATTGAAGTGATTGTCTTGAAAGGCATTTTAGTGATCAAACTACCAATTTGTAATAGATGAATCTTAAGGTGACTTTCTGTGATGGATCTATTCAACCTCGGTTAATTAGTTTATTTGAGGAAGTTATTCCTAACGTTATTTTTTGAAGAGTCGTTTTATCCGCGCAGTTGATTTGCGAATTAATTTTTATCTTGCCCAGAACAAAAGAAAAATCCAGCAAATAAGAATTTGATTTAACGGTCCAGTTTTTTTAATTAACCGATCGATTATCGAGTTGTTTTGTTGATTGATATTCTGGATACCTTGAGAAAACTTGGTAGGTGAGATAGGGGTTTGATTCTTTTATGAAGAAATATTTGAAGATTGAAAGAAATTTATGGGTTTTTGTGTTGAAATTTGCTATTCAGCTACTTGATAAAAAAAATCAATTTCGGGCAAGTTTTAATTTATTTTATTTCAGAGACATCGTAATTCTCAATGGCCAAAACCTTTCAAGACAATGAAATTTGTCTCATAGGAGGATATGTTGGAGCTTTCTTCCAGAAGAAGACGATGAGATGAGAATGCAAGTGATGTCTGGAAATTTTTGAACATATAATTTCATGAGAAGCTGTCCATCAGAGGATTAAAAAGTAGCAATTAATTTTGATTCGATGGAGACGTACTTTCCTTGAGGAAAATGAAAAAAATTCTCAAGGTTATTTATTTCTAGAAAAAAAGAAAATTCTAAAAATGAGCGGTTTCGTTGAACAAAGAAAAGATTAGAGTAGAAAATTTAAAGAGGAATTTGAGATAATACTAAACAAGGGTTCTGTTGCAACAAATAGAAAGAGTTTGATTTCCAATAAATTATGCAATATGGAAATGCTCAAAAGTTTTGTTGGTTTCAGATAAATATTTTCCTCTTCAGAAAGTTTTCAATCCTAAAAATATGTATATTTTGCATAAAGAAAAAAGTTCCTTTCAGGAAAATGACAGAAATCTTTCCCTCCCAAATTGATCAAAAGTGAAGAAGGAGCTTTTGATTTTCAAGGCTCAAGTGAGATGTTGTTGCTTTTGAAAAAAAAGCTTTGCCCATCAAGGAATTGAATTTGCGAGACTTGATGAGGTCGATGATTGTTGCATTTTATTAAAGTTTTGGAACTTTTTTTTAGAAAAATAAAAACTGATTCAACAAAAATTGGCAGTTTAAGGTGAAAATGAATAGCATCAAATTGCTTCCTATACAGAAATTTTAATCTCAGCTACGTTGTATTTTTTTTATCCTTTTATAGGATAGGAAGAGAACATG
>Ga0182738_1008268_pt1 | contig 10360 bp, 6 predicted proteins | sample eDN5th30CBELigMG_FD_128876 | JGI IMG/M metagenome (GOLD analysis project Ga0182738, IMG submission 128876) | Enriched Miracle-Growth compost microbial communities from Emeryville, California, USA - eDNA 5th pass 30_C BE-Lig MG (version 2)... ... | reverse complement strand
TATATAAGCTTGTACCTTTTTAAAGTTTAGTAGACAGAGTTTTTGTCAGAATTTATCATTAATCTGAATCACTCCCGACAGGATTTATCTTTTTAATTCTGAATTAATCATTATGTATGTCCACTAATCCCTCGAGATCTGACAAAAAAACGCGTATCAATGATTGCATGGACTAAAATTAGCATCCAACGACATTTAAAAAAGATTTTTGATCTCAAGTATTCCTATTCAGACGAGTTAGGATCTCTAAAGATCATGATGACTTATTTACAAATTCATTCTGATTAATCATCATCCGAGAAAGAGGATTTCTTTTGTCTAAAAATTACAAATCTCCCCTTCTAACACCTCCTGAAAGAACTCCTAAGACGGAATAAAAAGAAGTTCCTTGTTCAACTTCTTTCATCTCTTTGAATCTAGAAACTTTCTTTCTCGCACATTCTTTTTTTTTTAATTCAGAAATTATCTATCTCACCTTCTTTCTGTACTTAACTCCTTTGTTTGCATCTGTTTTAGTGCTTTTTCTTTTTGCAAGTATATCAATTTCTTCGTTTCAAAGACTTGCATGTGCTTAATTTACATCTTGATAACAACAATCTCTGAATGAGCACTCGAACTTCTATTCAGGATGGAAATGAGAGAAAGCTTCTCAAAAGACGCTTTTCAACCTTTTTTGGAGACTCTTTGACTGATTGGTAAGGAAATCTTCAGACTCCAGGCTTAAACAAAAACCTGGATTAAATTTGAAGTTTAAAAACAATTGAACACACAAATATGAATGGTCAGAAAAACGTCTATTTACTACCCAAAAATAAACCCCCGCCAATAACTTGACTGCTAGTCTGATTCCAAGGTCTGAAATATCCCTATTGGAACAGGTTTATCCATTAATACAAGGTCATTTACATCTCGGAATCTCTTTCATATTTATGACCTAATCTCCTGAATTGTTTCAAAAGAATGCGAATCATAATCTGCTTCCAATTAAATTCGCCCACAAAACAAGGGATAAATTTTATTTCCTGTCAAATGAAAAATGAGTCTGTTTGCGAGAGAAATTTTCCTACTCTACTGTACACCTTCAGATGGCAAAGAAGGAAAACTGAGAACCGTTCATCACTTTGTTTTCTCACAAAAATTCATCCCATTTATTTTTCATATACAGTAAAAATTTTTGATATTCGTTTTTAACGCTCCAAAATAATTTGTTATGCAAAATTTTTCAAAATCTCAAAATCCTTCTCATGAACTCCTTCAAAGTTTAGCTCATATCGAGCTCACTCTCTTTCTAAGCGTTAAGGGCTGGGATTGCAAAAAAGAAAAATTTTTGATGGATGATGGTAATTTTCAAAGGCGACAATTTTTCTCAGACAGTCATGCAACAGAAACTCTCCTCTTCCAAAACCTCCCCTGAAATTGAAAATGGAGAGAAAAAATTCGAAATAATATTTCTAAAAAAAAATTTTCACGAAAAAAATTCTCCTTTTGATACAATATATCATCTGCTGTGAAATTGATTTTGCGAAGTTACGTGGGTTATTTTAAAGTTCCAATCGTGAGTAAATAACTTTTTTCAAATTATACTGATAAATTGGTTTATTATTTAACTTTGAATAAAAAATTCATGAGAACAATATGACAAAAGAAACTCTCCTCTTCTGCTCTGTGAAAGCTATCTATATATCTCTAGTTATAGTTAACACTCCAGAAATAAGTGGGCTTCAAAGTTGAAGTTTCTTTGTCAAATTCAGCTCCTAAAAATCCACCATAGAAGACCATACCAATCTCTTCTCCGAAATAATTCCAAACAAAAGGAACTTCAGATATTTGTTTAGGAATATCATGGGTTGTAATTTTCTCATATTGATTGACCTTACCTTCAGCAAGATAAGGGAAAAATGTTGTGATCCACCCAGTGACATAAGGACCTCCTGATCCTCCTTTATATTTATAGATCTCGCTCCAAAAATCGGAATCAATCTTTTTATGGATTCCAGCCTGGCAGATCTTTTCAACGACAGGCACCAGCTTGTCAAGCCACCATTTCAGCTCCAAACAGTCATCTTTGTTCATTTCAACAAGCTTAGCAACTTTGTCTTGAAGCTTTTGCCAATCTTCAGGGGTACCTTCAAGGGTAATTTGAGGAATACCGCAGAAGGTCATCACACTGTAATCAAAATAGCTTTTCACAGCGTCCATCAGAGCGATTTCAGAGACAATTCTTGTCATTGGGGTGGCAACTGAAGTATCATCGATGATCACTCCATAAAGATCGGTCTTCACTCTTTTCTTGATTTGTTCAGAAAATTCTCCAAACACTGTAGACCAATCATTCTGTTGGCCTTTCACAAACTGATCTCTGCGGATCTCAATCTTCTCTTTACCGTCATGGGTGACAAATTGACCACGAAGCTTTTCAGCATGTTTTTCAATATGTCTACTCAAACCTTGACCAATGAGAATAATGAAATCACTCACAGAGAGCTTCAGTGCGCAATGGTTGGCATAGGCGGTATGGACGGCAGCCATAAAGCCAGGTACATCACAGACCACAATATTGTCTTGAGATTTTCCTCTGTAAGAGGAATCTTCTGCCTTCTCAACTTTAATACCTTGGGAGTTTAAAGTAGTGTGAGCGGCTTGCAAAGAAGGTGATTCCTTACAAAGCTCGACCTTGTCAACAGCGAAGGTCACAGCGTTTTCAGTTGTTGAACTAACTTGTTGGCCCATTCTTAGAGGAGTTGATAACTTTTATTGATAAAAAGATTTTTTTAATTATTTAAAATTGCTTGTCGTATAAATAGTGGAGTTGATTGGTTTTTCTATATAAGCTTGTACCTTTTTAAAGCTGATTACACAGAGTTTTTTGCCAGAATTAACCCTTAATCTGAATCACTTCTGACAGGATTTATCTTTTTAAATCTGAATCAGTAAATGCATATGCCCAAATTAAACATAACCACTCAAAATTCAGTATCAGAAATATAAATGAAGGACTAAAACAGTTCTGGTTGAATCTGAAAACGGTAAAAAAATTTTCCCCCTGATTCTTGCAAACCCATGTCAGAAATAACATGGTTTGAGTGAGAAAATATCAAAGAACATTTCTGGTTGCTTGCTTGCTTCAAGCCAAGAGCTTTGATATCCTTATTGCGAAAATTCGAAATCTTTCAAATCAAACATCCAAAGAAAATTTTAAAGCGTTTTGCTCCTAAGTATTCCGACTCAGGAGAGGGTAAATGATTGTCATTACAGGTTTATTGTCAAATACGTCATCGTTCAAATCCATACTCCCCTTGAGAATAAGGAGGTTTTCTATCTCTACTCCTTAGACTTCCATCTATAATTTATAAGAAAAGAAGGAAAAGTTCCTGCAGACTTTCCTGCTGGACTTTCTTCAGCGTTTTGGATCAGAAAACCTTTCTTTCTCTCGATCCAACTCGTTTTTCCTTCCTTTCAAAGATCCTGCTGCGCTTGATTCCCCTATTTGCAACTACTTTGCAAGAGATTATTGGGTTTATATTCAGAGTAGAAGTGTTTGGAGGTTTGTTCTCTGCCAGGAGGGCCTTTTGAACAGTACTTTTTGGCCTTTTTGGAGGATTCTCCTGCCGGAAGGTTGAGAAATCTTCAGAGCTCTCCTCCATCAATTTCAACAAAAACTGAATTTATTTTGGACTTGGAAATCCCTATCCAACAAAATTTGCACAAAAGATGAAACGTTAGAAACAACTGGGTTTAACCTCAAAGGGACAACTTGCCTCGAACGAAAGGAGTTAATTTGGTTCTCCCCAGGTCCCAAAGTTTGTCAAGAAATCCAAGCGTGTTTCCATTTTATACCCTTTGACCCTTCCATGACGTAATTTGGATAAATGAATTTGAGAATTTTAGAATCAGAATTTGCTCTCAATAAAATATAAACTTGCCACTAAAAGAGCAAGTAAAAATTAATCCTGATTTTTCATGGAAAAATTTCATCTGGTAACTTGCAGAGTTCCTTCATCAAAAATCTTTTTCGTCCTACAATACGGTGAGGAAATCTGTCCCCATCCCCAAAGTCAATATATTTCAAAAAGTCTTTTCAAAATATTGATTTTTTAACTCTGGTCTTTTTCTAGATAAAAATGTTTGTTCAAACATTAAGAAAAGAATTTGAAAGAATAAAAAAAAAATGAAGGAAACATTTCCCTCGAGGGGTTGTAAACTGTTACTTTTCCTGATTCTGCCCATGGAGAATTTTTTGCTTTTTTTTAACAAACTCAGTTAAACGTATTAGAAAAGATGGAGACGGATCAACTTTTCATCACTATGCATTATTACAAAACATTAAAAAACGATTTCTTTCGGATAATTCTCATTTTGGAATCAAGATACACTCCAAAAATAAGCAGGTTTTACAAGAAATTTTTCTTTATCGTATTCAGCTTCCATGAAACCGCCATGGAATTTCATTGGAATCTCTTCGCCGAGATATTGCCAGATAAACGGGACTTCAGATATCTGTTTTGGAATTTGATCAGTTGTCATACTCCTCTCTTGAAATTTGTTCCTTCCCATTTTTAAATAGGGAAAAAGAAAGGTTATCCACCCGCTAATTGACGCTCCTCCAGATCCATCGTGATACTTGTAGATTTCTTGCCAAAATTCAACATCAGCTTCTCTGTTTATAGCAGTCCCACATATTCTGCTAATAATTGATTTGAGAGGCACGAGCCACCACTTTAACTCAAGACGGTCATCCTTATTCATTTCGACAAGTTTTGCTACTTTTTCCTGAAGCTTCTTCCAATCTTCAGGCACACCTTCCAATGTAATCTGTGGAATCCTACATTCGCTTATCACTTGATAATCAAAATAACTCTTCATTGCTTCCATGAGCGTTATTTGTGATACGATTCTTGTTGTTGGGGTTGCAACTGATGTATCATCAATAATTACTTCATAGATATCACTCTTCACTCTTTTTTTTATTTCTTCAGCAAAGTCTTCAAACAGTGTAGACCAATCATTTTGTTGACCTTTTATAAAGTCATCTCTATGGACCTTGATTCGCTCTTTCCCTTCATGATTCACAAAATAATGCCTCAATTTATCAAAATTAGCTTCAATATGCTGACTGAGACCTTGACCGATAAGAATAATAAAATCAGTCACCGAAAGTTTCAAGGCATAGTGATTTTGGTAAGCAGTGTGAACAGCAAGAATAAAACCAGGCATACGGCCATCGATAAACTTGGCCTCTTGAGATGATATTCGATGAGAATAATCTTCCAATTTCTCTTTGATGCCAATTCTGTCTTGGATAATTTTCTCTGCTGTTGTCAATTTTGGACATCGAGTGCAAATTTCAACTTCATCTACGTCAAAAGCGAAACAATTTGAAGAAGTTTTGTTTTTTATTGTTTCCATGTCGATAAATTAATAAGCTTTCCTATATGTGATAAAAATTTTCTGTCTGATATCTAATCTTTTATTTTATTCGTATAAGGCTAAATCTTATCGTTTCAAGCTTCGAGCTTCTGAAAAAAATTCAAACAAACCTTCCAACTAATAGTTCTGGTCAATTTTTCATGTTGTGGCGAATAATGAAAGCAATAGAAAGAGTTTATTAATCAATATTTCCATAACAAAGCTTCATTAAATCCAAAGTTTTACAAATTTATTTATATGTCACACACCAAAAATGAGCAGGTTTGACTTTATGCAATGCAACGTTAAATTCAGCTCCCAAAAAACCAGCAGAAAACTTCATTGGGATTTCTCTCCCCAAATATTTCCAAATGAATGGCACTTCACATATCTGTTTGGGAATTTTATTCGTTGAGACAGAATAGCCATCGAAATTATTCACTCCATTTGAAAGGTAGGGGAAGAACTTGATGATCCATCCACTAATAGATGGGCCACCAGATCCTCCATTGTACTTGTAAATGTCGCTCCAAAACTTGATATCAGGCTTTCTGGTAATTCCTGCTTCACAAATCTGGTCTATAACAGGAACCAGCTGATCAAGCCACCACTTAAGCTCCAAGCAGTCATCTTTATTCATTTCAACCAGTTTGTGGACCTTATCTTTTAGCTTTTGCCAATCTTCTGGAGTTCCTTCCAAGGTGATTTGAGGAATGCCACAGCGAGTGCTGACTTGATACTTGAAGAACCTCTTCATTGCTTCCATGAGAGTTATCTCAGATACGATTCTTGTTGTTGGGGTGGCCACTGAAGTATCATCAACAATCACATCATAAACGTTGGTTTTGACTCTTTTCTTAATCTCATCAGCAAATTCTCCAAACACCGTTGACCAGTCATTTTGTTTGCCTAGAACAAAGTGGTCTCTGAAAATCTCAATCTTTTCTTGGCCTTCATGGTTCACAAAGTGCTTTCTTAGCTTCTCAGCATGTTCATTAATGTGAGCTCCTAATCCTTGGCCAATCAAGATGATGAAATCGCTGACTGAGAGACTCAGGGCGTAATGAGACTGGTAAGCCGTATGAAGAGCGGTAATGATTCCGGGAATCTGCCCGTTGATGAAGCTTTCATCAGTGTTTTCACGATGAGAGAAATCTTCAAATTTCTCTGTGATCTTGATTGTGTTGCGGATGATATCCTCTGCTGTGTGTAAGCGAGGAGACTTTTGAGAGAGCTCAACTTTGTCGACAGCAAAAGTAAAGGAGGTTGCGGACTCTTTAGGCAAAGATTTCTGGAGCGATTCCATTTTCTATATTTATTGATTTGTTTGCAAGAATGATAATTTTATGATATTGCCAAAAATAAAATCTCGGCTTAAATAGGCTTCGTCGAGTGGAATCTATTTTTAATTTGGTATAATCAAGTTTTACCAGAAATTGTAGGTTTTCAAGGACTGTTAATTCTGAGCCATAAAAATGTGACCAGAGCAGTATCATGTCATTGAGTCGTCTGATCATCTTACGCTCTCACAAAAAAAAAATCAAAATAATTTCTGCATCATTCTCTCTTGACTAGCCGTGTCTTGATAATGAATCATCGTGTGTTTTTCCCGAAATGCTGTTTATTTAAACACAATTTATTTTAAAAACAAATATCAGATTAAGATCTTGTCCAAAGACTTTTAAGAAAAATCCTATCAGGATAAAAATAGTCAATTAAAAAATCCTCTGGCTTGAAAATCATCTATTAGAAGAAGGATCTCAACCTCGAATGACTTCTCTTTCTCATCATTTCCGAAACGATAAGTTTTGAATTTATAGGTTTAATGGGTCCTACAACGATTTCCTTTTTCGCTCATCATCTAGATGGTAAATCTGAATTTTTCGAAAATCTAACTAAAAGTAGACATTCACAATGATCCATATGAGGCGAACGTAACGAGACAATATATTCGAACAAAATCATCTCAACATCTTGGTCTTTTCTCCTTGCATATGCACGAGGAGAATCAGTCGAAGAGCTCAAGGCTCCTACCTACTGACTTCGTAAAAACTCATATTTTCAAGAGAAATTTCTCATACTCCAATAAATTTTTCTCTCTTTGCACCTTTGCAAGATTCGTATCAAACCTTTAAAAAGTCCGAGTATTCGTTCCATGCCTTTTTAAAAAGAAATAATTGATTCCATTTTAATCAAGGGAATTAAGCCTCAAAATGCGATCAGCTTGAATCAATTTTATTGTTTAAATAGTTATTGAACATTATTAAATCGAATATCTAAAGTATGAAGAGCAAAAATCTCCCTTTATTTATAAGTTACACACCAAAAATGGGCGGGTTTTACTTTATGCAATGCAACGTTAAATTCGGCTCCCAAAAAACCAGCACAGAACTTCATTGAGATGTCTCTCGTTAAATATTTCCAAGTAAATGGAACCTCGCAGATTTGTTTAGGAATTCTATTTGTAGTCAAAGAAGAACCACTAAACTCATTAACTCCGTTTGCGAGATAGGGGAAAAACTTGGTAATCCATCCATTAATTGATGGCCCGCCAGATCCTCCATTGTACTTGTAAATATTACTCCAAAACTTGACATCAGGTTTTCTGGTAATTCCTGTTTCACAAATCTGGTCTATAACAGGAACCAGCTGATCAAGCCACCACTTAAGCTCCAAGCAGTTATCTTTGTCCATTTCAACTAATTTGTGGACCTTGTCTTTAAGCTTTTGCCAATCTTCAGGGGTTCCTTCCAGAGTTATCTGAGGAATTCCGCAGCAAGTGCTAACTTTGTACCTGAAGAACCTCTTCATGGCTTCCATGAGAGTTATCTCAGATACTATTCTCGTTGTCGCAGTGGCAACTGATGTATCGTCAATGATCACATCGTAAACATCAGTCTTCACTCTTTGCTTTATTTGACTCGCAAATTCTCCAAACACTGTGGACCAGTCGTTTTGCTGTCCCATCACAAACTCGTCTCTGAAGATTTCGATGGTTTCTTGTCCTTGATGATCGACAAAATGCTTTCTGAGTTTTTCAGCATGCTCATTGATATGGGCTCCTAATCCTTGGCCAATCAGGATAATGAAATCGCTCACGGACAGACTCAGAGCATAATGAGACTGATAAGCAGTATGGAGAGCAGTGATAATTCCAGGAATCTGACTGTTGATGAAGCTTTCATCAGTGTTTTCACGATGAGAAAAATCTTCAAATTTCTCTGTGATCTTGATTGTGTTGCGGATGATATGTTCAGCAGTGTGCAAACGAGGAGACTTTTGAGAGAGCTCAATTTTATCAACATCAAAAGTAAAGGAAGTTGCAGACTCTTTAGGCAAAGAGTTAGTAAGTGATTCCATTTCTTTATTTTTTTTTAATATTGCAGATTTTAATTTAATTATTCCAGGAGGGAGGGATTTCTCAATATCTAGCTGAGTTAAATCTAAGTTTAATTAGGTATAAATCGAAGGTGCACAGAATCTTCTTGAAACTGGGTTCTTTGAATTATTTTCAATGAATCAATATTGAGAGATGTAATCAGTCCCAACTTCTTCGCAGACGCACCTTTGGACTGGCAAATAACTACAAAACCCTCTGATAGTACACTTTATCTCTTCTTTCCCCTATTTCTATATTTGGAGGAAATTTTGAAAAATTGGGTCAAAATAAACAACTTCAAAGAATTTACTTTGTTCATAAATTAACTATTTAATGTATATAATCGACTTAATGCATAGGAATTCACTTGCCTGTACTACCCATATTCCCACTAAGTTCAACTAAACTGTCTTTGAGATACATATTTTCATAATTTATATCAATTTATTTGATGTGCTATCGCCAAGATAGGTTAAAAAAAAAAAAAATTGGGTCATCCTTCAAAGTTTCTTTGATTTCAAAATTTGTCCCTTCTATTCTTTTTATGACCTTATCATTCCCTTAAAATCGATGTCAACGAAATCTCTGTGAGATATTTCTGAATCTTTAATATTTTAATTTGGTAGAAACTCAAGAGCATTATTCGTTTAGTGGGAGAAAAAAAACTTCAATTGGTTTTTTTTTGAGAAAAAAATTTATCCCAAAAAAGTTTTTTTTCCTTTTTTTTTTTCTTTTTGCATTTCCTTGTTCAAAGAAAATTCCTCCTCAAATAATCGGACTATTGACCTCAAATGTAACATTTCTGACCAAATAATAATCATACATCTGACATAGTCAAGTCTCATCAAGAAAGGAGAATAGTTCAAACCAAGATTGAAGCTTCTTCAAATAATCATAAACACTAAAGATAAAAAAACTAAATTTTCAACAAATTTCAGAAGGATTGAATGACTTTAAACCTCCATGCTAATGCTTCAACTGAAAGACTATTTTGTAAATTTCACTTAATCTAGAGCACACACAAAAACACGTTGAAATTTGGAACAATTTAAAGTTTCATTTTTGGGAAAGAAAAAGTTGAAAAAAGGATTTATGACAAGATTGAAAAATTTGCACATCAAATTCTCGGCTTGAATTAGCGACTGACACTCGATATTTGAGAATATAAATATGAAGATTGTTTGCCAACGGGAAAAAATCTCGACGCATTTAGGTCGAAAAAGATTTACTTACAATGGTTTACTCTCTCTCAAGTCGTTATCATATAAATAGGTCAATTCTTTACACAATAATTCATTTCTTTAATCCAAAAGTTAGGAATTTACACAAAGTTTATTTATAAGCGACACACCAAAAATGGGCGGGTTTTACTTTATGCAATGCAACGTTAAATTCGGCTCCCAAAAAACCAGCACAGAACTTCATGGGTATCTCTTTTTCGTAATATTTCCAAATGAATGGTACTTCACATATTTGTTTAGGAATTCTATTTGTAGTCAAAGAAGAACCACTAAACTCATTAACTCCGTTTGCGAGATAGGGGAAAAACTTGGTAATCCATCCATTAATTGATGG
>Ga0182738_1008266_pt1 | contig 10360 bp, 5 predicted proteins | sample eDN5th30CBELigMG_FD_128876 | JGI IMG/M metagenome (GOLD analysis project Ga0182738, IMG submission 128876) | Enriched Miracle-Growth compost microbial communities from Emeryville, California, USA - eDNA 5th pass 30_C BE-Lig MG (version 2)... ... | reverse complement strand
TAAGTTTTTACCAAATTAAAAAAAAAATCGTGAAAATTTTTACTGCAAAGGGAAGAAAAAAACTCAAAAAAAAATTTTTCTCAAAAAAATTCAAATACAGCTGATTTGCCTCTTTGAGCTTCTTTTTATGATATTCTTTAGGAAAAAATATTGTTCCCGTTGGATGCCAAAGAAAATTTATAAAGAAAGTCAGAAAACTCTAAAGAAATTCATAAACTCACTTGAAAACTTTTTCACTAAAAAAACTCAAATCGATTGTATTTCACTCAGTCAGCTGTTCAAAATGCCATTTTTTAAGAGGAAAATTTGAAATCTTTTTCATAAGACAAAAATCTTTTAGACCTTCAACCTTCATACCTTATGATAAAAATTATTTCTCAGAGATTTTTTCTTTCAAATACCGCAAAGTGATTTATTTCTCATAAAAAATAAACTACTCCCGTTTATATCATATTATATCATACATCTTCCCCCTATTCCATATGGTTTCAAAACTAACTATCGACTTGAATCTTATCATCCTCGGCTCTCCTGAAGCTGGAAAAGCCACTACTGTCGGACAACTTTTATCCAAGATCGCTTCCAAATCCCCTGAGAATTTTCATAAACAAGCTCAGGCTCTTGGCAAGGATCATGAAGACCCTGCTTGGATTCTTGACAATTTCAAGGACCAAAAAGAAACCCGAGGAGATTCCGAAGAACAACAAGGCTCTTCCTTAAAAATTACCACTGCCAAGAATCAATTCAATATTATCGAGGTTTCTGGTCACAAAAATTTCCTCCAGAACCTCATCAGCAGACTTCCTGGCGTTGATGCTGCTCTTCTTGTTATTTCTGCCAAAACTGGCGAATTTGAAGCCAGCATCACCAATGACGAATTATTTTATCATCATGCTCTTTTAGCTTTCGCCCTCGGTGCCAAGAATTTCATCATCGCCGTCAACAAGATTGACTCAGAAGATCAGACCCGCTTCAAAGAAATTCAAGAAACTATCTCAGAAAGATTAAAGAAAGACATAAATCTTGATTCTTCTCACTTCACTTTTGTTCCAATTTCTGCTCTCAAAGGTGAAAATATCACAGAAAAATCTTCTGATCTTGCCTGGTATAAAGGTCCCACACTTCTTCAAGCTTTCGAAACAATAAATCCCCCCAAATCCCTCGCTGAAAGGCCTCTTAGAGTACCTCTTCAAGATGTTTATAAGATCGGTGGTATAGCTGGGCCAGTTCCTGTTGGAAGAGTTGAATCAGGAACCTTAAAAATCGGTACAGAAATCTGCATTGCTCCTGGCGATATCAAGACAACAGTCGTCTCTTTTGAGACCAACCAAGGAGGAATTACTGATGAAGCTTTACCTGGGGACAATATGGGCTTTGCTGTTGGAGAAAAGGTTAAAAAGGAAGATCTTCACAGAGGTTTTGTGTGTGGTGATCTGAGTGATCCTCCAAGAGAAACTTTGAGCTTTGAGGGCTATGTTTATTTTACTCAAGATTCTGAGAAGATTGAGAAAGGACGTAAGATTGTTATTGATTGCCATACTGCTCATGTTGCTTGTGAAGTTGTTGAAATTAAAGAAAAAATCAATAAGAGAGATGGGTCTGTTGTTGAAAAGAACCCTGAACTCTTGGGGCCTGGAGATTTTGCTTTGATAAAGTTTGTTCCCACTAAACCTCTTTGTGTTGAAGCTTTTGGCGAGTATGCTGCTCTTGGAAGGTTTGCTATGAGAGGTGAACAAACTCAAAATATCGGTATTGGTATCATTTCTTCTGTTGAAAAGAAACCCTCTCCTTCTGGAGCTAAAGGAAAGAAGTAATAATAATTTTACATCAATATCGATTGATATTTATTTATTTGTTTACGTCTATCTAAAAAATGTTTGGGGTGGTTGAGAGTAAAAAATTGTTTGGAAAGAAAATCTTGTCATATTAAAAAGTATAAATTACAAATAATTTATGATGATGATTCGGTTGAAACAAAAATTCACTCAATAATGAAAAACCAACTCGACTCTATTCAACAACAACAGTACGTACTTTAACAAAAAAAAATTAATTTGAAAATTGCCCTTCTTTTCTTCTCTTTATCTTATCAATAATACATGATCTTTCCAAATATCCATCTCCCATTCCCAATTTCTACTAAATTTTCAACTTAAAGAGATTGTTGGAAGTTTGATTTAGGAATCTTTCCAATTCGACATTGGATAAGATGAGATTAGGGGGAAACACACTTAACACCTTCTTCAAATTATTATTCACTTGGCTTACTTTAGACAAGATCTGGAACCAAATCTGCAGTCCAACCACAAACAGACTCAAGCAATACCCCACTAAGATTATCGAGCAATCATGAGAAGTCTCATCAATATAAGCCGCCAAATGGTCAGTAATGATCTCGTTAAGCACATTTCCCAAAGCAGCTGATCCACTCCATTCTGCTAAAATTGGCTGTATATCGATGATTGCAACATTAACCAACTCAGTTTGATTTGATTTATCTGCCATATAATAATCCTCTAATTTTTGCATTATTCCTTTTCTGAAGCTTGGAATAATCTCTGCAAGAGCCGATGAATGATTCATACCATGCAAAGTTGCGCATCTTTCTTGAGGCTCTCCCATCAGTTTTGTGCAGCTTGCATTATTGAATAAGATGAAGGCTACATCCTCGTTATACGTCCCATCCATTTCCTTGAATTTATCAAGCATTTCGTCTTCAATATACTTGAGATGGCTTATTCCATCGATCATGATAGTGAGAGGATCTTTGTGCATGATTGGATTTGTGTTATTTGAGACAAAAGCCTCAATATATGCGATATAGGCTAGGCTTGTGTTCGAACTTAATTGATTAGCGAATTGGAGTTGATCTTGCATTCGATAGATTTTCTTTGTAGCTGTTGAGACATAGAAGTAACTGCCCAGAATGATTGCTACCATAATCATGCAGAATAGCACGATCTTCAAGATATAGTCGTAGTATCGATTCTTGATTTTAGTATATTCAACCACTCTATACTCATTCTTTGCCTGTGAGTTTGTTAAATCTCCCTGCTCACCTTCTTTCAACTTCCCAACAAAATCTGCAGAAAATCCTTCGTCTAAGGCCTCTTCAGTCATTAACTTCTCTCTGAAACTCTTTATGCTCTCATACAAGTCATTGACTGACATCTCATGCAGCGTAATAAACTCCAACAACAATCTCTTCTCAATCTTATATTGCTTCCAGACGATCATCGCGAGGACTTTTATAGTAATAAATAGCCAAATTGGCGCAATGATAATGAATAATAGAGTAATGTCCTCCAGAACCTTCTTTTGATGGTCAACAGAACCTAAGAATACGTCCACAATATGCGCATTGTTCCACAGAAAATCATTCAATGTATTGATCACTAAATAACGAAAGATATTATAGCCTTGCTGTGAAGATACATTCTGCAGAGCATTCAAGTCTGCCATTGCATTTTGCACCAAACCTACCACTTCAAAGCTCGTAAAATTCTCATGTACAAGTGGTACTCCTTGAAAATCTGTCATTCGAATATTTCTTTCATACATTGCATTCGATATCTCCTGATTCAAATATTTCCCGCCGTCATAAATCGCTTCATTAGCTCTTGTCAAATTCCTCATGATATTATTCATATTCACCACATTTCCCTTTAGTTGAGTTGCTCTTATTCCTAATTGCGCAGGTGTTACCGATCCTTCATACTGCTGGGTACCTCCTCTTGCTGTAACTTGAATTCTCGCCATGAAATACGTACGATATTGAGCGTTATTTAGCAAAGCTCTCTTGTGCCACAAATCTGATGTCGTCTCGTCAAGCACAATTTTTATTGCAATTTGACTGAATAATGAAATAAGAATCGCTCCATAGCATAAACAATAAAGATAATGGACGAACTTAGGAGTGGATTTTATTGACACTGCTTGTCCAAATACTCTGCGAACTTCGTTTACTTGGGATGTTGCAGAAGATGCGCCAGTACTTAAATAAGCTTTGATGCTGCTTGGAAAGGCTTTCTTGTATAAATCTCGAGGTTTCTCCTTCCGTACAATAATTCCAACTCTATTCGAAGATTTTTCAGTCTGAGTCTTTGTGCGAGTGTTTGTATTGGTGTTCACAGTTGCAGCTACTCCGTGAGACTTTTTGGGAGTCCTTGGCCCGGTTAAAAGAGGCTCTTCTGTTTGGATCCTTTGTGTCACTGAAGTAAATAAGTTGACTTCTGCCATCATTCCTCTTGTGGTTATCGGCTCGGTGTTCAATAAACCTTCATCACAATCCAAAAAGTCTTCGGATTTTAACTCAGAGATATCATCCAATTGTTTCTTGAATTTTTCGTTTTCAGGTTTGACAGTTTTCTTCTTTTTTTCTACAACCTCGAGGGCTGGAACCACTTCATCAGAGTGAGAAATTTCGTCAAGTTTGAATAAATTAAAGTGGAGTGCTCCATATGACAATGGATCAATTTGGCAAGTGTAAAGAGTTTCTGAAACAACAACGTTATTTGTAGCACTGCTTGAGGTTTCTCTGACAAAGTCCAGTTGAATTTCCTTCTTTTCTTTCAGATATTGGTGACATAATGTTCTGGCTCTATAGGCATCCATTTGCAAGCTTTGCGTTGTATTCGCAAATCTATGAAAAGGAGAAAGAGTCGGCAAATTATTCCCATTGCCGTTGTTGTTATTGTTGGAGCTGCTGCTTCTTTGGTTATCGATAATGAAGTCATAGTCAAAATCTTGTGGGAAGGAAACTTGGCGGAAAATTGAACTGGGAGAGGTTGGATTTTTCTTGATTTCTGGTGAAGTGTTGAATCTATTCAAATCACCTCCAATGGTTCTAATCAGATTGAAACTGTTGAGCGAATTTTGATGGCGAAGTTCTGAATGGGTCCCTCCAAACATATTCAGTTCGTTGTTTGAATAATTTATACAAGGTCTATTGATTGCATTATACGCTAAATTCAAATTTGAAAGTTCTTTTGAAAGAACTCTGAGATTGAAAGTTGTATTGCGATTTGTGTGCTTTTCTCGAAATTTAATCATTCCTTTTGTCATCCCAACAATATCTCCTTCTTCTTTCACGAGGATATATTGTTGCTTTGTGGGCACTGGCCTGATAATCATATTAAGATAAAGGTTCTGGGTGATATAAGGATGAATCCTGACGAAGATATCAGCCTCTATGATATACCCGGATCTATGCTGAAGATAAGAACGGATCACTCTGTTGGCGGTGTGAATTTGGCCCTTTTCGAAAATCTGCTTGAATAAATTGTCATAATAACCCTTCAGACTTGGAATGAATAGATCACTAATCAGCTTATTTTGATATAAACTGATGTGATCTCCAAAGATATCCTGCACTGATTTGCTGCAGTACATTATGCGGCAACAGTCAGCAGAATCAGCAGCCAATATCAAGAAGACATTCGAACTTTGGTAAAGATTTTCTTCCATGAGATCTGACTCGGTGAAAGGCTTTGCAAAACCAGACCCTTTACGTAAATATGACTCATAGTACTTTTGATGGCCAACGAGGGAGAAATTCAACAGCAATTCATACATTGAACTGATGAGGACAGGTCTCAAGAAATAATCGGGAATTTCTTTCAACATTTTCTCCATCTTCTTTTCAATCGCCTTTTTCTGGTCATAGATCATCAAGCCATTATCATATATCAGCCCAATATCAGATTTATTATGCACCACATTTTTACAGACTTCCATCGTTAACTCTATTTGCTTGATAATCTGATTGACCAACTCATCCGCCAAGAGATGGGAATTGATGTATTTAACCAAGTCTAGTTTTCTCTCGCCGTTATCTGAATTTCTGAGGATATTCTCCTCAACTCTATGTAACAAGAATCCCGCGCTTATACAATATGGAGAGCATTTGGTCTTCTGAATGTCAGAAACAAGCTTTATGACCTCTGAATAAAGTCTGTACTTCTTGGCGTAGATTTTAGCCAGGTGAAGTTTTATTATCGAACTCTCTGGATCAATAGCCAACAGACTCTTGAGATATTCCAAAAAGACTTCGCTGGCATCCTCTTCTTCCTTTATATTGTATTTTCTCTCAGTTGTCAGTTCGAGATCGAGCCCAAAAACTCGTTCAAGGTTCTTATTCTCAGCTTCGCATAACAAATTCGTCCATTTGTACTTCTTATTCTTTTTCGTTTGAATTCGATAATTAGCCAGTAACTCCTTCGTAGCTCTAACTTTATGCAACATCTTCTCAGGACAACCTCGCATTCTTGTTGTGAACAAATTCATATACTCTCTATTCAGTAGTTGGACCCCAATCATCAAAAACAACACAGCTAAAACGGCCCATAACGTTATGATATTATTCATGCGAATCTCCAAAAACCTCGTAGTCTTCAATAAAACCTGCATAGCATATGCCAAATTCAACGAGAATGCCAAGCTCATCAAGACCACCTGTAACCTCAAAGCCCCAAAGTGATATAATGGTAGTGTACGAAAGAATTTCACACCCCTAATTGTGCAGAAAATCAAGCCGAAAATACTACTGAACCAGTAAGCCTTCAGATCACTGAAACGAAAACAAAGTTGAATGATTTGCAGGACAAACTTCTGTGAAAGAGTCAAGATTTGCATATTTGGGTTTTTCGCATCCAAAAAGTTTTTGCTTGATAAAGCATCGTGAAATTGCATCTCCAAAAACATTGACGAAAAATATCCAATTAGCATAAACAGCACAAAAAACACCACCACTACGTAATTCGGCAGCCCTGAAATTTCAAATTCTCCCTTGGAAATTGAAATTATCCCGCGTACCCAAAAGGATGACACAAAATAGTATAAAATACGCCCTTGCATTCGAAATATCCACCTCCAAAAGTTTACTAACCACCCTGTGTCTTGATCCCGCTGAGATGCCAAGTAGATGATGTAGAACGGCAGGACCGTCTTGAAGATCGCAAGGGCTGTTATCACAGCGAGAACTGGAACAATATGAGGATCTTCTTTGGTAAAATTCAAGAGATAACTGGGATTTATTAGCTTGAAGAAGTAAATGACCACTTGAAAGAGAAATGAGTTCCGAAGGTCCAGATCAATCGTGTCGAAAAGGATGGGATGGAGGAGAAGGACTTGGGAAATTAACTGAAGATATTCAATGATAAGAAGGGATTTTTCGAAAATAGTTGAGTATCTCACGTTGAACAGAGTAATAAGAGCGAATTTGATCTTGAGGGAAGTGTTGTTTTGACAAAAGGCTTCGAGGGTTTTTTCATTTTGGAAGCAGCTCATGAAATTTTCGTGTTCTTTTTCCCTTTGTTGTGTTGAGATCAAATCTCAAATAAGTGTTTTACGATTGAAATTAGTTTTTCCCTTCAACTAAGCATGCCGATGTAGACAAAATTTCTCATGCCTTTGATAAAATATTATATCGTCTCTGCCTCCCAAAATCCTCTCAAAAATCATCCCTTTTGCCCAGGCTAGCACGACGTTAGGTTTCTTTAATCTTATCCTTGGCTAGTTAACAAATATTCTAAATTATTCAAGAGCTCACGCAGACGCTTTTAGAGGTGTTTTATTGCGAAAGGAAGGTCCACAGTTGCAGAGGATGGTAGGCTTTGGGTTTTATAAAAGATCCTTTTCTCTGGATGAATAATACAAGGAGAATGACGTAATAAAAGGATGATTTAGCAAAAAGCAAGACAATTAAAAATAATGTTTTAAGACAAGCTAGAGCTTGTTTTTTCGAGTTTTCCTTGTGATCAAGATGATCTTTGGCGATTTGATTAAAATTTATTAAAGGTTTTAATTTTTCGCTTCACACTTTCTTGTACATAATCGACCCTTTTTATCTCTAGATATTAAAAATTTTGTGTTTTATTTTTTTCATTTTCAAGCTTGATTATTTTTCTCATCTGCCATTTTAATTCTCGCTTTAATTGGGGGATCCAACCTCTTGGAACGATCTGAACTACCTTGTATAATTGTGCATTAAATTCGTGATATCCCTGCTGGCTTGTCTCTGTCATACAAATTTGGGTCTGTAAAGAGAAAAAGAACTAATAATTTCTATGTGAGAAAAACCATAAATTTTCATGGGAAATTTTGGTTGATTCGCTGCTATCTCTCTTTGAATCGTCTTGGTCCTTGAAATTCTTTTCACCATTGTTTTTCTAAAAGATTACGTCTGACCCTTCGAAGTAGGAAAATAGAATCATATAAGGGATATTTGGTCTTTTGAAAGAGACTAAACCCCAAAAATTAGTTTTTCGAGTTTTTTTGTGAAAAACTCTTGAACTTGGAATTTTTGAGCTTCAAAGTTGAGTTATCTCATTCTTTCCTTACATTTCATCAAATACCGTCAACGAAGTGATATTTCTTAAATTTCCACTCCCGAAGAGGAAACCTTGTAGACATGGAGCCTTTAAGTTAAATTCTTCACGATGCTAGCCTGGTTTTCTGAGAAACAGATATTTATCAGGCTTTTAGAATGGACTAAATCCCCTTGAACGCTTTTCTCAATTTCATTATTTTCCTCCGAAAATTTGCTTCGTCTTCCTTATCATAAAGTTTTTTCGGCGTTTATTTTTGAGAGCTAGAGGGACGAATAGTCACACTCATCCTTCCATCAGGACCCATCAAAAGAGAATCTTCGTTCAATCTCGATTAATCAGAGAATATTGAAAATCTGAATGAAAGTGGAAATTTCAAGCGAGTAAGATGAAATTTCAATCCAAAGGTGAAGGAGGATTTTTCAAATGTTTAAAAAAAAAAATTCGGATTTTTTTAAAATTTTGCCAACGTCGAACTCTTCCATTCATCCTTTGGTCAACGAACGAAATTTCTCCTTGAATCATATTTTCATTGAAAAAAATTTTAAAAGATTTTCCTTCTGGGAGAGATATGATATATCCTTCAATATGACTTCAATAACAGACCTCCATTCATCATTGGATAAAAATCTTTTTTGGCTTGAGGATCCAAACTATGTGAAAATATATATCAGACTATTATTCTTATGTCTGTCTCAATGTTCCTTGAATTAAATAAAATCCAAAAAATCCATGCTTTAAACTCACAAACAATCAAAACCTTAGAAAAAGGAGTCACAATTAAAAATTAACACCAAAACAAGAAATATCTTAGAGTCTTGAGCCAACCTTATCTCCCTGCCAATGTTCCATTTACGTCGTTCTATCCTCAGACACTCAAAAAAGATTAACGTCAAATTCCTCCTCTCTTCTTCAGCACTACCTTCATTTTTCAATAAGTCTCTTAATCTCAAACATTTTCACCAATTCAGCTCTCAAAATTTCAGCACACATCATTCCAATTCCCATCAGCCACCCACAGATTGGTCCGAGATCAAGCAAATCATTATTGAAAATTTCACTCCTGAATCTTACAAAACCTTTGAACAAGAATTTGACCAACTAACTTCTCAAGAAGAAGATTCTCCCAAAAGTTTTCAAGAAGAGTTCCAGCAAAAATATTCATTCCTCTACCAAGATATCAAATCCATTGACTTCCAATCCTTCATCCAAGACCAATTCAATTTTTCCGAGCCTCAACAACAACCTGAAGTCATCACATCTATCAAACTCATCTTGAGTATCATCTATTTCCAACAACAAAATTCTTCTACTGAGTATTTCGAGAATAATCCTTCTTTATTACCTTTCCTTTTGACATCTCTCCTCGCTCTTAAATCCGCTAATCCAGTCAATTTCAAGCTCGTAGAATTTTGTGAATCTCAGCTCTTCAAACTCTTCTCCCGTCCTCATCCCTCATACCACCATCTCAAGCTCCCTTTGCTTTTATATTTCAACAATAGAGGCCTCGTCCAACATGACCTTGCATCTCAACTCCAAGGGTTCTTCGTAGGCCAAATCCAACATAACCCTGAATTCTTTACAGACTATACGCTTCTTTACGAAATCCTTGACAAAATCCAACAAAAGCCACTCTCGTTTGACTTCAATGGGTCTCATCTCCTTCACCACGAAAGCCCTTTCCAAGTCCTCACGACCCAAGATAACATCCTTTCTGGCCCTGAAACTGAGGATTTTCTAATTCAAACTGAATCAAAAACTGATGTTGTCCATGCTATTCAGACCACAATCATCAAACAAATTGAATCTCATACCCAGATTACAACACTTGCTGGCTTTAGAAAATGCCTTCAGATTCTCTCTACAGTCACAACTCCTCTTCCTAATATCCATGAGAATATCGCAGTAACCCTTGAGAATATCTTGGATGCTGTAAAGCCTCGAGATCCCAAGACTCTTATCTCAATCTGCCAATTGATAATTTTACAAAGCAACCAGAATTTCCCTTTTATTAGAGAATATATGAAAGAAAG
>Ga0182738_1008265_pt1 | contig 10362 bp, 6 predicted proteins | sample eDN5th30CBELigMG_FD_128876 | JGI IMG/M metagenome (GOLD analysis project Ga0182738, IMG submission 128876) | Enriched Miracle-Growth compost microbial communities from Emeryville, California, USA - eDNA 5th pass 30_C BE-Lig MG (version 2)... ... | reverse complement strand
ATGGAACCAATCTTGATCTGGTCGGCTGCCGTGGCCACTGCCAAGTCGGCAATGGTATCGTCTTCCGTTTCGCCGCTGCGGGCGGAAACCACGCAGGTCATTCCGCCTGCCAGTGCCGTGTCCATCGCCGCGAAGGTTTCCGTCAGCGTGCCGATCTGGTTCACCTTGATCAGTGCGGCGTTGGCCGCCTGCTGCTGGACTCCTTGGGCGATGCGTCGCGGGTTGGTGGCGAACAGATCGTCGCCAACCAGTCGCACGCGACTGCCTAGTCGGGCGGTAAGCCGGCGCCAGCCGTCCCAGTCTTCTTCAGCCAGACCATCCTCAATCGAGTCGATCGGAAACGCCTCAACGAGCGCTTCCAGTTCATCAATCATATCGTCGCTGGTCAGGGAGCGGTCGCCGGTTGCCGCCAGGCGGTAATGCTGGCCGTCGTAAAAATGGGTGGCCGCCACGTCCAGACAAATCGTTACCTGCTCGCCGGGCACCAGGCCGGCGGCCTCAATCGCCTGCACGACGAACTCGGCTGCCTGACGATTGCTTTCCAGACGGGGGCCAAAGCCGCCTTCGTCTCCCACCAGTCGGCCTTCAAAGCCGGCGTCGCTTAGCAGACGTCCCAGGCGGTTGTAGATGCGGACGATCCATTCCAGTCCCGTGGCGTAATCCGGCGCGCCGCGCGGACTCACCAGGAAATCCTGAAAGTCGAGATTGCCTCCTGCGTGCAGTCCACCGGAAATCATGTTGGTCATCGGCATGGGCATGGTGGGAGCGGGCACATTCGGCGGCTGACGTCCCTGCGGCCGAGCAGCCCCGGCCCGGTGGTTTGCCCACAACTGATGCAGATGCTGGTAAAGCGGGATGCGTTGACCGGCCGCTGCCGCGTGAGCCGCTGCCAGCGACACGCCCAATATGGCGTTGGCCCCCAGGGCTGTTTTCTGCGGCGTGCCGTCCAGTTCCATCAGCGCGGCGTCTATCGTCGCCTGGTCAGCCGGATCACGCCCAAGCATCGCCGGAGCGATTCTTTCTTCGACGTTGCGGCAAGCCGTCAGCACGCCCAGGCCATCGTAGCGCTGCGCGTCGCCATCGCGCAGTTCGCGAGCCTCGGCGGTGCCGGTGCTGGCTCCCGAGGGCACAATTGCCCGCCCACGCGCACCATCATCGCACGTAATCTCAACCTCCACGGTCGGGCGACCACGGCTGTCAAGCACCTCCAGGGCACGAACGTGGGCAATCGTAGCCAAACGCAACCCCCTGCCGCAGTTGGCAAAGCCTTTACGGGAGAACGGATAACGTGAAAAACATGAACATATTCCACGCCGCGGCGGCTGTCGACCGGCCGCGGCGCGACCGCGATGATCGCCCACGCAAGCACACAAGCGCATTGCCCCGCCATGCGCTGCGCGGTTAACTGGTTAGGAGTTTGCATCCGGCTGGCTGAAAGCCCGGCCGACGGGCGGATCTGCCGCGCTATCACACTGAGGACTCAGCATGTTTGCCTACCTGGATCGAATCGGCCACCTGGTCCTGACGTTTGGCATGTTGGCGGGGCTTGCGCTGTGGAACCCGGCCGAGGCGGCCGCCGCCGATAACGAACCTCGCCCGCAGCGACTGCTGCTGCTGGGCCAGGGCCCCGACGGCCATCCCCAAGGCACGCACGAATACATGCAGGGCCTGAAGCTGATGCAGAAAATGTTGGCCGGCGAGAAGGGGCTCGAGGTGGAGATCGTCAAAGCCGACGAGCCTTGGACTGACGGCCCGCAGAAACTCGCTCAGGCGGACGGAGTGGTGGTGTTCCTCGCACAGGGGGCAGCATGGCTTAATAAGGATCCAAAGCGCCGCCAGGCGTTCGAGGCCTTTGCCGCCCGGGGTGGCGCGCTCGTCGTTCTGCACTGGGGAATGGGCACCAAGAACGCGAAGGATATTGAGCCGTTCACGGCCATTTTCGGCGCGTGCCACGGCGGGCCAGATCGCCGCTACAAGGTGCTGGAGACCGACGTGGCCGCCGCGGATCACCCCATCGCTGAGGGGATCCGCGACTTCCGCCTGAAGGACGAGTTTTATTACGCCCTGAAGCGTGCCAAGACCGCTGAGAAGCTGCAGCCTGTCCTTCGGGCACAAATCGACGGCAACTGGGAAATGGTGGCGTGGGCCTGGCAGCGGCCCGATGGCGGCCGCTCGTTTGGCTTCAGCGGTCTGCACTTCCACAGCAACTGGGAACGGCCCGAATACCGCATACTAGTCCACCGCGGCATCCTCTGGTCGCTCGATCGGTTGGATAAATAGCTAGCCTGCACCCCGCTCTGGTGTGGGCTTTCATCGTCAACTGCTTAGGGCGCGCCGTGCCAGCGGCCAATCGATTGCGGAACGTCCTTGGTAGCTTGGCGGCACGGCAAGTCGTTGCCAAGTAATTCTTTGCGCGCTGTCTCTAGCGCTGTGGTCGCCGCCCGTCAGAAAAACTCTGACTAATTTGCGTTTTGCCTGTCGGGCAATGGACGCGGTTGTTCATTGCATTAGTAGACAGGCGACCTGATGGCCCTCTGGGGCAGCGGGGCCATCGGGTTAAGCCTGCATCGGGGCTCACTAGCTCTGGCCTTGCACATGCGACCCTGGGGCGGGTCTTCATCGCCATGTGTGCTAGTCCAGCGCGAACAACTGCGGGTTGATCGCTGCTTTGGGGCATCGCTGAAGGCGCGATCCAGCCCGCCGTTCGGACGTGGGGCGGGCCGGCGCGTGACGGTGTCTCGCGCCGGCCGTCCGTCCGAACTCCCGCCCAGTGAGCCATCCGCCGAACACGCCCTCGGCCCAGGCGACATTCTCTCTCCGCGAGCCAGCCTCCGTTGCCGGCTCGTCTCCCGGGGGGCGAGCTGCGCGCAACTCATGCTGCCGGCCGGGGCAGTCCCTGCGGTGATTCACCGAGTTGGGCGGCCGGCAGCAGCTCGCCCCCTGGGGATGCCTGGGCTCGGACTGTCCCGTTTCTATGGGTAAATGGCTGGTCGCTCGCTGGCCGCGTCGCATTATGCCGGCTGTAAGGATGAAACCGCCGCGCTTGCCCCACGCGGAATAGGTTCCGCCATCTTTTCCATCGATCTGGCCGCGCATTCTTTGCCAGACAGCAATTTCCCTTCGCCAGCGCACTTGCAAACGTGAGCTATGTTTCCTTGGGACAACGCACAGTCCCCGCGCAGGTGGTGCTTCCAGCCGCGGTCCAATGGCGGCATGTAACCGGCCTAGGGACACGTTGTTTCTGTCCGCGAGCAGAGTTTCAGGAAAGCCAAGACAGGATCGATCATGAAGACGCCGTTTCCCCCGCGCACTTCCGACCGCAAACAAGAATCCGACTTCGAAGCTCTCAAGCAGCGCATTCATTCGAAGCTGGTCGACAAGCTCGACCTGACGCGCGTCGGCGATTTGGAAGGCGATACCCTGCGGCGCGAGATCCGGCTGGTTGTCGAGCATCTTTGCGACACCGAGGACACGCTCCTCAACCGGGCGGAACGCGAGCGGCTGATTGAGGAAGTGCTCGACGAAACCTTCGGCCTTGGCCCGCTGGAGTTGCTGCTCAAAGACCACACGATCAGCGATATTCTGATCAACGGTCCCCGCAGCGTGTATGTGGAACGCCGCGGCAAGCTGGAGAAGACGCCGGTCACGTTCCGCAACGACAAACACCTGCTTCAAATCATCGACCGCATCGTGTCGAAGGTGGGACGCCGGGTTGACGAAACCTGCCCCATGGTCGACGCCCGTCTGACGGACGGTTCCCGTGTTAACGCGATCATTCCGCCGCTGGCCCTGGACGGCCCTGCGGTTTCCATCCGGCGATTCGGTGCCAACCCGCTGAAGCTGGAAGACCTGCTCAATTACAAGGCGTTCACGCCGGAGATGGTGATGCTGCTAGAAGGTGCCATCAAGGCCCGGCTGAACATCATCATTTCCGGCGGTACTGGTTCTGGTAAGACGACGCTGCTCAATACGCTCTCGAGCTTCATTCCCAACACCGAGCGTATTGTCACGATCGAAGACGCGGCCGAACTCCAATTGCAGCAGGACCATGTGGTGCGGCTGGAAACGCGGCCGGCGAACATCGAAGGCCGCGGCGCCATCACGGCCACCGACCTGGTTCGCAACGCTCTGCGTATGCGTCCCGAACGCGTGATCATCGGTGAGTGCCGCGGTCCGGAAACGCTCGACATGCTCCAGGCAATGAACACCGGTCACGAAGGCTCGATGACCACGCTGCACGCCAACACGCCGCGTGACGCCCTGGCTCGTATCGAAACCATGATCATGATGACCGGCGTGGAATTGCCGCTGAAGGCTATGCGGCAGCAGATTGCCAGCGCCGTCGATCTGATCATCCAGGCCAACCGCTTGCAGGGCGGCCCCCGCAAAATCACGCACATCACCGAGGTTGTGGGGCTCGAACAAGAAACCGTGGTGATGCAGGACATCTACCGGTACGTGCAAACGGGCGTGGACGAGACAGGCCGGGCCATCGGCCGGTTCGAAGCCACCGGCATTCGGCCCAGCTTCATGTCGCGGTTGGAATCGGCCGGCGTGCGTCTGCCCGCCAGTGCCTTCCGGCAACGGACCATGCTGGAGGACTAACCGGAAACCCCGGCAGGCCGTCTGGCTCGCAGCCTAAGCGCGCGGCGGCAACCCGCAAGCCATTTCAAGTAGCAGGCAATCCATTATGAGCCCCCTGTTGATTTCCATTGCGGTCTTTGTGGCAGTCGCCGCCCTGGTGGCCGGGCTGTTCTACCTGTTTCGCGGTGATCCGCAGAGCAATGCGGAAGAACGGCTAGAGCTGCTGGCTGGCATCAAGTCGGCGTCATCCAACCGCGAGGAAAGCGTGCTGCGCGATGGAGCGCTGGCCGACTTCGGCAAGCGCCGCGGGTTCGAGGAGTTCTTCTCGAACTTTGCCAGTTTGAGAAGGCTGTTCGAGCAGGCCGACGTTCACCTGACCACGGCGCAATTCCTGGGGCTGTGCCTGGGCATGGCGGCGCTGGGGGCCATGTTCGCCGTGGTTGCCAAGGCACCGACCGCCGTTGTGCCCGTTTGTGGCCTGTTCATGGGCGTGATGCCGTACTTCTGGCTGCTGTTCAAGCGCCGCAAGCGGTTCAAGCTGTTTGCCGCGCAATTGCCCGATGCCTTGGAACTGATCGCTCGTGCTTTGCGTGCCGGGCATAGCTTGGCGGCCGGTTTGAACCTGGTGGCCGAAGAAATGCCGGCGCCGATTGGCACTGAGTTTGGCCGCGCGTTTGAAGAACAAAACCTGGGCGTGGCGCTCGACGAAGCTTTGAAAAACCTGACCAACCGGATGCCGAACCTCGACCTGAAGTTCTTTGCGACCGCCGTGGTGTTGCAGCGGCAAACCGGTGGCGACCTCGCCGAGATCCTCGACAAGATCGGCTACATCATCCGCGAACGGTTCAAGATCTGGGGCCAGGTGCAAGCCCTTACCGGCGAAGGCCGCCTCTCGGGCATCGTGCTGTTGGCCTTGCCGCCGCTGCTGTTCATGGCGGTGTACTATCTCAACCCGCGGTACAGCATGATGCTGTTTGAAGATCCCATGGGGCAACAGATGCTGATCGGCGCGGCGATCTTGCAGATCATCGGTGCGCTGGTGATACGCAAAATCGTCAATATCAAGGTGTAGCAGGAAGCGCGCAAGCGCTCCTTAGGACACGAACCAACCCAAGCTACAGCGTCTTACGCTACAACTCACTGAGTACCGACCATGTTGCTGGCCGCCCTCACCCTCGAACAGATCGTGCCGTACGCGATCTTTGGCCTGTTCGCCGCGCTGTCATTGGCCGGGCTGGAATGGTTTGCCTCGCAGAAGTCGCGGGCGGTCGAACGACTCGACGAACTGCGCAACCCGTCCATGCGCCGCGATAAGGAATCGTCGCGGGCAGTTAAGAAGTCCGACGCCATGACGCGGGTGCTGGAGAAGGCGTCGGCCGCCAGCAAACCGCTGCAACCCAAGAACGAGTACGAAGCCAGTAAACTCAAAGCCCGACTGGCCAGCGGTGGCTTCCGCGGCGAGTCGGCGGTAAGCATCTACCTGGGATTGAAATTCCTGGGGCTGATCGTCGGCTTCGTGGCCGGTGGCGGCATGATGCTGCTGACCAACGGCATGACGCAGAAGACGCTGATGGTCACCGTCTTTACGGCCGGCGGCCTGTTTTACCTGCCGGACCTGGTGGTGGGCCTGATCGTCAAGCAACGTAAGGAAGCCATCTTCCTCAGCCTGCCCGACATCCTCGACCTGATGGTGGTCTGCGTGGAAGCGGGCCTCGGTCTGGACCAAGCCATGCGCAAGGTGGCCGAGGAAATGCAGGACATCCACCGCGTGATGTCGGAAGAGTTGTCCTTGTGCAACTTCCAACTGCAAATGGGGCGACCGCGGTCCGAAGTGCTGCACGAACTAGGCGTACGCACCCAGGTCGACGACCTGCGTTCGCTGTCGGCCATTTTGATTCAGGCTGATAAGTTCGGTGCCAGCATCGCCCAGGCGCTCCGCGTGCAAAGCGACTCGATGCGGACCCGCCGCCGCCAACTGGCCGAGGAAAAGGCTGCCAAGACCGCAGTAAAGCTGATCTTCCCGCTGGTGATGTTCATTTTCCCCGGCATCTTCGTGGTGCTGGTCGGTCCGGCGGCAATCACCATCGTCCGCGACATGTTCCCGAAGATGGGCGGCTAGGCCGCGCACCTTGCGGCTACGGTGTCGGCTGCATGTCAGGGCTGCTGACGGCAGCCCCACCGGGTAGGCCGCCTTCACCTTCGGCCATGGGTAGCCGGAGGATGAACGCCGTGCCTTTGCCCACCGTGCTTTCGACGCGAATTCGCCCGAGGTGCGACTCGATGATCTCGCGGCACATGGAGAGGCCCAAACCGGTGCCACCCTTGCCGCTGTTATCAGGCCCTTGCTTGGTGGTGAAGAACGGATCGAAGATGTGCGGCAGATGCTCCGGCGAGATGCCGGAACCGGTGTCGCGCACCGTGAGATCGACCGTCTTCTCGGCCGGATCGGGGGCGATCTTGATCACCACGCGGCCGCCCGACGGCATTGCCTGCCGGGCATTGATCAGCAGGTTCAGCAGCACCTGTTGAATCTGGTTGGGATTGACCATGGCCAGCGGGGAAGGATGAAAGTACTTCTCCACCGCGATGTGGTACTTGGACAGTTCCCGTTCGAGCAGCAGCAAGCACTGCTCGACCAGTTCAACCAGGTTGGTCGCCTCAAACCGACCTGAGCGGCGACGTGCTAGCGCCAGCACGCTGGCGCTGATCTTGGCTGCACGTTGACCGGCCGACAGGATCTTCTCGAATGCCTTATCGCGCGTGGCAGCGTCTTTGTGACGCATGCCCATCTTGGCGTAGTTGATGACCGTGGTAAGCACGTTGTTGAACTCGTGCGTGGTCGTGCCGAGCAGTTCGCCCAGGCTGGTGAGTTTCTGGGATTCGGCCAGCCTGGCCGTGAGCATGGCCACCTGCTGCTCCAGTTCGCTGATCCGCGCCGCATCCGTGCCCGACATGCACAACTCCACCGTTTGTGTACCGTCTGTTGTTCGCTTCGCACCGCCTGCTAGATGGCGGATGCTCCTGGCGTCGCCGCGAGATTGCTGCTCGTTTAGCCCACCCGGGATACCGCAGTCGCCGATACGTTTCCCAGGTTATGAGGGCCTGCTACTTCGCCTGCTTTGCGAGCTCAAGGCAGAGCGCTCGACTTAACAGGGGGCCATTTCTACCATTGCGGCGTTCATAGCGGTTCATCGTCCCTTACCGCCAATAAACTAAAAACCAAGCGGGAGAATCGCTCGTAGCCATCGTAAGACGGTGACGCCTGCCGCCCAGCGGTGCCGCAGGCAACGCTTTCCCCGCCGCGAAATTGCCTGCTGCCAGAGTTGCCGAAGCATTGCTGCCAATCGGCCGATAAACACCGGGTGTTCAACGACCTTGGCGTGGCGGGGCGATTCTGATACAAGTTGCCCCTGCGTCATCGGCGGGGACGATGGGTCGGGCTCGCTGGCTGCACCGCTATCGTGCAGGGCGGGTCGTGCTTTCAGCAGGCAAAAGGATTTGCCGCTCCTGGGGATGCATCAAGGATGAAAAACTTTCTGCGGGCAATGCGCCTCGCATTGAGCTATCGCTTCACGATGTTCATGTGCCTGTTCTCGGCCTTGATGGTCGGTATTCTGTGGGGCGCGAACATCGGCACGATCTACCCATTTGTCGAGGTGGCCTTCAAAGGCCAGACGCTGCAGCACTGGGTCGACCAGGAAATCGAAGGCTCTCAGAAGCTGATCAGCGAACTGGAGCAGCAGATCGTTGACTATCGCCAGCAGCTTGAAGAAGGCAGCGGCAATACCAGCGAGTTGCGCGCCCAGTTGAACCAGGCCGAGCATCGGCTGGAATCCGAGCGAGAACACCTCAGTCGCTCGGAATTTGTCAAGCCGTACATCTACAAGTACCTGCCGGCCGACGCGTTTCAGACGATTGTCATGCTGTCGATGTTGTTGCTGGCGGGCACGCTCGTCAAATGCATCTTCGTCGGCTGCAACAACTTCATGGTGCACAAGCTGTCGAACCTGGTGACATTCGACCTCCGCAAGCTGCTGTTTCGCAAGTCGCTGCGGATGGACATGACCACCTTCGACACCGACGGCAGCGGCGAACTGATGAGCCGCTTCACCTACGACATGGAGAGCGTGCACAACGGCACCAAGGTGGTGTTCGGCAAGGCGGTCCGCGAGCCACTCAAGATGGCCGCCTGTCTGATTGGGGCCGCGCTCATCTGCTGGCGTTTGCTGTTGATCTCACTGATCCTGGCTCCCGTGGCGGCGTTGTTCGTCGGCAAGTTGGGCCGGATGCTCAAGCGAGCCAACCGCCGCGCCATGGAAGAAATGACCGGCATCTACTCGCTGCTCGACGAAACCTTCCAGGGCATCAAGGTGGTGAAGGCGTTCACCACCGAACGCCATGAACGCATCCGTTTCCATCGCAGCAGCCGCAAGTACTACGACAAGTCGATGAAGATCGGCTGGTTCGACGCTCTGACCCGGCCGCTATCCGAGGTGATGGGCGTCAGCACGATCCTGGTAGCGCTGCTGGCCGGGGCGTACCTGGTACTGGAAGGCCAGACGCATCTGTTCGGCATCCGTATGTGCGATCGGCCGCTGAGCCTGAGCGCGCTATTGCTGTTCTACGGCATGCTCAGCGGTGTCAGTGATCCTGCCCGCAAGATGTCGGAAGTGTTCAGCCGCGTGCAGCGTGCAGCGGCAGCGTGCGACCGCATCTACGCCCGGATCGACCGCGAACCGACCATTTGCGATCCGCCGCAGCCCAAGCCGCTGCCGCGTCACGAGCGCGAGATTGCGTTCCGCAACATTCGCTTCGGCTACCAGGAGGATCATCCGGTGCTGGAGAACATCGACCTGACGGTGAAGTACGGCGAAACCATCGCCATCGTCGGTCCCAACGGTTGCGGCAAAAGCACGCTGATGAGCCTGATTCCGCGCTTCTATGATCCGCAGCAGGGCTCCGTGGAGATCGACGGTGTAGACATTCGGGACGTGCGCCTCCGCCCCCTGCGGCAGCAGATCGGCCTGGTGACCCAGGAAACGCTGCTGTTCGACGACACGGTTTTCAATAACATCCGTTACGGCTGCCCGCACGCCACGGAAGAAGAGGTGCTGGCGGCCTCCAAGAAGGCCCATGCCGACCGCTTCATCCGCGAGCGGCTATCCAACGGTTATGACACTGTGCTGGGCCCCGGCGGCGGGCAACTTTCCGGCGGTCAGCGGCAGCGTATCGCCCTGGCTCGGGCCATCCTTCGCGACCCGCCGATTCTGTTGCTGGACGAAGCCACCAGCCAGGTGGACCTGGAAAGCGAGCAACTGATTCACCAGGTGCTCGAGCAGTTCATCAAGAACCGCACTGTGTTTATCATCACCCACCGCATGTCGACCTTGATTCTGGCCGACCGGATTGTGGTGATGAACCAGGGCCGCATCATCGACGTCGGCCGGCACGAAGAACTGCTGGGCCGCTGCCAACTCTACACCCGGCTGTACGACATTCAGTTCCGGCAAAGCGCCTAGCGGTAAGCTTTCCGGCACATCAGGAATTGCACAAAGGCTGCCGGCGAGGCGAACGAGCCTCGCCGGCAACCTTCGTTTTTTTTCGGCACAGTCCCCGCACCCCACCGGGTTAACCGGCGCGTCGCCTGGGCCGCCACGCTGCCTGGAGCAGCAATCGTTGCCGGGTTGCTTGCGTCCACTGGTGGGGTCTCCTAGACTCGATCTGTTTGGAGGGAATCGCAAGCATCGACCCAACGAAGAGGGCGGCCCGATGACGACT
>Ga0182738_1008263_pt1 | contig 10363 bp, 9 predicted proteins | sample eDN5th30CBELigMG_FD_128876 | JGI IMG/M metagenome (GOLD analysis project Ga0182738, IMG submission 128876) | Enriched Miracle-Growth compost microbial communities from Emeryville, California, USA - eDNA 5th pass 30_C BE-Lig MG (version 2)... ... | reverse complement strand
TTAGCCGGAGCCAACTCGCGGAAGGAGGCTCCTGGCAAATCCTCCAAAGCAATCAAGCACAAAGGAATGAATCAATGTTGCGTCACTTCTTGACCGTTGGTGCGATTGGCATGGCCGCCGCGCTCGTGGGCTGCGAAGAAGATCTCAACGATCGCGATCGGCTAGGACCAGACGCGCCGTATCGCGATGAAGTCACGCCACTGCCTGACGATGATCCGCTGTACCGCGACGACCTGCGCCGCGATGAGTTACGCCGGGATGAACTTCGTGACGACTTACGCGATGACGACCTGCGCGGTGATTTGAACCGCCGCGACGATGACGGCGTCCGCGTGCGTTGGCCGGGCGGTGGCGTTGACGTGGTTCCGCGCGACCGTGACCGCGATCTGCGCGACGACCGCCTGGAACGCGGCACCGATATCGATATCGATCGGATCGATGAGGACCGCGACCATCGCGAACGCCGGATCCGGATTCCCGACGTCGACGTAGACGTCCGCAACCGGTAACCCTGGGCAGATTTCTGACCGCCGGCGGTTCTGAATCGCTTGGCGACTAATCCGAAAAGCTCTTGGCTCTCTTGACTGGCTTCTCGCCGCCCGTGGCAGCGGCAACGGCCGGTTAGGAGAGCCAACTTTTATTTGCAGGGGGCGACCGGGGCAGTAGCCAGCAAGGGTAGAAAGCGGCCGCCCAATTGGTTAGAGTTGTAGAGGCGCATTTACCGCGCCAAAACCGGCCGCTTGGTGAAATTGGCAGACACGCAAGACTTAGGATCTTGTGCCGAAAGGCGTCGGGGTTCGAGTCCCCGAGCGGCCACTTTCTTATCGCTGTGCTGCACCGCCGAGAAGGGGCACATTCTCCGCGCAAACAGCCCACTACGCGCGGCCTACCGGCCCCCTCCGCAATGGCTGTCGGCAGCTATCTCCTCGCCCCGCTCCGGAGCTAGCCGGATGTCGATCATCAGCGAGCTTCGCGAGGCGCAGCGCTTAGCCCAGGCTCGGCGGCAACCCAATCTGCCGCTGACAGCATTCCCGGTGGGGGATCTGCTGGCAGAGATCCAGTTGGCGCACTTTGCCGATGAGCCCAGGACGATAAACGTCTGGTTCATCGCCCGCGGCAGCCTGGCATCGGTCGCCTACGACGATCAGGCGGCCCACGTTTACATGCACCAGGTGCTGAACCATCCCGGCACGCCAGCAGAGGTGTTTCGGCTGGTGTTCTGCCACGAACTGCTGCACCTGCGGATCGAGCCGGCCGAGATCGACGGCCAGCGGGTACAGCACCCGCCGGCCTTCTGGCAGGCTGAGCGGCAGCTATGCCCCCAGCGCACGGCCGCCTGGTGCTGGATCTGGCACAACCTGGGCGATTGCCTGCGGCAACGCCCCAAATTGCAGCGGATAAATGTGCTGCCCAGCTGGCGCACGGTCTGGAGCCGCGCCCGGATCGACCTGGCGACATGCCTGGAGCTTGCCGACGCCCGGCTAGCGGACGTGGAGCAGCACGGCTGGTAACGCGCGCAAACTGCGGCTTAATGCACCGGGGCCAAACGGCAACCGTTAGTGAACGCCCTGGGCGGCCAGCCAGCGCTCGGCATCAAGGGCAGCCATGCAGCCCGTGCCGGACGAGGTGATCGCCTGACGGTAGTAGTCGTCGGCCACATCGCCCGCGGCGAACACGCCTTCGACACTAGTGCAGGTGCGGAACGGCTGGGTCCACTTGATGTAGCCCACCTCGTTCATTTCAAGCTGGCCCTTGAGGAACGCCGTGTTGGGCGTGTGGCCGATGGCCAGGAACACACCGGAGGCTTCCAGTTCCTGGCGGGTGTCCTCGAGCGTGTGCCGAAGCCGCACGCCGGTAACGCCGTCGGTGTCGTTGCCCAGCACTTCTTCAAGCACGTGGTTCCACACGATCTCGATCTTGGGCGAGTTGAGCGCCCGTTCCTGCATGATCTTCGAGGCCCGCAGTTCGTTGCGGCGGTGGACCAGGTATACGCGGCTGGCATACTTGGCCAGGTAGGTGGCTTCTTCCACGGCCGAGTCGCCGCCGCCGATCACCACCAGCGGCCGGTTGCGGAACCGCGGCAACGCCCCGTCGCACACGGCGCACGCGCTCACGCCGCGGTTCTTGAAGGCTTCTTCCGAAGGCAGGCCCAGGTAGTTGGCCCGGGCACCGGTCGCCACGATCACCGCGTGCGTTTCGACCTCGCGGTTCTCGTTGGTTTTGAGCTTGAACGGCCGAGAGCTGAAATCGACGTCGACCACGTCCTCGCCGATGACCCGCGTGCCGAAGTTCAGCGCCTGCTGCTTCATCAGCTCCATCAGTTCCACGCCCTGCACGGCGTAGTGGGGCTGGCCGTCGCGCTCGTGACCGGCAGGCACCGGCGGCAGGTTGTAGTGCCGCTCCTTGTCGACGGCGCTTTCGATAAACGCCCTGACGTTGCCGGCGGGAAAACCGGGGTAGTTCTCCACCTCGGTGGTGAACGCCAGTTGGCCCAGCGGGATCATGTCCGGGTGCAGCGTACCTTCAAACAGCAGCGGCTCCAGGTTCGCCCGTGCCGCGTAAATGGCCGCCGACCACCCAGCCGGACCACTGCCGATGATCACCACTTTTTCCGTCACTGCGCTATTTCCCTTTCGGCGGACTGGTAACGCTGCGTCTGCCGGCACGCGCGGCCGGGGCCGTTACGCCCCGCCAGCTTGCGCGCCGGAAACCTCGTAAACTGATGTCCGGCATTATAGCGCAGGCAGCCCGGCCGTCTATGCCGGTCTGGCCGACACGGCAGGCGGGGCAAATTGGCCAACCTGAAAAGCAGCGTAAGAGTCGCCGGGGATCGCCAAGGGTGGGGAGCGGCAGCCCAGGCGGGCTACTTCTCATCCAGCTTGGTCATGGTCAGCTTTTCAGAGTCGGAATCGATCTTGAAGCTGAACTTGCCCAGGTAGCTCATGCCCAACAGAGCCGCGGCCGCCGGGGCGGTAGGTGGCATCACCACGGCTTCTACATCCTCGACGGCAAACTTGCCCACCCGTACCTCGTCGAGCTTGATCAGCGTGGCCTCGATGATCGAACCGTCGGCCAGTTGCAACTGCACCCGAGGATCGGTCGAGTTGGTTTCGATGCCCATCTCGCGGGCCATGGCGAACGGGATGCAGATCAGGCTCGCCCCCGAGTCGATCACAAACTCTTTGGTGTGCTTGCCGTTGATGGTGGCGGCCACAAAGTAAGTTTGCGAGCCATCGGTGCGGATCGGGATGCTTTCCGAAAGCACCGTATCCTCGATCTTGGCCAGCGACCGCACGTTGGACTGGAACGTACGCGAAGGCTCAAAGCTGACTTCCTTGCCCGAGGCGCTCGCGGCGGCCAGCACGGCCTCTTTCAAGCGGGGATCGCCCGAAACGTTGTCGTATTTCTGCTCGATGGTGTCGGCCAGTTTCCGCAGATTAAGCACGTGGGCGATGTATTCCTCGCGGGCCTGGTAGAGTTTGCCCCGGGCGGCTTTCAGTTCATCCTGCATGCCGCCCTTCTGGATGAGCAGGTTGATCCGCTCGCCTAGCTCGTTGAACATCGTCACCAGGCGGTTGTGCTGCGTGACGGGCAGGTTGCCGGTGCCCAACGCGACATTGATCTGCCGCCGCTGGTTGGTGTACTGGACGATGAGCTTCTGGTTGTCGTCCACCTTTTTTTCAATGGCGGCCAAGGCTTTCTGAGCGTCGACCACGGCCTTTTTGAGCTTGGTGATGTCGCGCAGGCCCTTGCTCAACTCGGCCTCTTCGACCATTTGGATCGAATCGCCGATGATCCGGATGCCGTTCTCCTTCAACACGCCGGACGCATCCTCGGCGGCGGCGACCGAAACAATCGTGGCGACCAGCACCAGAGCGAATTGGCAGCAGAAGCGAACAGGCATGATCTACCCCCAAACCAAGCAGCAGGAGAAAAGACGCGCAGACAACACCGAACAAAAGCGGGATGCGCTCGATGCGGCGGCCGGCGTCATGGGAAACGACATGGGAGAAACGAGCCGCTCTATCCAACCTCCGAGCGTAACAGAATTGACAGCCGCCTCAACAAAAAAGCCGAAAAACCCGGCTCCGCACGGGTTGCGGCAGCCGATTGCACGCCGACCGACAAGCGGTCAGGATGATGCCAAGCGGGGCGGCTAAAGTTGTCGCCGGGCGCACGCATCGTTCCTAGGCGCACCACTCACTCGCAGCCCTCACCAACGTGAAACTCCTTGTCCTTGGTTCTCCTGAAAGCTGGTACCTGGCCGATTTGCGCCGCGCGGCGGCCGATCGCCACGAGATCGTCAGCGGCACCTTTCGCCACATGGCGGCGAGTGTGGGCAGCAATGCGGCCGCAGTCGTTACCGGCGAGGCCGACTTCGCGCAGTTCGATGCCGTGCTGGTTCGCACCATGGCTGCCGGTTCGCTCGAACAGGTAGTCTTTCGCATGGACGCTCTGGCCCGGGCCCAGGATGCGGGGCAAATCATCATCAATCCGCCCCGGGCCATCGAAGCGGCCGTGGATAAATACCTGGCCCTGGTGCGGTTAGAAGCGGCCGGGCTGCCGGTGCCGCGGACCATCGTTTGCCAGAGTAGCCAGCAGGCGATGGAGGCCTTCGCCCGCCTGGGCGGCGATGTGGTGATCAAACCGCTGTTTGGGGCTGAAGGTCGCGGCATTACCCGTGTGAACGACGAAGCCTTGCTGCTGCGGGCTTGCCGGATGCTCGAAGACCTGCGGGCGGTGCTGTACCTGCAGGAGTTTGTACCGCACTGCGGGTACGACATCCGGGCGTTGGTGATTGGCCAACGGGTATACGGCATCCAGCGGCGGAGCGAGAGCGATTGGCGCACTAACGTCAGCCGCGGCGCCACCGCCAGCCCTTTCCGGCTTGATCCACAGATGGAAGATTACGCCCTGCGGGCGGCCGCCGCGGTAGGTGCCCCGCTGGCTGGCGTAGACCTGCTGCCTGCCGCCGATGGCCGGCGATTGGTACTGGAAGTGAATGCCGTGCCCGGCTGGCGTGCCACCGCGCAGGCGCTCGATACCGACATTGCCGCCGAAGTACTGGCGTATGTGGAAAGCCAAGTGCACCGCCGAGGCGTGTAGGCAGCGAGCGACCCGCGGCACGTGACCACGGACGCTTAGCTCCGGCAAAGCGTGAACTGCATCACGTCGATATGGCCGCTGCGGAAGTGGGCGGCGCAGCCGGTCAGGTACTTCATGAATCGCTCGTACATTTCCTCCGACGATAGCGCAATCGCTTCGTCGCGGCGGGCCGACAAGGCCGCCGACCAGCAATCGAGCGTCCGGGCATAATGCAACTGGAGCGGCTGGATCTGGTCGACTCGGAAGCCGGCTTTCTCGGCAGCGCCCGTCACCCAGGTTGGCTCCGGCAACTGCCCGCCAGGGAAAATGTCGCGCGCGATGAACTTGGCAAAGATCACGTTCTCGTGCGTGACCGGGATGCCCATCTTTTCCAGGGTCGGCATCGTGTAGCCCACGATGGTGTGCAGCATCATCCGGCCATCGGCAGGCAGCATGTTGTAGCATCGCTCGAAGAAGGCGTCGTAGCGCTCGCGGCGGAAATGCTCGAAGGCGCCGATGCTCACGATCCGGTCCACCGGCTGCTCGAACTCCTCCCAGCCTTGTAGGCGGATTTCCGCCTTGCGAGGGCCGGGCAGTTGGGCCAGTTCGGCCTTTACGTGCTCGTACTGGTTGCGGCTGAGCGTCAGGCCGATGGCGTTGACGTCGTACTTCTCCACCGCCCGCTTGATCGTGGCGCCCCAGCCGCAGCCAATGTCCAACAGGGTCATCCCGGGCTGCAGGTCGCACTTGCCCAGCGACAGGTCGATCTTGGCGCGTTGGGCCTCTTCCAGCGTCATATCGTCGCGCTGGAAGTAGGCGCAGCTATAGGTCATCGTCGGATCGAGGAACAACTTGAAGAAGTCGTCCGACAGATCGTAGTGCGACTGCACCTGCTTGTAGAACGGCTGGAGTTGATTGCTCATGGCAGGCATCCCACAAGATTCGGCCACGAAGGCGGATGGATGAGAAACCGTCGGCAGCATGCGACGGCGCGCGGCACCGACCGCGACCGCCCCAAAGTGGCGGTGCGCATTGCCGCTCATGGGGTGCAGTCTAAGCTGCCGGGACAGCAAGCCCAAACAAGAAAGTTCAGAAACGCCCGGAGCACGAAGCCCGTTTTGCCGTGCGGAGGCGCAGCGGGTTGCAAACGCGCAATGGTGGCCATACGGACCAAATTCCAGGCCGAAGCGCCGCGTATGGGGGGAAGGCAAGGCGGGAGTGTGGCTACCGTAGTAGCACGCAGCCGCAGCGTTAGCTGTAACCCTCTGTAGCCCGCGCTGCCCACCAAGCGGTGCCGCGGGAAGGAGGGGTTAGCCGATGGATGGATGGCGCGATCTCAGGTCGAGGGCGGAGCCACGACCTCGCCGTGTTCCACAATCGTTTGTGCCGCGGTTTCAACTTCCTCGCTGCGGCACCGCTCGGCAACTTCAGCCCGATGGACGGGCACTTCGGCCGGGGCACTAATGCCCAATCGCACGCGGCCGCCGCGAATCTCGAGCACCTGGATCCTGATGGATTCACCCACCAGAATGACATCCTTAGCGCGTCTGGAAAGAACAAGCATCGCCGACCTCCTGTTGGCTCTTCGTTGGCCTGATACCTCGCGCACTGCCGTGGTTGCGCATTCCCGTAGCCCACGCACAAACCCTGTCGCCAGAGCGCGCGGCTAATTAACCAAGCGGCAAAGATTCAAGAAACGTAACGCGACTGACCCGAAAAATTTCCGAAGCTGGGCGGAAAAACTAACGAGCCAGGATACCCCGCGCGCGAAGCAGACACGGCTATTGGGGGCAGTACAAGTACCGGGCCCTAAGGTGGGAGCTCACAATCTCGTGGGCACGAGATGCAAACCAGCGGGCCTTGGGTAGTCAGGCAGGTTCTGCGCAGCCTGCTCCGCAGCGATTGGGAATCTAGGGTGCGGCCGATAGCATTGTCAAGCTCATTTTACAAAAAGTTACATTCGCCGCCCCGACCCGCCCGCCGCAGGCTGTCCCCTTGCCAACGGCCGACTGGGCGTATTTGATGAAGGGGGCTGCCTCCTGTACGGCCCCATCCAATCGAGCCTGTTTGGAGTCGGCGGGGCCGTAAAACGCCATGCACCGCCGCCGCTGTTATGCCACGCTCGCTTCGCAACCAGATCCTCGTGCCGCTGGTCATGCTCCAGGTGGTGGCCATCGCGGCGATTGCCGTCAGCAGCGCCACCCTGGCGGCCCGGCGGACTGAGCGTGAAATCGTCGACCGGCTTAACGGCGTAGTCGCTTCGCTGGGCGATGCCAGCTTCCCCTTCACCTCCAGCGTGCTCGTGCGAATGCAGGGACTCTCCGGCGCGCACTTCATCGCGTACGACAGCCAGGGCCATGTGACGGCTACCAGCTTTCCCCGCCTGCGCGATCAGCCGCCGGCGCTGGACTCCTCGGGCACGGTGCGGCTGGAAACCTTGGCCGACTCGCCCACGGTCGAACTCGACGGCGTCCGCTACATCGCCACGCGGTTTGTTGATACCAAGACGGCCGCGGGCCGCTCGCTGCTGGTGCTCTATCCGGAAACCTCGTGGCGGCAGGCCCGGTGGGACGCCGTGTTGCCGCCACTCATCCTGGGCGGAACCATCCTGGTGCTAATGGTCGGCAGCACCGCCTGGATCGCCCAGCGGACCAGTCGCCGGATCGGCGAGGTACAGCGGCAGGTGGCCCGCATTGCTGGCGGCGATTTTCACGAGATGGAAGTAGGCGATAGCGCCGCCGAGATCGAAGATCTGATCCGCTCGGTCAACCGGATGTGCGTCGATCTGCGGGCAATGCAGCAAACCATCCAGCGATCGGAGCGGATGAAGGTGCTGGCCCAGGTGGCGGCCGGCATGGCCCACCAAATGCGCAACGCCCTGACCGGCGCGCGGCTGAGCGTGCAGTTGTACGCGCGGCGGCATCCACCGCCCGAGGGCGATAACAGCCTGGCCGTGGCCTTGCGGCAACTGGCGATGATGGAGGAACAGGTGCGTGGCATGTTGGCGCTCGGCAAGGCTGAGCAGCGACCGCACGAGCCGATCGACGTTGTCGCCCTGCTGCACGATGTGCATGCGCTGGTGGAACCGGCGGCCGAGCACGCCCGGGTGACGTTGCAACTCGATCCGCCAGCCACGCCGCTGCACACCTTTGGCGAACTGGCTTCGTTGCGCAGCGCGGTATTGAACCTCACGCTCAACGCGGTGGAAGCAGCCGGACAAGGCGGCCAGGTGGCGATGGCTGCCGGCCAATTGAATGGCGAATCCAATGGACAACAAGATGCCCAGGTAAACGGTCACGGAGACGAAACCATCGCCATTACCATCAGCGACAACGGTGCCGGCCCCGATCCGGGCTTGGGCGAATCGCTGGTGGAACCGTTTGTGACCACCAAGGAAGAAGGCGTCGGGCTGGGCTTGGCCCTGGCACACGAAGTAGCCGCGGCACATGGCGGCCGGCTATGCTGGACTCGCCGCGACGGCTGGACCTGCTTTGAACTCACCCTGCCTCGCACGAAGGCATCTGCATGAGCCGCATTCTGATTGTCGACGACGAAGCCAGTATCTGCTGGGCATTCCGCGAGTTCCTGACGGACGAAGGTCACGACGTGGACGTGGCCTCGAGCGCTGAGGAAGGTCTGCAATTTGCCGCCCGGGCCCGGCATGATGCCCTGTTGCTCGATGTTCGCCTGCCGGGCATCGACGGCCTGACCGCCATGCGACAATTCCAGCAGACATCGGCCGAAACGCCAATCATCGTCATGACGGCGTTCGGCAACTTGGATACGGCGGTCAAGGCGATTGAAGGCGGCGCGTTCGACTACCTCACCAAGCCGTTCGACCTGGACCAGGCTGGCGCGGTGATCCAGCGCGCGCTGGCGGCCAAGGCCAACAGGCCCGCGGCCACGGGCGACATGGACGCCACCAGCGAAACGCTGGTTGGCAGTTCGCCGGCTATGCAGCAGCTATTCAAGAACATCGCCCTGGCGGCCCAGTCCGACGTGCCGGTGCTGATCACGGGCGAAAGCGGCACAGGCAAGGAACTGGTCGCCCGAGCCATCCATCGCCACAGCCATCGGCACGACGGGCCGTTCTTGCCGATCTGTCTGGCGGCGCTCAGTCCCGGCTTGGTCGAAGGCGAACTGTTTGGCCACGTGCGCGGATCGTTTACCGGGGCCGTGGAAGACCGCCAGGGCCTGTTGGAACTGGCCGCCGGCGGCACGGTGCTGCTCGATGAAATCGGCGACGTGCCGCTGCCTCTGCAAGTCAAACTGCTGCGGACGATCGAACACCGCGAGGTCACGCCAGTAGGCGACGCTCGGCCGCGCACCACCAATATCCGCATCCTGGCTGCGACTAACCGGCCGCTGCAATCGATGATCGCGGCCGGCGAGTTCCGCGAGGATCTATTCTTCCGGCTGAGTGTGTTCCCCATCCACGTGCCGCCGCTACGGCAGCGACGTGAGGATATTCCGCTGCTGGCCGAACACTTCTTGCGGCAATCGCAGGTGAACGGCACCGAGCGGGCCGAACTGACGCCTGCCGCGCTGCGCGAACTGCAGCGGCGCGAATGGACCGGCAACGTCCGCGAACTGCGCAACGTGATCGAGCATGCAGCGATTGTTTCGCGAGGGCACGCCATCGGCCCAGACCATTTGCTGCCGCCGCTGGAAGCAACCATGACCACCGACCATGCGCATGGGCAGTCGTCCAGCGATTTGCAAGAAACGCTGGCCGCCTGGGCGCGTGCCCAAGCGCTGCACGTGGACGACGATACCGAGATCGGCACGCTCTACGAGCGCTACCTGGAACTGGTCGAACCGCCGCTGCTCAAAACCCTGCTGGAACGCACGCAGGGCAACCGGGCGGCCGCCGCGCAGTTCTTGGGGATTCACCGCGCCACGCTACGGCAGAAGCTCAAGCGGTACGGGATCGAATAGCCGGCCGCGTTAGGCAGCGCTGGTCGTTTCGTCATCCTCGCGAATCAGCGGGATCGTGCTGTTGGTCACCAGCCAGGTCAAACCGCCCAGGGCGTAAATGCCCATGGCGATAAGGAACACCATGTGCCAGCTTGCCAGTTGGGCGACAAAGCCAAACAGCAGCGGCGCCACCACCTGCCCAATCGCCGCGACCGAGTTATTGAATGAGAACACCGAAGCGGTTGCCGGGCCGGCAATATCGGTGACGGTGCCCCAGCGCGTGGCCACTTCCATATCGGCAAAGAACTTGACGACGACCAGCATCAGGCAGAAGGCGTACGGGTTGTCGTAGAACAGCAGG
>Ga0182738_1008262_pt1 | contig 10365 bp, 2 predicted proteins | sample eDN5th30CBELigMG_FD_128876 | JGI IMG/M metagenome (GOLD analysis project Ga0182738, IMG submission 128876) | Enriched Miracle-Growth compost microbial communities from Emeryville, California, USA - eDNA 5th pass 30_C BE-Lig MG (version 2)... ... | reverse complement strand
TTATATTTTGATGAAATGATATGAAATTGACAATCTTTTCCAATCAGAAAATTTATAACAAAAGAGCTCTCAAAAAAGGTTTCTCATATTTTTTTTATCATCTTCAAATTTTCTCATAGTTTTCTAAACAAAACTTCCGAGGATGATCAGATGACCCATATTCTTATGAATCATAGAATTAGAGGTTATATAATTAATTTATAAATCGGTAATGAAGGTGAATAAAGTAGTTTTTAATAAGTGATTAGTTGAATGGGTTGTGCTTCTTTACATTTAGTTATTTTCTTTATGCACTTGTCTTGGCGTGCAAGGGTCTTGTTAGACCGATTTGATCAATTTTGTTTATACTTGATACAATTATACTTTTTCAAGATATCAAGGACTCGATCCATTGGCAAGGCTTCAACTTTAACCCCATCGACGCCAGTCACATCAACAGCAGCAAACATTGAATTTATAATTGCTTCTTCTGTCGCTTCGATCGCAGCCATAAACAAAGGTGACATATGATCATTATGCACGACTGTCACCTTTTGTGTCCGTTCTTCTGGAAGATACGGAACAAAATTTTCCTTTGCAGTTGAAAAAGCAATTGCAATGTCTCCACTTCCATTTGCTGCGATTCCTCCCGTCTTTGCTAGTCCCATAAATGCTCTGCTAGCCAATCTCTTTAAATTCCTACTATCAAGCGGAGCATTCGTAGCAAGCACCATCATACAAGATCCATCTGCGCTGCTTTTACTCGATAATTTCTCACTGAAAGAATAAGTCCCAAGCTCTTTTCCCACAGGAACTCCATTAATCTGCAAGACTCCTCCATAATTACTTTGAACCAAAACTCCAACCAGATAGCCGCCTAAACTCTCTGGGAGCTGTCTTGATGCAGTTCCAATGCCTCCTTTCCATCCAAAACAAGTAGTTCCAGTTCCTGCACCAACACACCCTTCTTCTATTGATCCTGTCTTTGCATCTTTCAACGCTAAAAGTACGTCTTGTTTTTTGACGTGTTGTCCTGGAATATCATTTAGTCTTCCATCGCTACATTCTCCAACTAATGCATTAACTGAGCGAACTTTTTCATTTCCTGGATATTTCAAGGTATATTCGATTAATGCATCCATTCCAGTTGAAATATTGAGAGTATTTGTGAGGATAATTGGTGTTTCTAAATTTCCAAGCTCTTCAATTTGAATGCCTCCAGACATTTTCCCGTGACCATTACCAACATAGATTCCTGCTGGAATTTTTTGCTGGAAGACATTTCCTGGATGAGGAATAACTGCTGTAACACCGGTTCTGATAGAATCTCCTTGGATTAATGTACGATGTCCAACCGTGACACCAGGAACATCTGTAATGGAATTAAATTTTCCAGGGGGTATCACACCAATATCGATCCCATAGTCTCGAGCCCTTTTTCGTTGTTGTGCTTTGACTAATAATGGAGCTCCAAGAAGGAATATAGAAGCTCCTGTCAGAAGTTTATTCATCTTTGAGAGGAGAGAAGTATAAAAATAATTATTTATTTTGTTTGAGATTTTTTATTTAAAAGAAAGTCAAGGGGAAAATAAGGAAAGGGGAAATATTTTAAAAGAAGAATAGGAAGATTATTCTTCCGTTAGGATCAAGAGGGAGAGATTTCAATATGATTTTTCCTAAAAGACACTTGAAAGCATTCATTCATATTCTGAATTTTGGATGATTAATGATTTTTTGTTGAATAAAAATTTCTTTAGATTTGGTATGATATCTTGACTCACCACCGAATTTCTGGCCTTTCTTTGCGGGGATCAGAAAACATGAATTAAAATAAATTTATTTCCACGCAGTTCTATAATTCAACTTTTAATCAACTTTAATCAATTACCCCAGCAAAGTCATTTAATCTTTTAATGGATCCTGAACAAAAGAAAGAGGAGGAATTCTTTGAAGAAGAAGGAGGAGAAGAAGAATTTGAGGAGGAGGAAGAAGAAGAGGTGATAGAGACAGTATCTTCAGATCAATCGCATATTTCAATGAGTGATATTCATCACCCAATATTCTCCAATACTAATCATCCGATGTTCAATGTTTTCAAAGAATTGAAGATGACCAAGTTCAAGTTAGGCATAGGTTTTGGTCTTGAAATCTTTGCAGGAATGATATTTGAAAACAAGACTCCTGACCAATTGAAGGCTACGTATGACAAGAAAGGTCTCATATTTAATTCAAGTTGTGGAAAATCTATTCCTTCAGAACACGCATATTATATGTGCTTGGATTGTGACAAGATCAGGAAAAATGACATCACTCTCCACTGTGTTTTATGTAAACAATGTTTTTTCAATTCCAACCATTTTGGGCATCGAGTGCTCATGTCTATGAATAAAGATGAAGTGATGACCTGTGACTGTGGAGATCCTTCTGTATTTGAGGCTGAAGGATTTTGTGAGGATCATTTTCCCAAAGAAGTTTCAATAGAAGAGATTCGAAAGACAATTGGAAGTAAAACAGTGAAGAAGTTCAATGAAATAATGTCTGCATCATTTTATGGGCTGTTTTCTTTGTTTGATATGATGATAAGTGTTGGAAAAATGAGGACTGCACAAAACACCAATCATTGTAGCAACTTGATTTCTAATATTCATAGAACCTATGAAGCAGTTTTGGGCGGAATATTTGACTTTTTTAGCGTGTTAATTACCAATGTCAACAAAGCTTTTATTCCAATCATCGCAGAGTTTCTTGAGTCAAAGTTTCCTACTGCATGGAATTTACTTCAACATGATTGTCAAGAGCTGACCAAGACAATCTATAGAATCGCGCCGCGGCCTTGTACCTGTAAAATTGGGGATTTGCTTCTGAAGAATATCCAATTAGTTACACTTGAGACTCAGATGGATATCCTTGATGTTCTCAGCTCCTTGTGTAGCTATAGAGAGTTCCATCGCTCTCTCGGGTTAAGCTACATGAAGCATATCTATTTTCTCTTTTATCAAACAGTTCCCGGCGTAAGAATGGCTGAGACTTGCTCAAAATTAGTCGAGCTAGACACCAACGTCTTTTCCAATAATGAAGATTGCGCAGAGATGGTGAAGTCCAAAGACATTCTTCACTCCTTTCTCAGAATGATTAGTGAAACTTTGTTATCCTTTCCACATCCTCATCCACAACTTTCAATTCTTATGGAGAAACTTTTAATGATTCTGAGACGTTTAATAAGACCAGGCACGGAATTTTGCAGAATAATGCTTAAAGACGAGATGATTGGGGTTTCATTATTGAGCAATTGGGTAGACTTTAATGCCACAAAAGTTTATCCTTGCGTAATATACCCTGAGTTGAAAAATTGGGAAATTGATCTTCACTTTGTGAAGTGCACTCTTGAAGTACAAGATGAATTAGAGGCTGTCTTTAAGAGAGTGATCTGCCAGTTGGCAGAACTTGGAGAAGAAGATCAAGAGAAGGCTGAAAAAATACTGGTTGATTGTTGGAGAAGACTTTTTAACATGCGTTTGAAAGAAGAAGACGAGGGAACGACTCAAAAAACTAGGTTTGTTCCTATATTCGGGCGCTCTGCAAATCATTTAATGAGAAAGAGTGACATGAAGATTTCTCAGGAGAGAATCGTCAGTTTCCTTGAGCAGATTAAGCCTGGAGACTTGGTCCGTAGTGCTGAATTATTGTTACAAGATACATTAACCCAGGTGGGAGTTTTAAGGAAAATTTATTTTACTGATGAGATGACAAGAAGTTTTCTGGCTCCAGCATATTATCCAGCTGCTTGTTCGATTATCGAGACTGATATAGTCTCAATGCAGATGCTAATCCCTTATTTAAATCGGGGGACTTGCTTCAAGTATTTAGTTGAGAACTGGTTTAATTATGGTCCAGATATCAGAGAATATGTCTTGACTGAGGCTGTGGAAGAGAAGAAGTTATTATACAAGAATAGTGAAGTTTTGTTGGAAGATTTCTTGAATTTGCTTGTGGTTGTGATGATCGATGAAATCTGCTTGCTGAGACTGATGTTATCAAAAGACCCAAGAGATTATAGCAAAGAATTAGATTGTGCTGAGACTTTCAAGAAAGTGAACAGAAAGGTGTTTTTAACAAACTTGGCTTGTGACAACTGGGCTGATGCTTATAATACTGGTGAAGATGTAAAGAAATTGTTATGGGAGAATTCTTCTGAGACTTTTTTGGCAGAAATTGCCATCAAAGATGAAAAGACTGAAAAGATCAAATTGAAAGAAGAGTTTTATGAAGAGATGGATTTATTCATGTTTTCCCATCGTAAATACCTGGTGAGAGATCTTCTAACCAATTTCCAGAATCTCGATCCTAAGAAGACGAATGTGGATACAATTTCAGGCAAATACTATACTGATCTTCCTGATTATTGCTACTCGAATCAGAAAGTACTTTTTGAGAGTGACTTGCCACAGTTTTTAGCAAGAGAATTGTTAAAAGAAGAATTTAATTCTTTCAGTCAAGGAGAAAGAGTGACACTTCGACCTATTTTAAGATTGGTCTTGATGAACTTCCAATGTATTCCTTTCTTGAAAGAAAAGGGCGTTGAGGTTGCTTTGATCAGAGAGAATGTGGAAAAGAACTATCTAAGAGCAGAATTTAGAGCAAGTCTCGTCAAGGTACTTGAAAATGACCAGATGAAAGATTATCATTTAGTGGTGAAGAAAATCTTGAATCTCATCAATGGAATGATGGGAGAAGAGCAAGAAGAAAACTCTCAGGCTAAAGCAGGAAAAACAGAAAGTCCTGACGCTGACAAGAAAAAGAAGCTGGCAGAGCAAAAGATGAAAGAATTGAAAGAGAAATTTTCGAATAAGCAGAAAGCCTTTATGGATAGTTTTAGTAAAGAGTTAGGTGAAACTCATTTGGTCAAAGAAGAAACAAAACAAAGTGCTGGCGAAGAAGAAGAAGGAAGAGTCCAGTGTACTCTATGCTTACATTTGATTGATCGAGAGAAGGAGTCTTACGGATTCCCATGCTATGTTAATTTTGCAAACCATTTGAGTCAAGCTACATTCAGGATAGCGGAGCAAGAAGATGAGTCTTTTCCTGTTCTTCATGGCTGCGAGCATCTCTTCCATTACCGTTGCTTTTTAGAATGGAGAGCCAAGACTTATCAGTCAGACTCAGCATACAGACATGTGCTGTTTTTGCAAGATACCTATTGTCCTTTATGCACTATGCTCAGTAATGCTTTTTGCCGTGTGAATGATAAGGATGAGAAGGAAATAATTGAGGAAAAATCCATGCTTCAAGTATTGGCAAATTTGACGTTATATGCAGCTCGTTCAGCGGATAATACAAGGGTTAAAGATTTTGGGTTAGTGAAACAAAATGCAGATATAACGCAAGGGATTTATTCTTTAAGGAATATGTATTGGCTCTTTTTGGAGAATCCTAGCTTTTTTGACAAGAAGAATTTCAGCAAGAAATTTAGACTTTATGCTGATTTTCTTGTGAGAATAAAGAAGGATACACAAGGCTTAAAGGATGTTTTTACAAATTTCAAGAATGCTGAGCCAGAAGAGGGTGATATGATAACTTTGGAGAGCGTTTTTGTTTATGAATTTTTATATGAAGTCTTGTTCAGTGAGACTTTCCCTAAAGAGATTTTGGTGCAAAAAATGAAGAACTTTATTGCGGATAAGTTCAAAGAGAGTTTTGCTTGTTCTATGATCTTTAGTGGAGGAGGAAGTCATCAAGACCCAGCATCTTTTATGATGAATGCAGAGCAAGAAGTGTTGTTGAACGAATTTAAGCAATTATTCAAGAGAATCTTGGCATTATTTGCTTTCGCTGAACACTTATTCAAACCAGAAGGCGATACGAAAGCTTTAAGAGGGATTACCTCAGAAAACGAAGAAGATCTGAGTTTCTACTTTGAATATTTTGGCATCAAGAGTCCATCAGAATTTATGGCTGAAGTGTTACAAGCAAAGAGTCTTTTATCTCCTTTACAGACCAAGTTTATTCAAGGCAAAATCACAGGACTCCAGGAAGGCGCTTTACAAAAGTCAAAATATTTGTTATCTGCTAATTTACAAGTTCACAAGTTTGATTTCCCAGAGAATTATCAAGATTTTATTGATAAGTATATGACACATGAGTGTCATTTTTGTGATGGTTATCCTCGTCATGGTGAAAAAATCATTTGCTTGATATGTGGAGAAGTTATGTGTAAAGCTTACTGCACAAAAAAAGGAATACATTTTCCTCTGGCCAATGGAAGTATGCACGCTTTAGAACATTGTGGAATTGGTGTGTATCTTGAAGTTTTCTTCCAACGTTTGATCTTTGTGAATGCTCCAAAGAATCTCTTCCTGAAGAGAAAGTACTTGTATGTGAATGAGTCTAGAGAATCAATAGTGGAGCTTGCTTCGAATGTGGATGATAAAAGGGTGGATAACCTTAACTTTAAGAAGTTTAAGGTGAATATGGATATTGTGAAATATGTCTATTCAATGATTGAAGGGTTCACAATTCCTCTTGAAATGTTTACTGTGGCGAGAACTAATGCTATTTTATCAGATGATAACGCTTTCTAACTTAATTAAGGAAAGGTGAAAAGAATTCATAATATGGGAATTATTTATGCCCAAAGATGTTATTTTCTTGTGAAATAGAAAATATTAATCTTGTATATCATACCATACCATACAATGCCATATATCCTAATTCATAAAGACATATAGAAAAATAAAAGTTGTGTTGAGGAATTCAATGAAAAAAAATTCTCTGATCTTCAGTGAGGAAGAACACCTTGGGAAGGAGAAAATTTTTAATAGAAATATAGAGAAAACAATAAAATTAGTAGGTTTTTTGGGGTTGACCAAGTTCATTTGGAGGAATATTTGAGTAAAAGTGCATTGATTTTTTCCCAGAAAGAGAGAAATTTTGAAGAAAAATAATTTTTTTTTCTTCTCAACCTTCATGAAAAAAATTCAAAAACAATCGAGAGAAATTGAATTGTCACTCTGACGATTTGAAAAAGATTTGACTTTTCTATTGTGTTAAGTAAATAAATATTTTTGAGTCAAGGTATTCAAAAATAATTAGAAAAAATCGTCACTAAGGATTGAGAAAATAGTTTCGATAGTGTTTCAACGTCATCTTCAGGGGTGATAAACACTATATCTAAATTTATAGTTTTCTGGCTTTTTCAAAAACACTTGATCATATCTTTTGAATGAGTGACAGACAGTTCTTTAGGATTTTTTTTTCAAAAATAATTTTCGCGACTTGGATTTTTTTTTTTCAAAAACGAAAAACTGAAAAACTGTGAAAAAATTAAATTCAAAATCAAAACAAATAAAACTTAATCCAAAGCTAACAACTCATTTTCAAGAGAGATTGCAAAGAAAGAGGGTCTATCTTTCAGTTATTGTCAAGCTGATGCCATAAGCAACGAGGAAAAGGCCTTGCTTGTTCTCAGAAAAATTTATTACTGAAGATATTCAGAGATATCTTGAGTTTAATTTTACATTTTATTCCTCAAATATCTTGTTTTCGGAGTTTATAAAATTTGTTTTTCAATAATACACGTACATGATCTTTGGATGACGACCTGATGAAAAGCAGATGATTCAGTTTCTACATTATAATATAAAAAGTGAGGTTAGAAAATTCTTAGCTCTCGAGTTTTAAAATGACGTATCTTGAAAAGTTTATGCGTCAAAAGATTTTAATATATGAGAAATAAAATAGCAATAAGAGGCTGAGAGCAGCTCGAAATTTCTCTCAATAAATTGTCTGTTGAAACTGCTAGGATATGAAGAGCTATTCTAACGAAGAGAAAGTCAAGGAGAACCCGTTTCTAAAAACTGTCTTGAGCGAGAGAGAAGCTCTCAAGCATCCTTTTACTTATAAAAATTGTTTTCCTCTTTGATTGTGTGATTATAATCAGACAAAGATATAATTTAAGGATAATACAGATTAATAAGTATTGTATAAAATTTATGTTTAATATCTTTTGATTTTAATCAATTTCGAGTTTGATTCGGCGCCTCAATCCTTGTATTAAAATCAAAATTCATCAGGAAAAACATTTTTGTTCGAAACCTTAAGTAATTCCTAAAAACTATTTCTTGTTCTTTCGAAAAGAAAGGACAAATGAAACTTCCTATGAAACTAAATTTAAACTAACTTTTACTCATAATCAAACGTTCGATGATCCCTGCCAAGATTTTTCCTGTTTATTCGATGAATAAAATATTCTCATTTCCCAACTACAATCTCTTTTATTATCTTTGGGTCCTTCTCCGAGATGCTCTTTTCTATGAAAAATGACCCCTGGAACTTAGTGGGCACAATCTTTGTTTGACTTCGTATCCTCTGAATAAAAATTAAATTTTTGGACAGACAGGTTTAATAAATTATATCTATGTGATTACAATGGTCCTTTTGTTAAGCCCTGTTTAGAGCTGCATGCCCTTGCTTTGAGATGGTTGTCAAGGTTTCTATACTCATATTCTCTTCCAAACTTCCCCTTTATCTCAGTTATCCTTCATTTTCAGGGAAAAACTGAAAGAAAAGGAAATCAAGAGCTACATCAACTCGGAGGTCTCTCGACTTAAAAAGTCCAAGGCGAAGACGAGGTCATCAGGGTTTTCCACAAGAGAGAATGAAATAAAGGGGAATGGGTGCGAGAATTGACGGAGATTTAAAGTCAGGATCAACCCAAGATAAAAATAAAATTAAAGTGAGAAGTGTATTGTATGCTACTTAATAATAATATTTGAAGAGTTTTTTTTTTAACTAAAAGCAAATTTAGTAATCAATCAGCCTGTAAAAAATCGAATTAATCCAGCGATTTTTCACCTCAGATTATTGAAATCAACTTTCTGAGTCCTATATACTTTTGACTGAACTAATTTAGAAGAGATTTTTGTAGTTTATCAAAACGTGGAGGAACCAAAGTCAGACTCGCTAGTTTCCACATGATTTGTGATGTTATTGAGTGATCTAACATGATGTGAGATTTTGTGAAAAGAATTGAGTTTTTTAATGTTTTCTGGTAAGGGCATTATAGTTTGGTCTTCTCATTCTGCCTAAAACATAAAATTATCAGTCAAGAGTTAAATTTGAAAGCTTTGAAATTTGTATTTCTTAAAAAGTGATAATGATTGGCTAAATATTGGGGCTAAAAAATTATTTAAAAACGAAAGCTAGTTCATTGCTCACAAGGATTTTTTCTTCCCCTTTTTGCTTTAACCTCCTTTCCCTTCTAAAGAACCCATTGAAAGCTAGCTTTGGAGTGGAGATGATTCGTCTCATTGAAAGAAACACTAGAGTTTTTGTCAGTTATATAGTTCAAAAATATGGAAAGAATGATAAACAGAAAATGAAGTTTTTTTGAGGGGAGATGATGAAAGTCTTGAGAATAATGAGAAAGAAGGGAGATTTTGTCACTGGATCATGATATGCTACTTGACAACGTTCCTTCTGGAGTCATGATCTAAATTTAATAATATGTTCAAAAACAGATTTTGACAATGAGAAAAATTTAATCTGAAGGAACATGAGGAGCAAGTATTCACCGACTTAAAAAACAAAACTTGGTGTGAGAATGCGATGCTTTTGGTTGTTGCAACCAAGTTTTTGGATTTTTGTAGAGAATTTCAATGGGGATTTGAACTATGAACAAGAAACGTAGAAATTTGAGGGACCGAGTCAGATGTAAGTCAGAGATCCTGGATAAATGAAGAAAGTCTCAATTCGATGTGTATGGGAAGGAAATCAGGTTCTAAAGATAAAAAGAAGAAGAGAGTTTATGCAAAGAGGGCATAACGGGAAATGTAGATTTGAGATCGGGAATCAAAGATGTTCGTTTAAATTTTAAAGTGAAAATCTATTGATGAGTTTTGCTAATTAAGAAGCAAAAAAGAGCTTTTTAATTTTGCCTGTATTTTGTTTTGACGATGCAGAGAAATGAGGTGCTGGCTACATTATTTTGCATAATAGCATAGCATCTTCCTCTCTCTTTCTGATATTCTTCTTTTCCTTTATAAAGTGTTATCACTTTCAAATTTTTTAGGACAAATAAAAATTGACAAACAGTCTTATTGTCTTTCTTGGACTTTCAAGAAAACAAGTCTCGAGAGCACTTGCCTTGGAATTAAAAGAGACTCATTCAAACTTTTATGACATCACTAAATATTCTCTTTCAATTCGGCCAAGAAGGAGAGGTGTTATGAAAACTCCTTTCCTTAGTTATATAGATGGACTTTCTCAGAGATATATATGATTAAGAAGGTTTCCCAAGGTTGAGATCAGGTTGATTTAGAAGATCAGAGTCAGATTATTTGTCTTAAGATATCAAGTACATTCGGTGCGATTTGAGTGGTTTAGTTAAGA
>Ga0182738_1008259_pt1 | contig 10366 bp, 7 predicted proteins | sample eDN5th30CBELigMG_FD_128876 | JGI IMG/M metagenome (GOLD analysis project Ga0182738, IMG submission 128876) | Enriched Miracle-Growth compost microbial communities from Emeryville, California, USA - eDNA 5th pass 30_C BE-Lig MG (version 2)... ... | reverse complement strand
GTTTTAAAAACGACGAAGAAACAAACGATTTTCATCATTTCCCACCGACTATCTACGGTATTATCTGCAGATCGTATTATCGTATTAGATAAAGGGGTAATAGTCGAAGAAGGTACACATAACAAACTATTAAAAAATAATAACGGTGTATATTCACGATTATTCAAACGAGAAGCAGATATTGGAGAGGCAACGGTTAATCAGAAAGAAACACAGCCTATTTAAATAACGGCAAAGAACAGTATTTCTTATGAGGATTACTGTTCTTTGCGTATGTTTGATTTTTTAGAGAAAGCGGCTATTAAGCTCATTTCGTCAAAAAAGGAAAGCGAAAGGTAACAGAGTCGCCCTGTAAGTGCCCGTTTTCTATTTTCAAGAAAGCTAATAAAAATCCATTGCTAGTTTTAAAAAATGCTATAGTTATTATATAGTCAAAATATTCTGAGCGAGAGTAGGGAGAGTAAGATGGCAATTACATTAAGAGATTCATATAACAAAACCACCTATAAATTAGGCAATCATGGCAAAAGAAATGTACAAGTACTAAAAGAAGCATTGCAGGAAATAGACGGAAATGTAGAAAGTGATATGTATGGACAAGGAAAAATAATAGAAGATTTTCAGCAAAAAATGGCCAATCTTTTCGGAAAGGAAGCAGCAGTCTTTTTTCCAAGTGGAACGATGGCACAGCAAATCGCCCTACGAATATGGTGTGATGAAAAAGATTTAGGGAAAGTCGCCTATCATCCATTAAGTCATTTAGAAATTCACGAGCAAGATGGATTAAAGAAGCTTCATAAAATCGAAACAATTCTATTAGCAGATAAAACGAGAGTAATAGAATTAGAAGATATTAAGGAAATGGAGAATGGCGTTGCCTGTGTGCTGTTAGAATTGCCACAGCGTGAAATTGGTGGTCAATTACCAAGCTTTGAGACATTAGAGGAGATTTCACGTTACTGCAAAGAGCATGGAATGAAGCTCCATCTTGATGGGGCTAGATTAATGGAAGTGCTGCCCTATTATCAAAAAACAGCAGCAGAGGTATGTGCGTTGTTTGATAGTGTTTATATGTCTTTTTATAAAGGAATAGGCGGCGTTGCTGGGGCAATCCTAGCTGGGAGTAAAGAATTTACAAGCCAGTCAAAGGTTTGGAAACGAAGATATGGCGGTGACTTAATCAGTTTGTATCCATATATTTTGTCTGCTGATTATTATTATGAAAAACGAGTTAATAAAATGGCTGAATACTATGAATCTGCCAAACAGCTAGCAGCGTTTTTTAACAGATGTGAAGGGGTTCAAACACTTCCAATTGTGCCAGTTTCTAATATGTTCCATGTCCATTTTGATTTGGAAAAAGAAGCAGTAGAGACTATTTTGACAGATATTCAAGAGATAATGGGAATTGGTATAAGTGGCTATGTAAAAGAGCTAGCTGAAAATACTTGTTCTTTTGAAATTAGCTTAGGTGATGCTTATCAAGAAATTCCGATAGAAGCAGTTCAAAAAATGCTTGGCTTGCTTACAGAAAAAATAAGTGAAAGAAAGAGTGGGGAATAATGGAAATTATCCAACAATGGGTTCAAGAAGATAGTGATTATATTAGAAAAAAACTGGTCGCATATAATATGGAGAACCGTCCAGAAAAATTGAAAAGTCCCTATGAAAATATTAGTTTTGTTGTAAGAGATGATAATGGCACAATTATGGCTGGAGTTACTGGTCATATGTTTTGGCATCATATGCATGTTGATTTCTTATGGGTGGATGAAAGTGTAAGGAAAGCTGGATATGGCAGCAAGCTTTTAGCGAAGATGGAACAAGCTGCGAAGGAAAAGGCATGTGCATTTATTTATCTGGATACCTTCAGTTTTCAAGCACCAGATTTTTACCAAAAGCATGGCTACAAAGTATTTGGAACTTTAGATCATTTTCCAGAAGGAGTAAAACAATACTTTTTGCAGAAAAGATTAGTGGAATAGAAAAAGTATGATAGTGAAGAAGAGGATTGGCTGATAAATCGAAATTTTGGCTGATAACCCCTTTGGTTTGGCAGATAAAATGAAATTTTGGCTGATATATCATAAATTTCACTGATGTTAGATTAAGAAAGCCTTATTTCCCTATCCCTTCACACTGATTTGGAAAAAATGGGGTTGATTAGCAATCGATATATTCATATAATTTGAATAGTATAAATTTTTAGATAGAAAGCGATAAGAAGGAAAGGGGATCTATGAGAAAATTTGCGAAATTAAGCATCTATTATTTACTTGGAACGATTGCGATACTCGCATTAAGCGTTTTTCCAAAATATTTTCAAATGAGGGATTTTCCAGAGGGAGAGGGATATTTTTCAACCCTGCTATCTTTTTTATCGGAGGAATTTTTTCAGAAGGATGGATGGGTATATTCCTTAAATGGAGTAGATGAAAAGCCGATATTGGATATACTATTTCCGGCGTTTATTTATTCGATGGAAATTTTGTTTGGTGCGTTGTTATTAGGGAGCATTGCTGCATTTGTATTATCACTTGTCTCTTTTTTTCTACCCAAATTTCTTTTGCAGCCAATGAAAAGAATCTTAGATTTAATTGAATCGATTCCAGATTTAATTATAGCGACACTTCTGCAATCTTTCGTTATCTTTATTTTTGTGCAAACAGGGGTAGAGATATTTGAAGTAGCCAGTTATTCAGAAAAGGCATATTTAGGGCCAATTCTAACCCTTGCAATTATTCCTGCTGTTTCTTTATTCAAAATTCTTATCTTGATGATGGAAGAAGAATATTTGAAGATGTATGTAAATTTTGCAAGAAGTAAAGGTATCCATAATTTCCCTATTTTGTGGAAACATATTCTCCGAAATATAATTCCCGTTTCCTTTCATCATATGAAAATTATCATTTGGGGATTGCTATCAAGCCAATTTATTATTGAACGACTCTTTAATATACATGGATTTACATATTTTCTAGTAGAAAGCTTTACACCAATGACGATTGCTGTTTCCTTGCTGCTTATATTTACGCCATTTTTTATTATTTTTCAGTTAGGCGAAATAGTATTGAAAGAGGAGAAGGAACCAGCACGGGAATTGAAAAAGGAATCGTGGAGAGAGAAGATAACCGTTACATCCTTCGTTTCCTCCTTTAAGGTATTTTTAATCAATTTAAAGGACGGATTCCAACGGTTTAGCTGGAAAAGCCTTTCTTTGCTTCGTCCAGTAATGTGGGTAGGCAAGACGTTTGGCATCCATATGAAGAACTGGAAATTTGCAGTGGGGAGCTTGTTTTTTATCATCGTAATTGGGTATAGCATTCTTTACTCTGTCACAACTAATAATCATGTCGACCAAATGCGCTTACTGTATGCAGAAGATGGAGCGACCCTCCTTGCTGCCATGCCGTTTGCACCAACAGAACCTTTTTTCTTTGGTTCTGATAGACTTGGCTATAGTATCTATGATCAAATTGTTATTGGCGCAAAGTATACACTATTTTTTGCCTTGCTTATAGCATTTTTGCGTGTTGTTGGTGGATTATTGCTTGCTATCGTTTATTCATTTTTTGTGAAATCTCAAGTACAGCAATGGCTGGCAAAGATGGTGGATTCGATTCACTTTATGCCATTAAGCTTGATTGCCTATATTTTGCTAAGACCGATTCTATTACCAACTTTTGACGGATTCAGCTATTCCTTTTGGGAAAGAGTCTTTTTAGAAACGATGATTTTGACTTTACTAGTTGTCCCTTTAACCACTGTATTATTAGGAAAAGAAATCAATCGTGTACTTGATTATGAATTTATCGCAAGTGCTAGAGTTATGGGTGGTGGGAAATTTCAAATTTTTATTCGCCATATTCTCCCCCATTTAGGCCCAAGACTTACCATTCTTTTTGGACAGCAATTTATCCAAGTGCTATTAATCTTTATGCATTTAGGCATTTTTGATTATTTCTTTGGAGGTACAAAATTGTCCATGGATCCTATGTTTTCAGATCCTCCTAAATCCTCTACCTATGAATGGTCTGGATTAATAGGACAGGTTGGCAGAAGCGCACTTGCTTCTGGTCGGTACTGGTATTTATTTATACTTGTTCCCTTTATTATTGCCATTTTTGCGATGCAGCTGATTGTACAAGGGGTAAAAGAGGTTCAGCAAGTAAAAGTGGGAGTAGTCTTTAAACAACCAAGGGCTGAGCGGAAAAAACAAAAGCCAGAAATAAATGCTGTAGCTCCATCTATTTCGAAAGAAAGTTTTACACAGATAAGGAGAGATTCAAATGGAAATCAGGCAATTACACCTCCGTGATGCTAAAGCATACTTTTCATTAAGATTAGAGGCTCTGAAGACAAATCCAGAAGCATTTGGGTCAAGCTATGAGGAAGAAAAAGACTATCCCATTAGTCGAACAGAGAACCGCTTAACGGATTCATCTGCTTATGTCTTCGGGGCATTTGCGGAAAATCATCTAATCGGTGTCTTGACCTTAATGAAAGATGGGAAACAAAAAATGAATCATCGTGGCCATTTATATGCAGCCTATGTTACTCCTTTACACAGGGGCAAAGGAGTCGGCAAGCAATTAGTGCAAATAGCCATTAATAAAGCAATGGAGTTACATGACATAGAACAGCTATATTTAGAAGTAGTAACAAATAATATAGCGGCCAAAAAATTATATGATTCCTTAGGATTTGAAACATATGGAATTGATCGAAAAGCATTAAAAATTAGTGGGAAATATTATGATGAAGCATTAATGGTTCTTTATTTATAATAAATTTTAGACTGTGGTTAAACTTTTAAAAAAAGTTTGATCACAGTTTTTATTTTTTAATAGGAAAACAGTTTGAAAAAAATAAATATTATCATAAAAAAATATTTAAATATAAACAATTGAGCAAAAAGTCCGATATATTATTTGTAAATAAAATTGAATTATTCTGTAAATTACTTTAATATTGTACATACAAAGTAAAAAAGTACCATGTTTTTAGCGAATCTAATTCTATTTTACTAGTTAGCGGTAGGGTAATGAAATAGATGAAGACACAAACAGAGCATATTATTTTTTTGAAAGAGGAGGTAGTAATCATAAAGAATCAAAATTACTATTTTGGAATATATTAGAATTTTTTAGAAAACAGTAAAGAGAAGATAAATTTAGTAAAAGTGGTCCCAAATCTACAAGGGGGAGAACTGGTAATGGCAAAAATAAAGTTTAGAAAACCAAAAATAACTGGTCCAAAGAAAGAAAAAAAACCTAAGAAATCTAGCAAGGTAAGAAATGGGAAGTTTAAGATTTTTGAAAAGTTAAAATTAAATAATCGTCAGCTACATAAGTTAAATAATGTATCAATCGGTTGGAAATATGGATTTACTTTATTGCTTGTTTTCGCACTCTTAACCATTACAACAATTCTAGTAACGACACGTTTAATCCATATTAATGACAGTATTGAGCAATTGAATAAAACCGATGAAAGAGCACTTCTTATAACAGAGATGGGGTCTATTACTCGTGAAAAGAGTATTAGTATCTTAAATTATCTCGACTATCAAAATCCTTCCTATGTAGACGAATATCAAGTGAGCATTACGAAATTTAATGAATATGAAGAAGAGATTAAAAAAGATATCCGAAATGAGGAAGAGCAAGCTTTATTTGATGAAATCGTCGATCGTGATCAGAAAATGAATGAACTATTTAACGATCAAATTATCCCTGCTATGCAAGCAAATGATCGATCTGCTATTAATTCCTTAAGCCTAACGAATACAACGATGCGTAATAGAACGATAACGGCTTTGGATAAACTGCAAGAATTGGTACAAGTTAGTCGTACCAAAGCAGCAAGTGATGCGGTTGATAGTGCGAGTGTTGCAACGAAGACGTTAATTATTGCGATGATAACGGCACTAATTATTGGTACAATCTTAATTATCATTATCAGTCGGATTATTTCTCGTAATTTAAAGCAAGTTGTTCAAGTTAGTGATACGATTGCGAATGGTAATTTAACAGCTGAAAACATTAATTATCAGGGCGAGGATGAGATAGGAAAACTTGCTCAGTCCATGAATAAAATGAGTAGTAACCTTCGAATGGTCATCCAAAAGATATCAGAAGTATCAATCACTGTTAACAAACAGAGTGAGAACTTGTCCCAATCTACGAATGAAGTGACTGCCGGAAGTCAGCAAGTAGCGACTACTATGCAGGAATTATCATCTGGAGCTGAAAGCCAAGCGAATACGGCAAGTGATTTAGCAGCATCTATGGAATCCTTTTCTAGCACAATAGGTGATGCATATACACAAGGGGAGTTAATTTATCAATCATCTAATAAAGTGCTCGGCATGACGAATGATGGAAGTCAATTAATGGAATCGTCTATTGAGCAAATGAATACTATCAATAAAATTATGAAGGAATCTGTGGAAAAGGTCCGCGGCTTGGATACACAGTCTCAGGAAATATCGAAGCTAGTTTCCGTCATTAAAGGAATTGCCGATCAAACAAATTTACTTGCTTTAAACGCAGCAATTGAAGCAGCACGAGCAGGAGAGCATGGGCGAGGGTTTGCAGTGGTAGCGGATGAAGTAAGGAAGCTTGCAGAACAAGTTGCATTCTCCGTCACAGACATTACAAACATCGTAGGTAGTATTCAAAAAGAGTCAAGTGTTGTTACGGAGTCTCTACAAGGTGGATACGAAGAGGTAATGAAAGGTACGGAACAAATCAAAACTACGGGTGCAACATTTAATGGAATAAAAAATGCTGTAAACGATATGGCAAATAGCATTGAAGTTGTTTCAGAAAATCTCGCTTCCATTTTAGAAACAAGTAAAGAGATGAATCGTTCTATTGAAGATATAGCAGCTATTTCAGAGGAAGCTGCTGCAGGTATTGAGCAAACATCTGCTTCTGTTCAACAAACAAGCAGCTCGATGCAAGAGCTTGCCGATAGTTCACATGAATTATCTAATTTAGCAGTAGAGTTAAATGGACTAGTGAAGGAATTTAAAATTTAGTAATATTGGAAAGTTGAGAAACGAGATAAAGTTTCTCAACTTTTTTAATGGTTAAGAAGTATACGTTTTTAAAGTTCATTTAGTGTCTAGCTACGGGTACCCTTTGCAGTTATTATTTTTTCGGAAAATAAAAATTTCGGGTATAAAAATAAATGGTAGTATGCTATGATGGAGGAAAATAAATCTCATTGGCTTGGTACTTGATTGCTGATGTCTTAGGAGAGCGATACTAAATGGAAATTTGGAAGCGGAATTTACTTGTTTTATGGATAGGGGTTTTCTTTACCTCTGCATCATTTAACATGGTAATTCCCTTTTTGCCAATTTTTCTTCTAGAATTAAATGTTCACGAAAACACAGAAATTTGGTCCGGAGTATTGTTTAGTGCAGCGTTTTTTGCAGGAGCATTTGCTTCTCCATTTTGGGGAAGGCTAGCAGATAAATATGGAAGAAAACCGATGATTATTCGAGCTGGATTTGTGCTTTTTGTGGTATATACTTTAGCCGCTTTTGTTACGAACCCATACCAATTATTAGTACTTCGAATACTGCAAGGGTTATTATCTGGTTTTATTCCTGGAGCAATAGCATTAATTGGAACGAATACCCCTTCAGATAAAACAGGGTATGCTTTGTCGATGATCTCTACAGCATCTGCATCAGGAGGTATAATGGGACCACTAATTGGAGGCGTGCTTTCGCAATTAGTTGGAAATCGGCTATCCTTTGCGAGTGCAGGACTTCTTGTTTTCATTGCCACATTCTTGATTATTTTCTGGGTAAAAGAGGATAATTTTTCGCCAAGTAAAGAAAAAGGATCTGTAAGAAATGACTTGCGAATAGCCTTTTCCAATAGACCCCTTATGCTAGTACTTCTATTAACAGTGGTCACATCTTGTTCTATTATGACCATTGAACCGATTCTCCCTCTTTATATTTTAGAGGTTGGTGGGTCGATGGATAAAGCTTCCTTATTAGCGGGGATTATCTTCTCACTTCCTGGTATTGCAAGTGTCATCATGGCACCATATTGGGGGAAATGGGCGGATAAGGTTGGATTTAACCGTATCTTATTTATTGGATTATTAGGTGGAGGACTTGGAACATTCTCGCAAATAATCTTCAGCAATATTTGGGGCTTCTCGATTACTCGTTTTATTTTTGGCCTTTTCTTTTGTGCTGTTTTTCCAGCATTGAATGGATTGGTTGTAAAATCAACAGCAGAGGATTTCCGTGGCAGAGCATTTAGTCTTAACCAAACAGCAACTCAGCTAGGCGGAATGTTTGGACCGATGATAGGAGGATTTCTTGGAGGGATTTTCCCTGCACAATCTGTTTTTATCGTCACCGGTATGTTGTTGTTAGTAGCAACAGGAATAGCCTATAAAAAAGGAAATGTGTTTAGAACAACCATTAAGCAAAAAGTAAAAATAGTGACGCATGGCAAATAACAGACAGAGACTTCGAATGCTTTAAATAGCATGGTAGGAAGTCTCTTTTTTTGTCGCAAAAATTTCACAATTCCTCTTACATATTTCTATTGGGTCAAGAAAGAATAAAAGGTGGAGGTGACAATCATGGCAAAAAATAAAAATAAAAATGCGAAACAAGCAGTACAGGATGATACATCTCGTCAATATGACCATGAATTTGCAAATGAGCCATTAACAGCAGCGGAGAAATTAAATAATAAAAAAACAAAAAAAAGACAATAAATATCCTTCCAAACTAGCGGGTTCTCTTGAAGGGACAAAACAAGTTAATCACACACTTACTCACATTGTTTGAGTAGGTGTTTTTTGTTGATATTAAGCCATTTATAGAGTATTCACTCCCAATTTAGCATCAAATGAGCCTTTCGATAATTTTCTGTAATTATGAAGCTATTCCTTTTTTAACAAAGCTATGTTGTTGTTCATTGTGGATATTCGGATAGGTATGAAAAATCATAGGCGGAGAATTTCCAGCTAATCTATAAAAAGGGAGGTTAGAAGCAGATATAGGAGGAGATATTCCGCTTAACTGTTCAAAATAAGACAAAATCCAAAGATTTGGATACGATAAGCGGAAAAACTTCTCTTATTTTTATAGAAATATGCGTGTTTTTCATAATAAACGGAATTTTTCCGTTTATTTTTCGAGCACATTAAAGTTGTTCCCCAGAAGAAAACCCGTTCCTTCCATACAGGGATACTTTTTTCTGCTTTAATGAGAGGTGAGATGGATTCCTTCCTATAGCAGGAGAATATAAGAAAAAATAGAAGGTAAGTATGGTTAATTACTTTTTAGAAAAGAGTGGGATAGGATGGAATATTTACTAACAGTGATGAAATGAAAAGATGTTATGTAGCGACGATTCCAAAAGGGATATTATAGGTTGGCAGATGATGTATGTGATGCGATAAATGAGGTAGTGAGATAAAATGATGTTAAAGGGGAAAGAAAAATGGACGCACGGATTAAAGAACTAGTAGACTTTGCAAAAGATCAATGGGGACTAACAGAATATTATTTAGGGAGGTATCGATTATTTAGAAGGATAATGTTAGATGGGGAGACGTTATATCTCTTAAATATGGAATGGTTTCCTAATATTTATGCCGATTGGACAGATGAGGAGGAGAATCCTGAAGGGACAGCTTCTATCGATATAAACATCCATACAAAGGAGTTCCAATCTGTTATTTTTGTACAGGGGCTGACCTATGCGGAAAATAGAGTTGTTTTTGCAAATAAAGATATAAAAGAGGTTAAGGAATGGCTCACTGCTTTCACTGGGTTAAATATTGAGAAAGATTTTGTTTGCAAGCAAACAGACGAAAGGAGGTATTATTTTGAGGAACAGTGGAATGGTGTTCCGTTATCCCCATCTTGTTCGATAAATGTAGAGTTTAATGAAAACGGAGAGTTAACATTCTATTCGCAAAATATAAGTGTGTTAACGAATAAGAAAGAATTAGAGGAAGAATATTCCTTATCGCTAGATGCCATAGAGGATATAGCGAGAGAACAGGTTGTTATAGCTAAATTTCCTGAAGAGTCTGGTAGGAAAATCGTATATGGAGTAGAAGAAACATACATCAGAAATGATGATAAAGGTAAGCTGCCATTTATGCAGGAGCATGTTGGTTTTCAAAAAAATTTCAACAAAGAGATCAAATGGCAGAAAACAAAGAAGGATTGCTTTAAGAGAAAGTTCTTACATTGGGAGGATGAAGTGAGTGTAGAGGATGCTTATTTAAAAGTGAAGCATCCAGACTCCTTGCCAATCACGGATGAACTTGCAGAAAAATGCATCCAAGAAGTAACAGATTTTTTGCG
>Ga0182738_1008257_pt1 | contig 10368 bp, 4 predicted proteins | sample eDN5th30CBELigMG_FD_128876 | JGI IMG/M metagenome (GOLD analysis project Ga0182738, IMG submission 128876) | Enriched Miracle-Growth compost microbial communities from Emeryville, California, USA - eDNA 5th pass 30_C BE-Lig MG (version 2)... ... | reverse complement strand
GTGAGATAAGATATATCAATTGAAAAAAGAAATTATGGTCTTTGTCGTTGTTTATGGAAAAGAATGATATGAATCAAGAGGAACAGGAAATGAGAAGATAAAGTAATATGGATCCTTGCTGATAATCAAAGAGCAATATCTGAATTTTATTGGAGAAAGTTTTTCAAAGAGAAAGAGAAGAACTTTTTAAGGAACAGGAATTTCAGGAAGAAGTGAAGAAGAGAATTCAGATTCAAAGACTCAAAGAACGAATTCACCAAGATGTCTGATAGGAAGAGCATTTTTTCAAGTTCATCCAAAATCACTGGATTGAATCAAGATTTAGGGCTAAGCCTGGAAGTTTATTATAAAGTATCTTCACTCTATTGAAGCTAACTAGGTCTTAGGTCCCAGTATATAAACTTGAAATGATGTGTCAGAGTGAGTATTCAAAAATCAAGTTTTATAACAATTTTTGGCAGGAAAACTAAAAAAGTTTTTTCTTGATTTTTGAGAAGATGGGAATAACTGAGATTCCATAATAAAGTCTAAACTTGATTTAGCGTGAGGAATGATGAGGTTTTGGAATAGACAAGAAGTTTCTCTTAGAAAATCTTTAGTCTATTTTATAAACAAAAAAAATCCACGTTGAATTTGGATTTAGAAACTGAAACTTATTCAATTAACTAACCTTGAGAGCACATTATTTTTTTCCGAACCAAATTTCATCACCGGATCACCTCCGTACTCAAATTCTGACATTCCTTTGCTCAACCTAGATGGGAGATTCCAAAGAGAAATGTTTCAGACTGTTGGATGTCTTCTCTTTGATGATAACTTTAGTTGCCAAATGGCTATTTAAAATTCGATATTGAATATCTAGTTTATGCTCAAAAGAAGGATTTCTTAGGCCTCTTCCCAGTCTCTACGAGAAAGGATATTGTTTTTCAAGGATCCAACTTTATAATTAATTATCACATTTCAGTAATGCAGCAAATCAAAGAGAATGAAAACGCATGTTTTTATAAATTTATAAAAGAGCAATTGCGATATATAAGAAAAGTTGATCAAAGTTTATTGCAACAATTTTATCCTTAATAGATAAACCGAAGATCTGCAAAAAACCTTTGCCGTTTCTTCTCCGAAATAAACAGTCTAAAGGCGTTTGCCAACATTATTCACATTATTCATTTCTCTATCGAACTCACTCAAAGCTTGACTTTTCTCCGATGGATATCTAAGTTTCAATCAGAATTTCTTTGAGAAAAGTCCATTGAGTTTGTTCATTGCCTTGAGATTTAAGCTCCATCGCCAAATCGAGATTTAATAGACCCAGTGAATTGAAATCAAGAGGATTCTTTAATTTGTCCTTTATGGGGAAAAATCATTGATTTCAGCACGAAGGATCCAAAAAACACACTTGGGCTGGTTCAACAAGTGGCAAAAAAACTTGACTATCCTTCATCAAGCGGCTCCTAAATTTTGAAAGGATAGATTTGAATTCAAGATTTTCATTAGTGAAATCAGTGTTTTTGCCGCGCAAAAAATTTCTTTGGATAAATCACCGATACTTAGCAACGGTTTTGTGCCAATTTAGCAGCTGGGCGCCAATAAACCATCTCAGTTTTAGAGGGCGCTTTGTAATTCAACATCAGAGTTGAAAAGAAAAGTAGTCACTCACAATTGTCTTGATTTCTTCAAAGCACTCGTCCGGGAGAAGTTTTTTATTTAGCATAAAATTAGAAGCCTTGATTTTATGATGCAATTAAGCACTTGAGTAATACACTTTTGTTGCGTGTCAATGATTAAATTGATTATCAAAAAAATGAACCTGAAATTTATTCTGTAGCATCACATTAAGAAGCATCAAATTAAAATTTTAAAGCAAAGCGCATTGATCACCTGTCCATATTTTGATATTTCGTCAAAGAGATCACCTAGATGTGGTGTGTAGACATAAAAGATTTGGTTTTTCTTAATAAAACTTATAATTCAATCGATCATCACTTTCTTGATATGGTTGATTCAAATTTAAACTCCTGTATTAAATTCTATTAACATTCATTCATATGCGCGATTCGAAAATTTTTTCGAAAGAATCTTTCCTTCCAGTCTTCAGCAAATCCTTCCTAGAATCTTTGCTTCCAATTGTTGTTGAAATAAAACATGACCAGAAACTCGTCAACCCAAATAGTTCCCTCAAAGTTCATTAAAAATTCTACTATCATATTTCTCCTAAATCAACACCGGGCTGATCAGGGTCAGTTGCCGAAGTGAAATTAATCGAGAGCTTCTTGAATAACTTGTGAGGCTACGAGTCAATGGCGCTTTCGGAGATTATCGAAGATCAGTACGTAAAAACTGAAACGAGTTACTGTACCTTAAAGATTAATATCGCAATAAAATTTGCGGATAAAATCTCATAGTAAAGGATTCATTCAATTTGCGCCTTTAGGCTTCTTTTATTTCACTATAAGTACAGCTTGAATCTTTTAATTTTTCATATAATTCAAATAAACAAATCTAATTTTCAGATCCAATTCAAAACATGAGAAGAAGAGGTTACGCTGTTCACGCTGTTGACTTTGACGAATACAAAGTCGCAAGCAAAGCCAAAGCTTTATTTAACGACCCAAGCTCTTCTTCCCCTTATCAATTGGCTTCTTCAAGCTCTGTTGAAACTGTTCAACAAAGCTCCAGACAAATTGAAAGAGAAATGAAAAGAGCCGACCCCAATCTCTGGAAAGAGTTTGATTTCCAACAAAAGCCAGCAGAGGATCAAGAGTGTTCTGATGATTGCTCTCAGGCCTCCACTGCTGACATGGAATCATCAGGATCAAGACTCTCTGGAGATTTTGGTGCCAAAAACACAGTTCAAGTATCTAATTATATGATCATTGGATCCCAAGAGACCCAAATCTGCAGAATTCTCGACAATCTTTTTGAGTCAGATCCCGTCGAAAATCCAAGTCAGAATGCCATGTTGGATCTTGTTATTAAAGAACAAGAAGTCCAAGGCCAACAATATAAGATGAAATTCTGGATCCAAGATCCCACACACCAAAGACATGAAGCAATTCTCCAAACCTATTATACCGCCAACAAAACATATTTCTTTGTCTACAGACCAGATAACAGAAACTCCTTTGAGTGTTTAGCCGCTGCTATTGAAAAAGTCAAGGCCAGGCTCGCTGCTGGGAATTTTACAGGTTTCTTAGTCTGTGACAAGTCAAATATCGAAGACTCTGAAGTCTTTGAAGAAGAAGCCGAAAAATTGGTTGAAAGATTCGGCTTGGCAGGAAAATTGGAAACTGGAAGCTCTTTGGTTGATTTTAAAAAGCATGTTTATCAAACCCTTTCCCCAAAGTCTGAGTAAAGGGTCTTTGCTTAAAGGGCAAAGGAATTATTTAAGGAAGTGATTCTTATGTACAGGATAACCTTGGTATTTTATCAAAGTTTTTTTTAGCGATTTTTTAATTCAAAAAATATCAAATTATAGAAAGATGATGTTCATAAATTATTATCAATTGTATTTTTACATTAAAGTCTTTTAAAAAGACAGAAATTAAAGTATCTATTTCATAAAGTACTATTTTTCAAGTTTCATAAAAAAGCAACCTTGCATTATTGTCAAAACAAAAATTTCTCTTTCTGGATTTGTTCATATTTAAAAAGGAATGTCTGTCAACCAATCTGAAAAAGTTAATCAGAGTTTATAACATAAGCTGAGATTTATTAAATAACAATTTAAGGACAGAATCTAAGTAAAAACATTAATTGAATATGTTGCTAATGAAATCAACAATTGCTGAAGTAATTTCAACAAAAATATTTTTGATATTGAGGAAAAAGTCTGTTGCATGCATGAGATGATCATATTGGCCTTTTTTATAATCAAGGATCGCCTTTTGAGTATCATAGGCTTGAAGTCCAGAAAACAAGCACAGTCCAATATAGGGATAGACTGTTGAAAAAGCTGCACTAAATAAATTTGGTCCAATTGCAAACGTTAAGCCCAATGACATGAACTGAATTCCAACAAAAGTCAAAAGTCCTCCATAAAGAACTCCTTTCCAAGGCGTAAAATGGCCAAGAGGCCTACTCAGAGCATATAAACTGGAGCCTCCCATGACCATTATCGATAATCCTGCGGCCGTAGGGAGTATCATAGGGGAAAGCCCAAGGACAAGTGTGGTCATTGGGACAGTCATTAAACCCATTCCGCCAACCATTGTACAAAAGGCGAGTTTACGGCTAAGAGGATTTTCCCAGATCTCTTTTATTTTCCCTTCAGATCCTTTTTCATAGCGGATAATGGGCTTAATCTTATCGAGAGCGAAGACCCCTCCCATGCTCAAGGCTAATCCTCCAAGTATTGCGGGCATCGCAGGAATGGTAAGAGGAGAAACGGCAAGGGCGTAACTCAGTCCCAAACTGCTTGCAAAGCTCAAGCCTGTTACCCCATAGATCTTGGCTAAAAATTTGTTCAAGCCAATGTCTTCTTTCACATGATCATTTGCAGATTTCTCGGATTGAGTTGGGACAGCAGTGGGGTCATGGAATGTATTTGAAGTTAGAGGTTCTTGGATTATTGATTGAGAGGAAAATTTGTTAGTCTCTTGAGTATTGAGGTCAGGTTTTCGGTGAATGCAGAATCCTCTTTGAAGCATCGTCTTCTTCTGCAGAATGTTTGCTCCAAAGAGCCAATGAGTTTTTGATGCATTGCTAGGGAGCAAAGGATTGTGTCCTAATTGTTTGAGGAATCGGGCTAAGTTCTTGAATTGCATTTTTTTTTTTAAAGTTGTTGTTGTTGATTGTAACAAAAAAAATCAGAATATAAACCCCCAAGAAATTACATAATAAAAGGATTTAAAATTAAAAACAATGTTATTTAATCATTCAGAAATGGATATTGTTGCAAGAGTCTTTGTTTACAGATTAAAGTATTGGTCAGAAAATTTACAGATATAGATATCTTGAATGATAATTTCTTTTGTCAATGAGCACATATCGTCAGATTAATTTCCTGACAAAGTTTTTAGCTCTGTTCTGACAACAGAACGAAAGTTGATCCATTCATACAGATAAACCTTGAGTGTTTTGAGATTGTCTGATTAAAGAAAAAAGGCTAATGTCGGAGAGACTAGCTTTCTGAGAATTTGGGATTTAAAGATGACTTGTGGGGGCTTCTGTCAGGTCTTTCCTGTAATTGATGAGAAACAAGGTTCTCTGGTCGAGACAAATAGAGGTAAAAATATTTGCGTTTTCTGCGTTTTCAAACAGGACATATAGAAAAACTCCGGATTTTTGGGTTTGAGGAACACTCATTAAACTGAAAATTATAATAAGGTCCTCCTGGGTTTTATTTTGAAGGAGGAAAATTGGGAATTTGATCTCAGTCATTTCTGACTCCAGAATTCCTCCATTTCTTGGTTTGAGAAGAAATTTTTTTTTCTTTCACATTCTGTAAATTTTATTTCATATTTTCTTTCCTGAAAAAAGAGACTGGAATCTTTGAAAAAAGTTTCTTTAATCAGAAAAACTTTGAGCAGAGCTTTTGTTTGAAGAATCTCATGGTTTTGAATATCCCAATTGATTTGAGAGCGGAAAAAGATGTCTTCTAAGCAACCCTTGAAACCTTTTTTTGTGTGAGAAAAAAAAATGAATAATTTCGAAAAAAAGGAAAATTGTTTTTCTGAGATTCAAAATTCAAATCTCGCGGGTCGATTCTCAATAAATCATTTTTTTTGAGAGTATTGTTTTGTTTTGAAAACCTTGGTTTATATTTGCCAGAGAAAAAAAATTCCCATTTTCTGTAAATTTTATTGAAGAAACTCTTTGGAAAGAGAAAGGGAACTTCTATTTTGTTTCTAAAAAAATTCTCAGATGCTTTTTGATATATAATATATCAATTAAACTTTGAATCTGGATTTCTACAACACCACCTCACTGAAGAATTCATGGTTGGGATGATCCTTATTTTTAAGCTGGAGAAGATTTTTTTCTCATTTTTTCCAAAAGACAAACGACCTTTGAGTCAACTTAAAAATACACAAATCATTTCTTCTCTCAATTTAAAGAGAGAATAAACAAATCCGAATTTCACCTGATTATCCTTTTCCAATACTTTATCTCGCGTTAGAGAAGTTTTTTTAGAGAAAAAAAAGTTCAGGATTTTTCGTTCGAAAAATTTCTTTCAAGCTGGCCACAGATAGAAGTGATGTCTGATGGATTTTCTTCTAAAATACATTTTTTTTTTTAATGGACATAGTCCCTGCATGCTAGAGAACGTGAGTTTGATATTCATAAGAACAAATATAGATAAACGGGGGAAAATGAGTTGTATTCATATTATGCAATTCACACCAAATCAAACAATTCTTGGGTCCATAACACATATTCCGTCAAATGCCTCCTTCGGGTGGGGTGGGATTCTTTTTGGGGCTCCAAGCCTAGGCCTGCTCAAAATTGGGAAAACTCAATTTCATCGGTTAAATCTGTCTCGAATAATTTTCTTCAATTTTTAAAAGAATTCTTCCCTCAAAAAATCACGAGCGAGGGAATGAAAACCCTGTTTAATCATGCTTAGTGAAAATCTTGGATATCAAGCAATTCAATTTTTTTGTTTCAAGGTTCTGCAAAATTTTTTTGAATTTCAACTCTTTTCAAGACTTCAAAATGTGTTTTTCGAAATTTTCTTGGAAATCGGCATTTTGCCAGGATGATTTTAGAGAGCAAAATATCCAGGAAGCTCAGATTCTCGAAATAATCTCATACAATTTCCTTTGCCAGAGGAAAAATTTAATGGAATTTTTATGCTCTCTTTATTGGCTGAAAAGAAAGGAATTAAAAAGAGTGAATTTTGGTCTCTGGAACAGTGATGGGATTTTAAGCCATTTGTTCAGAGATTTCAAAAATCCTTTTTATAGCGAAAAAATGGCTTCAATGGCATAAAAAAGAGTTTTAGCCATTTTGACATCTTTTGAAAACACCACAATTCCCAACGCTGCTCTGGGGTCAAGTGAATCTCCCATAAGAATGTCAAGGGAAAAATTCTTTTGGATGTGAGAAAAGAATTTTTATCAGGAAAGATATTGACAACTCCAGGAGATTTGATGAGCAAATTTTAAATTTTGAATCAAAAAGAATTCCTTCAATTCAAAAATGAGATTTCAAATAATAAAGAAATAAAATTGAATTTGATGAAATACATATGAAACTATGAAGAAGCCCAGACTGAGTCTGGTTTCTGAAAAGTGGACTCAATTCAAAGTGGAGTACGCTTCTTTCCATGAATATCCCTTGAAATTTATTGAATCTCAACTGATTCACATTATTCTAAAAATTATTTGGTGTTGTCAATTGACGAATTCAATGAGAAAAAAAATCTAAAGAAAAATTTTGATAAAAAAAGATTTTCAGAAAGATAATTAAAAATTATTATAATCTAAATAATTAATTAATTCTTTCATATTTTAACTAAAAAAATCTAAATATTAATTAAAAAAAAAGAGCTCATAAAATTAAAGTTCATTGCTTTCTTTATTTTCTTAAAAATATTGCTTCGTGTCTTTCAGAGCTTAATTCTGCAGAAATCTTCAAATAAATTCTTTCTTGAATTTCTCTCAACCTCTTTAATGCGTTTTTCAATATTCTATTTCAGAAAGTCTTGACTCATTCATTCACTCGCTTATAGCTTGTTTTCTTCTAAATGAAACCCATGATCTTTCTTCAATATCAAAATGGTCGTCGGCAAAGGTTTAATTTTCTCTTTCTTTTTCTTTGCCTTTGTTTCGATGCTTTGATATGGGCTGTGTTTTTTCTTTAAACTTGTGAAATTGGAAATTTCAAAACGGACCTCGAATTCAACAAACTTCGTCGATCCGGCACTTAAAAAAATGGAGTTTTTCATGCTCTTTCTCTTTATGTGAAAGTTGTGCCTCTTGCAAAGAATATCCAGGGGAAAAAGTTTTGGGTGAAACAGGTTTTTAAAAAACATGACCCATATCTTTAACAAAAAGAAAAGTCAGAAGCATTGCTAAATATTCAATCAAAAAGAAGGAGGATAAATTCATCATAGGCATTAATTATTTCCCTTACTTCTATTGATATGTAGAGAAAATAAAACTGTACAAATAGCATTGGAATGTTGAATAAATTTGGACTTTAACATTCATGAAGCGAATACAGTATAAATAAATTCGCATTTATTAAAACCTGGCAAAAAAACCCTTTCGTCTATGTCTCACAATAATAAACTAGTTCCCCCTAGAGTTATTGAATCGAAATCTCAAAGTCAACCGTCTCAGGAAGGCTCATCTCGATCAGAATCAAAGGAAAAGCTGCCAAAAATCTCTTTAGAGGAAAAGATGAAGCTGAATCCAAAAACATTTGACAATGACGTTGTCATTCAATTCGGCTTTTTTGAATTCAAAACCTTATGTTCCAAGCACATTGATGAACAAGTGTGCTTCTATTCTTTTACTCATAAACAAGCTTTATGCTCAGAATGTTTGTTATCAGGTGCTTATAATGGTTGTGATGTTTTAAGTATGAAGAAAGCAGCTGATAGATTGAAGCCTGATTATGAAAGACTGTTGGAAGAAATTAATGGGAAAATCAAAGAAAGCAATGTTTATAGAGATGAGCTTGTGAATAAAAAGAAGGAATTTCAGACACTTGCATTGGACTATCAAAAGGAAGCATATAGGAGGATTAATATTTTGAGAGAGTTGGTGAATCAGAAAGAAAAAGAGTTGATGGAAAACTTGGAGTCGATAAAAATGGCCAAACAAATGCAGATTGAAGCTTTTTATCAGAATATCAAACGATCTCAAAATAATCTTTCAAATGTTCACAAGATAGTGCAAAGTAAGTTTTATAGCGGTAATGACATTGAAGTCTGTGAATACTATCATAATAAAACCGGGATAATTCGAGATTTTCTTGAGAGGGAAATCTCCGATTCTCACGACCTGAGATTCACATCGCAATGTGATGATTTTAGAGACCTTGAAATATGGAATCAAGAGATGGATCAGATCATCAAAAGTATTGATAAGTTGAGTAATATGAAAGAAATGAAGCCACCTGTTGTAAGGAAAATTGAAGATATGAAGAGGGCAGATTTCCAAAATATGATAAGCAGGAGTTTCGGAATGGAAAATATTGATGCTGAAAACAAAGAAGAAGAAGAAGAGACAGTATTTGAAACCGAAGCTGATGGTGGTGTTGAGATATTCTCTGTCCCCAAGTTTGTGACGGAACCTGAAGAAGATCACCACCAATTTCTTGATCGAGCAAGCGCAAGTCCTTTCCAAGCGTTGAGAAGAGATCTTGAGCCTATATCACCAATGAAGTGTGCTGCAAATGATGAAACTCTCAATGGATTATCAGTGACTGATGACACTCTGAAATTCTTCTTGAAAGTTGAGGATTACAAGAAAACAACTCAAGTTGTTGAACAACAAGGAGAAGGTTTGACGAATTCGACAAAGAAATTCAAAGATTTGAACTTGTCAAATATTGACCAACAACCTACTTTCAGAAAGCGTGGCTATACTGGAGGCCTTTTAAGCAATAATAAAAGTCCTGGAGCTGGAGAAAGTCTTACAAGTAAAAGACATAACTTGAAAACCTTCAATTTAAGTGAAAACAAACATATCCCAAGGTCATTTCTTCCAGGTTCTCTTTCTGTAAATACTCAGCCTTATTTGCTGACTACACTTACGATGTCAGCTCAAAGATTGATGTCTCCAACAGGCCTTAAAAGTCCAAGTCAAATTGGGATGTCTAAATTGAATAATAATAAGACTGTTGTTGGTGGGAGTGAACCTCAAAAATTGAGATTTAGAAGCGAAGGGAAAAGTCCAAGTTCTGCAACTCTTGCATTTGAAGGAAGTAACTTTGCTAAAAATATTCGAAGACTCCAAAAACAACTTGACATCAATGGTAAAATTCACTAATAATATAAAAAACTTAGGGTCGAGAAATTTTGTAAGCTTTTTTTCTGAAGCAAAATATAAATATTAAACGTCTCATTTTTTCCATTAGCTCTTTATAGATTAACTGTACATACATATTTAATAAAATCGAAAAACTTTCTTATATCGAAGTCCAAAATGCGAGTTTCCTTCTTTATTGTTTTCTCCTTTCTCTCTTTACGGTCTCCATGAATTTAGAGATTCCAAGTGATGTGAACGAGAGCTGAAGAAGAAGAGCAGATTCTTACGGAAACAAAATTAAATGAGCAAAATTAACAGTTTGAACGAAATTCTTTCGAAACAGGAAATTTATAGAGATTATTCTGGAAAATGTGGATGATCTAAATCTAAAATTATTACGTAATTTTCGAATCATACGTAATATATGCAAATCAAAAAAGGAAGC
>Ga0182738_1008256_pt1 | contig 10370 bp, 9 predicted proteins | sample eDN5th30CBELigMG_FD_128876 | JGI IMG/M metagenome (GOLD analysis project Ga0182738, IMG submission 128876) | Enriched Miracle-Growth compost microbial communities from Emeryville, California, USA - eDNA 5th pass 30_C BE-Lig MG (version 2)... ... | reverse complement strand
TGCCTCGGGCAGGCTGGGGAAAAACCGAACAGGGAGAATGCCTTGCCTCGCCGCTATGCCATCTACGACGTCTTCACCGATACGCGGCTTTCCGGCAATCCGCTGGCCGTCGTCTTCGATGCCGACGGTCTCGAGGACAGCGTCATGCAGCGCATCGCCGGAGAGTTCAACCTGTCGGAGACCGTCTTCGTGCAGCGGCCGGAAAACCCGGCGCACACCGCGCGCCTGCGCATCTTCACGCCCGGCCGGGAGCTGCCTTTCGCCGGCCACCCGACGGTGGGCGCGGCGGTCGCCATCGCCGAGGCGGACGGGGAAAGTGCGAGCCCGCGCGACCAGGTGAGCGTGCTGGAGGAGAATGTCGGCCCCGTCCGCTGCGCGGTGCAGCTCGGCGGCCACAGGGCGACCTTCGCCGAATTCGACCTGCCGCGCATGTCCGTGCGGCTCGATGCCGCCTTCGAGCGACAGGCGCTCGCCGATGCCCTCAGCCTGGAGCCGGGGCAGATCGGCTTCGAGAACCATGTGCCCTCGCTGTGGAGCGCCGGGGTCGCCTTCGTGATGATCCCCGTGCACGACCTTGCCGCTGCCGCCGCCGTGGATTTCGACCCGGCGCTCTGGGAGCGCTGCGCGCCCTTCGCCGAAGGGCATCTTGCCGCCGCCTACCTCTATTGCCGCGGAGGGGTGAACCATACCGCCAGGTTCCACGCCCGCATGTTCGCGCCCGACATGGGCATTGCCGAGGACCCGGCGACGGGGGCGGCGGTCGCGGCCCTGTCCGGGGCGATCCAGTTCTTCGACAAGCTGGTCGACGGCCATCACCCGATCCTCATCGAGCAGGGCGTGGAGATGGGGCGGCCCTCGCTGATCCATCTCCATCTCGACGTTTCCGGCGGCACGATCGCCCGCGGGCGCATCGGCGGGCAGGCGGTGCGGATCGCTTCCGGCCTGCTGGATTTGTGACTGTCGTTTTTGCGCTGCGGAAGAAAATTCGCCCCCGGCGCATTTTTTTCGGACGGCGGTATAGACAAGCCCGGCGAAGGCATTTATACGCCCCTCCAGACCGCTGGAGCGGTCAAGTGGGTGATTAGCTCAGTTGGTAGAGCAGCTGACTCTTAATCAGCGGGTCCACGGTTCGAGCCCGTGATCACCCACCAAAACTATCCTAAATTCCGCTGATTAAACAAGTCGTTGGCAAAGCGAAGGCGCCTGCTTTCCGCTTGTGCGCGCCCGCCCCCTTGCAAGCCGTCCTCCCTCCGCCATATTGCCTTGGCGAGGAATGGAGGCCTGTCATGAATGAGAACGGGATTGCGCGGCCGGACGCGGTTGTCGGCTTCTGGTGCGAGACGCTGACGGCGAAGGACTGGTGGCAGTCGACGCCGGAGCTCGATGCGCGCGTGCGCGAAATGTTTGCCGCAACGCACCTTGCCCTTTCGCGCGCGGTGCCGGACGAATGGCGGGCAAGCCCCGAGGCGCGGCTTGCCGCGATCATCGTGCTCGACCAGTTTCCCCGCAACATGTACCGGGCCTCGCCCCTTGCCTTCGCCACCGACTGGATCGCCCGGCGCGAGGCGCTGCTGGCGCTGGACGCGGGGGCGGACAAGGCGGTCGACTACGGCCGCCGGCATTTCTTCTACATGCCCTTCGAGCATTCCGAGCTGCTGGCCGACCAGGACCTCAGCGTCTCGCTCTTCGAGGCGCACGGCGACGAGACGTATCTCGACTATGCCGTCCGCCATCGCGACGTCATCGCCCGGTACGGCCGCTTTCCGCATCGCAACGGCTTTCTCGGCCGCGTTTCGACGCCGGCCGAGGAGGCCTATCTCGCCGAGCCGGGGGCGGGATTCTAGCGCCGGGAGGAAGGCCGTTTAAAATGGCCGCATTCACGGCTAGAAGTGAACGGAATCGCCCGGGTGCGATGCATCGTCTGCCTTTGCTTACCGAGGATGGCCTGTTGCCGCTCTTTCGCCTTCTCTCCATCCTTTTCATGCTCGTCCTTTTCGCGGCCGCGCCTGCCGCCGCGCAGACGGCAGCCGCGTCCACGGACGACATCGCAACGCAGCTCGAGCAGGCGAGCAACGACCTCAGGAAGGCGGGCGATCAGCTCAACGCCATCCGCGAGCGCGTCGAGCGCTACGAGGACGACGACGCCCGCCTTGTCGACCTGAAGGTGGAGACCGAGACGCTCAACCGCTCGATCCTGGCGACCTCCGTCGCCATGCGGCCGCGGCTCGACGCCATCAAGGCGCGGCAGGCCGAACTCGGCGATCCGCCACCCGAGGGCGCGCCCGCCGAGGCCGACGTCGTGGTTGAGGAGCGCAAGAAGCTGGCCGCAGAGCGCAACCAGATCAACGCGCTGACCGGCGAGGCCGAGAACCTCTCGATCGAGGCGACCAGGCTTGCCAACCGGGTCACCGAGATCCGCCGGCGGCTTTTCACCGACGCCATCCTGAAGCGCACGGAGATCAACGCCGACCTCTTCGCCAATGCTTCCGGCGCAATGGTGAACGAGACGCAGACCTTCGGCCGCACCGTGACGGCCTGGCTGCAGTTCGTCTGGAATTTCAAGCGGATGCCGCTGCTCGCCGCGCTGCTTCTGTCGCTCCTTGCCGCGCTGGTGCTGCTTTCGGGCAGCTACCGGCTCTTCTCGCCCTACATCAGCGCGGCGCGGCAGGATAAGCCGAATTACATCACGCGCCTTTCCGTCGCCTTCTGGTCGACGGTGCTGCCGACGATCGCGGCGGCGGCCTTTGCCGGGGCGAGCTATTTCTTCCTCGACGCGTTCAAGGTGCTGCGCACCGATATCGCGCCGCTCGTCGCCATCACGCTCGGCATGGTGGTGGCGATCTATTTCGTCGGGCAGCTTGCCAATGCGGTGCTGTCGCCGGGCGACGGGCACTGGCGGCTGGTGCGCGTTTCCGACCGGGGCGCCCGGCGGCTGTGGCTCCTGATCGTCGGCATGGCGCTCGTCAACGGCGCCGACTACTTCCTCGGCACGATCAGCGAGGTGCTGGGCTCGCCCGTGGTGCTGACGGTGGTCAAGAGCTTCTTCGCCTCGATCATCATCGGCCTGCTCCTGCTCGTCACCGCCTTCGTCAAGCCGGTGTTGCGGCAGGGCGAGACGCCGGATTCGCCGGGCCGTCCCTGGCCGCGCTCGGTCTTCGTGCTGCTGGTCCTCATCGGCCTCGGGCTCATCCTGTCGGCGCTGCTCGGCTATGTCGGCATGGCGCGCTTCGTCGCAACGCAGATCGTCGTGACGGGCGCGGCGGTGGTGACGATGTATATCGGGTTCCTGTCCGGCCGCGCCGTCTCCGCGACGAACGCCTTTGCCGATACCGCCATCGGCAAGCGGCTGGAGGAGCGCTTCGGCCTCAGCCCGGTCGCGCTCGACCAGATCGGCCTTGCCGCGGGCCTTGCGATCTATCTCCTGATCATCGTCTGCTTCGTGCCGCTGATCCTCCTGCAATGGGGGTTCCAGGTCGCCGACATCGAATCGTGGACCTATCGCATCTTCACCGAGATCCGCGTCGGCAGCATCAGCATCTCGCTCGTCGGCATCCTCGTCGGCATCCTGCTCTTCGTCTTCGGGCTCGTCGTCACGCGCTGGTTCCAGAAGTGGCTCGACGGCAACGTGCTGGCGCGCAGCCAGGTCGATACCGGCGTGCGCAACTCCGTGCGCACCGCGGTCGGCTATGCCGGCGTCGCGCTTGCCGGCCTCGTCGGCATATCGGCGGCGGGCATCAACCTTGCCAGCCTCGCGCTCGTTGCCGGCGCCCTCTCGCTCGGTATCGGTTTCGGCCTGCAGAACATCGTCTCGAACTTCGTTTCCGGCCTCATCCTGCTCGCCGAGCGGCCGTTCAAGGTGGGCGACTGGGTGGTGGCGGGCACGACGGAGGGCTTCGTGCGCCGTATTTCCGTGCGCGCCACGGAGATCGAGACCTTCCAGCGCCAGACAGTCATCGTGCCCAATTCGCTGCTCATCAACGGGCAGGTCGGCAACTGGACGCACCGCAACAAGCTCGGCCGCATCGAGGTGCCGATCAGCGTGCACGGCGGCAACGACCCGCGCCGGGTGCAGGCGGTCCTTGCCGCGGTGGTCGGCGCGCAGCAGGGCCTCCTGCGCAATCCCGAGCCGACGGTGGTGTTCCTCGCCTTTTCCGCCGCCACGCTGGATTTCGAGATCAGGGCATTCCTCGCCGATATCCTCAACGGCGGCAGCGTCAGGTCGGAGCTGCGCACGGCGATCCTCGAAAAGCTGCGCGAGGAGGGGATCGCTATCGGCGGGCCGGCCGCGCCCGAAGTGCCGGTGAAGATCTCCCCGGACGGCGCCCGGCTCATCACCGCGCTCCTCGACGAGGCGGTGGAGAAGGTAAAGCCCGCCCCCCGGCGCCGCGGCAAGCCGGCGCAGGATACGCCGGACGGGGAGGGCGCGTGACGCCCTGCCCGATTTGCGGCGCATGAACGCCGCATTCACGCTGCATTCAGCCGCCCCCGCATAAAACACATGCAAATCCGCCCGATGGGCGATAGTGTTGCCTTGGGCTTTTGAACAGGGGCGGCGGTTGCGCCGGGCAAAGATGAAGCGAACGATCGTGATGCTGCTCGTGTCGGCAGGGATGGCCGCTCCGGCCATGGCCGCCTCGGTGACCAACAAGGACGCCGACACGCAGGTCCTCGTCATCGTCGAGGGCGGCAGCCGCATGGAGATCGCCGTCGAACCGGGCGCCACGCAGACGATCTGCCCCGCCGGCTGCTTCGTCACGCTTCCCAACGGCGACCGCATCGCGCTCAACGGCGGCGAGGAGGTCGAAATCGAAGGCGGGGCGGCCTCCGTCAAGTAAAGCCCAAGGTCAGGCGGGAGATATCCTGCCTACCGCGTTTTCATGCTCTCTAAATTTAACGCTTTCGCAAAGGGTTGCAGCTACCCCTTAGACGGGGAACATCCATTTACGAAGGCATGTCATGGCGTTTATCGGCATTTCCGGGATGCAGTATTCCGGCGCGTCTCTTTCGCAGCACCGTATTCTTCTTGCCGAGGACTCCAACGTCTTCACATCCATGATCTCGAAACGGCTGAAGGAACTCTTCGGCATCGAGGTGGATATCTGCCGCAGCTTCGAGGAGCTGGAACTGGCCTATGACAAGTCCACCGAGAAGATCACGCTCGCCATCTCCAACATCAACCTGCCGGGAGCGGAGAACGGCGAGGCGCTGAACTATCTCGTCGACCTTTCCATTCCCACCATCGTCTTCACCGGCACCTTCCAGCAGAAGACGCGCGACCAGCTCCTGTCCAAGGAGATCGTCGACTATATCCTCAAGGACAATATCTTCGCCGTCGACATGCTGGCCGAATCGGTCTGCCGCTTCCTGACCAACCACCAGCACCATGTCCTCATCGTCGACGACAGCGCGACGGCGCGGGCGCTGCTTTCCACGCGCCTGAAACGTTACAATTTCCGCGTGAGCACGGCGGAGAACGGAACGAGCGCGCTGGCGCTCCTCAAGGCGAACCCGGACATCGCCCTGATGATCACCGACTACAACATGCCGGACATCGACGGCTTCGAGCTGACGCGCCGCATCCGCGGCACGACCGGCTCGCACCAGTTGCGCATCATCGGCATCTCCTCGTCGACCGACCGGCTGCTCTCCGCCCGGTTCCTCAAGGCCGGCGGCAACGACTTCATCATGCGGCCCTTCATCGACGAGGAATTCTATTGCCGCGTGAACCAGAATCTCGACACGCTCACCCAGATCAGGACCGCGCAACTGCGTCTTGCGGGCTGAAAAAGCGATCCACCCTGTTCTGTCCTTCACGTAACGTAAGATATTCGCGCGCAGATTAACCACTTGGTAAAACCAGTGGTTTGTAATGCTGCAAACGGGAACTTCATCAAGGCACTGGACGGACGTGGGAGTGGATTCAAATCCGCAGCGAGGAACAGCATTTCTGCGCCACTCGGGCCAGCAGGTGCTGCTCGTGGAAGACTCGCGCATGTTTTCCACGGCCGTGAAATATCGCCTCGAGCAGGAGCTCGGCCTTTCCGTCACCCATTGTTCCAGCATGGCGGCGCTGCGCGCGACGCTCGAAGGCGACATGCCGGACTTCGTGCTGGCCGTTCTCGACCTCAACCTGCCGGATGCGCCCAATTGCGAGGCGCTCGACTATGTGATCGCCCACCAGATCGCGCCGCTCGTCTTCACCGGCTCTTTCAGCGACGCCACGCGCGACCAGATCCTTGCCAAGAACGTGCTCGACTATGTCGTGAAGGACAATCCGGCGGCCATCCAGCAGCTCGTGCTTGCGGTGGACCGGATCCTCACCAGCGGCAAGACGAAGGTGCTCGTGGTCGATTCCGACGCGGAATGCCGGCGGATGCAGGTCGACCTCATCACCCGGCAGCACTTCCAGGTGATCGATGTCGACAGCGGCGCGGCCGCGCTCGATATCCTCGATACCCATGGCGGGATCGACCTCATCGTCTGCGACCTCGACCTTTCCGACATGGACGGCCTCGATCTCCTGAGCGAGATCCGCCAGCGGCACGGCGAGGATGCCGTGCGCGTCATCGGGCTTTCCACCGACGAGGACCGGGCAAGGGCCGCGCCCTTCCTGCGCGCCGGCGGCGACGACTACCTGCGCAAGCCGTTCATCCAGGAAGAGTTCAACAGCCGCATCTTCCGCGTCGCCGCGATCCAGAAGCGGGTGCAGTCGCTGAGCCGCATCGCCGCGCGCGACTACCTGACGGACATCTACAACCGGCGCTATTTCTTCGAGACCGGCCCGCGCATCGTCGAGCAGGCGCTGCGGCGCGGGGGGCTTGCCTCCATCGCCATCCTCGACATCGACCATTTCAAGCGCCTCAACGACACCTACGGCCACGAGGTCGGCGACGTGGTGCTGAAGGCCGTCTCGCGGCGGCTGCGACACCGGGTCGGCGACCGGCATCTCCTCGCGCGCCTCGGCGGCGAGGAGTTCGGCGTCATCTTCAACGGGCTGGGGCTGGACGAGGCATCCGACTATTGCGACCGGCTGAGGGCGGAGCTGGCCGCCCAGCCGATCGACGCGGACGGCGAGCCGTTGACGATCACCGTCTCGGTGGGCCTTGCCGCCATTTCCGGGCGCGAGACCTTCGACAACTACCTCAACGCCGCCGACCAGTTCCTCTACATGGCCAAGCATGCCGGCCGGAACCGCGTCTTCTCCGAACTTTCGCTGATGAACGCGCTGGCAAGCTGATCCCCCGCCGAAGCGGGGGAGGTTCTCGGCCGGTTTTCAGGATGGTTCAGCGCGCGATGGCCGACAGGGTCAGCTTGCGCTCGGCGCGTTCCTGCTGGGGTGAGCGGTTGTAGAGCTCGCGGTAGCATTTTGAGAAGTGCGAGGCGGAGACGAAGCCGCAGGCGACCGCCACCTCCACCACCGGCATGGAGGACTGCACGAGAAGGTGACGGGCGCGGTCGAGCCGGATTTCCAGATAGTAGCGGGCGGGCGAGCGGCCCATCTCCTGGCGGAACAGGCGCTCGATCTGGCGGCGCGAAAGATCGGCGCTGTCGGCGATCTCCAGCAGCGACAGCGGCTCGGCGAGGTTCTTCTCCATCAGTTCGATGATCGACAGCACCTTGGCGTTCTGCACGCCGAGGCGGGCGCGCAGCGGCAGGCGCTGGCGGTCGTGCGGTCCGCGGACACGGTCCGTCAGCGCCTGCTCGCAGACCCGATTGACGAGGTTTTCGCCGAAATCCTGGTCGATCAGGTTCAGCATCATGTCGAGCGAGGCGGTGCCGCCGGCGCAGGTATAGATGTTGCTGTCGATCTCGTAGAGGTCGGCATAGACGTCGACCTGCGGGAAGGCCTCGGCAAAGCCCGGCAGGTTCTCCCAGTGGATGGCGCAGCGCTTGCCCGAGAGCAGGCCCGCCTGGGCGAGCACATGGGCGCCCGTACAGAGCGAGCCGACGGCGATGCCGCGGTTATAGACCTCGCGCAGCCAGGCGTTGACCGACTTGTTGGAGAAATCCTCCACATAGATGCCGGAACAGACCAGCACCATGGAGGGGCGGTTCTCGCCGCCCAGATGCTTGCGCTCGTCGGCGAGCGAGGAATTCACCTCGATGCCGATGCCGCTGGAGGAGAGCACCTGCTGGCCGTCCGTGGAGGCGAGGCGCCAGGTATAGGCCTCGTAGCCGAGCATGCGGTTGGCGATGCGCAGCGTCTCGATCGCCGCCGAAAAGGGCAGCATGGAGAAGTTGGGCACCAGGAAGAAAACCAGAGAGCGCTTCTTGACGTCTTGCTTGTTCATCGGACTATCCATGCTGGGGAGGCGATGTCGCAATCGTCGCAGGCGTGGTGGCGGCCGCGCTAGCATTTTTGCGACGTCCACAAGGATGGATACGACTGAGACATACCCTCTATCGCCGGAATGCCAGTAAGTTGCGGCGGAATTGCGGTGGCGGCCTCCGGCTTGTAGATTTGCGACCTTGCCGCCCGCATCGCCCGATTGCGACAGGTGGGCGGCATCCATCCCGGGAGTTTGACAAAGGCTCCGCGCCCGGCGACAAGGCGGCAGGGTTTCAAAGAGGGAGCGGACGATGTTGCGGGATGGATATACGGACGTGCCGGCGGGCAAGCTTGCGGCGGTGGTGACCTGCCTCGAAATGCGGGCGCCGCCGGAACGGCGCGCCGATCCCGGGCAGCCCGGCGTCACGCTGGAGCGCGCGGTAAAGCCCGACGTCGCGTGGTATCGCGACCTCTACCGGCGCATCGGCGCGGACTGGCTGTGGGCTTCGCGGCTCGCCATGGAGGAGCGCGCGCTTGCCGGTATCCTCGAACATCCGCAGATCGAAGTCCATGCCGTGATGAAGGCGGGGCAGGCGGAAGGTTTGCTGGAGCTCGATTTCCGCGAGGAGGGGGCCTGCGAACTCGCCTTCTTCGGCCTGACGCAGGCGATGATCGGCGGGGGCACGGGACGCTGGCTGATGAACCGGGCGGTCGACCGCGTCTGGTCGCAGAAGGAGCACGCGCCGGTCGGGCGCTTCTGGGTGCATACCTGCACGCTGGATTCGCCGCAGGCGCTCGGCTTCTACATCCGCTCGGGCTTCGTGCCGGTCAAGCGGCAGATCGAGGTCTTCGACGATCCGCGCCTCCTCGGCGTGCTGCCGGAGGCGACGGCGCCGCAGGTGCCGATCCTGCGCCCCTGAAAACGAAACCGCCGGAGTGACGTTAGTCAGGTCCGGCGGTATCTGGCGTCGTCTTCGTTCGGCGTTGTGCCGGGGTCGTCGTCCATCATCGTGCCGACTTTTCCCGCGAGCGGAAGCCGATGTCCTTGCGCAGATCGAAGGGCATGCCTTCAAGTTCGCGCTCGGCGCGCCGGCGCTGCCATGCCGAGACGATCCGCGCGACGGTTTCCCGCACGAGGGTGGTAAGGCCGGCGGAGCGCCGGACCGGGCTGTGGTGCAATGCAATTGCCATTTGAGGGTCCTTTCGAGCTTGGGAGGTATCGAAAGGTCGCGACCTTGAGCGTGACTGTGCCGCAACCTAATGCATCAATCAAACGAATATATTTGATTGGAATGATCAGCGTTCTTCATGTCTTCCGATGGCGGGCCAGTCGATGTCCTGCTTGAGGTAGTCCGGCAGGCGGGAAAGCTCTTCCGCCGTATGCCGGGCGACATTGCGCCGGTGGCGGGCTTCGAGCGCCTCGCCCACGAAGCGCCGTATTGCGTAGTAGAATCCGTTTCCGCGGGCCAGAACGGCGAGCTCCACGTCGCCCGGCAACGATTTTTGCGTTTTCATGGCGTTTTTCCTCACGTTCGTCTGTTTTGCAGGTTGACTATCCTCCCATCGCAGTTTTCAATCAAACGAAATGAAGTGACAGTTTGCTTCAGATTTTCTGATCCATGGAGGCAGCCATGAACCTGCTGATGCGCCAGACGCTCCCCCTGTTGGAGCTCGATATCCTCAAAACCTTCGTGGCGATTGCCGAGACCGGCAACTTCACGACGGCCGCCGAGACCGTGCACCGCACGCCTTCGGCCGTCTCCATGCAGATCAAGAAGCTGGAGGAACTGCTGAGCTGTTCGCTCTTCCGCCGGGATGCCCGCTCGGTGGTGCTGACCCATCACGGCGAGGTGCTGCTTTCCTATGCGCGCCGGCTGATCGCGCTCAGCAACGAGGCGGTGTCGCGCTTCATGACGCCGGAAATGAACGGCGTGGTGCGGCTCGGCGCGCCGGACGACGTCGGCGAGCTCATCCTGCCGGAAGTGCTCAAGCGTTTTGCCGAGACCTATCCGTCGATCGCGGTCAACGTCTCCATCGAGAGCAGCGCGAACCTGCGCCGCGCCGTCGCCGAACGGCGGCTCGACCTTGCGATCTTCAACGC
>Ga0182738_1008254_pt1 | contig 10372 bp, 1 predicted proteins | sample eDN5th30CBELigMG_FD_128876 | JGI IMG/M metagenome (GOLD analysis project Ga0182738, IMG submission 128876) | Enriched Miracle-Growth compost microbial communities from Emeryville, California, USA - eDNA 5th pass 30_C BE-Lig MG (version 2)... ... | reverse complement strand
TTACGTTGTACGGTTTTGTCCTTATGTATTTATAAAGCAGTGGAGACTCCTCCCCTCCGCTTGCCGTATCTGAGGATACAAATATTATTATTATTAGAAGGAAAATAGAGTCTGAGGAATTATTGATGAAGGAATTTTCATCAGTGACCTTTGAAAACCATTGAACACTGAAAAAAAAATTCAAAAACTTTTTCGAAGTTGGTTTTTTCTTTTCAGTCAATTCAATGAGTTTGACATTTGCGAGAAGTAGGGAGAGAATGAGTTGATTCGACTTCAATAAACTCACAAACTAGAGGTTTGACGCAATTTTATTTTAAAAAGAAAAGTCTGTTTTGACCATCACTATAAAATCAGATAAAAATTTTCCTCCACATTTGGATAAAAATGGGCAACAAAAAAGGAATTTGTAAATCAATAAAAAAAAAATATTCTTGATTCGAAGCAGTTTATCAAATAAATTTTTTCTGGCCCAAATTTCTGATTGAGAGTATTTTTTCCTGAAGCAAAATTTTCCTTAGTATTTCATTGAAATTCACAAATTGACAAAGAAAAAGATTTTTCCATCTTTGAAAGAGAATGAACTACATAAAAGCGAGAGGATGAGTTTCAGGGTCAGAAAATTTTTCTCCCCATTTTTTCATTTTTTCCTTGCAATTCAAGGTGTGTTGGACATATGCCTTCATGAAAAAAATTTATCTGGATTTTCTTTCGAAAAAAACTTCTGAACCTTTAAAAATAACTAGAATTTTGATAATACTCTCGGGTTAAGAATTTACGAAAATTCCTCTTTTAAATCAAACCTCTGAAAAGGCTCCTCCTCATATCATATATCTTTGAGAGGATAGAGCTCCTTAAGTTCAGAATTGAACCCCAAAAATCTAAGATGAGCTCAGATCAAACCCTTTTTCTTTCATCATCCATTTGAGTTTTTCTCCAAAGATCTTCAAAAAAGCAATATTTGACGCATGAAAGTCAAAAAGAAGCTCTTGTTATCCCTCTTTCTTCCTGTTGGTTTCAAGAAAACTCCAATAATCTTCATCTTTGAATTCTGATCTCATCAAAAATACTTCATTTCGAAGGAATCAAATAAAAAGGCCTCTGCAGAAGACTTTCAAATAGAATTTGTGAGAATATCATGTTCTTTCTTTAAAGTTTTTGGTTCTAGCTGAGAAAACCTGTTCAAAAAATTTTATTAACAGGAGAGGAGGAATTTATTTTTCAGTTTTTTTTTCATATCACATAGAATTTTTAATCATCAGATAATTCTGTCAAATTATCTTTCTTCCGCAGATAGAGAGCAACTCAATATGAATAGAATATTTTTTGATGTCTTGTCACCTTCCCAAAGTAATTCGTATTTTTGGGAAAAAATTTGTCAGTTTTCTTTCAAATATTAGAACCATCAAAACGAAATCTTCTTGATCCTGAATTCAAAAGACTTTTCTCGACATTAACCTAGAGAAAGGCTACAATCTCATTCCATTTCTTTGTTTGAACCTTTTCCAATGCCCATCCTTTCTTCAACAAATTCAAAGATTCCAAATCAATTAATTACTTTGGATATTTTATCATCTCACATTATTAGTCTTTATTTCAATCTCAAGATATCATAATGATGAAGAAATATTTTTAAATTTAAAAATCTCAATTCTTCATATTCAAAAAAGTTCTTTGAATCCTTATAAGAATGAGACAATTACAATCACTTTATCTTTTTGAATTTAATTATAAAGAATTTTTACTTGTAACAGTTAAGTTCAAAAAATGTCTATGCGTCAGAGAGGTATCTACTCTGAAAAAATTGCCCCAGAAATCACCAATGACCTCACTGTACTCCTTCTTTTTGTCAAAAAAATCTCAATTCATTTTCATAGAATAATCTGAAAGCTGGCCCAAATCCTGAATTAGTGATTCAGACCAGTCAAAGAATCAAAGGTCCAAAAGCATCTTCTATCATGAAGACCAGTGCTCATGGAACCCGACACAAGCTCCTTGAAGGATATTATAGTAAAACTAGAGATGGTGTGGCATTTATGGAACCAAAGGTAAATTTCTTCAGATGAGAATTTCTTATCCCTCATAGGTTACTGAACCTTTTGATCCTATCCCAGGAAGAGTGCCTAGAAAGGTTGCTATTGATAGAAAAAGAAAGGAATTTGCTTCCTTCGACATCGAAGAAGAACTCATGAAACTCGTAATACTTCAACATTTATCCTTCTAGAAAAACTTACCCGTCTCCAATAGGGGATTGACTTCAATGAACCACCTGGAGTTGAAAGTTGGCTGAACTTGGAATTATTCAATGATAAAACTTTCGATGATTATACTCCTTTGGAATGGATTGAAAAAGGAAGGGAACGTGGTGGAGCATTCAAACCTATCCCTGGCCGAGGTTTATGCAAAGGAACTCAACATGAATGGAGAGATATTCTCATTGAAGGATATGATGCCAAAGAAGAAAAATTCTTTGGTCGCTGGGAAGATAATAATATCCCTGTCAATCTCTCTAGAATTTACATTCTCTTCGATGTAATCTATTGTAGTTATAACCCCCTTTTCATCCCAATCACTTAGGCAGAGGACCCACGAAAGTTTGCCCAAAGAATTAAGAATGCATTCCAAGAAAGGATTTTTGCTGATGCAATTATCAGATACAATTACTATATTGATAACATGCCAACACAAGACTTGAATGAGCTTGATAGTGAACAACAAAGACGTTTAGAAATCTTGGCAACCAATACCCGAAAACTCAGAGAAGGCAAAATGGAACTTACTCCTTTGAAATTAGAAGTCAGCAATGATTATTATAGAACAATGAACAAGATCATCTTTGATAAATATCTTGATGTCTGCTCTGAAGATCTTCTTGACCAAAAACTCAGATTACCTCCTCTTAAAGAAGAAAGAGAAGCTCCTGAATACGGAATGATCCAGCTTGAAAGAAATAAGGACTCCAAGGACTTTACTGAAATCTTCAAAGATTTCTGCTTCCACTCTTTATACATTAAGGAAGAAGTCATTAAAGCTCTCCAAGAAATCCGTCTCGAATGCAACAAAATCCTCGATATGAAGCTTTTTAACCTTGAATATCCCGTTACTGTGCGCATGGAAGACTTTAAACATCAACAAGAATCCATCATTTCTCAAGTCCTCCATCATCTTCAAAACACCTGGGTTGCTGATCTTGTCAAAATCATTAGAAATCAATTCTCAGCTGTTGGAAAAGGTTGGTTCAACATGAAAGAACCTAACAAGACCACTTATGATTTTGGTAAACTCAAAAAATTCCTCACTATGGCTCGTCAAATGATGCAAGACGTCGTCTATACCATGACCAAAAAGAGTTGCTATGCTTACTATGACTCTCTTTGTGATTTTGTCCCCACTGCTGTTTCCATCAATAGCGCCAACCATGTTGAAAATGAATACAGCAATGTCAAAAAGACCCCAAGTGGAAAGGAAGAAGTCAAATATCCTTTATTCCAAGTTGATCTCGTTAAACCTGCTCAACAAGATGACTTCAACTACTCCACTCCGCCAACAAGTTTCATCAAAGCCGTCCTCAGTGCTTTCGATAAGGGTCTTGAAGGACTCCAAAAGATCCCTGATCTTGAACAAAGAGCTCTCTCAGAATCTCAAACTGCTCCCAAGAACCCCATCTGCATCAAGGTTCCAGTTATGCCCAAAGAAAATCCCATTGTTCACACTGGTGGCGATAGATTTAGAAAAGTTAGTGATGAAAATGCCTGGGTTTGGGATCTCCATAAAAAATTGGGAAGCCTTATGGAGAAAGCCGTCGCTCCTTTGTATGATTTCGTTAAGGTCTTCGAACCTTACAAGCAAATTCTCGAAATCAACCCTGATGCTTACATCAAAATGCTTGAAAATGAAGAAAATCCCAGATCAGAAGAAGCTCTCAGAGATGAAATCATTGCCAACAAGAAGAAGGAAATGCAACTCAGACAAGCTATCCCTGAAGGAATTCATGTCTCGTGCTTTATGGTTAACTGCAAAGAACTCGTAGCTACACTTGCAGGAAGATATGCTGCTTTACAAAAGAATTTATTGGACTTTATTGCTAGAAGAGGTAGAGAACGTACTCAGAAACTCATGACTACCTTTAAGCAAATGGAAAGAAAGATCCTCACTCAACCTGAAAACATCGAAGATTTGACCAACTTGAAAGAATACTTGGCTCAAATCCCCTTGGAACTTGAAAAGATCAAAGTTGATATCAATGCATGCGTTGATGTCTATGGAATTCTTGAAGGATTCAACTTTAGATTCCCTGTCGATGATCTCAACAAAAGATGGATGGTCTTCGGAGGTCCTAAAGATCTCCTCGAACGTGTTGAAAACAGAAAAGTTGCTCTTGAAAAAGAAAAGACTAAATTCCAAGAAGAAATGGTTGTCAAACAAGGAGAATTCATCGAGAACATTGATAACCTCGAAAGAACTATCCTTGGTTTCCACTCTCACCAGAAACTCGAAAATCATGCTGAAATTGCCAAGGTTGTCGCTTCAGTTAATGAATCTCTCGAAAACTATATTGTTGAAGCAAGAAAGAACAATCATCATGAAAGTCTTTTCGGACTTGAAATCTCAGATTACTCCAAATTGTCACAAATGCAAAAGGAATTCACTCCTTACTCCAATCTCTGGCTTACTGCAGACGGATGGTTTAAAAATATCGAAGACTGGCTTAACTGTGAATGGGACAACCTCGATGCTGAGGCTGCAGAAAGATGGGTTGAAGACGCTGTCAGAACTATGGGTTCTGTCATGAGATTCTTCAGAGAAAAGGATATCAAGCCTATCCTTAAGATTGCAGAGAAGATCAAGGCTGAAATCGACGAATTCAGACCTAAGGTTCCTCTTATGGTCGCACTCCGCAAGAAGGGCATGAAAGAAAGACATTGGGAACAAGTCTCACAAAAGGTCGGATTCAAGGTTTTCCCAGAAGAAGGTTTCACATTTAGCAAGGCTTTGGATATGGGACTGATGACTAGCGTAGAAGGAATAGTCGAAATCGGAGAAAAGGCTCATAATGAACATGGTATTGAAACCATGTTGGACACTATGTTGGAAGCCTGGGAAAAAATCTTCTTCAATATGTTGCCATTTAAGCAGACTTGGATTATTAGAGGATATGATGAAATCAACCAAACTCTGGATGAGCATATTTTGCAAACCCAAGCTATGCAGTTCTCTCCTTTCAAGAAACCCTTTGAAGAAAGAATTGATGATTGGAATCACAGATTGCTTCACATGTCCAGTATCTTGGAAGAATGGGCCAAATGTCAGGGTCAATATATGTACCTTCAACCTATTTTCGACTCACCTGATATTGCCAAACAATTGCCTTTAGAATCCAAGAAATTCAAGAGCGTTGACTCTACCTGGAAGTTCACCATGAACACTGCCAAAACCATCAAGAATGTCTTGAAGGTCTGCTCTAATGAAGGACCTACTGAAGGCTTCCTTGATAAACTCCAAGAAGCCAACAAGAGTTTGGAACTTATCCAAAAGGAACTCAACAACTACCTTGAAAAGAAAAGAGAGGCTTTTGCTAGATTCTACTTCCTCTCCAATGATGAACTCCTCGAAATTCTTTCTCAAGCCAAAGAACCTACTGCTGTCCAACCTCATCTTAGAAAGGTCTTTGAAAATGTCCACAAGGTCGAATTCGATCAAAAGAAAATCATTCATTCCATGTTCTCAGGAGAAGGTGAAAAGGTCAAATTCGTCAAAAATATTGATCCTAACAACAAGAATGTCGAATTCTGGATGGGTGAACTCGAAGAAATGATGAAGTCCTCAGTCAGAAAAGTCCTCTTGGACAGTGTATATGACTATGCTCAAACTCAAAGAACTACCTGGGTCATTTCTCACCCCGGCCAATGTGTCCTGAATGGTTCTCAAGTCCATTGGACTAGCGAAGCAGAAGAAGCTATCAGGGGAGGAACTTTGCAAGAATATCTCGAAAAATCCCAAAGTCAAATCTCAGACTTGGTTCGCCTCATCAGAACCAAGCTTTCTCAAATGCAGTCTATCACTATTAATGCTTTGATCGTTATTGATGTGCATGCAAAGGATGTCGTGGAAAAACTTGTCCGAGCTAGAGTTACCGATGTCGGCTCATTCGAATGGATTTCTCAGCTCAGATACTACATTGAAAACGATGATTGCTGGGTTAAATGTATCCAAACTAATTTCCCATATGGTTATGAATACCTCGGAAACACTCTCAGACTGGTCATTACTCCTTTGACTGATAAATGTTACATGACCCTCATGGGAGCTCTCAAGCTGAACCTGGGAGGCGCCCCTGCCGGTCCTGCTGGTACTGGTAAAACTGAATCAACCAAGGATCTTGCCAAAGCTCTCGCCAAACAATGCGTCGTGTTCAACTGCTCAGAAGGTATGGACTACACTTTCGTCGGAAAATTCTTCAAGGGTCTTGCTTCTGCTGGTGCTTGGGCTTGCTTCGATGAGTTCAATCGTATCAATGTCGAAGTGTTGTCCGTTATTGCCCAACAACTCTTAACTTTATTCGGTGCTAAGGCTAGAGGAGATAAACAAGTCGAATTCGAAGGATCCAATATCAAGATTAACCCCACTTTCTCAGTCTTCATTACCATGAATCCTGGTTATGCCGGAAGAACAGAACTTCCTGATAATCTCAAGGCTTTATTCAGACCTGTGGCTATGATGGTGCCAGATTACGCTCTTATCGGTGAAATTATGCTTTATTCCTTCGGTTTCGATACTGCCAGAGATCTTGCCAGAAAAATGGTTGCCACCTTCAAACTTGCTTCTGAACAACTTTCCTCACAAGATCACTACGATTACGGTATGAGAGCCGTCCGTTCCGTCATCAACGCTGCTGGTCTCTTGAAACGTGCTGAGCCTGATATGAATGAAGAACAACTCTTGCTTAGAGCTCTTCGTGATGTCAATGTCCCCAAATTCTTGAAGGATGATCTTCCTTTGTTCGAAAATATCATCTCAGATCTGTTCCCCAATATCGAAAGACCCGTCATTAACTACGGTGATCTTCTTGTCGGAATCAAACATGGTTGTGAAAAACTTAATCTTCAACCGACCGACAGTTTCATCCAAAAGACTTTGCAACTTTATGATACCATTCAAGTTAGACACGGTCTCATGCTTGTCGGACCCACAGGAGGTGGTAAAACTTGCAATTACAAGGTCCTCCAAGAAGCTATGACCTACTTGGCTAAAGAAGAAAAGGGAGACTTCACCAAAGTCCACACTCACATTCTCAACCCCAAGGCTATTACTATGGGACAATTGTACGGTTGGATTAATGAACAAACCAAAGAATGGACTGATGGTGTCCTGGCTAATATTGTCCGTGAAACTGTCAAGGATACTTCTACTGATAAACACTGGGTCATGTTTGATGGTCCTGTCGATGCTCTTTGGATCGAATCCATGAATACTGTCCTTGATGATAACAAAAAACTCTGCTTAAATTCTGGACAAATCTTGGTTCTTACTCCTTATATGACCATGATGTTCGAAGTCGAAGATCTCGCTGTCGCCTCTCCCGCTACAGTTTCTAGATGTGGTATGGTCTACATGGAACCTATTGCACTCGGTGTCAAGCCTGTTGTTGATTCTTGGCTCCAAACTCTTCCTGCTAATATCAAAAAGAGACCCAAATTTATGGATACTCTTGAAAAATTATTCAAAGTTTACCTTGAAGATGGTATTGAGTTTGTTAAAAAGAACTGCAGAGAAACTGTCACCACTATGCCTAATGCTGTTGCACAAAGCTTGATGAAGCTTATGGACTGTTACATCATTTTGTACAGAGAAACTGAATATAAAAAGATTCCTGCTGAAGATCTCGAAAACTTTGAAGCCTCCATTGAAAGTCTTTTCTTCTTCTGTTTAATTTGGTCTGTTGGTTGTACTGTTGACCTTGATGGTCGTCGTAAATTCAACGCTTATCTTAGAGAAACCATGACCAAGAACAACGCTATCACTGTCTTCCCTGAAGAAGCTAGTGTTTATGACTACAACTTCAATCTCAAGACCAGAGCTTTCGAATTATGGTCTGAAGTTAACAAAGACTTTGCTGTTGATCCCAAACTCTCCTTCTCAGAAATAGTCGTTCCCACCAATGATTACACCAGAATGCTCTTCTTAATGAAAACTCTTTTGACCAACTCCAAGCACGTCATGTGCCCTGGTCCTACTGGTACTGGTAAATCTTTGAATGCTTACACCTTGCTCCAAACTGGCCTCACTGAAGAATATCAGTACATTCCCATCACCTTCTCTGCTCAAACTAGTGCTAACCAAACCCAAGATACCATTGATAACAAAGTTGATAGAAGAAGAAAAGGTCGTTACGGACCTCCTACAGGAAAGAAGTTTATCATCTTCGTCGATGATCTCAACATGCCAAAGAAAGAAACTTACGGTGCTCAACCTCCCATTGAATTACTCAGACAATACCTCGATCATGAAGGCTGGTACGATGTCAGAAAATTAGAGTACAGAATCCTTGAAGACCTCATCCTCTTGACTGCTATGGGTCCTCCAGGAGGTGGTAGAACCTTCATTACCAACCGTCTCGTCAGACATTTCAACATGCTTACCTACACTGAACTCGATGAAAATACCATCAAATACATCTTTGGAACTATTGTCGACTTCTTCCTCAAGAATTTCAAAGAGTCTGTCCGTAATATCCAGGACACTCTCATCTCATCAGTTCTTCATGTTTACAATACAGTTAAAGCTGAGTTGAAGCCTACTCCTGCCAAGTCATTCTATACCTTTAACCTCAGAGATATCTCTAAAGTCTTCCAAGGAATTTGCTCTGCTTCCTCCAAGCACACGACTGAAGTCGTTCATATGGTCAGACTTTGGTACCATGAAAATCTCAGAGTCTTCCATGATAGACTTACCACTGAAGAAGATAGAGAATTCATGAAAAATATTTTGAAGTCCAGATTTGCTGACTTTAAAGTTGAAGCTAAAGATGTCTTGAATACTGATAGAATTATCTTTGCCGACTTTATGCACGGAAGGGATATTGAACCTAAGCTTTATACTCAAATTGAAGATCTCAACTCCCTCTTAAACCGTATGGAGAACTATCTTGAAGATTACAATGCTGATTCCTCCGGAGCTTCCAAGAAGCAAATGAAGCTTGTCATGTTCTTGGATGCTTGTGAACACATTGCAAGAATTTCTCGTATCCTGAGACAGCCACAAGGTAATGCTTTGCTTCTCGGTATCGGTGGTTCTGGAAGACAATCACTTGCTAGAATGGCCACTTTCGTCTCCAACTATGACATCTTCCAAGTTGAAATCGTCAAGGGATATGGTATGAAGAAATGGAGAGATGATCTCAGAGAATGCTTGATGTTGGCTGGTGTTAAAAATAAGCCTGTCACTTTCCTCTTCGTCGATACTCAAATCATCAACGAACAAATGCTTGAAGATATCAACAATATCCTCAACACTGGTGATGTCACCAATCTTTACAGAAATGAAGATTATGACACTATTTACAACACCTGCAAAACTGATTGTCTCCGTAAAGGCCTTCAACCTAACAAAATGAACATGTTTGCTCAATATCTTGTCAGAGTCCAAAAGAATATCCACGTCGTTATTGCCATGTCACCTCTTGGTGAAGTCTTTAGAACTAGACTTAGAATGTTCCCCTCATTGATTAACTGTTGTACTCTTGATTGGTTCACTGAGTGGCCTGATGAGGCTCTTGTCGGTGTCGGTCGTGGTGCTTTGGAAGATGATATTCCCAAGCTTGGCATCACTGCTGTCTCAGAAAAACTTGTCGAAATGTTCAAGAGAGTCCACAAGAGTGTCGAAAAGGTCTCCATCAAGTTTGTCTCTGAACTTAGAAGATACAATTACGTCACACCTTCTTCTTATCTCGAACAATTGAATCTTTTCAAGACTATTCTTTATGAAAAGCGTGTTGAACTCAAGAATCAAATTGATCGTCTCAAGAACGGTCTTGAAAAACTCAAAGAAGCCAACAAAGCTGTCCAAATCATGGAGGTCGAACTCAAAGAAATGCAACCTATTCTCGAACAAAAGGAAATCGAAACTGTCAAATTCATGGAAAGACTTTTACAAGAAAAGAAAGAAGCTGCTGAAACTCAAAAGCAAGTCGCTCAAGATGAGGCTGAAGCTACCAAACAACAAACTGAAGCTCTCGAATTGCAAGCTGAGGCTGAAAAAGCTGTCTCCGAAGCTCAAAGTATGCTTGACAAAACCATGGAGGAAGTCAAGTCTCTTGAACAAAAGCATCTGGATGAAATCAAGGCCTTCAAAAATCCTCCCGAAGCCGTCTTCTGGA
>Ga0182738_1008253_pt1 | contig 10372 bp, 8 predicted proteins | sample eDN5th30CBELigMG_FD_128876 | JGI IMG/M metagenome (GOLD analysis project Ga0182738, IMG submission 128876) | Enriched Miracle-Growth compost microbial communities from Emeryville, California, USA - eDNA 5th pass 30_C BE-Lig MG (version 2)... ... | reverse complement strand
GGGGCACCGCTGCTCTACCGCGGCACCGGAGCCATGTTTCAATGGTTATACCGCATCGGCCAGTGCCACCGATGAAATCCGCCTGGGCGATTGGTGCCATCGCCAGCAAAGCGTTACGATGTGGGGCATTAAGCCGCCGATCCGCCGTGCCGCACGACCGTTTAAGTTCATTTGATGACCGTGGAGCAACGTTCGCCATGACGCTGGAAGAAGCCGAGGCCGCGTATGGCCAGGACGATTTTGAAACGGCCCTCCGGCTGTACGAACCGTTAGCGGCACAGGGGGAACCGCAGGCGCTCTACCGGCTGGGTTACATGTACTCCAACGGCGAAGGCGTGGCGGCCGATCCCCAGTTGGCCATCGGCTACTACCGGGCGGCGGCCCAAGCCGATCATGCCGTGGCCGCTTACTGCCTGGCCGCCTGCTACGCCCTAGGGCACGGCGTCGAGCAGGACTTTGAACAGTCCCGGCAGTGGTATCAACGCGCGGCCGCTAACGGCGATACCGATGCGATGTTCAAGCTGGGCATGCTGCACGCCCGGGGCGAAGGCGGCAGCCAAGACTTTCAGGAGGCTCGCCGCTGGTGGCTGCAAGCGGCCGCTGCCGAGCAACCGCAGGCCCTCCAGGCACTGGGCCAGCTTTACGAGCGCGGCCTGGGTGTCGAAGCCGACGTGCTAACCGCCGCCTCCTGGTATCACCGCAGCGTGCTGGCCGGTGGCAAAGAGGCCGGCGGCCCATTCTCGCGGATTTTGCCGCGGCTTTTGGAACTGGCCGAGCAAGGCTCCACGTCCGCCCAATTCTACTGCGGCTGGTACCTGTACCATGCCCGCAAACAACCGCAGGAAGCGGCCCCCTGGCTGCAGCGCGCGGCCGAGGCCGGCCATCCTCAGGCGGCGCGGCTGGCCGGTTACTTGTACATCAATGGTGAAGGCGTCGAGGCCGACGAGACGAAGGCCGCCCACTACTACCGCATCGGGGCCGAACAGGGCGACGCCTACGCCCAGCACAACCTGGCCGCCTGCTACGACGACGGCTGGGGCGTCGAAGCCGACATCGACGAGGCCATCCATTGGTACCGCCAGGCGGCCGACCAGGGCTTCCAGCACTCGTGGCAGCCACTGGCCGAACTGCTGGCCCGCCGCAGCCGCAACCGCGCCGATGCCTGCGAAGCCGTGCAGCGGATCGTAATGGTGGCCCGGCACGCGCCCGACGGCGAGTTCACCCTGCGCGGCGGCGACAAGCAATGCCTGTGGGTGGCCAAGGTCGCCGATGGCGGCAGCACGGTCGGACTGTCGGGCATTTCCCTCGATCAGCTCACGATGGACGATGAGCCGCTGGCCTTGGAACCCGTCGACCAGGCGATGCTGGCCGAGGTCGAACCGTCGGCCGATGCACTGCTCGACGCGGCCATCGAATCCAAGCTCGAGGGCGATCTGGACGAAGCCCTGCTCCTGCTCAACCGGGCCATTGCCCTGGAACCGAGCGAGCCTTGGCTGTGGTTTGAGCGCGGTGAGCTTTTGGCGGCGATGAACCAGCCCGGCGAAGCCATCGCCAACTTGGACCAGGCCATCGCCTTGGGCCTGGAACAGGATTCCCTGGCCGACGCCTACGTTTCCCGCGGTTGGTGCCGCGAGCAGTCGGGCCAATATCACGAAGCGTTGGCCGACTACAACGAGGCCCTGGCGCTCGACCCCGAGCACGGCTCAGCGCTCAATAACATGGGCTGGATTCGTGCGACGTGCGCCATCGACGAACTGCGGGACGGGCAGGCCGCGGTGCGTTATGCCCAGGCCGCCTGTGAACAGGCCAATTGGGAAGACGCCAACTTTCTGGATACCTTGGCCGCCGCCCAGGCCGAGATTGGCAACTTTGCCGAGGCCATTCGCCTGGTGCAGCAGGCCATCGGGTGCGCGAGCGAAGAATCGCCGGCCCTGCTGGAACATCTGCGGGCCTTTGAACAAAATCGACCGCTCCGGTCCGGGCCAGCGACGCCGTAAACAACCGCCTGCGGACCAAAGGGTTGGCACGCCGATTGCCGGAAAAACGATCTTGGGAAACATCGGTCGCGGCGGCGTGCTGATCGGCCGGCCGCGTCGCACGGACCGCTTTCGTTCTCTCTCACCCACTGAAGGATGAACTTCCATGACGCACGACGTGGTGTTGATTCCAGGCGACGGCATCGGTCCGGAAGTGACCGCTGCCGTGAAGCAGATTTTCGCGGCCGCCAATGTCGATATCCGCTGGCATGAGCGGTTGGCCGGCCTGGCTGCACTGGAAGCCACCCAAAGCGTGCTGCCGGAAGAAACCCTGGAAGCCATCAACCGCTACCACGTGGCACTCAAGGGCCCCTGTACCACGCCGGTGGGCGAAGGCTTCACCTCGGTGAATGTGGCCCTCCGCAAGAAGCTCAACCTGTATGCCGCCGTGCGGCCGGTGGTGAGCCTGCCCGGCGTGAAGACCCGGTTTGAGAACGTCGATCTGATCGTGATCCGCGAGAACACCGAAGGGCTTTACAGCGGTGTTGAGAACCAGGTGACCGAAGGCGTGGTCATGAGCATGAAGGTGGCCACCGAGGCCGCCTGTAGCCGCATTGCCCGCTGGGCGTTTCGCTTTGCTACCCAGCGGAAACGGAAGAAGATCACGGTCTTCCACAAAGCCAACATCATGAAGATCACCGACGGGCTGTTCATCCGCTGCGCCCGGCGTATCCACGAGTACGACTACCCCAACATCGAGTATCAAGAACTGATCGTCGATGCCGGCTGCATGAAACTGGTGCAGGATCCCAACCAGTTCGACGTCTTGCTGCTCGAGAATCTATATGGCGACGTGATCAGCGATCTGTGCGCCGGCCTGGTCGGTGGGCTGGGCGTGGTGCCTGGCGCCAACATTGGCGACAACCAGGCCGTGTTCGAGGCCGTGCATGGTTCCGCCCCGGATATTGCAGGGCAGGGGGTGGCCAATCCGCTGGCCCTGCTGATGTCGGCCACCATGATGCTTGAATACCTGGCCGACAACCGGGCCGATGCCGCTTGCCGCGCGGCCGCCCAGCGCATCACCGCCGCCTACCGCCAAGCACTTGCCGACGGCGAGCGCACCCGCGACCTGGGCGGGACACTGGGCACGGCCGAGTTTACCCAGGCGGTCATTGACCGGCTGCCTTCTTAAGTCACCGCGTTCGTCTTCCGCGGATGGCAACTCACGTGTGCGCATTAAAAACGCGCTCGCGCTGAATTCCCGGCTGGGCCGGAAACTCCGCGCGAGCGCGGGGTGAAACTGGCAAACGCTGCGGACGATCGGCCGGAACTACGGCACCAACCAGCGGAACGCGTTACGGATCGGCTGGCCTTCGATATGCACCGAAGGCTGGCCCCACAAGCCCGGCCGCAGTGTGGGCTGCTTGCACAGGCCGGTCGGGCAGGCGGCCACCGGCTGGTATGCCGCAACCGGCGTGGAGACATAGGTCTGGCACTGATTGCAGGTTGCGCACGGATCGCAGCAGGGATTGGCGGCCACCGCCGGCTGATACACCGTGGTCGCACCGGCGTAGTAGCTGGTGCTGGGAGCCACCGTAGCCGGAACCGGGGCCGCAGGCACCGGAGTGGTGGTTACCACCGGCTCCAATTGAGCCACCGGCCGCACCTCGCTCACCGTTTGCAGTTCGCCCAGCATTTCCACTTCGCTGATCGGCCGCACGTACGACCCCTTGCGAACCAGCGGCGTGTTGACCAGCGCCGCAGGCACAACGTGAACTGCCTCGTTCAGTTCGGCACTGCTGGGCACCTGGTCCTCAAAGCTGTTGCGGCTATCGACCACCACCTTGGCAGCGCTCACCGTGGTGAACGTGGCCTTCGTGCTGCGCTGCACCTCGATCGGCTCGCTGGTCCGCACCACCGGAGCCTGGCCGGCTTCGTCCGTCGGCACGATTCCCGAAACCTCGGCCAACGGTAGTTGAGCCAGGGCCGTGTTGTTGGCAGTACGGGGCGAGGCGGCGCGCCACATTTCCTCAGCCTGGACCGTCGACGCGGCCAGCAGCGCGACCACCGAAGCAAGCGTCATCAGCGTTTTCATGGATCGTTCCTTTCTAGCAGCGTATGCCGTCGATGCGCGCCACAAGCAGCGACTAACAGGATGGAGTCTGACTTCTGGCGGCCTTGTTATTGTTCAGATGGATTGACGAACCGGCAATGGGCACTTCTATGCGGGATTCATCGATTGATATCCATTGCCGCCACGATCAATGGCATTCTCACCGAACCTCAATACCATGTCGAGACGTTGGAGTGGGGCTTATACTGCCCCCTGGCAAATAAGGCGATGCCCATTTCGCCCAATTTGTTACAAACGGCAATTTTTCTCAAACAGGACACCTGGGCCGAAACGGGAGAACAACGTGTAGCTGGCACCTGGTTATGAAACCCCGCGAGTTTCGTACCAGCCCGCAATTTGCGGCATTTTTCCGCCGATTTCGGTCGCCCCCCGCCAGCATTGCCAGTCAACTTCCTGCTGGCGTTATGAAGGAGTGAGGCTACTCTATCTTTCCTCGTCGACATAACCGTCATACTTCTACCGTGCTGGGCGGTCTCATAACAGCGGGCACGGTTCTCTATATACGCAGGCGTCGCCGTCCTGTTTTTATCACGCGCCGAAAATCGCCTTTTTTGCCTCTGGCAGATTGATAGCACGGTGCCGCAGCATAGATAGCGTGATGCAGTATGATAGAACGCTATCAGCCCCCTCTACAGACTGATAGCATGCCGCATTGATGGTAAAAATTACCAAGACGGCAAACTCTGCCAGCAGACGTGCGCGAGCAGTCGCAGCGGCTAAGCTCAAGCAGTTAGACGCTCGATGGCGATGGTGCTCGCCAGCTTCTCCACCCGCTGGCGGTCGATCCGGGCTGGCAGACGCTGCGTGAGATTGTCGCCGGCGGCAGCCACGCCTAGCCGCACGGCATCGGGCACTTCCAGCCCTTGGGCAATACCCCAGGCAATGCCGGCGGCCATGCAATCGCCGCAGCCGATCGGATTAACCACCGGCAAGGTCGGCGGCTGCAAGCGATACGCGGCCTGCTGCGATGTCACCCAGACCGCGCGTGCGCCTTGCGAGATAACGACCCACTGGGCCCCGGCCGCATTCAACTGCCGCATGCCGTCGAGCAATTCGCTATCGCTTGCCAGCGGCCGACCCAAGGTAGCGGCCAGTTCCTCCCGGTTGGGCTTCACCACCAGCGGCGGCTTGGCACACTCGAGCATTAGCATCAGTTCCGGGCCGCGAACGTCGGCTACGGTCGCCACCGGGGCAGCGTCCAACAGGTCGCGGTAAAACTCGCGCGGCGTGCCTTGAGGCAGCGAGCCAGTTAGAACAACAACCGCTGCCGAGGCGGCTTCCTCGCGATACGCGGCGGCGAAGGCAGCCAATTCGTCGGCACTGGCCGGGGCGGCATTTTCGACCAGTTCGGTCGTGCGGCCGCCGTCTTCTAACAGCGTGGTGCAGACACGTGTGGTCTGGCCGCTGCGTACCCAGCGGGCTGCCGCCCCCACTTGGGCAAACTCGCACTCGATGGCGTCGCCCGTTTCACCGCCAACCAGGGCGATGGTCTTGGCCTGGGCAGGGTTTAGGGCGTGCAAGGCCAAGCCCACGTTGAGCACCTTGCCGGAAGCGCACGCGTGCGCTTCCACAGCCCGATTCACTTCGCCCAGGTGAAGCTGGGAGAACCGCAGGATGCGTTGCCAGGCGGGCGATAAACCGGCGGCGACAATCACAGAGCAATCGTTCCTTTCCAAGCGAGCGTGCGCGACCAGCCACGGAGCGATACCGCCAGTAACAATAGGCGGTGGCCCTATCGTACGGCACATGTCCATTGCCGCCCAAGAGCCAATTGCACCGCCGTGCTATCACCTGCCGAGCGATGCGCGCTCGGCAGTGCAAGCATTAACAACCGCCATCACACCGGGCCGGCACGTCTTAACTGCAGCAGGCGTCACACGGCGGCAACCACACGCAACCTCTTTAGCCAGTTCAACTTGAGCAACGCCTGGCCCGCACCACTTGGAAGGCTTTTTTCACACAGACTGGCCTTTACCGATCCAAGCCTTCTAGGCAGAATACCCCCCGCTTTTCAAAGCCCAGGGCGGTCGCGGCTCATTCGCCGGAATGAAAAGCAAGCCTGCCGCCAGATACTCCCGTTTCGAATGATCCTGAAGTCACGGACGACTTACCCGCAGCAAGGAGCACACGAGGTGAAGAAACCGGTTCTGTTGGCGATGGCGACCGCCGCGATTTGCCTTTCGGCCGCTCGCGAGGCGCAGGCTCAAGTGGCCATCCTGGACTTGAAGTATGTGTTTGATAACCACGTTCGCTTCAAGCAGATGACCGAAGAGATGCGGCGTTCGGTGCAGGCAGCCGAGTCCGACATCAACGCCCGCAACGACCGTATCAAGAGCCTGATCAAGCAACTGGAAGGCGTCAAGAAGGGCACCCCCGACTACAAACAACTGGAAGACGAGATCACGCAGCAAAAGGCCGACCTGAACGCCCTGGTGTCCAACACCAAGCGCGATTTCATGCGGCGCGAGGCGAAGATCTACTACATCGTGTACCAGGAAATCGTGCAGGAAGTGGAATACTTCGCCCAGCAGAATCGCCTGACGCTGGTGCTCCGCTTCAACGGCGATCCGATCGACGAGAACGATCCGGACCTGGTGGCCAAGCACCTCAACAAGCAGGTGGTGTGGCATCACCGCAATATTGACATCACCGGCATCATCCTCGACACGCTCAACAAGCGTCAGGGTGGCGTGCCGGCTGCCCAGGGTGGCGTCAACAACCCCAATGCCCAGCCGCGCACCGGCCACAATCCCTCGGTGCCGTTCCGGCCTGGCACTCGCTAACACAGGGCCTACCCTGGCTGCGGGCGGCGACATCGAACCAACGCTTCGCGGGTCAGGCGCAGGGCCAACGTACGCCGGGGGACGGAAGCAAACCTGCGGGTCTTCCGTTCCCCGCTTTGGCACATCGGTTTTCCCCCTTTAAAGTCGTCGGGCTTACGCACCGCACGCAGCAGCCGACAGCGCCACGCACGGCCAAGCCGGAAAGCAATAAAAGGTGGGCATGGATGCTCGCCCCCAGCCAACCGGCCATGTTGCGGCAAGCCCGCACGGGGCATTGCACGAACCAAGGACGGTGGATCGACTCCCCCATGCTCACGCGACGCAACCAACGCACCCTGGCAAACACCGCGGTCGTAGAAGGTTTTGGATATTGGACGGGTAAGGACGTGCGGGTGGAGTTCCGCCCGGCACCGGAGAATACCGGGCTGGTGTTCGTCCGGGCCGACCTGTCCCCTCCCCAGCGGATTCCGGCGCTGGTCGAGTACCGCATCGAAGCTCCTCGCCGCACCACGCTCCGTTGCGGCCGCGGCAGCGTCGAAATGGTCGAACACATCCTGGCTGCCCTGGCCGGCCTGCAGATCGACAACTGCGAGATCTGGGTCGATAACGTCGAAATGCCCGGCTGCGATGGTTCGTCGCTTGCCTTTGTGCAGGCGTTGGACGAAGCCGGCATCGTCGAGCAGGATGCCCCCCGTGCTTGCCTGGTGCTGCGCGATACGTGCCGGATGGGCGACGCGAATAGCTGGATCGAAGCGCACCCGGCGACGCAAGCCGGCTTCACCGTCAAGTTCCGTCTCGACTACGGCCGCGACAACGCTATCGGCCGGCAAACGCTCGAGATGCGGATCACACCCGACACCTTCCGTCGCGAACTGGCCCCGGCGCGGACCTTCCTGCTCAAGGCCGAAGCCGAGTGGCTGCGCTCGCAAGGATTGGGCACCCGGGCCACGCTGCAAGACCTGCTGGTCTTCGACGAAAACGGCCCCATCGACAACACACTCCGTTTTCCCGACGAGTGCGTCCGGCACAAAGTGCTGGACCTCGTCGGCGACTTTGCCCTGGCTGGTTGCGACATCGTGGGCTATGCCGTGGCCCATCGCAGCGGACACCGGCTGAGTGCCGAACTTGTTCGCAGCCTGCTTTCGGAAGGAGAACTGCACAGCGATTGGCGCCGCTCGGCGTGAACAATCGCGTGCCGTAACAGGCCACTGGCTGATTGCTCGCACGCACCAAGGAAGGCCCCCCCAGTGAAAGCTCTCAAAGTAGCCGTGGTTGGCGTTGGACACCTGGGCCGGGTGCATGCCCGGATTCTTTCCAAGATGCCGGGCGTTCGCCTGGTGGGCGTGGTCGATGTTTCGGCAGAGCAGCGCAACGCCGTGGCCGAAGCCTGCCGCACCAACGCCTTCCCCGACCATTTGGCGGTGGCCGGCAAGATCGACGCCGCCATCATTGCCACGCCGACCAAGTATCATCACGCGGTGGCGCTGGACCTCATTGAGCGCGGCATCCATCTGCTGGTGGAGAAGCCGCTGGCCGTAACCACTGAGCAGGGCGAAGAACTGGTGGCTGCCGCGGCGGCGAACGGCGTGGTGCTGCAAGTGGGCCATGTCGAGCGGTTCAACCCGGCGGTGTCGGCTGCCGCCCCCTGGCTCCGCGAGCCCAAGTGGATTGAAGCCCGGCGGCTGGGCGGCTTCGCTTGCCGCATCTTGGATGTTGGCGTGGTGCTCGACCTGATGATCCACGACATCGACCTGGTGCTGTCCGCAACCGGCCAGAAGCCCAACCGGGTGGAAGCCGCGGGCCTGTCGCTGTTTGGACAGCACGAGGACATTGCCCAGGCAACGCTGCGGTTTCCCGGTGGCTGCGTTGCCCAATTGACGGCCTCGCGGTTGAGCTACGAGGCCGAGCGGAAGATGCAGGTATGGTCGGAGGCCGGGTTTGCGAGCCTCGACTTTGCCGGTCGCTGCGCCACGGTGATTCATCCGCACGATACAGTGTACGACCGCAGCCTGGACGCCGCGCAACTTTCGCCGGAGATGCGCGACAAACTGCGCGAGCACATGTTCGACAAGTACCTTGTCAAAGAAACCATCACGCCTGAGCCTGCCGATCAGATCACGGCTGAACTGCAAGACTTTGCGGCCGCGATTCGCACCGGCGGCAAGCCACGCGTAGATGGTGCCGCCGGCCTCGCCGCCTTGGATGTAGCCCAGCAGGTGCTGGCCGCCATGGAGCGGCATTCCTGGGACGGCGATCGCGGCGACCGCTTTGGACCCAAGGTCGAACCGCTGCCACATGTGCTGCCTGGCCCGCACTTCTTGCGGCGTGCCGCCATGCAGGACACAGAGTCGGTTTCACCGGCCGATCAACACGACCTGGAAGACTGACCGCGGACAGCTTCCGCGTCTTCACACGAAGCTCAGCAGGGAAGATTGAACGAAAAAGCCGGCAGGCGAGCAACCAGGGCCGGGTAACCGGAACGTCGCGGAGCCTGCTTCGATCAATCTCCATGATCGGCGCAACGCGCCCACCGCAAGTTCCATCCGGCGTATTGCCAGATCGACAGCGCCGGGCCAGATGCCGAACCGGGGAGCTACTGCCGCGCTACTTGACGTATTCATGCGCTTCTGCGGCGCTGCTAGCTATGCGCAGCAGCACCGGTCTGGCACACCGCGCTCTCCGGCTGAGCGCGTCAGCTCACGCAGGCTGAAGGATGTGCAGCGTGGTCTTGGCGACCAGGCCTTTCACCTTCTCGCGGTACTCCAGCATGTGTGGCGCGGCCAAGTGGGCCTTGAGCGCGTCGACCGATTCCCACTTCTCGACCACGACCACCACGTTCTCGCGTGGGCCATCCTGGGCCGCGATGTCGGTCGCGACGTCGACCGTCGGTCCATACTCCAGGCAGCCTTGTTCCTGGTGGACGGCAGGCACAATCGCATGAAAGTGCTTCAGAAACTCGTCGCGGGTGCCGGCGTTCAACTCAATGGTGGCAATTACGTGAATCATGGTGTGTCCTCAGGGCTGGAGTCTGCCGCCGGTTCCAGCGGCATGAAGTAATGAATCTGCCGGGCCGCTTCGCGAAACCCAAGCGAGGTATACAGTCGCTGCCCCACTTCATTCTGGTCGAGCGTTTCGATGCGGACGCACGACACGCCATGACGGCGAAAGTGGTCGAGAGCGTGCTCGATCAACCGCCGGCCCCAACCTTGCCCGCGTACTTCCGGTACCAGGGCCAGATTAGGAATGTGGCCGATGCCGGCGTCGCGGTCGATCCAGGTAGTAATGCCGCCGAGGACTTCATCGCCCTCGGCCAGGATGAAAATGCCGGCCGGATCGCGCCGCGCGTCGTCGTCCACGTGCCGGCCCTTGCGCCACCGCCAATCGCGGCCATGGATCAGGCCGAACATGGCTTCGGCGTTCTGGTCGATCGATACGCCGTTGAACGCCTCGACGGTGATTTCGCGCAAGCGGTCCAAATC
>Ga0182738_1008252_pt1 | contig 10372 bp, 8 predicted proteins | sample eDN5th30CBELigMG_FD_128876 | JGI IMG/M metagenome (GOLD analysis project Ga0182738, IMG submission 128876) | Enriched Miracle-Growth compost microbial communities from Emeryville, California, USA - eDNA 5th pass 30_C BE-Lig MG (version 2)... ... | reverse complement strand
CTGGCGGATCTGCTTGTCCAGCGCCGACATGGGCTCGTCGAGCAGCAGCAGCTTGGGCCGCTTGACCAGGCTGCGCGCCAGCGCCACGCGCTGCTGCTGGCCGCCGGACAGCTGGTGCGGCCTGCGGCGCGAATACTGGGCCATCTGCACCAGGTCCAGCGCCTCGAACACGCGGTCGTGGATCTCGGCGCGCGCCACGCCTTCCTGGCGCAGGCCGAAGGCGACGTTGGCCGCCACGCTCATGTGCGGGAACAGCGCGTAGGACTGGAACATCATGTTGACCGGCCGCCGGTAGGGCGGCACGTCGGTGATGTCCTCGCCGTCGAGCAGGATGCGCCCGGAGGTGGCCTGCTCGAAGCCGGCCAGCATGCGCAGCAGCGTCGACTTGCCGCAGCCGGAGCTGCCCAGCAGGGCGAACAGCTCGTTGCGCCGCACGCTCAGGCTGACCGAGCGCACGGCCACGGTGTCGCCGAAGATCTTGACCAGGTCGGAAACGCGGACGAACTCGTCCGGATCGCCGGAATACTGCGCAACCGGCGCGCGGCTGTCGGCCATGATGGCTACCGCCCCGCCTTGAGCTCGGCCCACAGCCGCGTCTGCAGCCGCTGCACGGCCAGGGGCTGGGGCTTGATGACGTACAGGGTCCTGGCGACCTCGGGCGGCGGGTAGATCATGGGGTTGTCGGCCACGTCCTTGTCCACGTACTTGCGCGCCTCTTTGTTGGCGTTGGGGTAGAACATGTGGTTGGTGATGGCCGCATGCACCTGCGGGGTCTCGATGTAGTTGATGAAGGCGTGCGCGGCGTCGACGTTGCGGGCGTCCTTGGGGATGGCCATGGTGTCGAACCACGCGGGCGCGCCGCCCTGCGGGATGTAGTAGTCGATCCGGTAGGCGCGCCTGGCTTCCTTGGCGCGGCGCCCGGCGATCAGCACGTCGCCCGAATAGCCGTAGACCAGGCACAGGTCGCCCGCGGCCAGCTCGTCGATGTAGCCCGACGAGCTGAACTGGCGCACGTAGGGGCGGATCGTCTTGAGCAGGTCGAGCGCGGCGCGGTAGTCGTCGGGATTGCTGCTGTTGGGGTCCTTGCCCAGGTAGTGCAGCACGGCCGGGAAGACCTGCGCGGCCTCGTCCAGGATGGAGATGCCGCAGCCCTGCAGCTTGGCGGCGTTCTCGGGCTTGAACAGCACGTCCCAGCTGCCCAGGTCGGCGTCCGCGCCCAGCAGCTCGCGCGCGCGGGTGACGTTGTAGCCCAGGCCGTTGGTGCCGTAGCCCCAGGGCACCAGGTACTGGTTGCCGGGGTCGACCTCGGCGACCAGGGCCATGATGTCCGGGTCCAGATACTGCCAGTTGGGTATCCTGGCCTTGTCCAGCTTCTGGAACAGGCCGCCCTCCAGCTGGCGGGCGGCGTAGTGGGTGGACGGCACCACCACGTCGTAGCCCGACTTGCCGGTCAGCAGCTTGGCCTGCAGCGTGTCGTTGCTGTCGTAGACGTCGTAGCGCAGCTTGATGCCGGTGGCCTTCTCGAAGCCGGGCAGCGTGTCGGGCGCGGTGTATTCGGCCCAGTTGTAGACGTTGACGGTGTTCTCCTGGGCGCCGGCGCCCAGCCCCGCCATGGCCAGCGCCGCGCCCAGCGCGGCGCGCACGCACCGCCGCGCGGTCGTGATCCTCATCGCGATCCCCCTTGCCGGCAACGTTGGCGTGCCCGGAAAGTCCGAAAAGGCAAAATGATAAAGCCTTTTAACCATGGGGCCTACGCCCGCGCCGGCCCGCCGGCGACGGGCGGCGGCCGGCGTTTCAGGCCCCCGCCTGCCAGGCGGCCCGGTAGGCCTCGTCCAGGCGCTGCCAGGCCTGCTCGCCCGCCTGCCCGGCCAGCTTGGCGAGCGAGCGGCGCAGGCGCAGCAGGTTGGCGCGGCGCGCGGCCTCGCCCAGCGGCGCCGGGCCGGCCCGGCCGCGGTCGAAATCGATCAGCCAGGCGGCGCCGGCCGGGTCCAGCAGCACGTTGTGGGCGTTCAGGTCGGCATGCCGGACGCCCGCCCGGTGCATGCGCGCGATCGCCAGGGCGGCGGCCTGGCAGGCCGGGCCGTCCAGCGCCGAGGCCAGCGGCCGCGCCCCGGCGATGCGCTCGACCAGGATGGCCGCGTCGCAGGCCAGGCCGCGCCGCCAGTAGGCGGCGGCCAGGGGCCGCGGCACCGGCAAGCCCTGGCGCCACATGGCGTGCATCAGGCGGAACTCGGCGAAGCTGCGCGTGCGCGCCTCGCCCAGCCACAGGTAGCTGCGCCGGCCCAGCCGGGCCATCAGGCCGCCGCGGCGGTAGCGGCGCAGCACCGCCGCGCCCGCCTGGCCGTGCACGAACCAAGCCGCGGCCCGGCCGCCCTCGGCCACCGGCGCGGCGGCCTCGCCGTAGGCGGCCGGGTCGAACAGCGCGGGCCCGGGCTCGGCCACGCGCTCGGGCGCGTACAGCATGGCCCCGCCCCGCCAGGCCAGGCGGGCCGGCTCGCCCTGGCGCACGTCGTCCTGCATGGTGGTCCGCTCCATGGTCAATATCCCGTCGAAATGCCGGCGCATCGCCGGCCGGCCGCGCCGCCGCCGCCGCGCATCATGCATCCGCCTTGTTGCGCATCCAGTCCGCCGTGCCGTAGAAGCCGTGCAGCAGGCGCTCGGCCAGCGGCTCGGCGATCCGCAGGTCCTGCATGGCCCGGCCCATGCAGACCAGCCACAGGTCGCGCGCCCGGCTGTCGATGGCGAAGGGCAGGTGGCGGGCGCGCAGGCGCGGGTGGCCGTAGCGCTGCACGTAGAGGTCCGGGCCGCCCAGGTAGCCGGCCAGGAACAGGCGCAGCTTCTCGCGCGCGCCGTCCAGGCTGGCGCCGTGCAGCGCGCGCAGCGGCGCCAGGTCGGCGTCGATGTCCATCAGGTCGTAGAAGCGCTCGACCAGCGCGTTCACGCCGGCCTCGCCGCCCAGTTCTTCGTAAAGCGTGCGGGTGGGGTTCATCGTTTCCATCATGCCTCGCGCAGCGTCACCAGCGGCGGGGTGCGCAGCACGCCGCGCAGGGCCAGGGCGCCGCCCGACCAGGCCGCCAGCATCCCGCCGGCCAGGCAGGCCAGCCAGGGCCACAGCCGCCAGCCCAGCTCGAATTCGAACACATATTTGGCCAGCGCCCAGGCCACCGCGGTGGCGCCGGCCGCGGCCAGCAGCCCGGCCAGCGCGCCCACCGCCAGCAGCTCCAGGCGCTGCGCCCGCGCCAGCTGCCGGCGCGTGGCGCCCAGCGCGCGCAGCAGCGCGGCCTCGCGCACGCGCTCGTCGCGGGTGGCCGACAGCGCCGCCACCAGCACCACCACGCCGGCGGCCAGGGTGAAGACGAACAGCAGTTGCACCGCCGCCGCCACGCGGTCGAGCACGCTGCGCAGCTGGGCCAGGATGGCGCCCACGTCGAACACCGTCAGGTTGGGGAAGTCGCGCACCAGGCCCTGGGTCAGGCCGGCCTGGCCGGGCGGCAGGTGGAAGGAGGTGATCCAGCTCTGGTCGATGCCGTCCAGCGCCGCCGGCGTCATCAGGGCGAAGAAGTTGACGTTCATGCTGTCCCAGTCGACCCGGCGCACGCTGGTGACCGACACGTCGATCAGCCGGCCGGCCACGTCGAAGCGCAGGCGGTCGCCCAGGGCGATGCCCAGCGACTGCGCCAGGCCCTGCTCGATGGAAACCTCGGCGGCGGCCGGGTCCAGGTCGCGCCCGGCGACGATGCGGTTGTGCGACGGCACGGCCGGCGCGCGCGACAGGTTGAAGTCTCGGTCCACCAGCCGCTTGGCGCGCGGCTCGTCGTAGTCGGCCGGCGACACCGGGCGCTCGCCGATGGCCACCAGCCGGCCGCGGATCATGGGCCAGAGCTGCGCCTGGCCCAGGCCGGCCTCGGCCAGGCGCGCCGACACGGCCTCGCGCTGGTCGGGCTGGATGTTGATCAGGAAGCGGTTGGGCGCGTCCGGCGGCAGCGTGTCCTGCCAGCCGGCGATCAGGTCGGTGCGGGTAATGGCCAGCAGGGCCAGCGCCATCAGCCCGACGGCCAGCGCGCAGGTCTGCGCCAGGGTGGCGCCGCGGCGGCGCACCACCCCGGCCAGCGCGAAGCGCAGCGCCGGCATGCCGCGCACCGCGCCGCGCACGCGCGCCAGCAGCGCCAGCAGCAGCGCCGCCACGGCGGCGAAGACCGCGAAGGCCGCCAGGAAGCCGCCCGAGACCACCGCCCCCAGGCGCAGGTCGCCGGCGAACCACCACAGCAGCGCGGCGAAGCCCGCCGCGCCCAGCACGTAGCCGGCGATGCCGCGATGCCCGGCGCCCATGGCGTCGCGCCGCAGCACCCGGGCCGGCGGCACGTCCAGCAGCCGCGACAGCGGCGGCATCGCGAAGCCCAGCAGCAGCCAGACCCCGGCCAGCAGCCCCTGCGCGGCCGGCACCCAGCCGGGCGCGGGCAATTGCACGTCGATCAGGTCGCCCAGGGCCAGCACCAGCCCCTGGTGGACCAGATAGCCCAGCGCCCCGCCGGCCAGCGAGGCCGCCGCGCCCACCAGGGCGAATTCGATGGCCAGCAGCGCCATGACCTGGCGCCGGGTCGCGCCCAGGCAGCGCATGACCGCCGTGCCGTCCTGGTGGCGCAGGGCGTAGCGGCGCGCGGCCAGCGCCACCGCGACCGCCGAGATCAGCACGGCCAGCAGGGCCACCAGGGCCAGGAAGCGCTGGGCGCGGTCGAGCGCGCGGCGCACCTCGGGCCGGCCGGATTCCAGGGTATCCAGGCTCTGGCCGCGCTGCAGGCGGTCGGCCAGCCAGTCGCGGAAGTCCCGCACGGCCGCCGGTTCGCCCGCGGCCAGCAGGTGGTAATCGACCCGCGCGCCGGGCGCGAGCAGCCCGGTGGCGGGCAGGTCGGACGCCGCGATCAGCAGGCGCGGCGCGACGTTGACGAACTGCATGCCGCGGTCGGGCTCGTAGGTGACGACGCGGGTCACGCGCAACTGCGTGTCGCCCAGGCCCAGCGTGTCGCCCACCCGCAGGCCCAGCAGCGCCAGCAGCTGGGCGTCGGCCCAGGCGGTGCCGGGCTCGGGCACGCCCTGCCGGACGTCCTCGGGCGCGCCCGGGGCGGCGGCCGTGCGCAGTTCGCCGCGCAGGGGATAGCCGGGCTCCACGGCCTTGACCGAGGCCAGCTGGACCGCGTCCCCGGCGCTGGCCATGGACGGGAACTGCCAGGTGCGCGCCATGGCCAGGCCGCGCCGCGCGGCCTCGTCGGCGACTTCCGGGGCGATGGCGGCGTCCGACTCCAGCACCAGGTCGGCGCCCAGCATCTGGCCGGCGTCGCGCTCCAGCGCCGCGCCCACCCGGTCGGCCAGGAAGCCCACGCTGGCGACCGCCGCCACGGCGATCACCATGGCCAGGACGAGCAGGCGCAACTCGCCCGCGCGGGCGTCGCGCAGCGTCATGCGCCAGGCCTGGGCCCAGGCGCCGCCGGCCGCGGGCCGGGCCGGGGCGGCGGCCGGCGCCGCAGCGGTGTGGGAATGGTCCATGCAGGGCCTTAGCAGGAAACGGGGGAAACCATGGGGAAAAATGCCGCTATGATGGGCGGCGCCGCGCCCGGCGCGCGGCCGGACGGCGCCGCTCGCGCCGCCGCTATTCTAGAAAATCGATGGAGAAGACACATGCGCAGATTCCTTTTCGCATCGCTGGCGGCCGGGCTGGTCGCGGCTTCCGGGCTGACGGGCGCGCCGGCCGCGGCGCAAACCACCCTCAAGATGGCCTACGCGCTGTCGACCGGCTCGCACTACGGCGCGGGCGCGGACGCCTTCGCCAAATCCATCGAGCAGTCCAGCGGCGGCAAGTTCAAGATACAGCAGTTTGCCAACAGCGCCCTGGGCGGCGAGCGCGAGGTGATCGAGGGCCTGCAGATCGGCACCATCGACCTGGCGATCGTCTCGACCGGGGCGACGCTGAACTTCGTGCCGGAGACGGGCGTGTTCGACATCCCCTTCCTGCTGCGCGACCTGGCGCACGCCCGCAAGGTGCTGGACGGCCCTATTGGACAGGACATGCTGGCCAAGTTCCCGCAGCGCGGCATCGTCGCGCTGGCCTGGGGCGAGCAGGGCTTTCGCCACCTGACCAATAGCGTGCGGCCGGTGCGCACCCCTGCCGACGCCAAGGGCCTGAAGATACGCACCACCGAAAACCCCGTGCACATCGCGGCCTTCCGCAGCATCGGCATCCTGCCCACCCCCATGGCCTGGCCGGAAGTGGCCACCGCCCTGCAGCAGGGCACCATAGACGGCCAGGAGAACCCGCTGTCGGTGATCACCTCGGCCAAGCTGTCGCAGCTGCAGAAATACCTGTCGCTGACCGCCCACGTGTACGGCCCTGCCCTGGTGCTGATGTCGCCCTCGGTCTACGACGGCCTGCCCGACGAGCAGAAGAAGCAATTCCAGGACGCCGGCCGCGCCTCGGCCCAGGCCATGCGCGACTACGTCGACAACGTCGAGCGCACGGGCGTGGCCCAGCTCAGGCAGGAAGGCATGCAGGTGGTCGAGGACGTGGACACCGCCGCCTTCGCCGCCGCGGTCGAGCCGGTCTACCCCGAGTACTACAAGAAGTACGACAAGGGGCTGGTCGACGCCATCCGCGACACGGAATAGGCAAGCCGGGCGGCCCGCGTCCGCCGGGCGGCCCTTGTTGCCCCGCCAGGAATTTCTGCCATGCCCTGCTTCAAGATGATCGACCGCTGCCTGGTGCGCGCGGTATCGGCCGCCGCCCAGGTGCTGCTGGTGGCCGCCGCCGCGGCGGCCTTCTACCAGGTGATCGCCCGCTTCGTGCTCCGGTCGCCCGCCGACTGGAGCGAGATCCTGACCCGCGCGCTGCTGATCTGGGCGGTGCTGCTGGGCGTGGCGCTGGCCTTCCGCCAGGGCGCCATGATCAGCGTGGAGGTGCTGCGCAGCGCGCTGGGCGCGCGCCGGCGCTGGCTGGACGGCCTGGTCGCCCTGGCCTGCATCGGCTTCCTGGTCTTCATGGCCTGGATAGGCGCGCAGATGACCTGGCGGGTGCGCTTCCAGACCATGCCCAGCCTGGACATCTCCATTTCCTGGATCTACCTGGCCATACCGGTGGGCACCGGCCTGGCGGCGCTGGCCGTGCTGGCGCGCTGGCTGGAAGGCCCGGACCAGGCCGCCGACGTGCCCGGCGAAGCGCAGGGCTAGGGGCTAGCTAGCCCCGCCCGCCATGGATACCGCGCCGGCCGCCGCCCCCGCGTCGCCGCCGCACACCCGACCCTTGCTCAGGAATCGCGCATCATGCCGCAAGTGATGATCGTCTCGATGATGGTGTTCTTCGCCCTGTCGCTGCCCGTGGCGGTGGCCATCGGCCTGTCCAGCCTGCTGGGCGTGGCCGTCTCGGGCAACCTGACCTGGCTGGTGGTGGCCCAGCAGATCTACGCCGCGCTGGACAAATACCCGCTGGTGGCCGTGCCCTTCTTCATCCTGGCCGGCAACCTGATGGAGGCCGGCGGCATCTCCGAGCGCATGGTGGAGTTCGCCAAGAGCGTGGTGGGCGGCGTGCAAGGGGGGCTGGCCTGCAGCTGCGTGCTGACCTGCATGATCTTCGCGGCGGTGGCCGGCTCCAGCGTGGCGACCACCTTCGCGGTGGGCGCCATCCTGATCCCGGCCATGGTGCGCCACGGCTACCCGGCGCCCTTCGCCGCCTCGCTGCAGGCCTCGGCAGCCGAACTGGGCGTCGTCATCCCGCCGTCCATCCCCATGATCCTGTTCGCGGTGTCCACCGACACCTCCACCGGCGAGCTGTTCGTGGCCGGCATCGGGCCGGGCATCCTGATCGGGCTGGCGCTCATGGCCTACGTCTGGCTGTACGCGCGCCGCACCGGCGTGGGCAAGCGCGACGGCGAGGGCCGCCAGCCGCTGGCGCGCGCCTTCGGCCACGCCTGGCTGGCGCTGCTGATGCCGGTCATCATCCTGGGCGGCATCTACGGCGGCATCTTCACGCCCACCGAGGCGTCGGTGGTGGCGGTGATCTACGCGGCGGTAGTGGGCATCTTCATCTACCGGAAGATCCGGCTGGACACGCTGTCGGCGGTGCTGCACCGCTCGGTGGTGTCGACGGCGGTGATCATGTTCATCATCGCCAATGCGGGGGTGTTCAGTTTCCTGCTGAACCGGGCGGGGATTCCGGATGCGCTGGGGCAGTGGCTGGGCGGGGTGTTCGACAGCCGCCATGCTTTCCTGGCCGGGGTGAACCTGGCGCTGTTCGTGATCGGCATGTTCATCGAGACTTCGGCGTCGATCGTGGTGCTGGCGCCGCTGCTGCTGCCGGTGGCGGTGCAGTTCGGGATCGATCCGGTGCATTTCGGGGTGATCATGGTGGTCAACCTGGCGCTGGGGATGGTGACGCCGCCCTTCGGGGTCAACCTGTTCGCGGCCTGCGCGGTGGCCAAGGTGCCGCTGGAGCGGCTGGTGCGGCCGCTGCTGCCCTTCGTGGGGGTGGTGGTGGCCTGCCTGATGCTGATCACCTACCTGCCGGAAGTGTCGCTGGCGCTGCGGGATCTGGCTTACGGGCGGTAGGAGCTCTTCAACCCGCAGTCTGCAGCAGCAGCAACGCCGCGGTGGCGAACAGCACCGCCGAGAAAGCCGCGCGCAGCAGGCGCTCGGGCTGGCGGTAGGCCAGCCGGACGCCGGACGAGACCAGCATCAGGCTGCCGGCGGCCAGCGGCAGGCCCACGTGCCAGGCGGTCTGGCCGTCCCAGGCGTAGGCCGCCAGCGCGATGCAGGAACCCGGGATGATCATCGTCAGGGCCAGGGCCTGCGCCGCCGTCTGCGGCAGGCGGAACACCGTCGTCAGCACCGGCACGGCCAGGATCGCGCCGCCGACGCTGAAGAACCCCCCCATTGTCCCGGCCATCACCCCCAACATGGCGGCCTGGACGCGGCCCAGCGGACGGGCCGGGCGACGCGGCACGGCAGCGCCCGGCGCGACGGCCGCATGCGTCCGGGAGGGACCGGCGGCCGCCCCCATGGCGGCCTCTCGCGCAGGCTGGGCCGCGCGTGCCCGGCCGCGGCGCCGGGCCTGCCATGCGTAATACATGCCCAGGCAGGCCAGGAAAACCGCAAAGCAGCGCCGCAACAGGACCGGCGAGATGCCCAAGGCCAGCTGGGCGCCCAGCCAGGTGAAGGCCACGGCGCCCGCCGCGCCCGCGGCGGCCACGCCCAGGTCGATGCGGGCGCTCTGGTTGTACTTGCGCACGGCCATCAGGACGGTGGGCAGGACCATGACCAGGGCCGTGCCTTGCGCCATCTGCTGGCTCATGCCCAGGGCCAGCCCCAGCAGCGGGATGGCTATCAAGCCACCGCCTATGCCCAGCATGCCGCTCAGGAAGCCCACCAGCGCACCTGCGGCCAGGCAGGCGGGAATCAGCAGGTAGAGGCTCACCGCAGCCTGTCCAGCGCCGCGTCCAGCCTGTCCACCGCCCAGATCTCCAGCCCCTCGATGGGCTGGCGCGGCGCGTTGGCCTTGGGGATGAGGGCGATGCCGAAGCCCAGCTTGGCGGCCTCGCGCAGGCGCTCCTGGCCGCGCGGCGCGGGGCGGATCTCGCCGGCCAGGCCCACCTCGCCGAAAGCCACCAGGCCGCGCGGCAGCGGCCGGTCGCGCAGCGACGACATGATGGCCAGCAGCACCGCCAGGTCGGCCGCCGGCTCGCCGATGCGCACCCCGCCCACGGCGTTGACGAACACGTCCTGGTCGAAGGTGGCCACGCCCGCGTGGCGGTGCAGCACCGCCAGCAGCATGGCCAGGCGCGTGCCTTCCAGGCCCAGCGACAGGCGGCGCGGATTCGGCACGTGGGCGCTGTCGACCAGCGCCTGGATTTCCACCAGCAGCGGCCGCGTGCCCTCCTGGGTCGCCATCACGCAGGAGCCGGCCACCTGCCGGTCGTGCTGCGACAGGAACAGCGCGGAAGGGTTGGCCACGCCGCGCAGCCCGCGGTCGGTCATGGCGAACACACCCAGCTCGTTGACCGCGCCGTAGCGGTTCTTGAAGGCGCGCACCAGGCGGAAGGACGAATGCGTGTCGCCCTCGAAATACAGCACCGTGTCGACGATGTGCTCCAGCACCCGCGGACCGGCCAGCGCGCCGTCCTTGGTGACGTGGCCGATCATGACGATGGGCACGCCGGTCTGCTTGGCCAGGCGGGTAAGCTGCGCGGCGCATTCGCGCACCTGCGACACCGAGCCCGGCGCGGAATTGAGCTCGCCCGAATACAGCGTCTGGATGGAATCGATCACGGCCACCGCCGGGCGCTGCTCGGTCAGGGTGGCCTGGATGGTCTCCAGGCGGATTTCGGCCAGCAGG
>Ga0182738_1008251_pt1 | contig 10373 bp, 6 predicted proteins | sample eDN5th30CBELigMG_FD_128876 | JGI IMG/M metagenome (GOLD analysis project Ga0182738, IMG submission 128876) | Enriched Miracle-Growth compost microbial communities from Emeryville, California, USA - eDNA 5th pass 30_C BE-Lig MG (version 2)... ... | reverse complement strand
GGCGGTACATGCACCGCTGGCCTGTTCGCAAGGTTGCGGCGATACGTGCAGCGATGATGCCTGCCAGAGTGATGCTAAGTGCAGTTGTGGCATTGCGACTGGCGCTGCGATGGCCGCGGCCTGGGTTGACGGTGAACCCATCAATCAAGCCGCGGCATCTTTGCCTGCTGAGCTCACGCACCAGAAGCCCGCTACAGAATTGCCTGCACCGTTGTCGGCCCCGCGCCTGCTTCCAGACGTTGCAGCCACGGCGGTGCCGCTGGTGCAGCCCAAGGAAAGCACAACGCGTCCCTCTGCACCCCCCGTCGAAGCTCAAGACACCTACCTGGGCAGTGCGAACCAACCGAGGCGCATCGTGCCGCGTCGTTCGCTGCAAGATGGCACTGTCCGCCCGGCCGCATCGGAACAAGCCGTTCCGGCCATTCCAGCGCAGGCGGTTGAATCGCAGGCGACAAAACCTCAGGAAACCAAGCGGCAGGCAACCGCCAATGTTCCCCGCGTGGCACAAGGCGGCGCGAACGTGCCGGCCCTGCCCGATGGTTTAACAGGCGAACTGGGCAACCTGCTGCGTGCCGCGCAGGAGTTCTCGGACAAGAACAACGGCAACCTTGTTCCGGCAATGCCGGCAACGCCGAACCAATCCAAGCGCGCAAGTGATGCTGAGTCAGTCAACAACCAGCCTGCTCGCAATCGTCGGACGCAGGCCGCAGAGCCCAACGGCCCAAGCAGCTTGAGCATTCGCCGCACTGATGATTTGCCCCCGCCCGGCCCTGCTACCACGCCGCGCGTGCCCGCTGGCCCTGTTGCGCCGCCGCAGTTTCCACCGGCGGCCGGTCCCCATCAGCCAGGCGGCAGCATCACGCGCGAAGGCGACGACCACCTGGAACTCTACGCTCGCAACCAAGACATTCGCGATGTGCTGGCGCTGCTGAGCGAACAGTCGGGGCTTAACATCGTGGCGACGCGGAGTGTCACCGGGCAGGTATCGGTGTCGCTGAGCAATGTCACGGTGCAGAAGGCGCTGGAAGCCATCCTTCGCTCCACCGGATACATTGCGCGGCAAGAAGGCCGGTTCATCTATGTTGGTACGCCGGCCGACTTCACCGAGATGGAGCAGGCGTACGATCGCGTCGGCACCCGAATTTTCCGGCCGTACTACGTTTCGGCCGCGGAACTGCAAGTGCTGATCACGCCGCTGTTGACGCCCGAGGTGGGCAAGGTGAGCGTCAGCACGCCGTCGGCCCAAGGCATCGCATCCAACGATGGCGAAGTGGGAGGGGACAGTTTCTCCGGCGGCGAAACCCTGCTGGTCCAGGATCGTGAAACGGTGCTGCGCGAGATCGAACAGGTGGTGCGCGAGGTCGACTGCCCGCCCATGCAGGTCGCCATCGAAGCGATGATCCTGAGCGTGACCCTGAACGACAAGTACGAGTGCGGCGTCGATTTTCAGTTCCTCCGCAACCAGGGCACGATCCGCTTTGGCATCGGTGCGCCGCCGACCGCGATTGATGGCGTTACCTTCGAAAACGGCGGGCTCAAGTTCGCTTATCTCGATTCGAGCCTGGGTGCCTTCATCAAGGCGCTGGAAACCATCGGCGATACCAGCGTGATTGCCACGCCGCGGGTGATGGTGCTGAACAAGCAGCGGGCGGAGGTGCTGATCGGCGGCCAACTGGGCTACGTCAACACCACCGTGACCGAAACCACCGCGACGCAAAGCGTGGCGTTTCTGGAAGTCGGCACGCAGTTGAGAATTCGGCCGTTCATCTCGCCCGACGGATTGATCCGCATGGAAGTCCATCCGGAGCTATCGACGGGCACGGTGCGGATCGAGCAGGGGATGACTCTGCCTGACAAGCAGGTGACGAAGGTCACCAGCAATGTGATGGTGCGCGACGGTTCAACCGTCATCATCGGCGGCCTGATGCGCGACAACCTCAAGAGCGACGTCAAACAGATGCCGCTGATGGGCAACCTGCCGCTGCTGGGCAAGTTGTTCCGTACCACGGCGGAAGAAACCCAGCGGACCGAAATCGTGGTGCTGCTCACGCCCCGCATCGTGGTGCAGGACGAACTGGCGGTTGAAGGCGAACAGGCCGCGTGCGAGTTCCATCGCCGACACGCCATCCAAGCCGACAACATGTCTTACTTCTCGCGCGATTACCTCAGCGAGAAGTACTGCCGCCTGGCCAAGCAAGCCTACAAGCAGGGCGACCGCGAACGGGCATGGCGATACATCCAACTGGCCGTGGACATCAACCCCGGTAACCGCAACGCGATTGAACTGCGGTCGCGGATGGCCGCCGGTGTCGATCCGCACATGCTGGAAGGCGCGCCGCCGGGTGAGATTGAAGGCGTACTTCCGATGGACGCCACAGGCGGACACCTGATCTTGCCTGAGGGCGTGCCGGCACACGAAGTGGGGCCGCAGATTCACGAGCCGTACGTGCCAGGTGTTGTTCCCAATGGACCGCACCTGCCGATGCCCGGGCCGCCCCATCCAAGTGGCCAGCCGCCGCAAACGGGGCGCGTACCGGCCGCGGCACGGCGACCGCAGGCACCGCGCCGAGCACAGCAGACGCCAGCGGCTCAGCGCAGTGTGACTGCCACGCCGCAGAACAATACACAGGCAGGGCCGAAGAACCGGAAGACCCAGCCAGACGCCATGTCGGCCTGGGTACTCGACGAATTGGCAGAGTAGCCGCCCATTGGGCCAGTGTGCCGAAGTGCCGCCAATGGGCTGTGAAACATCGTCTACGCAAGGCCGCAATGCGGGCCGATCGTACGACCAGGAGAGAGCCATGAGATTGCGATTCGGTTGGAATATTCCGAACCTGAGCGGCTGGGCAGTGCTGCTGACCTATTGCACCGCCGCGGCGTCCACCGGATGTGCGGCCGCGCCCTGGGATCGGACCATGCCCAGCCAGCCTTCCGCCGCCGCCCGCCACAGCGTCGCTCGCAGCCCGGAATACTCCGGTGAAGTCGCTGCGCCGGAGGGTACGTTCAGGCGGACCTCGGCCCGGACCAGCGTGCAAGGCTCACCGCCCGCGGTGCGTAGCTCGTATGCCCAGGCAGCCACGGGGCCGGCGGCTGCACCGGGCCGCGATCATGCACTGGCCCAGCGCTGCTATGAAAAGGCCCAGGCCTGTTGGAAAAAGGGCGACGGCGAAGGCACTAAGCGTCATTTGGACGAAGCACTCGCCGCGCATCCTCGCCACCGCGAAGCCAATCTGCTGTTTGCCGAATGGTGCTTACTGGCCAATCGTCCGCAGGAAGCTACTAGTCGCATTGCCCAGCTATGCCGTGAGCGGCCGAACGATGCCCGGGCGTTCCACACCTTGGGCACGCTATTGGCTGCCTCGGGCCGCGACCGCGATGCGCTGGCCCTATACGAGCGCGCCGCCCAATTAGCTCCGGACGATTCGATGTACCACTACACGGTGGATGCCGCTTCGGGACGTTCGCAGCATGGCACGAGCACCGATCTGCTGACGGGTACGATGCCGCGTGAGCAAGCCGCATCGCCTGGCACAGCGGCGGTGGCGACCAATCAGTATGAGCCGGCCCCGCTGCGCCTGGATGGGAAAGCATCGGCTGTGGTGATGCCTGCCGCTGAGGCACCGCGCCGCCTGGAACCCACCGATGTCGCTGCGATGGAGTCGACGGACTCGGCAAGTGACTCAACAAGTCAAATGGACGAACACGCCGAAGTGTTCCGCGTGATGACCTCACCTACGGCTCGGGCTGCCATGCTCACCGGGGGCACCAGTACGACGCGCTCCAGCGGTGACCGCGTGTGCAGTGTCTGCTCCAGCGATACGCCCCGCGGGTTTGAACCGCAGAGCGCTCAACCGCTCGTTGCCGCGCAAGATGCCGAGAACGCCGCGTCGGATGAATCCGACCGGGTCCGCCTGCGGCTCAACACGGCCCCGGCTAGCGCCGCCGTGCAGGTTCGCACCGAAGAACTGGCCGACGACGCCCCGGGCGATTCGCAGGTGCAGCGAGCATCGGCCGCCGTTGAAGCTCAGCCGGCCAGCCGCTCCAGTTTGCGGTTGAAAGCCCACGAGGATGAATCCGAGGAAGCGCAGATGGAAACGTCGAGCCGCACGCGCTACTACGAATCGCCCAGCGCCGCAGCCGCGGAAACCGTGGACTATTCCGAACTGCTGTCAAAAGCCAAACAGGCGTACCGGGCCGATCAGCTAGGCGAAGGCCGCCAGTTCTTGCGGCAGGCCGCCAAGGCAACCGCTGCTGCCGATGACGTCGAAGCGGCCGAAGTAACCGTGGCCGTCGAGGCGATGCGGCACGGAGAAAACGCCCTGGCGATCCAATTGCTGGAACCCGGCGCGGCGCGGCCGGACGCTACCGCCCGCATATTCCGCACACTCGGAACCGCCTACTACCGAGCGGGGGATTTCGCCCCGGCTGCGGAGGCCTTGGAGCGTGCGGTTTCTTTGGACAGCACCTCGGCCCTGTCCTACTTTTTATTGGGCTCCACATTGAACAAGCTCGGGAAGCAGCGCGAGGCGGCTACGGCTTTGCAGCGCGCGGCCGAACTCGACCCGCGATATGGCGATCGGCGCTAACTGTCGCCGCATGGACGCAATTCGACAACCGCTACGATCTCGCAGGCTGGCGCGGCCGAGGCAGGCCGCTGCCTATTTGCACGCTTAAAGCCGCGATACCACGCGGGCATTGATGCCGCCGGTGGCTGCTTTCCGGTCAACGGGAGGAACTGCTCGGTCGGTTCGCAGGCGAGGGATTGATTGATCCTGAGCCGACGATCCGGGCCGGGCACGTTCGTTTCGGAACCGGAAAGGATCTTATGAATCGTTGCGGCTCACCATTCTGGCTCGCGGCCTGCTCGTTGGCGCTGTCGTTGGCGGCAGCCCTGTGCTGGCTTGCGCAACCATGGACGGGCCATCTCTCGCCGGTCCTGGCGGCAGCCCTCTACCTGGGCACCACTGCCCTGGCGCTGGGGGCCGTGACCGCTGTATGCATGCGCTGGCGCCGGCATTTGGCCCAAGGCAAGCACGCCGTTCAGGGATTGCTTTCCCGTCCGGAGCATGACTTCCAGGATGAGCGTCCGCCGGCGATTCCGCTTCCCCCCGACCATCCTTGGCGCGACGTGTTGATTAGCCTGGCGGAGCGCTACCACTCGCTGGCTTCGCGACTGCAAGAGTCGGAAGACGCCCGGGCCGCCTTGCAGGTACAACTGCGCAAGCAGGCCGCCGAGCATGAGCGGGCTTCGCTGGTGCTGGCCAGCCTGAGAGAACCGGTGCTGGTCGTTGATGAGTACGGCGAGTTGATCCAGGCGAATCCCAGCGCCGAGCGGCTATTTAGCTTCACGGCCGAGGAAGCATACCGCCGGGCCATCAAGAACATTACCCGCTGCCAGCAGTTGCTCGATCTACTCAACGACACGCAGCGGCGTAAGTCGCACACCATTCGTCAGGAAGAGATTCAACTGGTTGGGGCCGATGGCATTCCGCGCTGGCATGAAGTGACGGCGTGCAGCTTCGCCTCGGCCGTTGCCAAGGAAGCTGAGACGCTTGCCGCTTCTGACTCGGGCGTGCTCGCCGGGACGCAGCCATCGCAAGGCGCGGTGGTGGTGCTACGCGACATCACCGATCAGAAAGCAGCCCAACAGCGGTATGCCGAGTTTGTTTCGGCGGTCAGCCACGAGATGAAAACGCCACTGTCCAGCATCAAGGCGTACGTCGAACTGCTGGTGGATGGCGACGCCGAGGATGACGAAACACGCGAGGAATTTCTCAACGTCATCAACAGCCAGTCGGATCGGTTGCACCGGCTGATCGACAACGTGCTGAACCTGGCTCGCATTGAGTCGGGCGTGGTCGAAGTCAGCAAGATGTCGCAGCCGCTGAACAGCCTGCTGGCCGAGGCGTACGAAACGGTGAAGCCGGCGGCCGAAGCCAAGAACATCACCCTGGTTTCGGCATTCAGCCCTCTGTATCTGACTGTGCTGGTCGACCGCGACCAGTTGTTGCAGGCGGCGATCAACCTCCTGTCCAACGCGGTGAAGTACACCCCGGAAGGCGGCACGGTCACAATCCGCAGCCGCGACCTGGATGGCCAGGTGCAGTTCGAGGTTGAAGACACGGGCGTAGGGCTCTCGCCCGAGAGTTGCGAACGCATCTTCGACCGCTTCTACCGCGTGAAGAAGGATACGCACATGGCGTCGGGCACCGGGCTGGGCCTGCCGCTGGCCAAGACCATTGTTGAAGATATGCACGGCGGGCGGCTGAGCGTTCGCAGCACGCTCGGCGAGGGCAGCACGTTCATCGTCACCCTGCCTAGTGCCGCCGAACTTGGATAAGCAATCTCCTCATGCCCAGGAGTGACCAGTGAGTCACGACATTCTGATCTGCGACGACGAACTGCACATCCTCCGGGCGGTGGAGTTCAAACTGCGCCGCGCCGGCTACTCGGTCCGCTGTGCGGAGGACGGCGGCAAAGCCTGGGAAGCCTTCCAGGCTCAGCGGCCCGACATGCTGATCACCGACTTGCAGATGCCCGTCATGAACGGCTTTGAGCTGATTGAGCGGGTGCGCCAGGCCGACCAGGGCAAGCCGTCGATCCCGATCGTGATGCTTACCGCCAAGGGTTATGAAATGGCCTGCCGCGAACTGGCCGAGCAGTGGGGCATCCAGGCCATCCTGGCTAAACCGTTCAGCCCTCGCGAAGTGGTCGAACAGGTCCAGGCGGCGCTGGCGGCCAGCGTGTCGCAATCCTAACGGCCGCCGGGAGGCCCCAAGCGATGAAACTGCCTGTTGAAGTTTTCGGCGATACCGTGGTGGTCCACACGCCTGAGGAATTGGCGGCCGACCAGGCTGACGGCTTCTTGGCGTTTATGTCGTCGCTGCCGCAGAACCTGGTCGTGCTCGACCTGGATAACACCGAGAACTTCGACAGCGCCGGACTCACCGCCATGTACGATCTGGCCGACCGACTGCGGGAGCTAGGCGGCGACGTCAAGTTCGCCACCAACAACGCACTCAATCGCAAGATCTTGGAGATCACGCGGTTGGACCAGCAGTTCGAGATTTTTGAAAGTGTCGTGGACGCCGTGAAAAGCTTTCGTTGAGGTGCCCGCCGGGCTAAGCGAGGAGCCGTCCCGCCAAACGTCGCGCCTGTTGCCTTACCACGAAAACTACGTTTCTAAATGCCACTGCCAGGTGAATGGCCATGATCGGAAGCCCGCAGCCCAATCGCCTGGGAACCCGCCTGCTGGAGCGGGGCTATATCTCGCCCGAGGACCTGGACCAGGCACTGAGCGCACAGCGCAGCGCCCTGGGGCATAACCGCCTATTGGGCGAAATTCTGGTCGACCTGCAACTGTGTACCGAAGAGCAGGTGGTGGAGTGTCTGGCCGCCGATTACGGCGTGCCGTATGCCAAGCTCGACCAGCGGATCGGCGACCCCAAAGTGGTGGACGTGCTGCCGCGCGAGTACATCGAGAACAACCAGGTTCTGCCGCTGTACGTGATTCGCGACTCGCTCACGATCGCGGTGGCCGAACCATCCAACCTGTTTCTGATCGATGAGATCGCGAGCCTGACCGGCCTGCGGGTGCAGATTGTCGCCGCCACCGCCAAAGACATTCGGCGGATGCTGACGAGCCTGCCCGACTCCAAGGTCTTCGTGATCGACGACATCATCGAAGACTCCGACGGCGCCGACATCACGCTGATTGAAGATGCCATCGAGGATATTGGCGATGTCGAAGAAATCGCCGGCCAATCGCCGGTCATTCGCCTGGTCAACTACATCATCTATACGGCGGTGAAGGAAGGCGCCAGCGACATTCATATCGAACCGGCGGATCGCAGCCTGCGGGTACGCAACCGTATCGACGGTCGGCTGCACAAGGCGCTGGACGTGCCTAAACATCTGACCGGGGCGGTGACGAGCCGCATCAAGATTATGGCTTCGCTCGATATTAGCGAACGCCGCTTGCCGCAGGACGGCCGCATCCACGTGATGCTCGACGGCCGCAAGATCGACCTCCGCGTGAGCACGTTCCCCACCAGCAAGGGTGAGAAAACCGTGCTCCGCGTGCTCGACACGCGCAGCGTATCATTGAACCTGGAAGACCTGGGCTTTTCGGAAGACATTCTCGGCCGCTTGCGCGAGAAGATCACTGCTCCTAACGGCATCATCCTGGTTACGGGGCCGACGGGCAGTGGTAAGTCGACTACGCTTTATGCGGCGCTCAACTCCGTCAGCACGATGGAGAACAACGTCTGCACGGTGGAAGACCCCATCGAGTATCACTTGCCGCTGATCAACCAGTTCCAGGTGCAGGAGAAAGTGGGCCTGACCTTCTCGAAGGCTTTGCGAACGCTGCTGCGGCAAGACCCCGACATCATCATGGTGGGCGAAATCCGCGACGAGGAAACCGCCCGCACCGCGATCCAAGCGGCGCTGACTGGCCACCTGGTGCTGAGCACGCTGCACACCAACGACGCCTGCTCGGCGGTTACGCGGTTGGTCAACATGGGCATCGAGTCGTACCTGATCGCGGCTGCCCTGAACATGGTGCTGGCCCAGCGATTGGTCCGCCGCATTTGTCCCAAGTGCCGCCAGCGGTATGAGCCGCCGCGCACGCTTCGCAAGGCCATCGAGCGGATGGGCTTTGAAGTCGACGAGTTCTACAAGGGGGCTGGCTGCCGGCACTGCCGCAATACCGGATACCGCGGCCGTATGGGCATTCACGAACTGGTGACGTTCGACGAAGACGAGATGCGCGACGCCATCACCTCTGGCGCCAACGTGCTGCAACTTCGCAACCTGGCCCGCTCGGCCGGGATGCCGCCGTTGAGCCACGACGGCTTCTGCAAGGTGCGCGAAGGCATCACCACCGTGGAAGAAGTGTTGCACGCCTGCGGCGAGGCGTAAACGAGTCGAAGCCTGCTTGATGTGGCGCAGCCGCCGTTTTGCTGAAACCCCTTTTGTGAGCCAAACCCCATGCGGGCGACCGTGGACAAGAACGCCGACTCGGACAGCAACCCCGCACTGGGCGGCCTGTTCGAGGCTTCAGACAACTGGGATTCGCCTCATGGGCAAGGGCACGACGACTCGGTCGAACCGCTGGAATTGACGCTATTCCGCCGGCCCGTTCGCCGCATCGACGTCATCTTCTTCACCACGCAACTGGCGGTGATGATTGAAACAGGCGTTTCGCTTTCAACCGCCTTGGCTGGCTTGATTCACCAGGAACAGAACCCCACGTTCCGCGGCGTACTGGAACAGCTTCGCCATGCGGTGGAGTCCGGGCAGGACTTTTCGACGGCACTCGCCAAGCATCCCAAGCTGTTCGACAAGACGTATGTCTCACTGGTCAAAGCCAGCGAAGCGACCGGTAGCCTGGGCGAAATGCTGGGACGCATCGCGGAGTACCTGCGCCGGCAGCACGAAACCATCAGCAAGGTGCGGGCTTCGCTCACTTACCCGGTGGTGATGCTGGTCATGGCCATCGGCGTCACGATCTTTCTGCTGACCTGGGTATTGCCGCAGTTCACGCCGATCTTCGCCAGTCGAGGCGTCGATCTGCCCAAGGCCACCCGCGTGCTGATGGTCGTGTCCGACGCCCTGATCCAGCACTGGTACTGGTGGCTGGCCGGGCTGGTTGCGCTGGTAGTCGGTTTGATCTACGGCAAGCGCACCGAGAAAGGGCAGGAGGTGTGGGACAGCATCAAGATCAACGTGCCGATCATCGGTCCGGCCGTGAAAAAGGTTGTTATCAGCCGCAGCATTCGCACGCTGGGCGTGATGGTTGAGGGCGGCGTTTCCATGCTGGACGCCCTGCAACTGGCAGCCAACGTATCCGGCAACGTGCATTACGAGCGGCTGTGGTTGCACGTGCTCGATGAAGTGACTGCCGGCAATGAGATCAACGAAGCTCTTGGCGACGATCGGCTGTTTCCGCCGACGCTGCGGCAGATGATTGCTTCGGGCGAAGAGACCGGCAAACTCGACATGGTGCTGAGCCAAGTCAGCGAGTTCTACGACCGGCAGGTAGAAATCGCCCTAAAAACGGCAACCAGCATTCTCGAACCGCTGATGATCGCCGTGATGGGTGTGGTCGTCGGCGGGATCGGCATGGCGCTACTGCTGCCGATCTTCTCGCTTAGCCGCCCGATGGGCTGATGCTTGGCGCCTCGCTAGTGGCACCCAGCATCGCATCCATCCATCGATGTACATGCGCGGTCGCTGCGCTACTTGCGGCGCGCTGTTCTTTGCCAGTCGCCCCCAACGTGATCGCTGCTGCGACAAACCGCGCCGCAGGACCCAATAGGACGCTTGAAGGGCGGCGTCGCGAATGTTGTAATTCGCGGGAGGCCAGACGT
>Ga0182738_1008249_pt1 | contig 10376 bp, 8 predicted proteins | sample eDN5th30CBELigMG_FD_128876 | JGI IMG/M metagenome (GOLD analysis project Ga0182738, IMG submission 128876) | Enriched Miracle-Growth compost microbial communities from Emeryville, California, USA - eDNA 5th pass 30_C BE-Lig MG (version 2)... ... | reverse complement strand
CGTAGTGAAACCCGTCACAGCGCTCATCGCCACCCTTCGCCCTTAGTATGGTTAGCCTAACCTACGTAAGGAGCTTGGGTGACGTCCACGGGCGAGGATCCCCTTATCGCGAGAATGGTAATTCGTCGGCGGTTCGCGCTGCACGAATCGTGTACCAGGCTTCGCCAGCTCCATCCGCATTGCCCGCGAACCTACGGTGTCGCGGTTCTCGCTGACGTCAACAAGCGGCGATGGTTCCCGTTGGATTCGGTCTTCACCATCGATCGTCTGCGGATCCGCTTCGACGAGACCGCCGCTTTGACCGATCGACGCGCCGCAGGAAACGTACTGGCTGCGCGCCTGATCCACGAAGTGCTGGGTCGGCTTCTCCCCCTGGTGCTTCTCGAGGGACGCGCGTGGGACGCCGGTCTGGAGAACCTGTGGGTGCACTTCGACCGCGAGAACGACATCGACTGGGTAGCCGTTGTCGACCCGACCGTGCGGGCGCTTCCCGACGATCCCTGGATCAACGAGAAGGACGAGCGCTGTCACGCCGACACCGTGGTGGTGCTGCCGAGCGAGTCGGCCCTGACCACCTGGGCGGCCCACCGCTGCCACCGAACCCTGGCGCCGCTGTTCGTCTGGCTCCACGCGGTGTGCCAGGGCGCGATCTCGATCTCGTCGATGTGGCAGCTCCTGGGATCGACGGTGGTGGTGGCCGCCGCCCAGCTGCCGCGCCGCACCGAGCAGGACGAGGCCATCAGCTTCCGGCGGAGTCAGGCCATCTTGGACGCAATGGTCGGCTTCGGCCTACCGGTACGGGGGCCCGCCATGTCGACCGTGCAGCCGAAGACGGTTCTCCGCCGAGTCCCCACCAGCACCGCATCGAGTTCGGTCGGGGACCAACTGTGAACTCCCGCTCCGACTTCGCGATGATCGTCGGTTACGGCAGCGACATGGGCAACGCCGAGGACGCCGCCATGTCCTTCGCCGAAGCCTTCGAAGAAACCACCGGTCGCGCCGCAGAAGCCGTCGAACTCAACCAAGTCGACGTCACCGAGCTGCAGTCAGCCACCCACCTCGTCGTCGTCACCTCGACCTGGGGCGACGGCGAGTTCCCCGACAACGCCAACCTGTTCTGGGAGACTCTGAGCGCCGACGCCGCCGAGCGTCTGGAACACCTGACTTTCGCCGTGCTCGCCCTCGGCGACACCGGCTACGACTTGTTCTGTAACGCCGGCCGACTGCTCGACGAACGTCTCGAGCAGCTGGGCGCCACTCGGTTGGCCGAACGCGTCGAGATCGACGGCTCCTACGCCAAGCCGGCCGCGGCGTGGACGGCGGACGTGGTCAAGCTCCTGGCAGCAGAGCACGCCACGCCCGCTGCCGGCGTCGTCGTGTCCAGCCGCGCGGCACACGCTCCCGATGAGGCCGCACCGGCCAACCCCGACCGGGACCACCCCTTCGAAGCCCGCGTAGTGGTCAACCGGCTGCTCACAGCGCCCGGATCCGACAAGGAGGTCCGGCACTACGAGCTGGACCTCACCGGATCGAACATCGCCTATGCCGCAGGCGATTCCCTGGCCGTGCACCCTATGAACGATCCCGCCCTGGTCGACGCCATACTGGCCGAGTTCGGCCTGCGACCCGACCATACGGTGCCCGGCCACGACGAGCCCCTCGGCGCGCTGCTCACGCATCGCCTCGAGATCCGGACGCCGTCGCGGGCACTGCGGGAACTGACCGCGGCACGCACCCGCGATGAGCATGCCGCAGCCGACCTTAACGGTAATACCGTTGTGGCACAGGACTCGTGGCTCTACGGCAGAGACGTACTCGACCTGATCAGACTGGGATCGCTGACGGCGGACGAGGTGATCGACACACTGCGTCCGCTGCAGTACCGCGACTACTCGATAGCGTCGAGCCCGCTGGTCAGCCCCGACCACGTGCACCTGACCGTCGCGACCGTGCGTTACGGCCTCGCAGACCGCCACTATGGCGGCGTGGCGACCACGTTCCTGGCCGACCGCGCCGACTCAGTGCGGGTCCACCTGCGGCCCACCCACTCCTTTCGGCTGCCCGGGCCCGATGTACCGGTCATCATGATCGGCCCCGGGACCGGGGTGGCTCCGTTTCGAGCGTTCCTGCAAGAACGCCGCGCCGCCGGCGCGAAGGGACGGTCGTGGCTGTTCTTCGGGAACCGGAGCCGGGCCACTGACTTCCTCTACCGAGACGAATTCGAGGACTACCTCAGGTCAGGGGTGCTGTCTCGCCTCGACCTCGCGTTCTCCCGCGACGGCGCCGCTGACGCACCGAACCGGTATGTCCAGCAACGCATGTGGGAGCACTCAACCGAGCTCTTCAGCTGGCTCGAAGAGGGTGCGCAGCTCTACGTGTGCGGTGATGCCGAACGCATGGCCAAGGACGTCGACGCCGCATTGCACGCCATCGTAGCCAGCGTCGGCAACATGGACACCGCCGCGGCGCATGCGTATGTCAACCAGCTCATCAAGACGCACCGCTACCTGCGAGACGTCTACTAAGCCTTCCCCGCGCGGTCCGGCGCGGGGAAGGCCTACCGCTGTTACGCCGGCACCGTTGCGTCTGCCGCCACGTCACTCAACGGCGGCACCCGGGTCGCCCGCACGTAGACGGTGTCCCCTTCGGCCAGCGCGAGCGCTTCGGCGTCGCCGCGGGTGATCTGGGCAGTGAACGGCACTCCAGTGGCGGCGCTGGTGAGCTCGACCCGCACCTCGAAGCCCAGCGCCACCACCCGGTCGACGGTGGCACGCAGCACCCCGACCCCGTCGGCGCCGTCTACCGCTGCCGCGGACACCGCCATGTCGGGGGTGCGGCCGACCCGGATGTCGTGCGGACGGACCAGGGCCCCGTTAAGCGAAGACACCGCACCCAAGAAGGACATGACGAAAGCGTTCGCCGGGGCGTCGTAGACCTCGGTCGGGGTGCCGAGCTGCTCGATGCGGCCCTGATTCAGCACGGCGATCCGGTCTGCGACATCCAGCGCCTCGGCCTGGTCGTGGGTGACCAGCACCGTGGTGACGTGCACCTCGTCGTGCAGGCGGCGCAGCCAGGCCCGCAGGTCTTCTCGGACCTTGGCGTCCAGCGCCCCGAACGGCTCGTCGAGCAGCAGCACCTGCGGGTCCACCGCAAGAGCCCGTGCCAGGGCCATCCGCTGACGCTGACCGCCGGAGAGCTGGTTGGGATAGCGGGTCTGGAAACCGCTGAGCCCCACCACTTCCAGCAGGTTGTCGACCTTTTCCTTGATCTCTGCCTTGGGCCGCTTGCGGATTTTCAGCCCGAACGCCACGTTGTCGCGCACCGTCATGTGCTTGAACGCCGCGTAGTGCTGGAAGACGAACCCGATCCCGCGCCGCTGCGGCGGTATGCCGGTGACGTCGACTCCGTTGATGGTGACCGTTCCGCTGTCCGGGTGGTCCAGGCCGGCGATGGCGCGTAGCAGAGTCGACTTACCCGAGCCGCTCGGCCCGAGCAGCGCCGTCAGTGAACCGGACGGGACCGCGAAGTCGACGTTATCCAACGCGACGAAGTCGCCGTAGCGCTTGTTCGCCCCACGCACCGTGATTGCGTTGCTCATTTGTCTCCCTTTCCGGCCCGAACGTCGAGCACCACCTGAACGATCAAGACCAACACCGACACTGTCATCAGCAGTGTGGACAAGGCGTAGGCGCCGTATTCGGCGCCGCGGTTGTAACGGTCGGACACCAGCAGTGTCAGCGTCTGGGACTTGCCGGGCAGATTCGACGACACGATCAACACCGCGCCGTACTCGCCGAGGGTACGTGCCACCGTCAGCACGATCCCGTACGTCAGCCCCCACCGGATCGACGGCAGCGTGATCCGCCAGAACGTCTGCCACCAGCTCGAACCCAGCGTGGCCGACGCTTCTTCCATATCGGTGCCCAGTTCGTGCAGCACCGGTTCGACTTCCCGGATCACGAACGGCAGCGTGACGAAGATGCTGGCCAGCACGATGCCGGGCAGACCGAAGATGATCTTGAAACCCCAGTCGTTCTCGACGAATCCCAACAACCCCGCAGATCCCCACAGCACGACCAGCGCCACACCCACGATCACCGGCGAAACCGCGAATGGCAGGTCAATGACCGCCTGCAGCACGCCCTTGCCGCGGAACTTATTGCGCGCCAATACCAATGCCGTCGGAATACCGAAGATGACGTTCAGCGGCACCACGATCGCCACCACCAGCAGCGACAGCTGCAGCGCTGAGATGGCAGCCGGCGTGGAGATGTAGTCGAAGAACTGCCCTAACCCGGGCGCGAAGCTGCGCCACAGGATCAAGGACACCGGCACGATCAGCAGCAGGCCGATGTAGGTCACCGCCAGGAATCGGAAGAGATAGCGGAATTTCCGTGTCGACGTCATCTCAGGACCTCTCCTGCCGCTTGCTCACTCGCGCTCCCAGCACCCGCAACGCGAGCAGTACCAGGAACGAGATCGCGAGCAGCACCAACGAGATCGCCGCCGCACCGGTGCGGTCGTCATTCTCGATCAGGGTGCGGATCCACTGCGAAGAAACCTCGGTCTTACCGGGCACTGCGCCACCGATCAACACCACCGAGCCGAACTCGCCGATCGCGCGGGAGAACGCCAGTCCCGCCCCCGTCAACAGTGCCGGGGTCAGCGCGGGCAGCACCACGGCGCGGAAGATGGTCAGCCCGGAGGCGCCCAGCGACGCCGCAGCTTCCTCGACCTCCCGGTCGATCTCCAGCAGTACCGGTTGCACGGACCGCACCACGAAGGGCAGCGTGACGAACGCCAGCGCCAGGCCGACTCCCCAGGCGGTATGCTGCACGTGCACGTGCACCGGGCTGGCCGGGCCGTAGAGCGCCAGCATCACCAGGCTCGCGACGATGGTAGGCAACGCGAACGGCAGATCGATGATCACGTCGATGAAGCGCTTGCCAAAGAATTCGTCGCGCACCAGGACCCATGCGATCAACAAGCCGAACACCAGGTTGAGCACGGTGACGCCGGCCGCGATCGTCAGCGTCACCCGAAACGACTGCAACGCAGCGTGCGAGCTGACCGCCAACTGGAACGCACGCCATCCGCCGCCGCCCGCCTGCCAGGCGATCGCGGCCAGCGGCGCCAACACAATCAGCGACAGCCACACCGTGGCAGCACCGACGCGCAGCGACACCGCTTCCCGTCGGAATCTCGAATGGGTACCGCCCTCGCCGGGCCGAGTCGCCTCGGTGGCCGGTGTCCCGCTCATCCGGTGACCCGGGTGTAGATCTTGGTGATGGCGCCGTTCGACTTGTCGAAGAGGGAGTTGTCGACGACATCCCACCCGCCGAGGTCGGCGATCGTCCACAACTTGTCGGGATCTGGGAACGCGTGGCGGAATTCGTCGGCGATGCTCGGGTCAGCCGGGCGGAAGCCGGCTTCGGCCCAGAGGCGTTGCGCCGCCGCCGTGTACTGGAAGTTCTTGAACGCGGTGACGGTGTCCAGGTGCCGACTGGAGGTCACCACGGCCAAGGGGTTTTCGATCTTGAAGGTCTGCGGCGGATTGACGTGCTCCACCGGCTTGCCCTTGCGCTCGACCGCGATCGCCTCGTTCTCGTAGCTGATCAGCACGTCGCCACTGCCCTGCAGGAACACATCGGTGGCCTCACGACCGGAGCCCGGACGCAGCTTGAAATGATCACTGACAAGCTTCTCGATGAAGTCCAGGCCGGCCTGCGGGTTCTTGCCACCCTCGCTTTTGACGGCGTACGGAGCCAGCAGATTCCACTTGGCCGATCCAGAGCTCAGCGGGCTGGGGCTGATCACCTCGACCCCGGGCCGCAACAGATCGTCCCAGCCGCTGATCTGCTTGGGGTTGCCCTGCCGGACCACCAAGGTCACCACCGAACCGAACGGGATACCCCTGGTGACATCGGCGTTCCAATCCTCTGCGACCTTGCCGGCCTTCACCAGTCGGGTGACGTCGGGTTCCACCGAGAAGTTCACGATGTCAGCGGGTTTGCCGCTGGCCACCCCGCGGGACTGATCACCCGATGCGCCATAGGAGGTGACGACCTGAACGTCGGCACCCTCCTCGGTGTTGTAGAAGGCCGGGATCACCTTGCTCCAACCGGGTTCGGGAACCGCGTAGGCCACCAACGTCAGGGTGGTGTGCGCGTCAGAGCGCTCGCCACCTCCAACGACATCGCTGGGTCCCCCGCCACACCCTGCGAGCGTGGTGACTGCCATGGCGGCGGCCAGTGCCAGCGCGATGCTGCGCGCGATGGTATTGGGCATTGATGACCTTTCCGGGCGAATCCGTATAGACGTCGGCAAGAATGCTTGTCCGTCGGATCGCGAAAGGCGTTCGATTTCTAAAGAACGTGCGTCAACAAAGACGACACCGGTACGCCGACGGGTGCGGTATCAGCGACAACAGTGCAGGTCGGCCACAGCGGAAGTGATCACGGCGAGTTTCGGAAACGCCAAAAACTGGCGCCGCCGGTCACCGGTCGCTGCGAACATGCGGGGAAGCATAACAGAGGCTGGTGCACGCAGCCCCGGCCCGGTTCAGCGGGTCTCGCGGGTCAGCGCGTCAGCAGCCAGGTGACGATCACCAGCACAATCAGGCCGACCAGCACCAGCGTCACCTGCGAACGAGGCATCAGCGGGCCCCACCGTCACGACCGTGCCGGACACGCTCCTGCACCCGGATTCCCTCCCCCAGTACCGCGTCCAACACCGAGGCCAAGCCGTAGGCCAGCAACAACACCACCGGCATCACCACCGCGGTCTGTACCACGAAGCCGAGGCCGGACAGCCACAGCTCAACACCGTCCCACCAGCTCAGAAAGCCCACCACCCCGATAACCTTAGCCGCGACCGCAACCGCGACGAAGCCGGGCGAAGCCACGATCCGGGTGGACGTGCGCCATGCCGCCAGAGATGATGACGGAATGGACCTGCACACCCCGCCGGGCGATGCACCCGCCAAGACGGCCCCCGACGTCACCACACCGGTCGGAGGCACCAACACCGCTGCCCCGACGTCACCACCCCTATCGGCGACCGCACCGGTGCCGTATGCGGCGACACAAAGTCAGGTCCGCAATCCGTTTCCCCCGATCGCCGACTACGCGTTTCTGTCGGACTGCGAGAACACCTGCCTGATCTCGGCAGCGGGCTCGGTGGAGTGGATGTGCCTGCCGCGCCCGGATTCTCCCAGCGTCTTCGGTGCCCTGTTGGACCGCAGCGCAGGACATTTTCGGCTCGGGCCCTACGGGGTGTCGGTGCCCGCGGCCCGGCGCTACCTGCCCGGCAGCCCCATCATGGAAACCACCTGGCAGACCCACACCGGCTGGCTGATCGTGCGCGACGCCCTGGTGATGGGTAAGTGGCACGACATCGACGCGCGGTCGCAGACCCACCGGCGCACCCCCACCGACTGGGACGCCGAGCACATCCTGCTGCGCACGGTGCGTTGCGTCAGTGGCACCGTCGAGCTGACCATGAGCTGCGAGCCGGCATTCGACTATCACCGCACCAGCGCCACCTGGGAATACTCGGCCAACGCTTACGGCGAGGCAATCGCGCGGGCCCGGCAGAATCCGGATGCCCACCCGACCCTGCGCCTGACGACGAATCTGCGGCTGGGACTGGAGGGCCGTGAAGCCCGAGCCCGCACCCGGCTGACCGAGGGCGACGACGTGTTCGTGGCCTTGAGCTGGTCGAAACACCCTGCGCCGCAAAGCTATGCCGAAGCCGCAGACAAGATGTGGAACACCACCGAGTGCTGGCGGCAGTGGATCAATATCGGAAACTTCCCCGACCATCCGTGGCGCTCGTATCTGCAGCGCAGCGCGCTGACGCTGAAGGGCCTAACCTATTCACCAACCGGCGCACTGCTGGCTGCACCCACCACGTCGTTGCCGGAAACGCCTCAGGGCGAACGAAATTGGGACTACCGATACAGCTGGGTGCGTGACTCGGCGTTCACCCTGTGGGGCCTGTACACGCTGGGCCTGGACCGCGAGGCCGACGACTTCTTCTCGTTCATCGCCGACGTGTCCGGCGTCAACAACGGGCAGCAACACCCGCTACAGGTGATGTACGGCGTCGGCGGGGAACACGAACTGGTCGAGCAGGAGCTGGACCACCTGTCCGGTTACGACAACGCCCGTCCGGTCCGGATCGGCAATGGCGCCTACAACCAGCAACAGCACGACATCTGGGGCACCATGCTGGACTCGGTCTACCTGCACGCCAAGTCTCGCGAGCAGATCCCAGAAACCCTGTGGCCGGTGCTGAAACGCCAGGTGGAAGAGGCGATCAAGCACTGGCGCGAACCCGACCGAGGCATCTGGGAGGTGCGCGGCGAACCGCAGCACTTCACCTCGTCGAAGGTGATGTGCTGGGTGGCGCTGGACCGCGGGTCGAAGCTGGCCGAGCTACAGGGCGCGGTCTCCTACGCCAAGCAGTGGCGAGCGATCGCCGAGGAGATCAAGGCTGACGTGCTGACCAACGGCGTGGATTCCCGCGGCGTGCTGACCCAGACCTACGGCAGCACGGCGCTGGACGCATCGTTGCTGCTGGTGGTGCTCACCCGGTTCCTGCCGGCCGACGACCCGCGAGTGCGCGCCACCGTCATGGCGATCGCCGAAGAACTCACCGAAGACGGCCTGGTGCTGCGCTATCGCACCGAGGAGACCGACGACGGACTGTCCGGCGCCGAGGGCACCTTCACCATCTGCTCGTTCTGGCTGGTCTCGGCACTGGTGGAGATCGGCGAGGTGAGCCGAGCCAAGCATCTGTGTGAGCGGCTGCTGTCGTTCGCCAGCCCGTTGCATCTCTACGCCGAGGAGATCGAGCCCCGCACTGGCCGGCACTTGGGCAACTTCCCGCAGGCCTTCACCCACCTGGCGCTGATCAACGCGGTCGTCCACGTGATTCGAGCTGAGGAGGAGGCCGACTCCACCGGAGGTTTCCAGCCAGCGAACGCGCCTATGTAGGGCTAGTTTTTTGCGCGAGCAGACGTGAAAATAACCTAAATCAACGGACTTGGGGTACTCATACGTCTGCTCGCCGAAGAAGGGGACCACGCGCGTTAGGTGTTGTCCCCGGGGTGGCCAGGGGGACCCGCGGCGCCGTCGGCGCCGTGCCCGCTGGTGGTGGCGTCGGTGCCGTCCTCACCGTCGCCTCCATTGCCGCCGTCACCGCCGGGCGATGCCGCGGTGCCGCCGTTGCCGCCGTTGCCGCCGTTGCCACCCTGCCCGCCGCCGTACCCGTAGGTCGAGTCGGGGGATGTGCTCTTGGCGCCGCCATCGCCGCCGGCACCCCCAGCGCCGCCGTTGCCGGTGCTGCCGGCGCCGCCATCGCCGCCGGCACCACCGCCGCCGCCGCTGTAACCGCCGCCCTTGCCAGAGCTGAGACCGGCACCGCCGTTGCCGCCGGCACCGCCTGCGCCGCCATCGCCGGTGCCGTAGCTGGTACCGCCGTCCCCGCCGACACCACCGTTGCCGCCGAGGGCGCCCCCGCCGGCGGCACCGCCGCTGCCGCCGTCCCCGCCGACACCCCCGAGGACGTTGCCGCCGCCACCCCCGCCGCCACCACCGCCGAAGGCGCCGTAGCTGGGCCCGCCACCCGCACCGGCTGCCCCGCCCGCCCCGCCGGCGCTGGCGCCGCCGCTGCCGCCGGCACCACCACGGCCGCCGGCGCCACCGCTGGCCGCCGACTGACCCAGGCCGCCGTAGCCGCCGCTGCCCCCGGTGCCGCCGGTGATATCACCGTCGCCGCCCTTGCCGCCGTCGCCGCCCTTGCCGCTGTCGCTGTAGCCGCCGTTGCCGCCGTTGCCGCCGTTGCCGCCGGTGACGCCGCCGTGCCCACCGTCGCCGCCGGCGCCGCCGTCACCACCGGTGCCGAACGTGACGCTGCTGGTGCCGTTGCCGCCCTCGCCGCCGTTGCCGCCGGTGAGGGTACCGGCGCCACCGTGGCCACCGTTACCCCCCGCGCCGTCGGTGCCCTTGCTGGCGTCGATGCTGGCTCCGGCGCCGCCGGTGCCACCGCTCCCGCCGGTACCACCGGTGGTGCCGGTGCCGCCGCCACCACCGCCACCGCCGTCACCGCCGTCACCGGCGATACCGCCGTAGCCGCTGGAGACATAGCCTCCGCTGTCGCCGCCCGCGCCGCCCCCGCCGCCGTTGCCACCGGCGCCGTCGCCGCTGTGCCCGCCGGCCCCGCCGACACCACCGACACCACCGTCGCCGGCGGTACCGGTGTGGCCGTTGCCGCCCAAGAAGCCGCCATGGCCGGGGTCGCCGGCGATGCCACCGCCACCACCGCCACCACCGCCACCGCCGTTGCCGGCGGCCCCACTGCCGATGTCGCCG
>Ga0182738_1008248_pt1 | contig 10377 bp, 9 predicted proteins | sample eDN5th30CBELigMG_FD_128876 | JGI IMG/M metagenome (GOLD analysis project Ga0182738, IMG submission 128876) | Enriched Miracle-Growth compost microbial communities from Emeryville, California, USA - eDNA 5th pass 30_C BE-Lig MG (version 2)... ... | reverse complement strand
ATCCCACCTCGCGATGGGCACCCTTGCCTAGCCTTGCGGTTCCGGTCATCACGGCCCGCAGAGGACTTGCACCTCCGAGATTCACGACATGCCTGGCGCACAAAGAAAGCCCCGCCAGGCTGGGGAGCCTACCGGGGCGAGCTGAAGCGTTTGTATCAATGTCCGTTCGCACTGCCATGTACCGGTCACGCAGGTTGGGCCGCGCCGGTGAGGCCAACTTTACTTCTTGCGATGGCGGATCTTGCTGCGCATGCGGCGCTTCTTTCGACCGACCTTTCGACGGCCCTTTCCTCTGCGGCGACTGGCCATGCGTTCTCCTCAAGAGCTTCGGCGAAGCAATTCTCGGGCCGAGGTTTCCTCAGCAAGTAACAAAGAGTGAGATCATACCGAGTTCCGTCGAACGACTCAAGACGTTACGGCTCGCCGGATTGAATCAAGGCCGGCGACGTGCCTTCCGCAAGGGTCGTGACGGTTCGGCACACGGGTTCAGCCGGATCAACCGAGGCGCGGCGGGGTTGGTTGAGACGCGAGAGCTCGATCCGCTTATCAGGCCGAGGTGGTTGTTTTCCAATCGACTTTGGAAAGTTCAGCCAGTGCGAGCAACAGGGCGTGGGTTCCTTTTCGGCCATAACCTTGGGCCTCAACCGCTCGATAGAGCTGCTCGGCCAGGGCAAGACCGGGGAGGGAAAGCTTCATGCGTCTGGATTCCGCCAGGGCAATGTTCATGTCCTTCAAGAAATGCTCAACGAAGAATCCGGGCTCAAAGTTTCCGGCGATCATCCGAGGGCCAAGGTTATTGAGGCTCCAGGAGCCCGCCGCCCCACTTCCCACGCTGAGCATGACCTGGTCGAGGTCGAGCCCAGCCTTGTATCCATAAAGAAGGGCCTCGCAGACACCGATCATGTTGGTCGCGATCAGAATCTGGTTGACCATCTTCGTGTGCTGGCCTGCTCCGGCCCGCCCTTGATGAACAATGGTCTTCCCCATGAGCTGGAACAGCGGGTTCAAGGCGCGAACCGCCTCCTCTTCCCCACCGATCATGATGGAGAGCCGGGCCTCTCGCGCTCCCACGTCGCCACCAGAGACCGGGGCGTCCACCGCCGCGATACCCTTCTGCTTGGCCGCCTCGAAGATCTCGCAGGCCAGGGCTGGCTCACTCGTGGTCATGTCCACGACAATCGAGCCCGACTTGGCCCCGGCGAGAATTCCCTCTGATCCAAGCGTCACTTCGCGGACATCGCCCGGAAAGCCCACGATCGTGAAAATCACGTCCGACGCTTCAGCGACTTCCTTCGGAGTCTTCGCGACCGTGGCTCCCTTATCGGCCAGAGACTTCGTTTTCGACGTCGTCCTGTTATAAACCGTTGCTTGATACCCGGCGGACACCAGGTGCCCACACATCGAAGCGCCCATGACTCCTGTCCCGATCCAGCCGATGCGGGTCTTGCCAGGCGCAATTTCGAGTGCCATCATCTAGCCCTTGCTTAAGGTCTCGCGTGTTCTGTTCTCAAATTGGTTCCAGACAGGTTCAAACCCTACCAAACGCCAAGCAGTGACGAAAGCCGGTCGACGGGTTGATCGAAGGCATGGGCTGAGTCGTCGTCCATTTCCGAGAGCCAATTCCAACGGGTCTGGACTGCCTTGGTTGAAGGCCGACCGAGATAGGACCCCCAATTCAAGCAATGCCTCTTCGATACCATGGGAGAAACGGTTTGCAAGCTTCATCCAACCCGGTCGCTCAAATCTCGGTCGAGGCGTTAAAAGAACTGCTCGACCGAGACGAGAATGTGACCTTGCTCGATGTGCGTGAACGTTTTGAACGCGAGCATTGCTCGATCCCCGTTCCGCCGGGGATTCGAGACCTGTTTATTCCTCTGAACGAGATTCCGGGTCGGATTGAGGAGTTGCAGCAACTCGATCAAGCAACCTTGATCGTGGTGTATTGCCACCACGGCGTTCGCTCAATGCATGCCGCCCACTGGTTATCGCGGCAAAGAACGTGGCGCTTGGCCAATCTGGATGGGGGGATCGATGATTGGTCGGTTCGGATCGATCCCCAGGTCCTGCGCTATTGAGCCTGAAATTCGCGGTTTCAGGCCCGCTCTGTCAGGTTCAAAGAGGCTTGACCCTTACGTTGCGAAACTCAATTCGATACCGTTCCGCCTCAAGCCCAACATACCCCTTGGGAACCTCGCACTCCTTCCAACTCAGGGTTTGGCCTCCATTGACCCAAAGTCGAATCTCCTTGCCCTTGCAGGTGATTTCGTAGGTATTCCATTCCCCCGCGGGCTTGACCCGCCCATCCTTGACGTCTTTCGAGAAATTGACACGTTTGGTCGCGCCTTGAACCAGGGTGTCGCCGAAGAGGTATCCTCCCTTGGCGTCGCCGGTCTGTGCCTGGTGCCAGATCGCGGCGTCCGCCGAATTCCTCACGTAGATGCCGGAGTTATATCCTTTCTTCCCTTCCACCGGAGTGAAGCGCCACTCCACGTGGAAGATCAGGTCGCCCAATTCCTGATCCCAGCGCACCCAGTCATGCCCTCCAGTCCCCTCGCAGAGCAAGGTCTTGGTCTTGGGATCGAGCTTCCACTGGGAAACCGCGTCGAGAGGACCAGTTGGCGGAATCGGCCCCCGAGTCCATCCCTTCAACTCCGGTCCTGCCCCGTCAAGAAGGTCGATCCATCCCGTGGCATCTTGTTCCAATGCACTGAGTTCCAACTCAGCCACGGAGGCGGGAGCGGGCCCGAGGACGAATGGCAATAATACGCCGAGCATCAAGCCGAAGCGTGTTCGGCTGGAAACCTGGTGTGCGGAACGTGGCATCGAATCATCTCTCAAATAAGTTCAGTGGCAGGGTTGAAGCGATTGACGAAATGGGGCGGTGGATTGGGTAGGAAGTTTAGCCCGCGCGTGACCGCGCCGATATTGGTTGCCGGGACAATTCGATCGGCGAGACCCCTTCCGAGGGAACCGTGATGGAACCGAACTGAACGCTTGAGATCGCGGGCAGGCTTTGTTACGAAAGCGTGCAAAGCAGCCAGAGCAATCGTGCGCGTCTGGTCTCACCCCTAGGCAGGTTCGTCTCTTTCCATTTCGAGTCGCCATGATCGAACTGATGGTTCTCCCTGCCTGGCAAGCGCCTCCACGAGTTCTGGACGATTGGATAAGCCAGCTTGGTGCGAGTTCGCACCGGGTCGAGGTTTCTCGAGAGTCGAAGAACGCTGTTTGGCTGGAGCTTCCCGCATTGAGACTTCGAGGCTATGCCGTGCTCGAAGGCCAGCGCGTGGAGGCGATCAATTTTGAACTCAACGCAAACGACCCGGCTCCCGCGTTGGCCCTGATCGAGGCCGCCGCCCAAGCTCTGAATTGGGAGGTCCATGAAGACGAGGTCGACCCCGAGGACGACCTTGACGACGAGGACTGACTCAAATAGCGGAGCCTCTCGATCGCGGGATCGCCAGGCTGGAACCAACCCACTCCCACAACCAGGCTCAACCCAGGTACACCATGATGGCACGACCGATACTGTATGCAGGCGCCCTGCTTCTCCTCACCACCCTGCCCGGGGTCGCTGCGTCGCCCAAGTGGGTTGTTCATGCGATTAATGGTAAAAGCGAGTTCGAAGCAGCGGGCGTTTTTGACGTGGACGGGGATGGGAAGCTCGACATCGTATCGGGTGACACCTGGTACCAGTCGCCCGGTTGGACTGCTTCGAAGGTCAGGGAGGTGACGAAGCAAGGGACGTACTTCAACGACTTCGCCACGCTTCCGATGGATGTCAACGGCGACTCCAAGATCGATTTCGTGACCTGTGCTTACTTTCCGAAAAACGTCGGCTGGGTGGAGAATCCCGGCGAGAAAGGGAAGGAATGGACCTACCACGAAATCGACCTCCCAGGCACGAGTGAAGCGGCCGTCCTGGTGGACTTGAACCGCGATGGTAAGCCGGATGTCTTGCCGAACGTGACCGGGCGGGTGGTCTGGTACGAGCTTCTGGAAGCCGGTCCAACTCCAAAGTGGAAGAAACATGACTTTGGAACCGAGGCGGCTGGGCATGGGGTTGGCAGCGGAGATGTGAATGGCGATGGCCGAATCGACCTGCTGACCCCCAAGGGATGGTTCGAAGGCCCGGAGGACCCGAAAGCCGAGACCTGGGCTTGGCACCCCGAGTGGAACCTTGGAGCGACCGGGATCCAGATCCTTGCGCGTGATATTGACGGCGACGGGCTCGCGGACCTGGTGCACGGGATGGGTCACAACTACGGGCTCTTCTGGTCGAAGCAGATTAAAGGGTCGGATGGCAAGCGATCGTGGGAACGCAAGGACATCGACCTCTCGGTGGCCTCGGTCCACACCCTCCTCTGGGCGGACCTGGATGGAGATGGTCATGAAGAACTGGTAACCGGCAAGCGCGTCTATGCCCATGAGGTCGAGGCGGGAGCGACCGACGGCTCCGTTGTCTCCACCTATGCATTCGACAGGAAGTCGGGTCAGTGGAATCGGTCGATCCTTTTTCAAGGTCAACCCGCCACCAAAGCGCCGGCTGGTCCGCAACGGAACGCTCAGAAGGATTTTCCACCCGGCACGGTGGGCACGGGACTGCAGATGACCGCAATCGATATCGACGTGGATGGAGATATCGATCTCGTCTGCCCTGGAAAGAGCGGTCTTTATTTGCTTGAAAACATGAGCAAATCTAAGTAGTATTGCGAGTGCTCTGAGCGTCCGACGCCGGGTCTTGCCGGCGTCGGTTCACAATGTTGATTTGATTTTCATGTTTATCTAGCAATGTGAATGGTTGGCGGCCGCCAGGGACCGCGTATCGTGTGTCGAAACCTGTTGGATCGTTGGGCGATTTCTCCGTGCAAGGTCAGGAATTTCGGCTCCTGACCGGTGGTGGTTCCAGCCGGGAACGGACCATGCCTTCGATGGTGAGTCTCCTCAAAGGGGGGTGAGCGCGACCAATGTCCGAGTTCTTTCCTGAAATCCCGAAGATCGCGTACGGTGGCCCGAAATCTCGGAATCCACTCGAGTTCAAGCACTACAATCCCGACGAGGTTGTTGGTGGGAAGTCGCTCAAGGAGCACTTACGATTCTCCGTGGTGTACTGGCATACGTTCAGCAATCCTCTGGCCGACCCCTTTGGCGCGGGGACCGCGATTCGACCTTGGGACGACGGCAGTCACTCGGTAGCGAACGCCCAGCGCAAGGTGCTGGCGGCTTTTGAGTTCTTCGAAAAGCTTGGGGTTCCGTTCTATGCGTTTCACGACCGAGATGTCGCCCCGGAGGGGAACTCTCTGAAGGAGAGTCACGCCAACCTGGATGAAGTGGTCAAGGTCCTGAAGGACCAGCAGGCTCGGACCGGCGTGAAGCTGTTGTGGGGAACGGCCAACCTCTTCACCAATCCCCGATACATGCATGGGGCCGCGACGAGCCCAAACCTGGATGCATTCGCCTTCGCGGGAGCGCAGGTCAAAAAGGCGCTTGAAGTGACCCAGGAACTTGATGGCGCGGGGTACACCTTCTGGGGAGGGCGAGAGGGATATTCCACGCTACTCAACACCGACATGAAGCGCGAGCTCGACCACCTGGGCCGATTCCTCCACATGGCGGTCGATTACAAGAAGAAGATCGGCTTCGATGGCCCATTCTACATCGAGCCCAAGCCCAAGGAGCCGACCAAGCATCAATACGACTCCGACACCGCCGCTTGCCTTAATTTCCTCAGAACCTACGACTTACTTCCGTATTTCAAGCTGAACCTCGAGACCAACCACGCCACCCTGGCTGGGCACGAGATGATGCACGAGCTTCAGGCCGCGATTGGAGCGGAGGCCCTCGGCTCCATCGACGCCAACACCGGCGACCCGCTGCTTGGGTGGGATACCGACCAGTTCCCAACCAGCCTTTACCTCACCACTCAGTGCATGCTCTGTATCCTGGAGATGGGAGGATTCACGACGGGGGGGCTGAACTTTGACGCAAAGGTGCGTCGCGAGAGCTTTGAGCCGGTCGACCTGTTCCATGCTCATATCGGAGGAATGGACGCGTTTGCCCGAGGGCTGAAAATCGCGTATGCGATCCGCGAGGATGGTCGTCTGGCCGCGTTCGTCAAGGAACGCTATCGAAGCTGGGACAGCGACCTTGGCAAGCGAATTGAATCAGGACAGGCGTCGCTCGAAGACCTTGAGTCGTACAGTCTGCCTCGAGGCGATGTGGAGAGGAACGAGAGCGGCCGGCAGGAGATGCTCGAGAACCTCATCAACGAGTACATCTGATCTAAAGGGAATCGTTGGCGGGTGCGTGCTTGATCCATCCGTCAACGATGCTCACCCCGGATTCATCCTGATCGCGATGAGATCAAGGCGTTAAGGGGCGTTGGTTCCAGGGGAGCGGCATGGTCGGCGGTTGGCGGTGCCGGTCACGTCTGGGGTCAACAGGTCGTTCCTTGAAATAATCCACGAACCGAACGAGCTGTTTGACTCCCTCCTCATAAACCTGCCGTCCTTTCTCAACCGTGGCCAACTCCGGCTCGCCCAGTACCCCCGTTTCCGAATAGCTACTGGTCCAGGAAATGAGCGTGGCAGGTCCGGCCGCGAAGAGGTCGACCCAGTTGAATGGACTCTCCTCCTCATTGAAGCTGATGACTCCATTCTGGATCTTGTCCTTCCGGACGTTCTCCTCGTCGAGATAGAGATATAACGAGGTTTCGAGCTCGCACGCGTGTGCGCACCCTCCCGGGAAACGACTTTGCCGCCAACCGGGGAGGAATTGCTTATCGACGGTGAGCAGATTCCACCACGCGGCCAGGATGCACTCGGCGTCGGTTTCAAGGTTGGTCCGACGAGCCACCAGGTCAAGGTTCGGCATGTTCGAGCCATGTCCGTTGAGCAAGACGATTTTTTTGAAACCGTGATAGGCGAGGCTCTTTGTAATGTCGAGAACCTGATGCATGAAGTGTTCAAAGTCAACGTTGATCGTCCCTGGGAAATCCATGACGTGGCCGGTGTAGCCGTAACTCACGGTTGGCAGCACGAGGATGGATTCGGGGCGTTCTCGCCCAGCGCCCAGGGCGATACCGGTAGGGCAGACGAGATCCACATCGAGCGGTAGATGATGCCCGTGTTGCTCCACCGCGCCACATGGGATGATGCAGACTTTCCCGAGCTCAATCGCATCGTTGATCTCGGGCCAGGTGAGCTTCTCATAACGGTATTCGGTTTGAGCGCGACTGGTCATACGAAAGCATTCCTCTCGTGGCGGCTTCGTTCCGTGTGAAGCTCGAGGCAAGAGTTTTCAGGGATGGTCCCAAGTGTTGGTTGCCAGGTGAAGGACGTCAAGAGGTCGCCGGTTGTCACGGGGGAGGGCCATGGGGGCGAACAACGCGGACGGTTCTCACGCTCGCTCGCAAGATCGAGAACGATTTCTTGCTTGGGCGATGTCGGGCCGAGCACCGTTGCGCATCATTCACCCGAGGATCTTGAAAGGATGCGTCTCATCCCACGATTCGGTTTCCCCTCGCGCATCTCTTGGTCGTGAGCACCGCCTTGGCGGGCCAGCTTGAAGTCAGGCGACCTTCCGATACCATGCGCGACCGGGCCGTCCAAGGACTTGCCGTGATGCAGAAGGGAGCTCGTCAATATCCCGAGCATCGAGTCCGCTTTTCGTGCCATCACCAGACGTTGCCCATGTTCGCCATGGTCAAGTCGAAAGGGGATAGGAATTGAGATCGACGCACCGCTATCGAACTGAGCAACCAAGGAGTATTCGGTCTCCCATGGTTTCGCGAACAGAAAGAGTCCATCGCGCCTCAGTGGTTCGGAGAGGCCGGTGGGCCTCGCGCTTTGGGTGGACGCGTTGGTGGAGTGAGGAACTGATGAGACGGCGGATCTTGTTGGACACGTGCCTGATCAAAACTCAGCAGGACGACGGATCTTGACGCACGCTGGAGCGAAACCAAGCCAGTCTCTTCGACTTATGAGTCATTCTGGGCATTGCTTTGAGGGCAAACCTTGATGTCTTGAAGGCTGCTCCTGAAGCCGGACTCGATGTTCAATAGAGGATCACGGCGTCTAGCCCGATTGTGAATTGGCTTCCTCGAGTCCCATCATTGTATGGTTTGGTGAATTGAGCCCAGTCATATCTCGCTTCGGGACGAATCCAGAGCCAGGGCTTGGGTTTGTAGATCAGTCCCAGGGTTTGTTCGTAGAAGTTATCGGCGAACCCGGTCCTGATCCCATTGTTGTCGCGGAAGACCTCCGCTCTCCATACCCCCATCCACTTGTCGTTGAATGAATAGAGGAACCAATTTCCGAATCCCTGCCAGCTCACGTTTTTATTCGATCCGCCGGGACCCACTCCTGGCACGTTCACCTCGAGTCCCTGGTCCGTTTCAATCGCCTGGGTGAGCTTGTCAGTCCATTTGTACGAGAGGACCGTGGTGAAGAGGGTCCTTGAGCTGTGCTCGTAGTTGGGGTTGATTCGTCCAGCCAGGAAGTTCGGCCGTAACACTTCAACCTGACCCGGCAGCGTGATCTGAGGATTGTTTGGGTAGTTGGGATATTGATTCGGACCAAAGATATAAGCAATCGACAGGGTGGCCTTGCCGCTCTTCGAGGTCCAAGAGAGACCTCCCAGGTAGTTCCATTTGTACTTGTCGTTGACCCATCGATCCCAACCGTTCACGGCACCGTTGTACCAGTTCAGTCGATCAGTGACGTGAAGCGTGGACAACATCCCAAAATGGGTGAACGGTTGTCCATAGTTGAACATGTAAGGAACCGAGAGGAGTGGCCTGCCCGTGGCGGGGACCACTTCGTATCCCAGGATCGTGAAGAATCGTCCCCCCTTGATATCGAGCCCACCCTTGGTCAGGTAGGGGAGATGAACCTCGGCATAAAACTGGGCGGGGTCGTAGCCAGCGAAGTGGTTCAGGCGGAAGGAGCTGTCGAAGAGCCCCCGCATATGGTTGAATTGCCAGTCGTTTCCGAAGAGGTTATCAACACGAAAACCAAAGTTGATCTTGTCGTTTGCTTCGAGTGGGTTTTCGACGATCAGGTAATACTGATTGCCCATCCAGCGATTCGCCAGAAAATTCGGATTCACTCCGAAGTTAATGCCACTTGCCGGGACTCCGTTGGCATTCCCCGTATAGCTGTTTTGAATCCAACCATAAACCTTAACGGGTGAATCGCTTCGGCCCAGGGCATTCATGAGCAGCTTGGTTGGGTCGCCCTTTTCTTCGGCTCCAACCTCAACTGGTTCAGCTCGGTGTTGAGTCTCGATCGAAGAAGGCTCTACTTGGTCCTTCGGATCGTCTTTCTCAACCTGGTTGGGTCGAGGCGTTTCGTTGATTGAACGATCAACGGTTGGATTGTCTGGTGGGGGCTGAAAGTTGTCGGAAGCCGTGTCTTCGGATGGATCGTCCGCGGACTGAAGGGCCAGCCTGGAGATCAAGGGTTTGGAGGAATGCTCTGAAGGAGGGAAGAAGCGCGAGGTGATGGGACTCCGCGGACGAAAGTGAAGTCCGTGTTCTTGCACTCTCGCCTCGGACTGCGCCGAGACCTGGGCAGCGAGACCCGGAGTCAGTGCGACGAGGAGGATGACATTCCGTACCTTTTGCCACCGCACCTTGACCTCCTCTTCGCAATCCTGAACCCAAAATTCCTTTAAGGGTCCTTACTGTCCATCGGCTTTCGAACCGTGGGCAATCGAGCCTCAAACGTCCAGGAGCGGGAATAGGGTTGATTGGGCGCGAATCAACTTCCTAAATCCGACTCGAGTCCTGGAAAAGGCTTACTTGCAGCCTTATACGGCTGGAATCGTAAACCGAAACGCTGTTTCCTGTTTCGTCAAGGTGGACCAATGGGGAGTTTGCGTGCGACTTTTACTCAAATGGCCCGGTTAAGCTCTGGGTGGGTCGGCTTTTTTCGTGTTTCCGGGTCAATCGAATTAAAGCAAGCCGACCAGTTTGGATCAAACCTTGTCCTCCACCTCTCCTATGGCGACTCGGATGATCCGAACTGGCCGGCCTGTTCGGTTAGGGTGGCCCCTCTTCTCGCGAAGAGAATGGCCACCGTTTTAGGATGGAAAAGCGGGTGGGTTGTCGTGCGAGGTCAACCCACCCGCTCCTCGGCGGTAAGGCCTCAGCTTGGGGGAGCTAAAGCTGTCGCCGTGAGGGGTGACCGGGTAAGGCTCGAACGATTGGCCGACGTCACGTAAGGTAATCTCCAAACCAACACGGTGTTTTTGTGGGGTCTGCCTCGTTCCCTTGATGGCTCTAGTTAAAAGCAACGTGTGTGCCAGACGAGTTTTTCATCACCTCCTTTTTTTGAGCGAAAATCTGTAAGTAATTGCAATAGTTCGGGTTGCGGCTTT
>Ga0182738_1008246_pt1 | contig 10379 bp, 10 predicted proteins | sample eDN5th30CBELigMG_FD_128876 | JGI IMG/M metagenome (GOLD analysis project Ga0182738, IMG submission 128876) | Enriched Miracle-Growth compost microbial communities from Emeryville, California, USA - eDNA 5th pass 30_C BE-Lig MG (version 2)... ... | reverse complement strand
TAAAACTGTAAAGTAACTGGAAATATGGTGTTGTTACAGATAAAGATAGGATATATTTAACCTTCTTTGAGAGAGAAATTTGATAGATTTTGTTCAATTTTATTTGTAAAAGGTTTAAACATACTGTTACTGAGGAAAGAAAAGCGTTTTTTTGTCCTTTCGATAGACTAAGACGGAGATATCTTTTTTTAATATTAATATTTCTTTAGTTAGATTTACTGATGAGCTATCAAAAATATCATCGGCTACAAGAAAGTTTTTAACTTATTATTTTTGAAGGTGTGATTATTAATGAAAGTGGAAAAGTACAATCTTAATGAAGAAACATTTAGTTTTATTCTTGAATTTGAGAAGAAAGTAGAGAAGGGAAAGATTTATTCTAATAAAGAATTTGTTACACTATTTACATCTTCTCGTTTTTATAAAGATGCCGTACGGTCCTACTATAAAACTGCAATTCAAAAATCAATCTGGTGGGCAGTTAAAAGGAGTGGTAACTGGCTAATGGAGAGAGGTAAGTATACAAGATTATAGTTAGACTGAGGCTACAAAAGACTATGAATTCATTAATACTGTTTTGATAATGTTAAATATCTATTTATATATACAAAATTAAAAAGTTGATTCCATCTGATGGATTCGACTTTTTAATTTAAAGCTTTGTCAATAATGTTAAGACCGAGTTATAGATGTCAGTGTAATAATTAATGGTACTCCGGCTATAACGGGAATTTGTATGATACTGTTCATGTGGAAACTTTAAACTTGTTATGGACGAGCCTATCCCGTCTGAAGAAGCTTGGTATGTTCCTAATGGAAGTTCAGTACCACCAGAAGAATTAAACTTCTTTAAAATTCTGGTATTGATATGAATCCAAAAAAGCTTCAACAATTCTTCAAGGAACTGAGGATATCCGTGAGCAAGCTGAAGGCGAAAATTTACAAGGAGTTATCTAAGATGCTGTGAAGTTCATGTTGAGAGCGGTTTTAAAGAAAACTCCTGTGACTTCAATTCGGGTTAACCAAATACCTAATGACAAGATGTTACATTCTCATACCTACTGTTTTTAATGTGGAAGTTTTCTCATTGAAAATATTTTGATGGATTAGTTAAGATTGTATCCTATAAAAAACTATCGCACATAATAATAATTATGTGCGGTGTAATGGGGTTATTTAAGAGATTGCAAGGTGGAACGAAAGTGTAATTCTATATGTATTTATAACGTATAGAATAACTACTCAATCAATACATAATAATATAGAAAAAAACTATGCCTCGTCTTGTTAAATGGGCTGAGTAGTATTAAGTATTACTAATTAAATTTGACTTCTATCAACGATAAAAAAGTATCATACATTGCTTGTGAGATAAATTCACCTTTATGCACTAGATGCCTTAGTTCATCCAAAAACTCTTCTTCATTTTCTCCTAATTTTATAGTTTGATTTAATACTGCCTCTTGAAACCACTCAATTAAGCCTTCATCAATCTGTAGAGGTGACTCCATTCTATTAATAACGAGATTTTGATAATGCTTCACTGCATTTTTTAAATTTAGTTGTTCCTCATTCTTAATAAATATTTGAGTAGCGTAGTACTCACCCCAACCAATTTCAAGTAAATTAAATTCAGAAAAATACAGCGCTAGCGATGAGTTAAGTTCTTTATCATCTATGATTGGTAATACATTATTTTCAATCGTAAATGGATGAATGTACTTACGATAAAATGTTTTTTTATTTAAAAATCCGCATTTTTCTAAAAGAACTAGATAACTATGAATCATAGTAGCGACTTCTTTACTGTCCCTTGAATCATAACGAATCTGATCTTTTATATCTTGAAATAAATGCTTTGAAAAAATTAACTGTTTTTTACTGTAATTGTGCCGAATAGCTTTATGGAAGATGAGTAATTGCCATAAAGGATAAGGCGTATGTATATATTGATAATCTTCCATTTGAATATTAAATATTCCCGGAAAATTTGTATCGGATAAACCATATTCTTTTACTAAACGTTTAAATAGTACTTGTTCTCTTTGTGACATACGTTGCAATACTTTTTCAATACTAAAATTATTCAAATACCGTTTATATTTTTCGAATTTCTTTAGCAGTTGCTGCTTTTGTTGTATTTTTTGTATTCTTAATTTATTTTCCTTTTTTCGCTCTTCCCAAATATCTGCGGCTTTTCGACTTCTACTTGAAAAATATTCATGAAGCCTTCTGAGCGAACTTTGATTTCCTAAAACATATTTACAAGGAGATGGTACTTGAATGATTTTCATTTCTCCTATAGGAATTTCTTGTATTTTCACAACAGCCCTTGTTTCCGTCCAATAAGAAAGACCGAAAAAATCCCCTAAGTGCTTTACCAGATTATTTCTCACATCAATAAAGTACACACTACGTTCTTTTGCAATAACTGTTTGCTGTAGGTACTTTAACCGAAGAAAAAGTTCTTCTTCACCAATTTCATCATTATTTATCTCTTTATAATAATTAGCACCGAAAAGCCATATATCTCTTATCCCAGCAATTCGGTATAGCTTACGCCGCTCTAACCATGTTTCTGCTGTCAGTTCAGCACATTGTACTTCAAATGCAAACCTTTTATCATTCCCAAAATCTGCATAGACATCAGCAATTTGATTTGTTTTAGTAATTCGTTGTTCTAAAGTGATATAAGCATTTGGATATTGTTCTTTCAACCAATAGTAAATTGCTAATTTACCACCCAGATGCTCCTGTGTTTCAGGCTCTCCAACGAAACTACATTCAACATTAGGCTCATGATAAAAGTGATGAATGCGCTTTAGTCCTCCGCGAAAGAAAACTTTCTTCTGACAGTTAGGGCAATAAAGTTCTTTTGCTTCTGATAGTGTTCTTAAATTTAACTTATCTTCATGAAATGCAAATTGTTTCTCTCCATTTTGATCAATCGCTACAAACATTTTCTCACCTCGTTTAGCTAGGAAAAGTACTTATCTTACAATTTGTATAAAACAATACTGTTTTTTATTTCATTTACCTAAATGCATTACATATATTTCCATGGGTGTATTTTAAGTATAAAATAAGTTGTGATGATTGAACAAGATAATGAAGAGGAAAGTAAGAATAGAAGAAGGGTATATAAAAATCTATTAACACCAAAAAATTTGTGGAGACAGCATATGACTATAATTGATTTGAAGTTCTAATATTTAATAATAACTATATATAGTAATATTAAAAAATAACAACACCATATATTGTGTTGAAACCTAATAGAATGATATAATGAAATCAGGGGAATATTTATCCAAAAAAATAGAAAGGGGAGTTGGGAATGGTGAAAAGTTTTAGTAAAGCAAAATTAAATAGTGAAATTCGTCGTGCCGAGAACAAAATAAAAGCTGAATTAAATAAGGCTGAACGCGAAATCAATAGAGAAATTAGTAAGTTTCAAAGACAAATAAAAAAGGGATTCTAATGTGCGGCAACACATAGAAACCCAGTTGAAATAATTTTATAGATTTATCATAAACGTATTCAATTAGAAAAAAAAGAGTATATATGTTCTAATTTCCCCTACCTTAATAATTTATTGGAGTGAAGTTAAATGGCTAAATCTAGTTCTAGAAAAACATCAAGTGCAAAACTAGCTACAAAAGCTTCCAAAGTACTTAAAAGCAAACGTTCAAGTAAAGTTGCAAGGTCTTTGGCAGGTAGTGTATTAGCTCAGGCAAAATCTAAATAAGAAGTTTATTTTTTAACAAGAGAGCATGTTTTGAAATTAAAACATGCTCTTATTGGTAAAAGAAAGCAATAATCAGACGCTTAACATTAAAGAAAAAACTAAAGAGCCTAAATAAATTTTTATAAAGGATGAAGCTCATATTATGACAAGTATATCGTTACTGGAGTCAAAAGTAAAAAGGCTACGCTCAGATATAAGTAGATTAGAAGGTAAACGGGCAGGTGTAGTAAAGGAAGAGAGTATCTCAATTAAGAAAATAAACAATGCAAACTCTGCTTTACAAAGAACAAAGAATTCTTCCACGATTTCCTCAAAATTAAAAGAAATTGACCGTGAAAATATAAAAATTCAAAGAGCTAAGGGAGAACAGGCAAAGTTGATGTCTGACATAGCAAAAAAGACCACAGAGTTAAATAAGACATTAACTGAACTAAGTAAAACTCAGCAAAAAGAAGCTGGAAAAATATATGCTCAACAGGAAAAAAAGGTTAACGAATTATATGCCCAACAAAAATCTAGTTTGGAACTACTAACTTCTTCGCAAAATAATGGATTAGAATATAATATAGAATATGATGTTTTTATATCTCATTCAGCAGATGATAAGGACAGTTATGTTTCAGAATTGGCGGAAGAGTTAAAAGCAGCTGGTGTTACAATTTGGTACGATACTGACAGCATTGGCTGGGGGCAAAGTATTAGAAAAGAAATCGATAAAGGACTAGCTAACTCCAAATATGGGATAGTAGTTATTTCCTCAAGTTTTATCGAGAAATATTGGACTAATTATGAACTCGATGGAATTTTAAATAAAGAAGGTTCAACTGGAAATCAAATGATACTTCCAATTTGGCACAATGTTACAGCAGACCAAGTGAAAAAATACAGTTATTCATTGGCGGGTAAATTAGCCCTTAACTCAGCTATTAATACAATTGAGGATATTGTCGAAAATGTAAAAAAACTTATAAAATAATAACATGAGGTGGCTACAATTAAATTTGTTAAGGAAGTTATATTGTTAATACTTTAGTAAGCTGGATCTTGTGAAACTAGTATTTAGAACTTTAACTAAATTACCAAATTTAATAAAGGCATGTTTTGAATATGGAATTCAAAACATGCCTTTATTTATTTAGGATAACTATTAACTGGTGAAATTTTATTTAATTATTATCCAGAAACTACATGTGCAATATTCTCATTGACCATAGCATCTTATTTTCATAAAAATAATCTTCAAAATGAGAAAAATGTAAATATTCTTTATTGGACCGAGAATTTCTTCAAGATATGCTTTAAATGATTTAGGAGTTAATCCAACAAGATATGGAATCACTGGGTCGTTAGTTACACTCAATAAAAAAGTTGAGTTCAAATTAAAATGGGTAAATATCGCTCGCTTTTTCAAAATAAGAACTCACCTCCATTGATTAGTATAATTAAGTAATTGATTATCTAGATATTTCCAAATAACTGAAAGGTGGTATAATAAAAGGAATTGATTCTTTATAACTATGAATAGGAAATCGGGGGGATTTTATGAGAGGAATTAATTTGGCCAATCCCAATAATTTAGTACAAAAGAGTATATTCGCTAGTAGTAATAGTAATGCAAATGCTATTTGTATTTTTTTGTCTCATATAAGTGAAGATAAAGATGCAGTTGTCAAAATAGGAAATTATATTCAGGATGCGGGGTATAATATTTACTTAGACATTTATGATGAAGCGTTAAATCAAGCAGTCAAAAGTGGAAATCCTGATGCTATTACAAAAAGTATAGAAAAAGGTTTAGAGTATTCTTCACATGTAATGTGTATTGTATCAGAAGAAACTGTGAAATCTTGGTGGGTACCATATGAAATTGGATTTGGCAAACGATCAAGGAAACCTCTATCAACATTAACATTAAAAAATACTATTACCATACCATCTTATTTGGAGATTACTTATCTAATTAGAGGTACAGCGGGACTAAATGAATATTTAATGAGTTTAAGTAAACAAAGTACTTTATTAAATAAGTCAGTATCAAATTTTGTGGAATTAAATAAACATTCTATTGCAGTTCATCCATTAGATGCTTATTTAGATTGGCAAAAATAACTTTAGGGGAGGGCATAATATGTTTTTTGGGAATATAGTTAACAAAACTTCTAGGCATAAAACATTTATTAGTTATTACCATAAAGATGATCAGTTTTATAAAAATGAGTTTGAAAATCGCTTTGGGCATATTTTTATAAATAAGTCAGTTTCTAATGGAGAAATAGATACTGACTTGAGTACCAATTATATAAAAAGGCTTATTCAAAAAGAATATATTACAGATACATCAGTATTGGTTGTACTAATTGGTCCTAATACACGTTGCCGTAAACATGTAGATTGGGAAATATCAGCTGCATTAAATAAAAAAGTAGGAGGATATTCAGGGCTAATTGGAATACTATTACCTGAATTTCCACTGACATCAGAAGGAAAATATTATTATGAAGACATCCCACCTAGATTAGCAGATAATATAGAAAGTGGTTATGCAAATATTTATACATGGGATTGGGTATGTGCAAGTGAATCAAGAATTAAAAAAGCAGTGGACGATGCATTTCAGAATCGTATATCTAAATTAGAAAGAATCAATAATTCTTTAAAACAGTTTCAGCGAAATCGTTGTGAGTAGTTACTATAATAGGAGGTATATCGTGCAAACACAGAAAAGGTATCAACCAAGTTTAAAAATCTATGTAATGTGGCATCCAAATTATAAAGAAGGTCAAATGTATGCGGATCAGATATATGCAAATTTTGGACGAGAAATTCAGAATGATATAATATATCGAAGACCCGGTATTCCTGTATATTTTAATAATGATATTGATAAAGTAATAGATTTGAATGAGGCTAAACATATTGCTATTTTAGTTTTGATTGATGATGAAATGGTCGTTGATTCTAAATGGAATAATTATTTAGTGGATTTGTGGAATGAATTTAAAAGTAGGAAGGATGGAATGCATCGTATCTACCCAATATCTATTTCCAAGAATGCGTTCCAGCTTGAAGAGATAAGTTCTATAAATTATATAAGACTACATGAAATAGATAGTGAAGAAAAAAAATTGAAAAAACTTTTAGGGAATGCAACGCATGAGATTTGTAGGTTACTACTTAGTCGTCCAAGAATCTCCACAGAAACAGAGTTAAGTACGGCTCCCGTTTCGTTATTTTTAAGTCACGCAAAAAAAGATGGTTCAGAGCTAGCCAAAGCAATTAAAAATTATATTCATCAAGAAACCCCTCTAAAAACTTTTTTTGATGCCACAGACATTGCATCAGGGTACTCCTTTTCAAGTGAAATAAATCAAAGTATAAAAATAAAAGAAACTGCCCTTCTTGTTCTTCAGACGGATACCTATTCGTCTCGTGATTGGTGTCGGAAAGAAGTAATTCAAGCCAAACTTTCAAACATTCCTATCGTTGTAGTTAACCTAATAACAACTGGTGAAGAAAGAAGTTTTCCCTATTTAGGAAACGTACCGACTGTGCGTTGGGATGGTTCAATAGAAATGATACAGGATATAATCAATATAACTTTAACTGAGATTTTACGAGATTTATATACAAAATTACATTTAGAAAGCTTAACAAACATTTATGAAGTATCGGATAGAGTACATACATTAGCACATCATCCTGAGTTGATGAGCTTTGTTAAAATTATCGAAGAAGAAGGGGATAAAGATTTATTGACAGTTTTATATCCTGATCCACCTCTTGGATACGAAGAGCTTGCTTTACTAACGTCAATCAAGCCCAATTTTAAATTTCTAACACCAACAATGCTGCCCATACTGCGTTATGCAGAACAAGAAGCATCTAGCGACCAATTAGAAATATTGAAAAATACTAAGGTAGGTTTATCAATTTCGAATTCTTCTGATTTGATGAGTTATGGGTTAAACAATATGCACTTGGAAGATGCATTTGTAGAATTTTCTCGATATCTTCTAGTTAATGGAGCAAAGTTGTTGTATGGTGGAGATTTAAGACAAGGAGGATTTACAGAAATATTATATAATCTAGTTCGAAATTATTTTCCGGAAGAGGTACAATCTGCTCACAAGATTGATAATTATCAAGCATGGCCAATATATCTAAACGTAACAACATCCATCCGTGCCGAATTAAATAAGGTTGTAAATTTTAAAATGATAGATTCACCTGAAAATTTACAAGTGGATCCACGTGAATTTTTACCACCTAATTGTAAAGAAAATAGAGTAATTTGGGCAAATAGTTTAACGAAAATGCGAGAAGAAATGAACAACGACCTTGATGCTAGGGTATTAATTGGTGGTGCAGTTCAAAATTATAAAGGTAAATATCCGGGACTTTTGGAAGAAGCATACATAGCCCTCCGTGATGGAAAGCCTCTTTATTTGTTAGGTGGTTTTGGAGGTTGTACAAAGGCTGTTATTGAAGCTTTATTGGGAAATAAACCAAAAGAGCTAACTGGAGATTTTCAAATGAGTAATCGTGAGTATTCTGAAATGGTTCAAGAATATAACTCTAAAAGTATAGATGATGAATCCATAGATTATGATAAGGTTCTAAATTTTTTAAAGGAAAAGGGAATCAGCAGTTTGAATAATGGCCTTTCTGAAGATGAAAATTTAATTTTGTTTAATAGTCCTCATATACCAGAAATGATATCTTTGGTTTTAAAAGGGTTGGCAAAAATCGCAAATGAATAGGAGTGATATATTAATTTGAATTATTAATGCAGTAGTAGTTTTAATTAAGTAAAAGCATTCCGGCCACTTTAAAAATCATGATATTAGTTACAAAAATGAAACGAGGTATATAGTTGAATAGAAAAAGAGTTTTTAATCCATTGTATCTTTTTTGTATAATACTGTTAATTTTATTTCTTTACGTTGTCGTATGGTTAGATTTAAGTTCCTTGAGTAGTAACCGTATATTAGTCAATGTAAAAACACTTTCAACATTATTATTAGGTTTTCTACCTATGTTGTTATTGGTAATTATAATATTTGGGCTTTTAACAAATAAATGGGCTATAAAAATTGAAAAAGTAAGTTTAGGAGGTTTCAATGTTCTATTTGATAATCCGGTTAGTTTGTATAAAAGATCTGTCCGTTCTTTTTTAGATACAAAGCGAACTTTATTTTATATAGATTTTGATAGAGATAATTTTGATGAGACATTATCCTCCTATTATAAGACATATGAGTTTTTTAGAAATGAAATAAAAATATTGGAAAACAAAAAAGAGAGAGGCCGTCGGACCCATAAAGAGCAAGAAGAACTATATAGTAAAACAAATGAAATATTACAGGTACTCAATGAGTTTTTGACATCACATCAAAATAACTATCGAAGATGGTATAAACACATTTCTGAAAAAAATGAACTTGAAAGAATTGATGGATCAGGTGATTTATTAGAATTTTATTTGACTCCTATACATGAGGTACAAAAGCATTATTATCGATATGAAGAGATTTGCAAAGGGTTTAATGAAATAAACAATTATTTTAGATCTGACGTAAACAGCTATTTTCATGTGAATCTTCAAAAGTGGGAAAGGGTTGATTAAAGTTGCATAAGACATTTATTAGTTACCACCATGATAATGATCAAGATTTAAAAGATCAAATTATTGAAGGTTTTGGGGGTGAGGACTTTATAGATAAATCTGTTCATGACGGAGATATAGATACAGATAATTCAGAAGAGACAATAATGAGGAAAATAAGAGAAGAATATTTATCAGATTCAACTGTTACATTGGTTATTATTGGACAAGAGACTGCCCTACGACCATTCGTGAATTCTGAAATACAAGCATCACTTTGGGGGAATAATCCAAATGGGCTTTTAGCTGTAGTAAGAGATGAAGTTTATGATTTAATGTATAAATCGGGTACTTGTACTTCACCTAGTTGTAATTGCGGTATAAAACTAAGAAATACAACTAGCTTCTATAAAATTTATACTCCTGATTTAGTTTATGAGAATAGAATTTATGAGGGGGATGAAGCTCATTATAATGATTCGCAAGTATATTGTTCATTAATGCGCTTTTCAACTTTTATTAAAGATCCGGAAAAATATATTAATGAAGCTTTTGATAAAAGGGACTCCGGGTTTAAAATAAAGAAAAAATTAAAATCCGATACTCCTAAGATTGAAACTAAAAATAAAATTACTATGCTATAATGGACTATGATTTAAGTTACATATAACCTTATAAGAACTTATGATAGTATGCAACTTTACATATCAAAATTTCTGTAATTTGACAACAATCAACACTCAAAACATGTAGATAATAAAAAAGAAGGTTAGATATTCGCCTTCTGTTGAAGTGATAATTTTAATATGAATACTAGTAATATTAAATAACTGTGTACAGAATTGATGGTATAACTTAGAAAAGTAATCTCACAGAATTTTTATAGTTAAGTTATCGTCTCCGTAAGCAAATTAGTAAAACCTTATTAAATCCTTTGTAAGTACATTTTTTTATGGTCAAAAAAGCCTTAAAAACATTGGTATGATAGAGTTTTAGGTTTATAGATTAGTAACACCCGCCGTCTCC
>Ga0182738_1008244_pt1 | contig 10379 bp, 7 predicted proteins | sample eDN5th30CBELigMG_FD_128876 | JGI IMG/M metagenome (GOLD analysis project Ga0182738, IMG submission 128876) | Enriched Miracle-Growth compost microbial communities from Emeryville, California, USA - eDNA 5th pass 30_C BE-Lig MG (version 2)... ... | reverse complement strand
TTGCAGTGCATGGGCGACATCTGCGCGCCGCCGACCATCAGGCCGCGGCAGCCGGCCTCGTCGATCACCTTCCAGGCCGAATGGCCTTCCGGGTTCTTGAAGGTCGAACCGCCGGTCTTCTCGCGGATCGGCTGCACCGTCTCGCGATGATGCTGGACGGCGTCCATCGCCGCCCTGATGGCGTCCTTGTCTTCCGCATAGCCCTCGAACACGGCTGACGTGAAGATCAGCCCGGCCGGAGCCGAGGAGTGCCGGTAGGCGTAGCCCATATTGGCATTGGACAGGACATGCAAATTGCCCTGCCGGTCGAGCGCGCGCACCTCGACGACGCGCTCGCGCGTCTCCACGCCATTGGCGCCGGCGTTCATCCTCAGCGCCCCGCCAAGGGCGCCCGGAATGCCGTGGTAGAAGTGGAAACCGCCGATGCCGGCCTCCAGCGCCGCCGCCGCCAGCCGCTTGTCGGGCAGTGCGGCACCGGCGCGGATGCGCGTCGGCGACACCACTTCCGCCTCGCCGAAACCCTTCGCCGAAAGCCTGACGACGAAGCCCTCGATGCCGCCGTCGCGCACCAGAAGGTTGGAGCCGATGCCGACGATGGTGAGAGGGATGTGTTCCGGCACCGCCTTCAGGAAGGCGGCGAGATCGTCCTCGTCGGCCGGTTGGAACAGCGCGTCCGCCAGGCCGCCGGCGCGGAACCAGGTGATCTTGTCCATCTCGGCGTTTGGCGTGATACGGCCGCGCAAGGTCGCAAGCCGGTCGCCCAGCGAGGCAAGGAGTTTTTCGCCGCGCGTCATGAGGCCCCTGCCTCCGTCAGTTCCTTCGGCAGCGCATAGGCCCATTGGGTGATGTTGCCGGCGCCGAGGAAGATGACGAAGTCGCCGGGCCTGGCGATCTCGCGCACGATCGGCGCGATCGCCGCCGGTCCTTCGATGTAGCGCGCGTCGCGATGGCCGCCGGCCCGGATGCGCGCCACCAGCGCCTCGCCGGTCACGCCCTCGATCGGGTCTTCGCCGGCCGTATAGACCGGCGCCACCATCACCGTATCGGCGTCGTTGAAGCAGGCGGCGAATTCGTCGAACAGGTCGTGCAGGCGGGTGAAGCGATGCGGCTGGGCGATCGCGATGATGCGCCCCTTGGTGGCGTCGCGCGCCGCCTTCAGCACCGCCTTGATCTCGACCGGATGGTGGCCGTAGTCGTCGAACACCTCGACGCCGTTCCACGAACCGGTGTGGGTGAAGCGCCGCTTGACGCCGCCGAAGGACGACAGGCCCTTGCGGATGTCCTGCTCCGAAATGCCGAGTTCGTTGGCGACCGCGATGGCAGCCGTGGCGTTGGAGACATTGTGACGGCCCGGCATCGGCAGGCGCAGGCCGGCGATGGTCTTGTCCGTGCCGCTCTTGCGGTTGCGGATCGTCACGTCGAACAGAGAAGCGGCGCCGTCCATGCGGTGGTTGACGAAGCGCACGTCCGCCTGCGCATTGCCGCCATAGGTGACGACGCGGCGGTCGCCGATGCGCGAGACCAGCGCCTGCACCTCCGGGTGATCGGTGCACATGACGCCGAAGCCGTAGAACGGCACGTTCTCGACGAACTGGCGGAACGCCTCGCGCACCGCATCGAACGAGCCGTAGTGGTCGAGGTGCTCGGGATCGATGTTGGTGACGACAGCAATGTCGGCCGGCAGCTTGAGGAAGGTGCCGTCGCTCTCGTCGGCCTCCACCACCATCCAGTCGCCGGCGCCCATGCGCGCATTGGTGCCGTAGGCGTTGATGATGCCGCCGTTGATGACGGTGGGATCGAGCCCCCCGGCTTCCAGAAGTGTCGCCACCATGGAGGTGGTCGTCGTCTTGCCATGCGTTCCGCCGATGGCCACCGCATTGCCGAAGCGCATCAGTTCGGCCAGCATTTCGGCCCGGCGCACCACCGGCAGAAGCTTTTCGCGCGCGGCGGCCAGTTCCGGGTTGGACTTCTTGATCGCAGTCGAAACCACCACGACCTCGGCGTCGCCGAGGTTTTCGGCCCTGTGGCCGACGAAGCACTCGATGCCCTTTTCGCGCAGGCGCTGCACATTGGCGCCGTCGGCCTGGTCCGAACCCTGCACCTTGTAGCCGAGATTGTGCAGCGCCTCGGCGATACCGCTCATGCCGATGCCGCCGATGCCGATGAAATGCACGAGGCCGATGGTCTGCGGCATCTTCATGCGCGCTCTTCCTTCCTGAACGTCTCTACGGATTTGCGCGCTGCAATAGCCTCTGCGAGGTCGGCAAGCAACCGCGTGGCGTCGGGCTTGCCGGCGGACTTCGCCGCCGCAGCCATTTTCACCAGGCGCGCCGGATCGTTCATCAGCGCGCCGATCAGCTCTGCGATGCGTCCGGGCGCCAGCGTCGATTGCGGGTGCACCTCGGCCCCGCCCGCCGCCGCGAGCGCCGCCGCATTGGCCGCCTGGTCATGGTCGAGCGCATGCGGATAGGGTACCAGCAGCGCCGGCCGGCCGATGACGGCGATTTCCGAGACGGTGGAGGCGCCGGAGCGCGACAGCACCAGGTGCGACGCCGCCATGCGGGCGGCCATATCGGTGAAGAAGGGAGAGACCTCGGCCGTAACGCCGAGTTCGGCATAGGCGGCCTTCACCCGCTCCGCGTCGTCGGCGCGGGCCTGCTGGGTGACGGCCAGCCGGGCGCGCTCTGCCGGTGAAAGCATCTTGATCGCGGCGGGCACGGCATCGGAGAAGAACTGTGCGCCCTGGCTGCCGCCGAACACCAGCAGCCGGAACGGCATTCCGGAGCCGGAAGGCGCATAAGGTGTCCCCGCCGCTTCGATCACGGCAGGGCGAACCGGGTTTCCGGTGGCCACTGTCTTTGCCGCGAAAGCCCCGCCACCCGGAGGCAGGAAACCGCCGGCGATGGCGTCAACACGCGCGGCCAGCGCCCGGTTGGCGCGGCCCATCACCGCGTTCTGCTCGTGGATCAGGCTCGGCACCTTGCGGCGCGTCGCGGCATAGACGGGCGGCAGCGTCGGATAGCCGCCGAAGCCGACGACCGCCGCCGGCTTTGTCCGCGCGATGACACGGGAAGCCTGCCGGACACCGCGCCAGATCGCCCATAGCGCGCGCGCCAGCGCCAGCGGATTCTTCGAACCGATGGTGGCCGAGCCGACCGTATGCACGGCGTCCGCCGGAAAGGTGCCGGTGAAGCGGCCGACGCGCTCGTCGGTGACGAGGTGCACGCTCCAGCCACGCGCCTTCAGTTCATGCGCCAGCGCCTCCGCCGGGAACAGGTGGCCGCCGGTGCCTCCGGCGGCGAGAAGGATGGGACCCTTTGCCATCGTGTCTCATTCTGCCGGCAGGGTACGCCGGACGAAATCGGTGAAGCCGACCTGCTTGCGCCGTTCCGGCTTGCGCCGCGTCAGCGCCAGCACCATGCCCATCGAGATGGCGATGGCGATCTGCGAGGAGCCGCCGTAGGAGATGAAGGGCAGCGTCATGCCCTTGGCCGGCATCAGCTGCAGGTTGACGCACATGTTGATCATCGATTGCAGGCCGAACACCGTCACCAGCCCGCCGATGGCATAGCGCGTGAAGTCGTCGTGCTCCTTCAGCGCCGTGTTCAGGCCGCGCAGCACGATGAAGGCGAAGATCGCCATGATGAAGAAGCACATGATGAGGCCGTATTCTTCGCCGGCCACGGCGAAGACGAAGTCGGCGTGGCTGTCGGGGATGACGCGCTTGATCGTGCCCTCGCCCGGCCCGAGGCCGAACCAGCCGCCATTGATGAGCGCTTCCTTGCCCATGTCGACCTGGAAGGTATCGCCCTCGCCGGTGAGGAACTTGTCGATGCGCAGCGCAACGTGCGGAAAGACGGTATAGGCGGCGAAGATGCCGCCGACGCCCGCTGCGCCCAGAACCACGATCCATAGCCACGACAGGCCGGCCATGAAGAACATGACGCCCCAGGTGCCGGTCACCAGCATGGTCTGGCCGAGGTCGGGCTGCGCCACCAGAAGCGCCAGCACGAGGCCGAGCAGGATCATGGCAAGCACGTTGCCGGGGATGTCGTGCTGGCGCTTCTGCTCGGAAAACAGCCAGGCGCAGATGACGACGAAGGCCGGCTTGAGGAATTCGGACGGCTGGATCGACATGCCGGCGAGCGACACCCAGCGCCGCGCGCCCTTGACCTCGATGCCGATGTAGAGGACCGCCACCATCAAGACCAGCATGACAGCCAGCATGAGGATCGCCATGCGGCGGATCTGGCGCGCGTCGAGGAAGGAAACGGCGAGCATGGCGCCGAGCGCCAGCACGGTGAAAACGATCTGGCGGGTGGCGAAATGGAACGGGTCGAGGCCGATCCGCAGCGCGACCGCCGGGCTCGCCGCGAAGGACAGCACGATGCCGAGCCCCATCAACGACAGGAAGGCGGCGAGGAACCAGCGGTCGATCGTCCACCACCAGGTGGCGACGGGGCTCGTGTCGAGACGGCTTGCAACGGCCATTATCGTGACCCTCCGATAGGTTCTATGCCCTCGATAGCATTCACGGCTTGCCTGAAGGCTTCGCCGCGCACCTCGAAATTGCGGAACTGGTCGAAGCTGGCGCAGGCGGGCGACAACAGCACCACCGCCTCGCCGCCGTCGTCCTTCGCCGCATCGGCCGCCGCATGTTCGACAGCCGCCGCCAGCGTGCCGGAAATCTCGTAGGGCACGGCGTCGCCCAGCGTCGCCGAAAAGGCGGGGGCCGCCTCGCCGATCAGGTAGGCCTTGGCGATGCGTGGGAAGAAGCCGCGCAGCGAGGTGATGCCGCCCTCCTTGGGCAAGCCGCCGGCGATCCAGTAGATGCGCGAGAACGACGACAGCGCCGGTGCCGCCGCATCGGCGTTGGTCGCCTTGGAATCGTTGACGAACAGGACGCGGCCCTTCCGGCCGACCTGCTCCATGCGGTGCGCAAGACCTGGAAAGCTTTCCAGCCCCGACTGGATCTCGCCGAGGTCGAGGCCGACTTTCAGGCACGCCGCCACGGCGGCGAGCGCGTTCTGCGCGTTGTGCTGGCCGCGCAGCGAGCCGATGCCCTCGAGGAAGCCGACGCGCTCGTAGCGGCCGTGCACGGCCTCCATCAGGTCCGTGCCGTCGGCGAAATAGCCGTCGGTCAGCGGCAGCCGCTTGGAGACGCGCACGACCTGTTTTCCGGCCTGCTCCAGCCGGTCGGCGATCTGCGTGCAATAGCTGTCGTCGACGCCGACGATGGCCGTGTCGCTGCCGGCCACCAGCCGTTCCTTGATGTCGGCGTAGTGCTGCATGGTGCCGTGGCGGTCGAGATGGTCGGGCGTCAGGTTGAGAAGCACGCCGGCGGTCGGATTGATCGAGGGCGCGAGGTCGATCTGGTAGGACGAGCATTCGACCACGTAGAAGCGGTCCGGCGACGGCTCGTCGAGCGTCATCACCGCACGGCCGATATTGCCGCCCATCTGCGCGTCGCGCCCAGACGCCTTGATGATGTGCGCCGTCAGCGCCGTCGTGGTCGACTTGCCGTTGGTGCCGGTAATGGCGATGAAGGGCGCGGTCGGCGCGCGCCGATTGCGCTCGCGCACGAACAGCTCGACGTCGCCGATCACCTCGACGCCGGCGGCCCTGGCAAGCTCGACGGTCCAGTGCGGCTTCGGATGCGTCAGCGGCACGCCGGGCGACAGCACGAAGGAGGAAAAACCGCTCCAGTCGGCGCCGCGCAGGTCTGCGGTTGCGATGCCTTCTGCATCCGCCCTGGCGACGCTTTCGGGATTGTCGTCCCAGGCGAGCACTTCGGCACCGCCTTCGGCCAGCGCGCGCGCGGTCGCCAGCCCCGAGCCGCCGAGCCCGAACAGCGCGACTTTTCTGCCTGCGAAGGAAGTGGCGGGGATCACGGACGACCCTATCTCAGCTTGAGGGTGGAAAGGCCGATCAGGGCCAGCATCACGGCGACGATCCAGAAGCGGATCACCACCTGGCTTTCGGTCCAGCCGAGCTTTTCGAAATGGTGATGGATCGGCGCCATCAGGAAGACCCGCTTGCCGGTCATCTTGAAGTAGCCGACCTGGATGATGACCGAGAATATCTCGACCACGAACAGGCCCCCGATGATGGCCATGACGATCTCGTGCTTGGTCGCCACCGCGACCGTGCCGATCAGGCCGCCCAGCGCCAGCGAGCCGGTGTCGCCCATGAAGATGGCGGCCGGCGGCGCGTTGAACCACAGGAAGCCGAGACCGGCGCCGATGACGGCTCCCAGGATGACGGCGAGCTCGCCGGTGCCCGGCACGAAATGGATCTGCAGGTATTCGGCGAACACCGCGTTGCCCGACAGGTAGGAGATGACGCCGAAGGAAGCGGCCGCGATCATGATCGGTACGATCGCCAGCCCGTCCAGCCCGTCCGTCAGGTTGACCGCATTGCCGGCGCCGACCATGACGAAGGCGGCGAAGGGAATGAAGAACCAGCCGAGGTTGATAATCAGTTCCTTGGCGAAGGGAAAGGCCAGCGACGAGGAAAACGGCTCCAGCCCAGCGCGCATGATGACGAAGGAAGCGATGCCGGCTATGACGAACTCCAGTGCCAGCCGCGCCTTGCCGGAAAAGCCGAGGTGCGACTGCTTGGTCACCTTCAAATAGTCGTCATAGAAGCCGATGCCGCCGAAGCCGATCATGACGAACAGCACCACCCAGACATAGACGCTGGTCAGGTTCGCCCACAAAAGCGAGGAGCCGATGATGCCGGTAAGGATCATCAGCCCGCCCATGGTCGGCGTGCCGGCCTTCTTGAAATGCGTCTGCGGCCCGTCGGCGCGGATCGGCTGGCCCTTGCCCTGGCGGATGCGCAGCGAATTGATGATGGCCGGGCCGAAGATGAAGACGATCAGCGCCGAGGTGATCAACGCGCCGCCGGTGCGGAAGGTGATGTAGCGAAAGACATTGAACACCGTGTGGTGCTCGGCGAAATCGACGAGAAGCGTCAGCATGCGATTCTATATCCCCCGATCGCCTCAGGCCCGTTTCTGGGCCTGGGCGGGAAATCTGTTGAGCAAAGCATCCACCAGCCTGGCGAGGCCGATGCCCTTCGACGATTTGACCATCACCACGTCGCCCGGCTTCAGCGCCTGCATGAGCACGGGCTTCAAATCCTCGGCCGAGGCCTTCAGCGTGACGACGATCCCTTCCGGCAGCGCCGCGGCGAGGTTCTGCATCTCGGCTCCGGCGAGCAGGACGAGATTGGCACCGGCATCCACCACCGGCTCGGCCAGAGCGGCGTGAAGCTTCTGCGACTGCGCGCCGAGTTCCAGCATGTCGCCCAGCACCGCCACGCGCCGTCCCCCCTCGGGAACCGGCGTCGCCTTGAGCAGCGCAAGGGCCGCCCGCATGGAGACGGGATTGGCGTTGTAGCTTTCGTCGATCAGCGTGATCGGCCCTTTGGGGTGCGGCAGCACATGCCGCCGGCCCCTGCCCGGCTCGGCCGAAAGATCGGCGAGCGCCAGCGCCGCTCTGGCAACGTCGGCGCCGACCAGATGCGCCGCGCCCAAAACGGCGACCGCGTTCTGCACCATGTGGCGGCCCGGCGCGCCGACGCGTGCGACGATCTCCTTGCCGCCGATCTTGGCGGTGACGGTGGAATGGTCGGCCTCCAGCGTGAAATCGACCAGCCGGTAGGTCGAGCGCGCATTCTCGCCGAAGCCGTAGACATGCTCTACGCCGGCCGTGCGCGCCATCTTCTCAAGCAGTTTCCAGCGCGGGTCGTCGCGGTTGAGCAGCGCCGCGCCGCCGGGCTCCAGCCCCTCGAAGATCTCGGCCTTGGCGGCGGCGATCTCGTCCAGGCTGCGGAAGAAGCCGAGATGGGCGGCGGCGACGTTGGTGATGACGGCGATGTGCGGGCGCACCATCCTGACCAGCGGGCGGATTTCGTTCGGATGGTTCATGCCGATCTCGAACACGGCATAATCGCAGTCGGCCGGCATGCGCGCCAGCGTCAGCGGCACGCCCCAATGATTGTTGAAGGACGCCGCCGAGGCATGCACCTTGCCGACGCTGGCAAGGACGTGGCGCAGCGCCTCCTTGGTCGAGGTCTTGCCGACCGAACCGGTGACGGCGACGATCTTGGCCTGGCTGCGCGCGCGGGACGCAAGCCCCAGCCGCTCCATGGCGGCCAGCACGTCCGGCACCACGATCATCGGCGCAGTCAGCCGGCCGAGCGCCGGCAGCTTGCCCTCGGCCACCACCAGCACGGCGGCGCCAGCCTTGACGGCTGCGGTGGCGAAGTCATGGCCGTCCATCGTGTCGCCCTTGATGGCGAAGAAGGCCTCGCCGGGCTTGAGGGTGCGGCTGTCGATGGAGATGCCCGAAATGCCCTCCGGCATCGGCCCGAGCGGCCTGCCGCCCATCGCCTCCACCATCGCCTCGGATGTCCACAAATGGCTCATGCGGCGCGCTCCGTCAGCGCCGCGCGCACTTCCGCATGGTCGGAAAACGGCAGGGTCTGGGTTCCGACCGTCTGGCCTTCCTCATGGCCCTTGCCGGCGACGATGAGGGTATCGCCTGCGGCCAGCATCGCCACCGCCTCGTGGATCGCCTTGCGCCGGTCGCCGATCTCGATGGCGCCGGGCGCGGCGGCAAGGATGGCGTCGCGGATTTCTTCCGGCACTTCCGAGCGCGGATTGTCGTCGGTGACGATCACGACGTCGGCGAGACGGGTGGCGATCTCGCCCATGATCGGCCGCTTGCCCCGGTCGCGGTCGCCGCCGCAGCCGAAGACGACGACGACGCGGCCGGTGGTGAACGGCCGCACCGAGGTCAGAACATTCTCCAGCGCATCGGGCTTGTGCGCGTAGTCGACATAGACCGGCGCGCCGGCGGCCGTGGTGCCGACGAGGTCGAGCCGGCCGGGCGCGCCCTTCAGTCTTTCCAGCGCGGCCAACGCGACACCGGCCGGCGTGCCGGTGGCGATCGCCAGCCCGGCGGCGACAAGCGCGTTGGAAATCTGGAAGTCGCCGGCCAGCGGCAGGTCGATCTCCGAAATCAGGCCGTCATGTTCGATCTCGGCGCGCTGGCGGTGGCGCTCGTGCTCGACGCGTTTCAAGGTCAGGAAGTCGCCGTGGCGGCCGACCGTCAGCACGGCCAGCCCCGCCGCCTTGGCCGCCGCGATCGTCGGCGCCGACCACGGGTCGTCGGCGAAGATCACCGCCGGAGCGCCTTTCGGCAGCAGGTCCTCAAACAGGCGCAGCTTGGCGCGGTGATAGTCCTCGACTGTCGGATGATAGTCCATGTGGTCGCGGCCGAGATTGGTGAAGGCGCCGGCGGCGAGCCGCACGCCATCCAGCCGGCGCTGGTCGAGGCCGTGGCTGGAGGCTTCCATCGAAGCGTGCGTGACGCCGGCCTCGGCAAGTTCCGCCAAAAGCCTGTGCAACGCCACCGGATCGGGCGTGGTCAGCGAGCCGTATTCGTTGCGGCCGGGCGCCACCACGCCGGTCGTGCCGATGGAGGCGGCGGAAAACCCCGCCTGCTCCCAGATCTGGCGCGTGAAGGCGGCCACGGACGTCTTGCCGCTGGTGCCGGTCACCGCCACCGTCGTCTCGGGCTGCCTGCCGAAGAAGCGCGCCGCCGCCAGCGCCAGCGCAAGGCGCGGGTCGTTGACCGCGATGACGGGGACGGTCAGGCCGTCCAGCGCCGCTCCTTGAGCCACGACAACTGCAGAGGCGCCGCGCCGCGCCGCATCGGCGGCATAGGCCGTGCCGTCGGCCTTCGTTCCATGCAGCGCGAAGAACAGGTTGCCGGCTTCGACATGGCGGGAATCCGACGACAGCCCGGTGACCGCGATGTCGGAGAGCCTCTCGACAGGCAGGATACCGGCTAGGTCTTTCAGCTTCATAGAGATCGCAAACTCACAAATTTGTTTGAACAAGGCGCCGGTTGTCCCCTCGGCGCCCGCATTCAGGAGCTAAGAATCACTCATCCAATGAAACCAGCGTTGCGCCGTTTTCATGGCTGAAATCTGGCTTCACGCCAAGCATGGCGGCCGAGCGGGCGATAATGTTGTGGGCCATGATGCCGGCGTTGGAAGCGGCCGTGGCGCCCATGCCCGGCTTTTCCGGCTTCGGCTCGTCGGCGATGGTCAGGACGATGTATTGCGGATCGTCCATCGGGAACGCCGCCACGAAGGCGTTGAAGTTCTTGTCCTTGGAATAGCGGCCGTTGACGACCTTCTCGGCGGTGCCGGTCTTGCCGCCGACGCGGTAGCCGGGAACACGCGCATTGCGGCCGGACCCCTTCTCGGCGTTGAGGGCATAGACGTAGCGCATGGCGGCGACGGTGCTGTCCTTCACGACGCGCTTGGCCGTCTCCATCGCCTCCTGCTCGGTACGCTTGAGG
>Ga0182738_1008243_pt1 | contig 10380 bp, 12 predicted proteins | sample eDN5th30CBELigMG_FD_128876 | JGI IMG/M metagenome (GOLD analysis project Ga0182738, IMG submission 128876) | Enriched Miracle-Growth compost microbial communities from Emeryville, California, USA - eDNA 5th pass 30_C BE-Lig MG (version 2)... ... | reverse complement strand
TTGTATCAGTTCCTGGTTGGAATCCCACCCTTCTGTGGCGAATCGATATCAGAAGTCTTTGACAATATAGCCAATTTACGCATGGAGTGGCCTGAAATTGGTACTTTGAGAATTTTAAAGGGGATTTGTAATGAATTTCGATAGGGTATGGAGAAGATTGCATGTCACCGGAAGCAGCAGATTTGATAAAGAAGATACTGAATAAAGATCCCAAGGCGAGGCTGGGAGCCCAAGACGTGGAAGAAATCAAGAATCATAAATTCTTTACGAGCAAAGGTAAGCGATTTTCTTTTTAGAGTTCTCTCAAGTGAAGAAAAAATTGGCTCTGAAAATGGCCTTCTTTTCCTCAAAAAATTTCTTTTGAAAAATTTGAAATTTCTTCTTTGAATGAAAGTGGCGTCCTTGGGGCTTTTCCAGGCGAATTTTTCTTTGTAAATTTTGAGAACTTCGAAAGAAATTTTTTTGGAAAAATTTACAAAAGAATTTTTTGAGAGACCTTCCTCCTTTTTAGACATTTTTTGGGTCAATTTTTCTTTGTGAAAAGACTTTTCCCTCTCTTTTATGACGAAAGAAATGCTAAATTTCTCTTAGGTTTTAATTGGAATGATCCAAAAAGTTGGAAGCCACCAATAATCCCTGATGCAGCGGAAGATGAAAGGAAGAACGCCAACGCAATGGCAAGTGCCGAGAACGCCAAGGAGCGAGATAAATTGATGCTGTATTTGGAAGGAAAGAATGTGAAGCCTGAGCAAAAAGTGAGAAGAGTTACAGAACAGCCAAGATCATTGAAGAATATTGATTTAGCAGAGTTTAGAATGAGAAGGCTGGATGTGTTGGATGAAGAGAACCAGAGAAATTATGCCTGGTATCAAAAGCAGAAAAAATAGAGTCTGTGTTTTAAGCATATTTTTATGATTCTATTGTAGAAATGGGATGATAAAAATGATAATTTCAAAAGAGAATAGGAGGAGAACATAAAAGAAGAAGAGAGATCTTCTTTTAATAAATTACTACATTCTATTTACAATATATAAAGAAGAGATGATGAGTCTTTTGTTGTATGTATGGATGTTCTTTTGTATACTGAATCTAATGGACCACGTCTTAAATAGATTTGTTTAAATTTCTTTGAATTCTTACTTTAATATGATATACATACGACGATTACTTGGAATATGATAACAAGTCTTACTGTATCTCCTTACATATCATAATTTATTTATTTATCATATAGAATATATATGCTATGTAATTTACAGAAAACTCTATTCTATTCATGAGATTTCTCCCTGAAAAAGAAAAGAAAAATAAACTGCAAAGTCAATTCTTCCTTGGATACATTTGTAGAAAAACTCATTATGTGCTGAGGAAATTTATATTGGTGGACTTTCATTGTGCTTTCACAGAGAACCTTCTTTGAGTTTCCTCAAAATTCTCAAAAGAAAAATTTTTTAGAGGAAAAATCTTTGCGAAACTTAGCTTGTTCCTCCCTTGAAGCTTCCTCTTTTTTTGGTTGGAGCTTCATCAAATCAGGGTTTGGAATGATTCTGATTTACCCAGAGGGTCCAGATTTTAAGGCCGAAATTTGAAATTTTCTTTTTGAACTTTTCCATAGCTTTTTGTTAACCGATCAATTTATGTCATAGTGGAATAACACAGACTTGCTAATAAGGCCAAAATAATTGTCCGCCGACAGAATCGGGGAAAAATTGACAGTTTCAAGCCGTCCCACCGTCCCTAAAATCAATTTTTAGAGTAAAATATTTTTTTTCTTTTTTTTGAAATTGATTTTTATTGGAAAAATTTGCCTTTCCAAGATTGATATGAAAGATCTTTCTGAACAAAACAACAGAGCGAAAAAACAAATTGCCTGCAAAACATTTTTGGAGGAAGATGAGAGGTTTGGGAATGGTGACAGTTTTTTGACCATCAGGCCGGACGGAAAAGGGCCTTTTTTGGTGACGATATTTTACAACTCTGATGTAAAGAAAATGACAAATAAGCAATAAACCTTGAGTGTTCGAGATTAGAGAGAGAAAAGGAAAATAATTTTGGACCCTTGCTTGACCTTTAGCACAGAATGGGCCATATCAAGGCTTCTCGAAAAACTTGAACGGCTTCTAATTTCTCTCTTCCTTTTCATAAATCACTTGAGTTGAACAAGCTCTATGAAGTTCAGACAATTTACTGTCATCTAAAATTTAGTTTTCTAGAATATTTTATGATTCAAATCTATCAATTTCATCATTGCAGAAGAAATTTCTAGAACTCAGAAAGAATTTTTTCACCTTGAAATCCTAGAAAATTTTTGCAGTGTACCAAGACCATCCCCAAAGGAAACTTGTCGGTCTATTTTCGACTCAAGAAAGCTTCGTTTTCTTGCTTTTCAATGAAAATTTTACTTTTCAAAAACCTACAAAAATAATGAGAAAAATTTTGCCTCGACGGAGAAAAAATTTTCCTTTCAAATTTTTTCTTTTTGTTTAAGTTCTTTCCAAGTGATTCTCAAGGCTCTACCTTGAGCACTGAAAATGTTTATTTTACCTCCAAAACTTTAGACGAAGAGAAAATAGAGTCTTTTGTCTCAGTGTTAAAATTTCCCTCTGAGAAAACTAATCAAGAGAATGGTTCATCAAAGGATTTCAACAGCAAGGAATATTCTTTCATTCAAATTTGCCTGATCTAACTCCTGTTCAGATTTCAGAAAGACTCGATACCAGAGGATCCTCTTTCAATTTTGATCGCGAATTTCCTTAAAACCAGACTGTTAGACATTCGTTAGCTTGTGGATTAACTTTAAATTTTTACTGATACTCGCAACGCTCTTATCATAAGCCCAAAATTCAACACATTCTGAACTTCTTCGCCAAATCCACAGAGAATTAACCAACGATTCTTCGACTTTGCATTCAAAAAAGTGTCGAACTGATAGCTTTTGAGGATTAGATTCATCATCATTTAAATCTTTAATGAAAGCAGCGAGAATTCAAATCCAACAAATTCAGTAATCTCTCGTTTCAAAATCAGCAATATCTACTGAATTAGTGCTAACAGTCAGCCACACTAAAAAACCCGCCAAAACTATTTTTCAGACTCTTCGTTCATTTTTGACTTTAGACAGGAACTTGACGAGATCCGACTTCTAACGGTTTTCATCGAAAAAATTCAGGTCAATTTTCAAAAGGAGCCTAAAGATTCTTGGAGGTTTTCTTCTATTTAACTATTTTTTGGAAGGAAGTCTTGTCTCTTGGCAATAAACCTTCAAGCTAATGAGTTTTTTTCCTTCACCAAACCCTCAGATCTTGGGTATTCTTGAATATTCTGCGGTTATGAGTGATTGGACTCAGGTCCTTTGGAGCTGATACTGGCGAAGGTTTGAATTGGGGAGCAGTGAAACTTGATTTTTAAACAAAATTACCTCTTATTTAGTGTGAAATAATCAAGTTTTCCAGTATCCGATTTTATGAAACATTACTGGGCGAAGAGAGTTTTTGTTCTTTGAAACTGGTTCATAATTTATGTCAGATAGTTTTCTTGCTGATTTACTCAAACGAAAATTAGCAGAAAGCATGGGTTTTATTTATCCCACGATATCAAGGATTTTTTGAATGGTCCATTCAGAAAAGGAGAGTTTATTTATCTTATTTGAAACTCTTTATGTGGATATTGATAAGTTGATTGAAGCAGTGAGAAAAGGGTGTATTTTTAGCTTTGGCTTGACTATTAAAGGAGTAGAGGCGATGTGAATTATTAGAACCAAAGGTCACTTTTTCACTATTATCAGAGTCGAAAAACTTGGGCTTCGATACTATTGACAAAGTTGCAAGGAATATGGGCCATCAAAAATAGATTATAACGTGAGAAGGACCAGGGAATGAGCAGGAATAGGAAGGCTACATTTTTTTGGGCGAGAATTTGTTAAGAGGACCGGATTACAGTAAAACAAAAATTTTCCCTTATTTTGCGCTCACTTCTTTTTGGGAGACTCTCAAGAAGAATACCTAAAGGTCTTGAGTGTCACACAAGAGAGAAATGACTGTTGAGATTTTCTAAAGAGGTTGTTTAAAAGTTTCAAAAGAGTACAAAACCTTCGTTCCAGTAAAAAGATGGGGTGGTTTTTTTAATGTTTTGGGTTTGCTTTTTGTTTTGAATTTTCAATCGTAAAAGGAATATCCACAGAAGGACTCAGGGAATTCAAAAAGGCCAAAAGGTCCGAAAAACTATTTTTGGGGAGCAATTATTTCAAGCGGGAAAGCTCAAATTTTTAATTCAACATCGTACCCATGGAAATTCTGAGATCTCTTAGAAAAAATTTTGATTGAAGAATTCAAAGTTGTTCTTTTGAACTCCTTTAAAATTAAAATTTTCAGTTCTTTTTAACCGACTCCTTCTTCTTTTCTTAAAAAGAGCATATACGCTGTGGTTTTTTCTCTTCAATTCAAAGCAAAATTTCCAAAGGAAAAGAGTGATTTCGAAAGAGGAGAACGAGAAGTCAAGAACTAAACAAAGAGAGAAAAAGGAGGATTGAGAGAGACAATGATGCTGCAGTGGTAAAAACAGGCAAGAGCTGAGACCAGAATTCGAAAATTAATCGCAATATCGTAACGTACAAATTATTTTCTTCAAGACCAATCATCAGAGTCACTTTATTTGTAATTTTATCTGGCCAAAAGTGAACGGCTTTTTTGGCTTCTGTTGTCGTTATTAAAGGGAAGGTCACAGAATAAACGAAAGGCGAGCTCATAGCCGCCCTGACCTCATTCTCTTCTTTTCAATTTTTCGCACTGAGAAAGGAGAATGACCGAGAAAATCATAAAGGTCTTGTACAAAAGCAGGGAAGAATATTGCAAAAAGGAGGGTAAGAGAAAAAATAAAAGGAAATATGGAAAGAAAGGAAAGATAAGAAATTCGAAGGCGAGAAAAATCTGCCAATAAATAGGCTGGTTCAGTTGAGATAAAAAATTTTGATGGATATTTTTATAGTTTTAATCTCAGGAACCGACCTTTGGTAAAGAAAAAATCTCTAGTGATAAATTTACCTTTTTTAATTTCTTTGTTAAATCCAGCTTTTGACAATTTTTTAAAAAGCGTCTTTAATTCCCTCTTTCACACCTATAATTTCGAAATTGCACCTCCTCATAAATTATCAGTAGAATAAACCTGATCTTAAGGGGGCAAAACCAAAGAAGGTAAGGCTTGAAAACCAAGTTTTTAGAATAAAAATGGGTTTTCAATATGCCTTTATTTTAAAAATTGTTCTTAAGGAAAATAAAGCTGATACCAAATGATTTAAATTTCGGGTTGAAGACGGTTATAAAAAGTAAAGAAATAAAAGGAGTCTGGAGGAATGGGAAAGACGAGATACAACCATAAGAGATTGGAGAGAGAGCTTCTTTGGTAAGGGTTTATAATGAAAAACTACTTATATTCGAGGATTCAGGATGAGAGGTCTGATACGTAGTCAATCAAAATCAAGGGAAGTTTATCCTTATTTTGAAAGGATGGGATGGTTAGTTGGAAATATCAGTAGATAACGGGGTTAAAATTATTGTAATGGATGATCTAAGAGTGCCTGAATCAATTATTAGCCAAAGTGTTTCTTAATTTAGATTGTACGCGATTTGAATTTTTCAAAGAAATTTTTTTGTAAAAGAGATGTCAAGATTTTACAGGCTCTTTCTTTTTCAGGAAAATAAGAGAAAGTCCCAAAGAAGGAGAGGTTTTCTCAAGGAAACCCATGGAGGGTTTACAAAGGATTGATTTCTCAAGAAAAGAGGTTCCTTTAATTGCCGTTAAGGCCTCGAAATAATTTGATTTATAGCACTTTTTAAATAAAAAAAATCGACTTACTGTACAGGGAAAAAAAAATTGAACTCATTAAAGATCTATTGTTCGCTGATTGCCATGATAACATGTAAGATTTGTGAAAAAAAGACTCTCAGCGACCGCCTCGCTGACCATTCCAAACTATGCAGAGAAGTTACTCTTCTCTATGAACAACTTCATGAAGTTCGCTCGAAAATGGGCCAATTTGCCGAAAAAGCTGCCACAATGAAAAATAGTTTGGAAATCTATGCTGTTCAACAAAAGTAAAACAAAGCTATCGAATTCTCTTAACAGACCAATTAGGAGACATCAGAAGGTCAAAAAATTCTCAAGATGGCACTCTATTGGAGACATTAGCACCTTCTGTGATAGCCCGAAATCCAACTCATTACCCAATATCTCTTCTCCTGTAAGGATCCTTTTTCCCTTTATTTCTTTATAAAGAGCTCTTTTGGGTCTTCTTTGGCTAATTTCTATGTAGCAAGCGATTGATTTAAAGGCAACAAAGACATCTTCCACGCCAAGCTGTGCTGCAAATAGTAAATTCTCCGATGAATTTGTTCGTAAAATATCACATAGGGGACCTTTCTTCAAGTGGATACTCTGATAAGAACAGTGAATGTGAGAATGCCCCATGCAAGGAAAGAGAATTGATAACGCCAGAAAGCTTAAAGGAATATAAAGACAAAAGTGATGATCATTATCAAAATATTAAAGGACAGCTCCAAAAAAGCACTTTTGCTCTGCGAAAACTCATATCCTATGCTGATAAAATTCATGGGTGGAGCTTTGATGCTCACTCCATGAACGAGTGTAAGAATTAGCCTTTGGGGAAAATGAGTAATTTTTTTAGCCGACATGAACTTTAAATACGAGCTTGAGGTCCTTTTAAGCCAAATAGAAGACACAAAAGTCTCGCTTTTCATCGAGGAATTCAAAAAAGATTTCAATGTAACCAAAGAATTTTACACATTAACTAACTTTTTCTTGAGAAATATTTGGAATTGAAGTCGAAATACGTAAGAAAGAAGGAAAAGCTCCTTCGAATCGATTCGCCAGAAGAAGCTGATCAGGATATCAAAAAGAAGAAACTCCACAAGTTCGATTCCTTCAAGAACAAAGTCTCTAACAGCTTAAAAACTCTTCAATCGAGCATTCAATTCAAAGAAGATGAAGCTTTTACTCCAACGATTCCAAGCAAAAGTAAAGAAAAATCACCCATAATAAAGCGAAGCCCAAATCCAAATCGCATTAGAAGTCCAAGTGGAGCAAGCCCAACGACCAGGACTATGTTAGGACAAAGTCCTACCAACCACATAAAAAGCTCAATTGAAAAGAAAAGCGCTGTGATAAAGTCTCAGCCAGCTTCGAAACCATTAAATTTCGCTGAGCTATTCGGAAAATCCACCACAACACATCCTCAGAAAAAGCTAACTGGAGCCGCAATTGAGAGGATGAGTCCATTAAATTTTGATAGTATTAATATGGATGGATTATCACCAAGGCTTACCGCCCCCGGAATGGCGAACTTATTGCAAAATAACAGCAACCATATCGCGCCATCTTTGAGCAGCTTCAGTAATATGGGTAAAACTCCAAGATCAGAATTGGCTCGTAAAGAGCGTATCAATGGGCTGCTGAGTATTTTCTCACCAGATTTCGCGACAAAAATGACCAATATGAGCGAAGAAAAGAGCTTGGTAAAACTGGAAAAATCTTCGGAGAATGAGAAAGATGAGTCAGTCCCTTCAATAGAATGGCAAGGAAATGGAATTGGAAGGGCATTAGCCCCAGTTAAATCAAAGACTTTCTTTGATATTGGAAGCATTATTTGCGAAGAAGCCGAAGTTCAAGAACAAGAGAAAGTTGGGAGAAGATCAAGAGAGTTTAAGGAGGTAAAACAGAAAAGAACAAGAAGCTCTAGTATGGGAACTTTGAGAGCTATTCATCAAGAAGAAATTCTTAATAAAAGAGATTTCCCTTCTCTTGCTGGCCTCAGGTATTTTTCTCTTGTTCAAATAATCTTATCTACTTCACTCTAGATCGGAAACCCCAACAGGAAAAGAGGAGGAATCCTCACAAGATCCAGCCCAGAGAAAGGAGAGAGGCCCCGTGGCAAGTCAGAATCTGGTTGAATCGCCATTTTTACGAGGATATCAAAGCGATACGACTTCAAGCAACACTGGCCGAAAAAATCTTTCAAAAGAGTAATTTCCTTTAAAAAACCCTGTCCCGAATAATCCTCTAGGGCAAGTGAGATGTGGATAAAAAATTTCGAATTTATCAGATTCCTTGGCAAAGGCGCTTACGGCATCGTCTGGCTTGTCAAAAGAAAGGCAACTGGGGATTTCTACGCGATGAAAATCGTCGATTCTGCGAATGGGGATGCATTGAACAGACTAGCTGCCCTCAGAGCAGAAAAGGATATCTACGAAGTTCTCGAAGGAGACTTTGTTGTCAAGGCGATCTGGACATTTAACCACAAGAACTTTATTTGTTTCGTGACCGAGTATATGATTGGAGGGGACTTCAACACTTTCTTGGAAGACATTGGCCGTCTTGATGAAGATGACGCCAGATTTTACTTCGGGGAGCTCGTCCTTGCTATTGAGTCCTTACATAATCTTGGGATTATTCACAGAGACCTTAAACCTGAGAACATTCTCATCCACAAATCTGGACATATAAGGCTTACAGATTTTGGGCTATCGAACCGTGGGCTCAATAAACTGAGACTGAATACCACGCCAACAGGAAGAAAAACGCCAGAAATGTCTTCAATGCAAGGGGCTTCAGAGCGAAAATCTCAGACTCCAAACGGCAATAAAAAATTGCCTCCAAGTCAAAAAGCGAATCCCTTAAATCAGAAAACAAAGAAGATATTCGACTGTTTGGATAACGATGATAACAAAAGGGATATTATCTATCAATCGCTCAGATCAAAGGCTTCGCCGCCATTGAATAAGAAAGCAGGAAGTAAAGTCGGAACGCCAGATTACATGGCGCCAGAAGTGTTGAACCCAGAGAAATACGATATGAAGAATTTCAATGAGAAGTGTATTGACTGGTGGAGCATGGGAGTCATATTGTATCAGTTCCTTGTCGGAATCCCACCCTTTTGTGGCGAATCTATCGAGGAGGTCTTTGATAATATCGCTCACCATAGAATCGACTGGCCTACTATTGGTACCTTAAACACTTTTTAAGTCGGACCTAACAGGATTTTTCATAGGATACGGAGAAGATTGCGTGACGCCGGAAGCACAGGATTTAATCCAGAGGTTGTTAGACAAAGATCCAAAGACGAGGCTCGGAGCTCATGGAGCTGAAGAGATCAAAAACCATAAATTTTTCACATCAAAAGGTAAAGAAAATCCCAATAAAAATTTCTCTCTTAAAGTTTTTATCAAGGAATAAATTGGGGAGAAGCAAAGAATTGGAAGCCACCAATGATCCCAGATGTGAAATTGGATGAGATAGAGAATGAGAAGCCGAATGAGAAGGAGAAGGATAAGATCAAGGTGTACTTGAATGAGACGCATGGGGAGCAGAATTTGAGAAAGATAGGGAAGTCTAGGACAGTGAAAGATATTGACCTTGGGGATTTTAAAATGAGAAGAGTTGATGTTTTGGATGAAGAAAATCAAAAGGCTTATATGAAACTCCAAAAGTAAGCGAAAATTTTTATAAAGGAAATATTAAGAGGATTTCTTTATAGGCAAAAGTCGATGTTTGTTGGGAGTACATTCTATTAAAAAGACAAGAAAAAGCAAGGCTATGATGAAGATTGTAGCCTGATTTCTCTTCTTGTCATGAAAAGAGAAGGAGAGAGAATTGATTTGAAGATTTTTATTTGTTAAGAAGATGTGAAATTTGTGTGAAATTTGTTTTCCTTCTGGAGATAAGAAGGAAAAGAAGATTCCTCTTTGAAGAATTGAGTTGATTTTTATTTTTGTCATTGAATATATTGATTAGATGTTGTATGTTTTTTTGGTAGTTTTTCTTTTGTATTGTAGTTTTGTATTGCCTATTCTGTACATAAGTCAGTAAGTAGTTCGGATTGTTATAAATTTTAATGAATAAGAACATCTTTAATCTCATCTCTTTTTCCTTCAGAAATCAATTCAAAAAAATTCCTTGGGTTCTTGTGAAAATTAAATGAGGTCTTTTTTGTCAAAAAATTCCTTTGATTTCGTCTTGACGTCCTCTCAAATTTCATGTAAAATTTCGAAATTCTCTTTTCACCCATCAAAAAAAAATTTCTCTCCATTGTTTCGAACCCTCTGGATTTTCGAAAAGTCATCCGGATTTCTTTCATGATTGACCCTATGATTTTGAAAGAAAAAAATTTTCCTATAATTTTCTCTATATTTCTCAACAAAAAAATTTGATTGAGTTTCCTGAATGAAATTTCTTCCATTCAGAGACAACCTATTCAAAGACCTAAACATTCAACGACCATTCTGACTCAAAATGTGACGTATGAATATTTCCTCTGAAAACTTGAAAACTCTAAAATTATTAAAAAATATGAGTGAAATAGCCCAAAAAAAG
>Ga0182738_1008242_pt1 | contig 10381 bp, 6 predicted proteins | sample eDN5th30CBELigMG_FD_128876 | JGI IMG/M metagenome (GOLD analysis project Ga0182738, IMG submission 128876) | Enriched Miracle-Growth compost microbial communities from Emeryville, California, USA - eDNA 5th pass 30_C BE-Lig MG (version 2)... ... | reverse complement strand
GTTCTTTTTGGGAAAATCTGAGAATTGAAAAATTTAGACTCAAATATTCTTCAAGGTTTTTGAAGAAATTGTGACAATTTGAAACCAATTTGATTCAAAAAAAACAAATGTTGAAATTCATCAAAACTTTTCCTTCTTGATTGTTCCATGCTTCAAGTTTGATCTTCGAGCCAAAAACTGATTTCTTTGAAAAATCAATTTTGGCTTTCTCCAAATTTCAATTTTTTTCAACTTTCCCTCTTTTTGAAAATCTCATTTCTCACGATGATTGCACCAAAGTCTTTGGCTTGACTGAAATGAGGTTTTTTTTGGGTCCAAAAGTGTAGAAAAGTTTGGGACAAAATTAGAATTTTTAGACTTGGGAAAATCATCGTTTTTGAGGGATTTGGGCTCTTAATGACAACAGAAAGAAAATTAATGATTTCTTCGAGGACATCAAGCCTCAATTTGTTGAAAAGATGATTTTTTTAGCAATCTTGAAATTTATTTTCTTCTTATTTGATTCAATGTTTCCCAAACTTTTTACCCCCATTGATTGATTCTTGTAACAACATCGAGTATTGCTGAAAATCGCTCTTTCCATTGAAAAGAATTCGAAGCAAAGTCCAAAAATCGACCATTCACTCTCACAAAAACATCATTTTGAATATCAAAGAAAGATTCCTCATCTTTTAAAGATTATTCCTAATTATTGGTTTCTACAGGAGATAATAATCTCTTCAAAAATATTATTAATTTGATTTTTTCAGGAGATGAAAGATATTGTAGGGCTTTCTAAATTACTCTCAAGGATACAGAGGAGACCAATTACATTATATCAAAACATTCCAAACGAGACTCGCCAGTCATCAGTCAGCGTGATATTTAGACCAAACCCCCAAATTAATCTTGGTGGACTTGAGATTCAAAGCAATTACCCGATGACTCAACCAGTTCCTGCTCAGGATGTCAGCGCTTGGCTTGATAAGATTCAACAACAAAATAGAGAGCATAGTTCTTTGATTGATCTCCTCTATATTAAAAGAGCCAGTAATGAAAGGGATACACATAGTGGACAGATTTCTTTTCCGGGAGGGAAGCTCGATGGATTGGAAAACGACTATGAAGGATGCATCAGAGAAGTAAAAGAGGAAGTTGGTCTCGATCTCACCGATCGAGAGTCTTTCCTTTATTTGGGGAAAATCCCTCTCAATTTCTTTGCATACTACAGAAAGAACTTGAAAACCATGTTGTCCGTCAACTTATTTATGATGCTGAATGAAAAGCAAAAGTTGGCCCCAAGCCCAAGTGAAGTGGAGTTAGCTTTTTGGACTCCACTGGACCTGCTTTTAAATCCTTCTATAGAGAATATTAGATCACTTGAACACCCAAGAGGTCCAATCAATTTTGTATATCGGCACGATAAAGCTTGGGAAAGTCCTCTTTGGAAGCGATTCTTTAAAGACTTTAAAACAATGAACCTTCCCGCCTTCAAACTCCAAAATGACCAAATTCTCTTTGGGCTAACCTACGCAATTACTCTCCATATGTTGATAGTCATGACAAGAGGAGAAAAGGATATCAACAGTCAACTCAATCTTATGATTAATAGTTTCCCTCAAGTGTCTGCCAACTTTCACCACGACATCGCGGGAATAAAAGGAACAATTGCTGAACAAATCTATAAACAAAAAAGATTACAACAATTTTTAAATCCTCCTTACTAAGTCAGATGGGTCACTGTATTATATATATAGAATTCTAACTCACACGACACGATATATTTGTTTGTAACAAATCAATCAACTTCTATTTCTAAAGATTTTTTGGATATTTCTATTGACTTTGCCTCTCTGAACGATAGTGATGGATATTTCAAAGAAAAGGATTTAAATATTTTATCCAAAATCAAACACAATGTTGCTGAGCAATTTTTTAAAGTTATTTCCTGGGAAAATGAGCAGCAAAGCCTGTCTCATCTCAGCCAGTTCTTTCTATTTGAAAAACAAATCAAATGGGATTGTGAGTTCTAACAATAGTGTGTTTCGAAACTTTGGTTCAAAAAAGGATTCATTATTGAAGGATCAAGATCAGGAGATCACTGCTACTTCCAATCCTATCTCAGTCCCAAAGAAAAAAGCAAGCAAAAAAAGTCAAAATGCAGAGTCAACAGCCCAATCAAATATTTCGGATAAAAACACATCTCTTGATGAAACAAAAAATGAAGAAGGAGGAGGAGTTCAAGAGAAAGAAAGAGAAAAGAACTTTGACAAATTGTATTCATTGGTTCTCGTCAGAGTTATCCATACCTGCAGTCTCTATTTAGCAGAAAACCCTGAACAAAGACAGAACGTCACAGAGCAATCAAGATTTTGGTACGTAAAACAAGAGCTTGATAAACTGAGTGAAGAAGAAAAACAGGGTTTCCTTGAATATACTGATCGCTATTCGGTTCTTAGACACAAAGATGAGAAAGATACGAATGAAAAGAAAAAGCATCAGAATCTCCTCAACTACTCCAAAAAGAAAGTTGAGGCATTTTTATTGGAAAATAAAGCCTATGCTTCAATACTTGCAAGACTGATCATAAACTTTTTGAACTTAGAAAACCGAGACTTTTTGCTCTATCTTGATCCAGTGGACGATGAGGTGTCAATTGGAAAAATTACCAGCCGAAATAAAAGCATGCAACAAGCGACAAGGGACTTGATCCACAACCAATGCTTGGAGTTTAAGCTTTATTATAAAAGATCACTTTATGATCTCGGCTTGTTGAGCTTGAGATTGCCAAAACACGAAGGTCCTGAGATCTCAAACCTTATTCAAAGAGCGCTTCAAATATCAAATGGGCCTTTCGCAAAAGACAAGAAAAACATCTTTGCTTTTCAAATCAAGTCAAAAAGTTTGTTCAAGAAATTCTATTCTGAAGCAAAATACAGATCCATCCTGATGAATATATTTAAACGCGTTTTCAGAACTTGCAAAATTTACCTGGCTTCAAGCGAGAGAGAAAAGTTGAGTATTGATCAACAGAGCAGGTTCAGTTATGTTCATAATCGATTGAAACATTTGTCAGAGGCAGAAAAAGAGGATTTCTGGTCCTATTTAGATGACTCTACAAAGTTCACAGTTGGTGCTGGTGAGAAGGTGCGAACCCCTTCGAGTGTTTCTACAATGATCCAATTTCTCAAGCATTCCGACTTTGGGATCATTCTGGCCAAACTTATCCTTGAGTTCTTGGAGAAAGACAATCCTGATTATCAATTTTACATCAATCCCATTGAAGATGAAGTTGCAATAAAAGATTACGAAAAAAGAAGTTCATCACCCATGGGCGAAGATACTCGGCAAATTCTCGAATTAGATCTCGATTACCTCAATTCTACATATTGTGAACTTTTTCAAAAAAATTTGGTTTAACCAAGTCTTGGTTATTATCCAATGATTTGTTGTATGCTGGTTTATTATTGTACAGATGAAGAATCTCAAAAGGTAAAATATTTTCAAGATAGGAGAAAAGGATTTGGTGGTGGTAGTGATTATTTCAACTTCAAACAGAGAACTTGCAAAAAAAAAAAAATGAATCTGATTTTGTTGATTCATCAAAATAAAAGTTTTTTGCTTTCCAACATTTTTCATGGAAAAAATCATTGAAAATATTGCATATTTTTTTTCAATGCTTTTTCAGAAATACAAAAACCCCTTAGCACTGCTCAAAATATCGCAGTAATTTTTTATTTTGGAATTTTGTTTGATTTAAAGAAAAAATACATTTCTATTCTTATTCAAACAATAAAAATCGGTTATTGAAAAAGCATCATCATTAAATCAACATTTGTTGACGGTAAAAGAATGAACAATTACAAAAAGATCAACACAAAAGGCCAAAAGAGTCAACAGGCTCTTTCTGACAATAAACAACGAGCAAGAATGCTGGGTTACTTGAAGGGTGGAAATCCAAGAGTTCATTCAGAAACGGTATTTTTCCTGATCTCCAAATAATATTCCTATAACTCGTTCAGAATGAATACAACTCGCTTCAGGAAGACCTGTCATCAGATAATGTGGACAGTTACCGATTTCGAGTCAAGGTACCCAATTCTGCAGTTGAAAAAGTTATAAAAGTCTAAAAGTTACTGGAGAAAATAAAACGCCCACCACGAAGCGACGCAATGACAGCCAAAAGAGCAAAGCCAAGAAGTGTACCAGATGAAAATGATGGGGCAAAAGCCGAAAAACTAGAAGTCCTCAACAACCTGTTAACAAAAAAGAATTCACTTCTCGAGGTATATTTATTGACTATCCTCAAACAACCTTTAAAGCAAAATTTGGCGAAGCTCAAACAAGAAAACAAACTCTTGAAAAAAGCTGCTTATTTGGTTTGATTTTTCTACAAAGTAATCAAGAACGTTTAGGTTATGGAAAGCAAGGATTTACCATCAAATGAATGGAAAGAACAGTTTGAAGAGTCAGTTGCGAATATTACGTTAGAAAGTGATATATTCCCAGAGATACGTCAAAATGCAACCAAGTAACACCCTGAGTGTAGAAAAAAAAATTTAAAAACCGCATTTTAGATCAAGACCCCAACGGCAGTCTGCAAGGAACCAGGCAATAAATGCTGAGAATTCAATTACAGAGTCAATTAATCAGGAGCTTCGAGAAAGGATTTTTGAACTTGAAGATCAGGTATTGTGCGATGAAAGAACTTTAAAACTGAAATAAATAGAATAAGAAACTTTCAAGAAAAGTGAGAGAACTTGAGGACATTTTAGCAAACAGAAGCACTGCCGAGTACTGACAATTTTCTCCAAATCTCATCACGTTCTAGGCCAAAATCATCCAATTTCAACCACAAAAACCACAATAGATCATCAAAGAATAAAAGTGCCGCTTATGACCAAGATGAAAGCAGAAATGAAGGTGATGAAGACCTAAAAACGATTTTAGATGAAGCTATTACCAAAATAAAAACAATGGTAAGAATCACTTTTTCTTCGAATAAAAAAATAAATCAAATAAAGGAGTATGAACTTGAGAGTTTTGAGCGAAAAAATGAACATCTTCAAACCGAGCTCAAAAATCAAAAAAAGATGACAGAATTTAATGAAAAAAGCTATGTTAAACTCCAAGACAATCAGAAAAAGCTGATGGAGGAAAATATGAAATTACAAAAAGGCTACCAGAACGTGATGAAAGATCTTGAAAAGATTCGAAATAGCGGTGGTTACACACGAGGAAGTCACCACCTATAAATTCCAAATAAATTATTAACTCTTATCTACAATGCTTTTGTAATATTAAATTTAGTTTAGCTTTCTTTTTGGAAAAGGGAGTGTCTCATTCTCTTGAATACACAAATTTTGACATATTTCTCGTCTCGCAATATTGTATTTTTGGTATAAAATTATTTATTTTTGAAATTATTGGATTTTTGAGCATCCCTCAGTGTTTGCTTATTGAAGTCGACTTTCATGATCAAGAAATTGGTGCTTTGGGTTTCTTGAAACTTTTTTCTAGAATATGACTGTTTGCTTTTCCTGAAAAATTATTTTGAGCACTCCAAGATCTTGGCTCATCCAATGGATCATATTTTTATGCTTCTATCTTGAGATTCTCGATTTTTTCAGGAAATCTCGAATAATCGAAAAAAATCAATTCCTTTGGATTTATTTTTAAACCTCATCTGAAATGAATCAAAATAAAATCTTTCATTAAAAACTTCAAGAATCTCACAAAAATTTAATTTTTAAAAAATAACAACTTGAAAAATCATTTATTTAGAAAAATTATCAAATTAAATATTTTTTCCATTAAAATTTAAAATTTACTCAAATTATTCAATTAAATTGATTTTGATTTCCTTCAAAAAGAAATAAATATTTTCAAATTTTTGTCAATCGATTTTTGAATTTCAACTCCAATGAATTCGGTCTGTCTGTCATCAACTAGACTTGAGAGGCAGCATTTTTTTAAAACTCAATAAATTATGAAAATTAGCTTTTAAGCGCATTCCAATAAAACGAACACCATCCCTTATGACTTTTCAAAAGGTTTATTAAGTGATTGATTATTTTCATACCAAATATTTGAATTAAAGAACAAATTTCAATTTAAATTAACACCACACAAATAACCTAGTGAATGCGAATTTAAAAGTTGCCTATAATTTATCATTGATTTTCTGAATGATATTCTTTCTAATTTATGAAAAAAATTCAATCGTCGTCAGTGAATGACATAAAAGCGCTTTAAAAATTCATGCGCATTATTCAAGTCATACATAACACAATAAAATAAATTTCAAGATTTTCTCTTTTTCTTACAAAGAACTCAAACGGACAGACAGACAGATAAAAGATTATACAGCTTTGAATTCATGCTTGGAATCTTTGAGATGATCAAAGAGTTTATTTCTTGTCTCAAAGGCTGTTTTACAAACGTTGCAGACAAAGTTTTGTTGTTTGGCCTTTTCTTGTTTCTTGAGCTTTTTAAGTTTTGCTTTGCCAAGCTTCTTTCCTTTTGGTCCAGATTCAACTTCTTCCTCTTCTTCATCTTCTTTTTCCAAATTATTCTCAGCAGTGGGAGTTTCTGCTTCCTTTTCTTCTGGCACCTTTTGCTCCTCCTCTTTTTCTGGTTTTGGTTCCTCAACTGGAGTGGTGACTTGGGGCTCTGACTGCTTAGCATTTTTCTTTTTTTGTTTTTTACTTTGCTTGGTTTGAGGCATGAATTGATTCAAATCAATATCGTCATCTTCATTATTGACATCGTCAGATTCGACCACTTTCTCGGGTTCAACATCTTTCTTCTTTTGTTGCTTTTTATTTTGCTTCTTTTGAGGCACAAATTGGGCAAAGTCAATGTCATCATCATCGTTGTTGGCATCATCAGATTCGACTTCCTCTTTGGCTTGAGCCTTGGTATCTTTTTTATTATTCTTGGCTTTCGAGGGTGTTTCTTGTTGCTCTTGAGCTTCATCTTCTTCATCACTATCTCCGCCTTTGTTCTTCTTTTTATTCTTTTTCTTCTTCTTTTTGGACTTTCTGGACTGATCTTCATTTTTCTCCTCAGCCTCATCCTTTTCTTCAGCGTCTAATTCATTTTCGAAAGCTTCCTTTTCTTCGTCAAGCATCATTTCTTTCATGAGTTCTTTGAGCTTTTTAGCATGAGCTTTTGATTGCTTATGGTTTTCCAATTGGTTTTCTGTCTTGAACTCTTTGTCGCAGATTTCGCAGAACCAGTCTTCATGGTAAACATTTTCGGCATACTGCTCTTCATCTTCAATTAAACCTGCAGCTTTTTTCGCTTCATACTCTTGGCGGTATCTTTCGGCTTCTTCTTCTCTGTATCTCTTTTTCATTTCCTCCATTTCCTTTTTCTTTTCAAGCTCCTTCTTTCGATGGGCATCAGCCTTTTTTTGCTTTTCGATGGCTTCATTCTTGATGAATTCTTGATATCTCACATCACGCTTTTTGACAAACTGAACAAGCTCTTTGATGGTATCGATATACTTCTTTTTCTCCTTCTGTCTTTCCTTCTTATTGTCTTTTTCAATCAATCTCTTGATTTGTCTATTTCCCGCTTCGTTAGGGTTGTATAAATCTTTATGGGCAAAGCTTTTAAATGATGAAAAGTTTTCCCAATAAGCATAGAACTCGACGACTCTTTCGCCAGAGAGTTTGGAGTCACCAAAACCTGGGGCGGCTTTACCTCCGACAGTGCCATAATATTCATCATCATCAATATCTGGGTTGGTGTTTTTGGCTTTTTCTTCCTCGGCCTTGATGATCTCAAAGACCTTTCTATAGACAGTATAGAAGCCCTTTTCTGCGTCATCAAATTCTTTGTAGCAGTCGCGGCTGAAATATGGCCAAATATCAAATCCATAAGTCAGGATCTCTTGGTACTTTTCGTCATTTTCGTCAATTCCGCTTTCTGCAGCCCTCAAGATTTGATCCTTATGATGATCGTACCAAGATCTCTCGTTAGGATCACTCAACACAGCATATGCTTCACCGATTTCTATGGAAGTGGTTGAATGAATATTCAAGAAGAGTTTTTACCTTGGAAGCGTTCTTTGGCATCATCTGAAGGATTCTTATCTGGATGCCATTTAATAGCTTGTTTTCTGTAAGCCTAAAAATTGCTGTTATGAAGAAGACAGGAGGGTGTGATTTACTTGTTTAATCTCCTCAGGAGTTGCCTTCACATCAACTGCCAGAATTTCATAATAATCTCTTTTCTTCATTTTTCAAGCCCTGCTCGTCTTTAAAGGGAAAAAGATTTCTGGACAAAAATTTAATGATTTTGGTACTTGAACACTTTAATAGTTGTATGGACCAATGAGTGAGCTCCATTTAATTAAAAATTTGAAATTTCTATCTGGTCTCTGGTCAGTATTTTTTATTCGTCAGGCAAAGGAAATGGGTGATTTGATTCTGTGAAGTGGGAGTTACTTGAAATGAATTAAAGAAACTTCAAGCATCAATTGGTTCTGATTTTCACGAAGAAAAATCCGAGAGGATGTCTTTGAAAGAATTTTGACGAGGTTTGATAATTATGAAAAAACTTGATTTTAGCATTCTCAAACATCTTTCATTGAAAATAAATTTCTCAAAAAAAGGCGACTTTTGAATTCTTTTCCTCAGTCAAGTTTTGATTAAAAAGTTTTTCTCGAAAATTCTGATCAAATTTGCTTTGGAAAAAAAATTAATTTATTTGAATTCTTGAGATAAATTCATTTCAATATTAACCATGAAAGGTGGTATTGTTTAAAATCACTATGGTGAAATTTTAGGGCAATGGAGAAGCCGAGTTTCAAGAGTTTTCTTTGAGTCTCAAAACAATCCTTGAATTTTTGAAGAAGAGGAAATTTTTTTAGACTTTCTCCTCAAAAAGACTCTCTTGAATTGATGTTTGCAAGTCATGAATGCTTTTGTGAATTTTTAAAATTCTTTGACTTTTGTCAAGACTCATTTCAAAATGGAAAAAATCTTCAGGAGACACTACAAATCTTTTCATTTTCGAAAAAGCAAGACTTTAGGAAAAGAAAACATTGCAATTGAACAAAATTCCATCCAAAGCTAGGGTTTATATAAATTTATAACTTTGACTTTTTCATTTGCTTATTCAGAGACCATGTCTTGATATTGTTGTTAATTATTTCAATTCACCACACAGCGACGATTCGTGATTACTTTTTTTACTTTGAAAATTAAAGAGAAGGAAAGATCTCGACAAATTTGAACATAAATATTATTGCGCACTAAAACTAACCAAAATGAATGTAAATAATCTATTATTTATTCTTTCATCACCATCATCAATTCAAGTTAGAAGACATGATAATACCTAGCGAAGAGATAATATCCTTTAATACCAACTGCACCAAAGTATAAAACTATAGATATCCAGAATATTGCATCACTATAGCCCATAATATTTGAGGCGTCAGTTGGAATGTGCTCTGAAAATGTGACCAGAGCTTCCGAGATTTCGTCGTTCTCAAAACAGTCTAGTGAGCCGATATAAGCGTAAAAGTCTTTTTGATCCAAGATATCTTGATTTTCATCGGAAAGAGAGTGGCAATAAATCATGAGAACGATAAAGCATGCTGAGAAAATGGCCCAAGGGACCCACTTTTTGGTTGCTCTTTTTGGGAACTTCTTTGATCCCTGGTCGGATAAAAGGTGCATCAGGAAAACTGAGTATCCAGCAACGACAATTAAAGGGAATATAGTTCCTCCAATAACAAATTTTTTGAATGACGAGATGAGATTCTCTAAAACACTGATGCTTCGAACATCAAGTGACTGGCAAACACTGGTTTTTTTGAGCGCAAACCTAGGTCGAGCAACCAAATAGGCCTCTGCTTCACTCTCTCGAGTCAAGTATAATGGAAGATTCTCGACCGAAGTGAGACTATTTTGCTTAAATAAATCATTCATGTCCATATTGTCCAAAATCACACTCGATTCGTCATCTCCAAACTCTCCACACCCCGAATAGCTTGGAATATTCAGCAAAGGATAATTGGACTCTTTAATGGCAGGAATATAAGCAGGCTCCAAGCAGGGTTTATCGTGGAACGATGTTTCCAACGTATATATCGGGGGGCTTGTCAATTCTCTGCTGATCACCAAGGTTTTATTATCACTCAGAGTGACTTTTTCAATGGTTGTGTCGTTTTGGTTAATTTTATCGGTATCTTTAATCTTCAAGGTTGTAATTGGACAAGCTTCTTGACTATGAACGCACATTCTTCCGCAATTCAAGTAATCATTCGAGCAAGATTCCGTCACAGGCTTGAGATAATAGTTTCCAAGCCTCTTGATACAATAGACATCATTATTCCAAAGCCAAAGGATCTGGGAGTCAAGCGATGGAACTCTATAGCAACCTT
>Ga0182738_1008240_pt1 | contig 10386 bp, 8 predicted proteins | sample eDN5th30CBELigMG_FD_128876 | JGI IMG/M metagenome (GOLD analysis project Ga0182738, IMG submission 128876) | Enriched Miracle-Growth compost microbial communities from Emeryville, California, USA - eDNA 5th pass 30_C BE-Lig MG (version 2)... ... | reverse complement strand
GCCGAGTACGCCCGGAGCCAGTCCCCGTTTCCACCTCCGCTCATCCGGGAACGCGCGACCCCCCCCTTTTCATGGGATCGGGTGCCCCAAAATGGGGCATGAAGATTCGTTCGGACGAATTCCAGCAAGTTCTTCTTGGGTGAATCGTTTGATCCTCAGGGTGCCCCGGGTTCGGGGCGAACCCGGGGCACCCTGCTCGGAAATTGGGTTCGTTCGGACCAATTAAACCGCGATCAAGCTGGGAGCCGGAGTTTTTCCTCGAACCCCGCGGGGAATTTCAACCCGGAGGACGGGCATTCTTGCCCGTCCGATACTCGGTGATGGACGGGCAAGAATGCCCGTCCTCCCGGGACGTTGCCCTCCCGCGCCAACGCAAAACTTTCGGTCCCGCCCCCCCAATCGGGTTCGTTCAGCCCGGGGGTCCGGAGTGCTGGTTCGGAGGCAAGGTCAATTCCAACAGCCCTTTGCGCCGTTGCCCCGTGGCGCGGAAATTGGCTTCGTTCGGCCAATATCGCGCGATTCGTCGATCGGCCTCGGACGCGGAAATTGGCTTCGTTCGGCCAAAATCGCGAGATTCGCGGCGTCTGGGGATTTCCGAATTATCAAAGAGCGAGGGAAATCGAGGCTCTCCCATCTGATTATGATCAGCGGCGGAGGGCTCCGGATTTCATGATTCTGGAAAACGCCGCCGGAATTCGGGTTTTTCCCTGAGGAGGGGCGGGCCCCCTCGCGCGCCGGCTCGGCATCCACCGCCGACCGCGGGCGGGCCGTCCTCGCCATGGAGCCCCGCTCCGAAATTGATGGCCGATGAACGGCCCGTTCCGGTCCGGGGGACGGGGGGCATCCCCGACCCGGGCCCGTCCTCACCCCCGGGCCGTTGACCATCCTCGGGCCGCTGGCCATCCCCGGGCCGCTGGCCCGGGCTGACGGAATGACCCCGTTGGGGTCGAACGCCGGCCGCCGACCGCCAGCGTGGCGAGGGCCGCATATTGGGATGAACCGAATTGGGGCGCCTCGTTGGGCTCGCCGGGCGAATTGACTTTGGCGCAAACCCATGTCTATACTTGCGCTTCGGCGAAGTGGGCCTGAATGGGCCTGATCCGGCGCGGGTTGGCCCGGCGGGTGCTTTGTCGAAGACCGTTTGAAGCGAGCATGGATTCTCCTTCTCCCGCAAGGGGAGAAGGGAAGGATTGCCATCACGGTGCCGGACGCGGCGAACGCGGTTTGGATTTCGAATAGGGAGAGAGCCTGTGGCGAGCAAGCCCTGGGGCGGGCGGTTCGATGCGACGACGGATCGACGGGTGGAGCAGTTTACGGAGTCGATCTCCTTTGACCAGCGGCTTTTCCGCCACGACGTCCTCGGCTCGCGGGCCCACGCGAAGATGTTGGCGCATGTCGGGCTTTTGACCGACGGCGAGTTTCGGCAAATCGAGCAAGGCCTCCTCGAAATTCAAAAGGAGATCGAAGAGGGGCGGTTTCCGTTCGTCCTGGAACGCGAAGACGTCCACATGCATATTGAGGCCGCTCTGACCGAGAAGCTCGGCGACCTGGGCCGGAAGCTCCACACCGGGCGAAGCCGCAACGATCAGGTCTCGACCGACGTTAGGCTCTGGACCCGAGACGCCATCGACCGCGTTTCCGAGGGGCTGACGGCCTTGCAACGAGCCTTTTTGGGCGCGGCCGAGCGGCATCCCGACGTGATTCTGCCCGGCTACACCCACCTTCAGCGCGCTCAGCCGGTTCTCGCCCCTCATTACTTTTTGGCGTTCGTTGAGAAGCTGGAGCGCGACAAGGGGCGACTGGCCGATTGCCGGAAGCGGCTGAATGTCCTTCCGCTTGGCGCGGCGGCTTTGGCCGGGACGAGCATCCCGATTGACCGAGAGTTCGTCGCCCGGGAGCTGGGGTTTGAAGGGGTCGCGGCGAACAGCATGGATGTCTCCAGCGACCGCGATTTCGCGATCGAGGCGGTCTTCGCCCTGACGATGATCGCCGAGCACCTTTCGGGCTGGGCCGAGGAGTGGATCCTCTGGAGCACCCAGGAGTTCGGCTTCCTGGCGCTTCCCGACGCGATCTGCACCGGCAGCAGCATCATGCCCCAGAAGAAAAACCCCGACGTCCTGGAGCTGATCCGGGGCCGAACCGCCCGCGCGGTCGGCTCGCTGACGACGCTTCTGGTTCTGATCAAAGGACTTCCACTCGCCTACAACCGCGACTTGCAAGAGGACAAGGAACCCCTCTTCGACGCCTTCGACACGGTTGAGGCGTGTGTCTCGCTGGCCGCGGTCGTCGTCGAAGGGGCGAGCCTCCGGGCCGACCGGATCGCCGAGCGGATCGATGAGGGGTTCCTCGACGCCACGACCTTTATGGAATACCTCATCCTTAAAGGGGTCCCCCAGCGCGTCGCCCACGAGATCATCGGCAAGCTGGTCGGCCTCTGCGAGCGCCGGGGGCTCAAACGCCTGGCCGACCTCGACGACGCCGACTTCCAGGCCGCCCACCCCCTGCTCGGCCCCGAGGCCCGAGGGGTACTGGGGGTGGAACAGGCGATCAAGGCGTTTCAGTCGTATGGCTCGACCGCCCCGAGCGAGGTGGCCAGGCAAGTTGAGGGGTGGAAGGTTAGATTGAAGGTTTAGACGATTTTTCATCCCCTCTCCCCCCGGGAGAGGGTGGCCCGATGGGCCGGGTGAGGGTCGTCGGATTTCGGAGCGGGTTTGGCGAGTGGTTGTCCCGGGAGGGCGAGTCTCCCGCCGAGCCCCACGCCCGGCGCCGGCTCGGCGGGAGCCTCGCCCTCCCACCCCCTTCCCCAGGTCCATCCGTAAACCCGACGACCCTCATCCGGCCTACGGCCACCTTCTCCCGGGGGGAGAAGGATGCTTGGCGACGGCCTCTTTCTTGCGAGTTCAACAGAATAAATGGACGCATTTCAATACCGCGATCGTCAGCTTTATTGCGAAGGCGTTTCCGTGGCCGAGTTGGCCGAGAAGTACGGGACGCCGCTTTACGTCTACAGCCAGGGGATGTTTCTGGACACCCTGAAGACGCTGAAGGAGGTTTACCGCGAGGTCGATCCGCTGGTTTGCTACTCGGTCAAGGCGAACTCGAACCTGGGGATTCTCAAGGTTTTGGGCGAGCACGGGAGCGGGTTCGACGTGGTTTCCGGCGGCGAGCTGTTTCGGGTTCGCAAGTCGGGGGGCGACCCGGGCAAAACGGTTTTCGCGGGGGTGGGCAAGAGCGATCAGGAGCTTGCCGAGGCGATCGAGGCCGGCGTCTTGATGTTCAACGTCGAGAGCGAGGCCGAGCTTGAGGCGATCGCACGAGTGGCCGCGGGGATGAACCGGGTCGCGCCGATCGCGCTTCGGGTCAATCCCGACGTCGATCCGAAGACCCATAGGTACATCTCGACGGGGAAAAAGCAGTCGAAGTTCGGCCTCGACATCGAGCGGGCCTTGCGAATCGCCGAGACGGTCAAGGACCGGCCGAGCGTCTCGATGATCGGGATGCACATGCACATCGGCTCGCAGATCACGACGGTTGAGCCCTACGTCTCGGCCGTGGCCAAGGGGGTTGACCTGATCGGCAAGCTCCGGGCGATGGGGCATCCGATCGCCTGGTACAACATGGGTGGAGGCTACGGCATCGCCTACAAAGGGGGGGAGGCCCTGCCGATCGCCGATTTCGCCCGGGCGATTTTGCCGGGGATCAAGGCCAGCGGCTGCCGGTTGGCGATCGAGCCGGGGCGGGTCGTGGCGGGGAACGCCGGCATCCTGGTCAGTCGTGTGTTATATACCAAGCAGTCGGGCGACAAGCGGTTCTTGATTCAGGACGCCGCCATGAACGACCTGATCCGGCCGGCCCTTTATGAGTCGTTCCACCGGATCTGGCCCGTGGCGGTTCCCCAGGAATTGCCCGCCCCCCCGACCGATTACGAGGCCGAGATCCCCGGAACCGAGCCCTGGGACGTGGTTGGGCCGATCTGCGAGAGCGGCGACTTTCTCGCCCAGGATCGCGCCTTGCCTCCGCTCGATTCCGGCGATCTGCTGGCGACGTTCTCGGCCGGGGCCTACGGGATGGTGATGGCCTCAAACTACAACACGCGCCCCCGGGCCGCCGAAGTCCTCGTCGACGGCGACTCGGCCCGGCTCGTCCGGCGTCGCGAGACCCTTGAGGATCTCGTGGCGCAGGAATTGGATTTGTAACGATTTTGACCGCGGGCGGAACCGTCCGATTGTAGCCGGGGTCTGTGACCCCGGCGCGTGAGCCGAGGACCGACGCCGATCCCGGCCTCACAGAGGCCGGCTACAAAAGAGGCCGCTCCTTGTAGCCGGGGTCTGTGACCTCGGGACGCCGGCCGCGTCCAACGGCGCGCGTACCGGCCTCACAGAGGCCGGCTACAATAAAGAGCGCGCCCCGCGAAAGCAGCCACGAACACCTGTTGCCGCCGCGCCCGGCGCTCCCCCACTCACGAACTCATCGGACCAGAATCATGCGTGAAACCACCAGCGGTCGCTCGATGGCGATGGGTCGTTCCGATGAACCGCTTCGAAGGGCCTGTTTGTCGCTGGCGCTTTGGGGGTTGGCGATGCTCGGTCTGCCGGTCTCGCCGGTCGCGCCCCCGGTCTGGGCGCAGGCGCCGGGGCCCGAGCTGTTCGCCAAGGAGCCGGAGACGCCCGCCGAGCTTTGGGAGGCCATCGATTACCTGACCCGAACCGGCCAGCCCAAGCAGGCCGTCCCCTACCTGGAGAAGTTCTCCAAGGCCGAAGTCGACGACGCCACCCTGGTTGATCTGCGCGACCGGTACGGGCCGGGCTCGTTTTTGCGGTTGGCCGACGACCCGGCGACCAAGCCCTACGCCGAACCCTTGACGAAGAAGCTGGCCGACGCCTCGATCCGCCGCGCCGCCGATCCCGAGCGAATCCGGAAGTACATCCCGGCCCTGACCGAGTCGAACCGCGAACAGGATTACGCGGTTTCGAGGCTCCGCGAGTCGGGCCCCTACGCCGTGCCCCCCCTGGTCGAGGCGATCAACGCCGAGCCCATCACCTCGCCGAATCGGGCGCTTTTGGTCCGCAACGCCGGCCGGCTCGACGAGGCTTCGGTCCCCGCCTGGATCGCGGTTTTGGACAGCTCCGACCCGAACCTGGCGGCCGACGCGGCGACGATTCTGGGATGGATCGGCGACCGTCGCGCGGTACCGTTTCTGACCTATCCGGCGGTCTCCGCCGATTCGCCCCTGAACGTCAAGACCGCCGCTGATCAGGCGATCGCCCGATTGACTGGTCGAACCGCCGCCGAACAGCCCCGAAGCCCCGCCCGGGTCTTGATCGACGCCGCCAACGGCTACGCCCGCCACCAGTACGACATGCCCGGCGAAACGGTTTTGGTCTGGAACTGGGACGACGCCAAGAAGATCCCCGTTCCCGTCGCGGCCAAGGCGTCGGACGTTGACGCGATCTTCGGCTTGAAGCTGGCCCGCCAGGCGCTGGCGCTCGACCCGTCCAGCCGAGTCGCCAAGGCGGCGCTGGTGGGGCTCTCGCTGCAAAAGGCCATTGACCGGGTCGGCTTCACGAACTTCCCCGCCCAGGATCAGGCGACTTTCGCGATGGCGCTGTCGGCGGGGCCCGAGGTCTTGACCGACGTGCTCCGCGCGGCGATCGCCGACGGCCGAACCGACCAGGCCGCCGCCGCCGCCTCGGCCCTGGGCAAGACGACCGACCCGAAGCTTTTGGCGGGAACCGGCCGGCCTCACCCGCTGGTCGAGGCGCTCTCGACGCCCGGCCGCCGGCTTCAGTTCGCCGCGGCCAAGGCGCTTGTCGACCTGACGCCGACGGGGCCCTTCCCCGGTTCGAGTCGGGTCGTCCCGACGCTCGCCCGGTTCGTGGTGAATCAGGGGACGCCTCGGGCGATCGTCATCGACGGCAACCCGACGCGAGGGGCGATCGCCGCGGGGCTCTTGAAGGAGCTTGGCTACGCCTCGACGCTGGAGACGGCCGGCGACAAGGGGTTTTTGGCGGCCACCGAATCGGCCGACGTTGAGCTGATCCTCGTCTCCCACGACCTGCCCCGAACCCCATGGAGCCTCATCGACGTTTTGACGAACCTTCGGGGGGACGCCCGCACGGCGAACCTTCCGCTTTACGTCTACGGCCCCCACTCGCTCGACTACACCCGGCCGGAGTTGCTCCGGAACTTCCCGGGCGTCAAATATCTGATCTACGGCGACGACCGAGCCCTGTTTGAGCGGCAGCTTGGCGAGGCGAAGTCGAAGCTGACCGACGAAGAGCGCTCGGCGAGGGCGAAGGACGCCGCGGAGTTGCTGGCCCGGATCGCCTCGCGACCCGCCGGCCCCTTCGCCGCCGACCTGGCGAACGTCGAGCCCTCGCTGGCCTCGGCCCTCGGCGCCCCGGGCGTGGATGCTTCGATCTCAACGGCCCTGGCCGACGTTCCCAACCCCAGCGCCCAGCGGTCGCTGGCCGACGCCGTTCTTGACGGCTCGCGCGACGGCGCCTTCCGCCGCCAAAGCGCCGAGAAACTCGCCCGAAGCATCCAGCGGTTCGGCCCCATGCTCACCTCCGACCAAGAGGTTAAGCTGGTCAACGCCTTCCAAACCGAAGCCGACGCCGAACTAAAAACCGCCCTGGGCGCCGTCGTCGGCGTCCTCCACCGCGACGCCCGCCCCGGAGTCAAGCGAACCGGACCGGAGGCGGTGAAGGATTGAGGCGGGGGTGGTTCGACAAGTTCGACGGGAACGCGCCATCTTGTAGCCGGGGTCTGTGACCCCGGCGCGTGATCCGATGACCCCACGCCGATCCCGGCCTCACAGAGGCCGGCTACAAGGGATGTCTCGGATACCGGCCCCACTTCTTTGAGACGAGCAAGCCAATCCATGTACAAGCCGGCCCACTCGCCTTTGGATCATCTCGACGCCCGGAATTCCAGCGAAATTCCCAGCGCGGGGGTTCAACTTGATCGCTTGTACCCGGGCGACTGCTTGCACCTATTCCCCCGAATCGCCGAGGGGTCGATCGACCTGATTTTCGCCGACCCCCCGTTCAACATCGGCTATGATTACGATGTCTACGACGACCGCCGCGACTCCGAGAGCTACCTGGACTGGACCAGGCGATGGGGACGCGAGGTTGTTCGCGCGCTCAAGCCCGACGGGACGTTCTGGCTCGCCATCGGCGACGAATACGCCGCCGAGATGAAGGTTCTCTTTCATCGCGAGCTGGGGTTGACCCTCCGGAGCTGGGTGATTTGGTACTATACGTTTGGGGTCCACTGCGGCCGTAAATTCAGCCGCAGCCATGCCCACCTGCTCTACTTCGTGAAGGACCCCAAACGTTTTACTTTCAACGATGAGGCGGTTCGGGTCCCCTCGGCCCGCCAGCTCGTCTACGCCGACGCCCGAGCCAACCCCAAGGGCCGGCTCCCCGACGACACCTGGATCCTTCGCCCTCAGGACATGCCCTGGGGCTTCGAGGCGTCGGAAGACACCTGGTACGTCCCCCGAGTGTGCGGGACGTTCAAGGAACGCGCGGGGTGGCATGGCTGCCAGATGCCCGAGCAGCTTCTCGGCCGGATTATCCGGGCCTGCTCCAGCCCCGGCGAGACCGTGCTCGACCCCTTCGGCGGCAGCGGCACGACGTTGACCGTCGCCAAGAAGCTCGACCGTCGGTTCCTCGGCTTCGAGCTCTCGCCCGATTACGCCGAGGCGATCCAAAAGCGCCTCGACGCGGCCTCGGTCGGCCAACCCCTCGAAGGGGGCGAGGAGCCCCTGGCCGGCGGTCGCAAAACCCCCCGCGAACCCCGGCGGAAGACCAAGGCCAAAACCCCGTGAAGTCGGAGCGCGTTGTTCGGTTGTAGCCGGGGTCTGTGACCCCGGGGCCGAGCCGTCGGCCCCGGCGCGCGTCCCGGCCTCACGGAGACCGGCTACAAAAATCCGCCGCCTCCTACGGCGCGCGACCCGGCCTCACAGAGGCCGGCTACAGGGGGAGCGTCTGGAGCCTACCCCTCGGGCGTTAGGCCGATGACGATGTCGCCTCGGGCGGCCAGTTCGCCGATTTTGGAACCCTCGACGGGGAGGAAGTCGAGGGTGACGGAGTCGCGGGCCTTGGGGTCTCGGATGCCTCGATAGACGCCGTCGCGCGGGTTTTGGGCGTGTCCCTTGATGTAGAACTGCGTGGTTAATAGCTCCTTGCCGGCGAGGCGGACCTTGACGTGGATGTGAGGCGTCCGACCGGGGTACGAGACCGGTTTGATCGTCCGAAAGTAGTATTCGCCGGTCGAGCCGGTCAGGAACCGGCCGAAGCCCTGGAAGTTGCCGTCGAGCTTGCCGCCCCGGTCCCGATCGCGGCTGTGGATGTAGACGCCGTTGTTGTCGCACTGCCAGATCTCGATCAAGGCGTTGCGCAGGGGCTCGCCGTTTTGGTCGAGCAGGCGGCCGGAAAGGTGGGCGATCTCCCCCACCGCGGCGGTCAGGTTGTCGTTGACGATGATCAGGTCGTTGTCGGTGTCGAGGGGGAGCTTGTCCGGGTAAAACGGCCCCTCCGTCTGCCTTGGCGTCCGGGTCAGCTCCTCGGCGAAGGCCCCCGGCGCGGCCAGGGCCGACGCCCCCAGCGCCAGCGTTCCCAGGAAGGCCCGGCGGTCCAGCGATCGGTCGATGTCGATTCGGCGCGTCAAGGGAGGGCCTCCTGATAAGAGGAGAGCGTCGCGGGTCGGAGAAGTCGCCAAACCGATTTCGGCGATTCCCCCGGTATTATGATTTGAGAGAGTAAGTCGGAACAGACCCGACCGCGCATTTTGCTTGGAGGAGGCTTCTCATGGCCGGCGTCAATCCAGAGCATCCCACATCCACGGTTCGCGAGGTCGCCGAAGCGGAAGCGTCGGGCGTTGTCGCCGAGATTTTCGACGACATCAAGGCGACCAAGAAGATCGACTTCGTCCCCCGGTTCTGGCGGGTGATCGCCACGAATCCTGCCCAGCTTCAGGTTGTCTGGACGAGCCTCAAGACCCTGATGCATCCCGAGGCCGCCGGCCGATCGTCGCGGCTTGAGCCGGCCGTCCGCGAGATGATCGCCCTGGCGGTCTCGGCGACCAACGCCTGTCCCTACTGCGTCAACTCGCACACCGCGGCGCTTCGGAAGCTCGGCGTCGACGGGGAAACCGCGGGCGAAGTGCTGGCCATCGCCGGCCTCTTCAACATGACCAACGCCTTGGCCAGCGGCTACCAAATCGAACCCGACGTCCGCCCGCCGGTTTGAAGGCGCGGGTTCGCTTTTATGATGTGCCGTCGCTTACGCTTTCGGCTCTGAAGGAGCGGGCCGAGCCGGTCAGAGCCGGAAGCGTTAGCGACGGCCAGCCCCATCGGCGCGGGCGACGGCCATTCCCCGGCGGGCATAGCCCGCCCTACGGGCCGCCTCCAATCCGCCGTAGCGCGGGCTATGCCCGCCGGAGAGCGGCCGTCGGAGTCGACCTGGTCGGCCCGTGGGGCGCGCAATACCCTCCGACTTGATCCCCCTCAACCCGGCGCCGGCGGCTGTTGGTTTCGGGCGACTTCGGCGGCGAGGGCGTCGATTCGGGCGTGGAGCTTGGCGAGTTCGTCCTTGTGGACGAGGTTCATGCTCTCGACGGCCTTTTTGACCGCGGCGCCGACGCGGGTCTCGAACTCGGCGCGGGCGGTTTCGGACTGCTTCATCAGGTTGTCGACGAACTCGCGGCCCTCGTTCTCAGAGAGCTTGGCCTGCGAGACGAGGTCTTCGCCCATCTCCCGCACCTTGTCGGTGGTCATGACGGCCAGGCCGACGCCGGTCAGCAGCGTCTTCTTGATGAGCTCGATCATCGTTGTCGGTCTCCCTGGGGGCGAGTGTGTGGGGCCGTTCTTCTCCAACCCGATTATACGCGAACGGTCGGCCGGCGCGCCGGGGTCGGCTTCCTCATCCTCGGTCTCGATATGCGTTGATGTTTTGAATGATCGAGGCGAGGTCGTCGAGGGCGAATTGGGCGCGGACGGCGTTTTCGAGGAGGGCGGCTTTGTTCATGCCGTAGACGACCGAGGTGGCCTCGTCCTGGCCCAGGGTGAAGCCCCCGGCGGCGAGGATTGCCTTGCAGCCGGCGACGCCGTCGCGGCCCATGCCGGTCATGAGGACGCCGACCGTCGCGTCGCCGAAGATCCGCGCGGTCGATTCGAACAAAACGTCGACCGACGGCCGATGGCCGCCGACGGCCGGCTCGTCGGGCGAGCCGAGCGCCGCCCAAACGCGCGGGGGATGACCCGCGAGCCTCAGGTGACGGCCCCCGGGCGCGACCAGGACGCGGTTGGGGGCGACCAAATCGCCCTCGACGGTCTCCTTGACCTCCACCGAGGAGCTTCGATTCAGCCGCTCGGCG
>Ga0182738_1008239_pt1 | contig 10386 bp, 7 predicted proteins | sample eDN5th30CBELigMG_FD_128876 | JGI IMG/M metagenome (GOLD analysis project Ga0182738, IMG submission 128876) | Enriched Miracle-Growth compost microbial communities from Emeryville, California, USA - eDNA 5th pass 30_C BE-Lig MG (version 2)... ... | reverse complement strand
GGAGTTCTCCGAGCAAGCATGACCTGGGCAACGCCGTAAGAGTCTATCCGGAGAGTCGGACTTCAGCCCCACTGGGGCTTTCCAGACGACATGTTACAGCTCGGGACTTCCTGGCCTGGCGCCGCCCTGTCAGGCGCGATTCCTCTTTTCCGAATCACTCCAAGCGAACATCGACGCTCAGGCGGTGGGCGGTTAGTCCCTCCACGTCGGCCAGTCGGCGGACATCGGGGGCGAGGTCGGCGAGCCCTTGGCGGTTGACCGAGATCAGGCTTGAGCGCTTCAGGAAGTCGTTGGCCGAGAGTCCCGAGGCCCATCGCGCGGTGCCGCTCGTGGGGAGAACGTGCGACGGGCCGGCCGCGTAGTCTCCCAGGGCGACCGGGGTGAGGTTGCCCAGGAAGACGGCGCCCGCGTTGACGAGCCGGGGGAGCAGCCGCTCGGGATCGGCCGTCGACACGTGGAGGTGTTCCGGCGCGAACTGGTTCGAGAGACCGACGGCTTCCTCTTCGCTGCGGCAGAGGATCAGGGCGCCGAACCGCTCCAGGCTGTCGCGCGCGAGGTCTCCCCGGCCCAGGTGGGCGAGTTGGTCTTCGAGGGCCGCGGCCACCTTGTCCATCAGGTCGGGAATCCAGGTGAGCATGAGGCTCGCGCCCGGAGAGTGCTCGGCCTGGCTGATGAGGTCGGCGGCGATGTAGCGGGGGTCGGCCGAGTCGTCGGCGATGAGGACGACCTCGCTGGGGCCGGCGATGCTGTCGATGTCGACCTCGCCGTAGACCCGCTTTTTGGCGAGAGCCACGAACAGGTTGCCGGGGCCGACGATCTTGTCGACCGCCGGGATTCCCTCGACCCCGTAAGCCAGGGCCGCGACGGCCTGCGCCCCGCCGACTCGGTAAACCTCGGTGACGCCAAGCTCGCGGGCGGTGGCCAGGAGGACGGGGTTGTAGCCCCCGAACCGCGTGGGAGGGACCACGACGGCGATCTCGGAGACTCCCGCGGCCCGCGCGGGGACGACGGTCATTAGCAGGGTCGAGGGATACGCGGCGGCCCCTCCGGGAACGCAGACGCCCACCCGCCGCAGCGGCAGATAGCGGAGGCCGAGCGAGACGCCCGGCCGGGGCTCGATCCGAACGTCCTGGTGAAGAACCGCGCGCTGGTAGGTCAGCACGTTCTCGCGGACGCGGCGAACGGTGGCGAGAAGCTCGGGGTCGGCCTCGCGGTGGGCGGCCTCAAGCTCGGCCTCGGAAACCCGAACCTGGTCGGGACGAAGCTCGGCCTTGTCGAGCTTTTGGGTGTATTCGAGGACCGCGGCAAGGCCACGCTCGGCCACGTCGCCGAGGATCCGCTCGACGACCTCTTCGGGGGAGAGCGGCTCGCCGAAGACGGCGGCGGTGCGCGCTCGTCCCTCGGGGCTCACCACGTTGCCCTTGGGGCTCAACTCGTCGCGAAGCGCCTGAACCGCCGCGCGGGCGTCGTCACGGGCGCAATCGATTCGGCGGATCTTCAACGTCAAGGTGGTCGCTCGCGATCATTCGGTCCAGGCGTTCAAGGTCAAAAAAGCGGACTCCATTATCCGCCCTTGGCGCGTTCTCGCAACGCCAAGAGGAAATGGAGTCCGTCCGCGCCGGTCACGCCTCGGCTTTGGGGGCGTTCGCCATCAGGCCCCAGACGCCGAGCAGCCCCAGAATCGCCAGGTCGGCAAAAAGCAAGGGGGCGAACGCGGGGGCCCCGAAGATGAACGATTGCCAGAAGCTCGTGGCCGCCTTCGACACGTTGGCGTGGACGTGCAGGTAGAACCCGACCAGGCCAACCACGAATTGAGCCGCCAGCACAGCCATCGTCAGGAGCTGAAGCGGTCGGTTTCGCGGCGCGACCATCAGGCCGACCAGGAAGCCGAAGGCGATCGCCGCGGCGATCACGCCCACCCACTCGCTTGGGTAAAAGAATCCGTTCTGGGCGTGGTCGGCCAGGCTCAGGATGAAGTTGCCCATCCAGCCCCCCGCGGCGAGCACGACGACCCAAAGGGCCCATTCCAGCGAACGGGCGTCGACCATCCGGTTCAGAATGATCAGGAAGCCGAGACCCGCGTAAGCCAGGGGCGCCACGAAAGGGGCGGTGTAGACCAGGTTCTTGAGCGTCTGCTCCACGAAGAAGGCGTCTTTAAGGTGCAGGATCAGGCCCACGACGCCGACCAGGATCGAGCCCCAGCCGACGAGCAGGCCGATCCAGCGGGCCAGCCTCGCCCGGCCCGGCGACGCCGCTTCGCGAACCGTCGCGCGCGTCCTGGGCAAAGGGCCGCCCACGAGCATCGCCACGACCAGAAGCGCCGCGGCGATTAGGGAGAAGTACACCGGGACGTACTCGGCCTTGTGCTCGAAGGCGTTGATCGCGTGCGCCATCGCCACGTCAACGGCGAGAAACCCGACGTTGCCGATGGCGAACACCTCGGTCCAGAACAAAGGCCGGGTCATCCAGGGTTTAACCGTCGCTCGGCGCGGCATCGGCGTCGCCTCCCGACTTCTCGGGTTGTTCCGCCGGAGCGTCGGCCGGCGCGGGCTCTTCGGCCTTGGGGACCTCGGCCCGCTTGGCCTCTTCGGCCTTCGGCTCCTTGGCTCTGGCCTGTTCGCCGGTCTTGCCCTTGCTTCGGAGGTCTTCGGCGGCATGCTTCACTTCGGCGAGCTTCGAGACGATCTCGTAATAGCCGTGCCACTGGACGAAGTCGGCCCCGCCCATGTAGGCGCCGTGCTTGGCGGTTCGGCCGCCGTAGTGCCAGAGGTCGAAGTAGACGTATTCGATCGGCTCGTCGAACGGCTCGGGAGTTAGGAGTTGGTCTTTGCGGAGCCCCTCCATGACCTCCTTGGCCTCGTTGACGAGCTTGTTGGTCGATTTGACGACCGCTTCGGCCTCGCCGTAGAAACGAAGGATGTTGGGGGTCGTGTGGCATTTCAGGCAGATCGCCTGCATGTTCTTCTTCCCCTCTTTGTAGCCGGGGCGGCGGTCGGAGACGCTCTCGAAGAGGAAGTAGGAGAGGCGTTCGGTGACGTCGTGGGTGAACTTCTCCCCCTCCAGCCCGCTCATGTGGCAGGTGGCGCAGGTGGGCACGGGCATGTCCCGGGTGGTCAGCTTCTCGGGACGCGCGGCCAGGTTCATGATGTGCCGCTGGATGTTGAAGAGGACGCCGTGCTTTGACTCGTGATAGATCTCAATCTGCGAGTGGTCGGGCCCCATGTGGCACTGGCCGCACGTTTCGGGCGTCCTGGCCAACTCAACCGACGAAACGTGGCGGGCGTGGCAGGCGGTGCATGAGCCGATCGAACCGTCGTCGTTGGGCTTGCCGATCTCGTGGCACTGGCGGCACCCCTTGTTGACCGACGCCATTCCCTGGACCTCGACCAGGGCGTGCGGATCGCGATTGACCGCGCCCTTGTGGATGGCCTCGCTAAAGGCGATTTGCTCGGGCGTGAAGTCTTCGGGCCCGGTGACGGCCGCCCAGGCGGGCGCTGCGTGGCGGCTCTTGAGGTATTCGTCGTACTGCCGCTGGTGGCAGGTCGCGCAGTTGGCCGAAGTGAGCTTCTTGGCGATCGTGAAGCCCTTGTGCTCGTAGGGCTCCTGGCCTTTGGACGGCTGATGGCAATCGAGGCAGTTGACGCCCTTTTGGCTGTGGAGGCTCATCTCGTATTCGTGGATGACCGCCGAGGTCTCCTTGCGATGGCAATCGGCGCACTTGCCGGTCGCCTTGACCAAGTCGGCGGTTTGCCGGGCGACCTCATGTCGGGGGCGCTGGGCCTGGATCATGAACGCCGAAACGATCATCGCCGTGCTGAGCATGACGGCGATGAAAAGGCCGCGGAACGACATGAGAGCGTCTCCTTTCATGGAGCCACTTTTTGGATGCGGGCGGCCGGGGTTTCGTTCGCCGCCCCGGGTTGTCTCGCCACCGCGCTGGAACCGGAATCGCGGGAGCCCGCGGGAAATTCCTGAAGACGAGAGGTGGCCGCGCCGTCAACCAGAGCGTTGGGATCCAGCCGGCGCCGCCCGTTCCATTTTTGGTTGCTTTTTTCGTGCCTCGGCCGGTTTCATCGCCGAATTTTTCTGAGAGAATAGCCTTGGCGGCACCTCCCGCCAAGGAACCGGTCCCGAAATCTCCCGGTCGAGCCGGGGGCCGACCGTCCCGAATCTCTAAGGCATGCGGTTTGCACTTTCTCCGCGGGTTGGAGACCAAGCCCGTCCGACGTTCCGGGACGCGGCCTCTCCGTGTTCGAAGGCGTTGGGGGGGACTTCCGTCGGATGCGACGCGCGACCTCGATTTCCGGCGCGCTCCGTCGCGCGCTTCCGTTGTGGATGATCTTCGGCCCGTGCTTGCTCCATCTCCAAGGAAAGCCGGTCCGGGGAGGCGAGGCCGCGCGGATTCCCCTCGAAGTCCCGCCGCACGCGGCGCTCGCCGGTGAACTGGCCCTGGCGCTCGTCGGCTCAATCGTGGCGATTGGGCTGATTATCGCGGGGCTGGTCTGGCTCGGTCGGCGACGGGCCAGGGGAAGCTTCAACGCCAAGCTGAAGGATTATCGAGGCCGGGCCGTCGACATGATGGACAGGCTCGACGCGCTGAAGGCCCGGCTCAAGGCCCTGCCGATCGAAGGCCCGAACCGATCGGCGACGATGAGCGGCGAAACCCTGGAACTGTACCGGAAGGCCGAAAGCGACCTGGGCCGCCTCTGGGATCGCTGGCTCGAAGTCATGGACGTGGTCGACCAGGCCCAAAAACACGCCGCCGGGAAACTGGCCGAGGCCGACCGCCTGGTCTCCGACTCCAAGGTGTTCGCGGAAGTTGAGGCCGGCGCGCAGGCGTGTTCCGACACGCTCGACCGTCTCGACCACGCCGGCCAGGCGGCCGAAGCCGCCGCCGCAGCCGTCGCCGAAGCGCGCGAACGGGCCGCCGCTCGGATCGAAGACCTGGGCCGAACCGGCCTGCCGACCGCCCCCCATCAACCCGTTCTCGACCGGATCATCGGACAAGAAAAACAGGCGCGGGGAATCCTCGGGTCCGACCCGATCGGCGCCAAGACGATTTTCGACGCCGCGCTCGTCGACTCCCAAGCGCTTGCCGAGAAGGCCGACGCCCTGATCGCGCGGCGCGAGGAGGGGGAGCAAGAACGCCAGGCGCTCCGAAAGCTCCGGGACGACGTAACCAAACAACGAGCCGGGGGATTGAGGCTCGATGAGGAGGGAGCCGATCCCGATCCGCTCGTCGCCCTGGCCGACGAGGCGCTCGACCAAACGCGGACGGCCCTGGAGGCCGGCGATCCCGCCGAGGCCGCCGCGAGGCTCGAAGAGGCTCGCAACCAGTCCAAGGCCGCTCGGGATCGGCTGGAGGCGGTCGTCCAGGCCAAGGCGCTTTGCGCCCGCGAGCTTCCCGAGCGAAGGCGGGAAACCCAACGACTGCGCGAGGCCGTCCCGCAGTTCGAGGCGTTCGAGAAGGAGCTTGAGCGCGACTACGCCGCCGACTCCCGGCGAACTGTTTCGGGGAACCTCGCGCAGGCGAGGATGCTTCTGGAGACCTTCGACCGCAAGGCCGACGAGGCGGAGGAGGCCGCGAGCGACGCGAATCAAAAATACCTCCTTGGCGCCCGATTGATCGCCCGGCTCGCCCGGGAGCAGCAGGCCGTCTTTCAGTTGATGAACGCGGTGGCCGAGCGTCTTAGCGCGCTTAAGGCCGTTCGAGGCGAGGCCCGGGGGCTCGCGACCGATTTTGACGATCGCGGGCGGCGGCTCCGCGCCTTCTTCTCCCAGCACGATCAGGCCGTGGGCGCCGAGGTTCGATCGGCGCTCGACGCCCTCGCCCGGACCAGGGACGCGGCGACCCGAAGGATGTCCGAGTCGTCGCCCGATTGGCCCTCGGTTCAGCGCGACCTCGCCGGCGCGGTTCAAGAACTGGCGATCGTCCAGACGCGGGCCGAGGCCAACGTGAAAGTTTATGACGAGCTGATGGACGAGCTCGACCAGGCCAATCGCGAGGCCAAGCGGGTGGGAGACTTCCTCGCGAGCCATTCCGAAGACCGCGTCGCCGCCAACCAAACGTTTCGCCGGGCCGTGGACGTCCTGAACCGGGTGGGAGACCAAAGGGCGCGGGCCGGCAACGATTGGGCCGATCTGCTGGAGCGGGTCCGGGGCGCCCGGGCCGACCTGAAACGCGCCGAGCGGCTCGCCGGGGAGGACGTTCGACTCGCTCGACAGGCCGAGTACGAACTCTCCGAGGCCGGCCGGACCATTCGCCAGGCTCGGACGTTCCTGTCGATGGGCGTCACCCTGAACACCTCCGCCGCCGAGTCGCTCTTGGACCAGGCGACGCAACTTTATCACGCCCAAGATTACGAGCAGGCGATCCGATCGGCGGGGGACTCGATCCAACAGGCCCGGCAAGCCCACAACCAGGCGACTCAAGAGGTTCATCTAAGACGGACGCAACTGGAGGCCGATCAGCGCCGGCGAACCGCGGGGGTCGACGGCGTGATCGCGCCGAACCCGATTGCCGGGGAACGGGCGACGAATGCCTCGACCAATCCATAAGCAAGTGGTGTCGGATTCGGCTCGACTGGGAGGGCGAGGCTCCCGCCGAGCCGACGCTGGGCGTGGGGCTCGGCGGGAGCCTCGCCCTCCCAAAATCTGGGGCAATAAGCCATTCGAGGAGAAGGCGGGTCGGGCGCTCCGGGATCTTCCCTGGAGCCACCACGAACCGCGACGCAAAGGCAGGGGGAAACCATGATACTTGGAAAGCTCTGGAACGCCATCGCCGCTCAGTTCAACAAGCTCGCCAACGCGATCCGGGGCTACGACCCGATCGCCGAGATGCAGCTTGAGTACGACCGCTCGGTGATACAACTGAAGGAGGGACGCGAAGGGCTCGCCCAGTATCGGGCCCTCGTCGAGCGCGTCCAGCGCCAGGTTGACCACCAGGCCAAGACCGTGGCCGCCCTTGAGGCGAAGATCAAGGCGTTTCTCAACGCCGGCGATCGCGAGGGCGCCGCGAAGTTCGCGCTAGACCTCCGCCGGGCCAAGGAGGACCTCGCCGAGAACCAGAAGCAGCTTGATATCCACGAACAGGCGTATCAAAACAACCTGTTGAAGATCAAGCACGCCATCGCCAAGCTCGACGACGTCAAGCACAAGATCGCCAAGTACGACGCCGATTTGAAGCTCAGCCGGGCCGAGGCCGAGATCACCCAGATCGCCTCGCAATTCAACTTCAACGTCACCACCGACTTCGGCCAGGCCGAACAGATCATCCAGGATCAGATCGACAAGAACCGGGGCCGGGTTCGCGTCGCCGCCGACCTCTCGGGCGAAGGCTTGGAGGATGTCAAGCGCGACATGGAGATCGAGAAGACGCTCGCCGAAGACGCCCTCAAGGAGTTCGAGCGGGAGCACGGTCTGGCCACGCCCGAAACCGTCGGCGCCGGTCCGGCCAACAAGCAGCTTGGCCCCGCGACCAAGCCGCTTGAGAAATTGCCGGAGCTTCCTTGATCGCGCAAGGCGAACACACGCGCGGAGAACGTTTCCTCACCGATCAAGGAGCCGCCGACCGTGAGCGCTGAACCGACCGCCGAGGAACCCGTCGTTGACGCCCTGCTGACCGGGGAGGCGGGCGCCTTGTCGCCGGCCTGGCACCCCGAATGGGCCCGCGAGTTCGCCAGGCAGTTCCAGGCCGGGACGAGCTGCCTGTTCATCTTTCACGGCAACGTCCACGACCTCGTCCGCCAGACCGATGGCCAGCCCGCGGTCTACGGCGGGCTCGCCGACTTTCTGGGAACCCAACTCTTCGGAACCTGGGATGTCGTCTTGAGGCACGACCTGAGCCACGGGCTTAGGGCCTTCGCCGGCTCCGACGCCGGTCGTCTTCGGGGGATGATCGCCCTGCTCTCCGAGAAGATCGGAGAGCCGAGGACGTGGCCCCGCGATCCCGACGCGATCCTCGACCTCTTGGACCGATTCCTTCAGCGCAACCTGATGGAGGAGGATCCGGCCCGTCGGTTGAGCGTCGGCGTCATCTTCGACTACGCCCAGTTCCTCGTCCCCGCGGCCGACCAGACCCAGCTTTCCGGCCCCCTGGGCGCCCGGTTGACCCGGTTTCTGGCGTGGTCTCAAAACCCCTACATCAAGCGGAGCAACATGGCTTTCTGCCTGCTGGTCGACCAGCTTGGCGAGGTCAACGACCGACTGGTCGGCGGCCCCTACGTCTCGACCTTGAACGTGCCGATGCCGAGCGCCGAGGACCGAAGAGCGTTCGCGGCCGAGTTCGACGCCCGGGACGACAAACCCGGAAACCTCACCGACTTCACGCCCGACCAACTGGCCGACCTGACCAGCGGATTGAGCCTGGCGAGTCTCGAACGCCTTTTGGCGCTCGCCGAGCGATCGAAGGCCAAACTCGACGCCGAAGGGTTGAAGTCGCTCAAGAAGGGGTTGATCGAGCGACAGGCGCGCGGGCTCGTCGAGTTCGTCGAGCCGACCTGGACGCTCGACGACTTCGTCGGCAACGACGGCGTGAAGCGCCGGTTGACCGACGACGCGGCCATTCTGGCGAAGGGGCGGCTCGACGCCGCGCCGATGGGCTACTTGATCTGTGGACCGGTCGGCACCGGGAAAACTTATCTGGCCGAATGCTTCGCGGGTTCCGTCGGCGTCCCCTGCGTGAAGCTCCGCAACTTCCGGTCGAAATACGTGGGCGAGACCGAGGGGAACCTGGAACGTCTGCTAACGGTCCTTCGGGCGATGGGGCCGGTGGTCGTCGTTATCGACGAGGCCGACGCCGCCCTCGGCACGCGCGAGGCCGGGGGCGACTCGGGAACATCCAGCCGGGTTTTCTCAATGATCGCCGCCCAGATGGGAGACACCCGCTATCGCGGCAAGCTGATCTGGATGCTTCTGACGAGCCGCCCCGACCTGTTGCCGATCGACCTGAAGCGACAGGGAAGGGCCGAGGTTCACCTTCCTCTGTTCAGCCCCGGCGACGATGAGGAGGTCCGCCACATGTTCACCGTGATGGCCGGGAAGAACAAGTTCCGGCTCGATCCGGCGAGTCTTCCCGACGGCCTGGCGGATCGTGGGTTCAGCGGCGCCGACATCGAAAGCATCGTCCTCTCGGCCAAGCGGTTGGCTCTGGCCAAGGGGAGGGACAAGGCGACGGCCGAGGAGGTCAACCAAGCCCTCGCCGACTTCATCCCCTCGGCCCAGGGGCTTGAGAAGGAGAAGCAAGAGCTCGCCGCGGTGCTGGAATGCACCTCGATGTCGCTCTTGCCCGAGGATTGGCGGGTTCGCCTCAGCCGCCCCGACGCCCGCGCCAAGCTTCAAGAACGCATGGCCGTGATCCGTGGTCTTATTGAGGAATAAGGAAGGGAACAACCGATGTCCAAACAGCGCGAGTCCAAGGGCGGGGCGAATCTCGGAGAATGCGTCCCCTGGCTGGACGAGTCGACCGATGCTCCGCTGATCCACCAGTACGCCGAGAAGATGACGACCTTCGCCGACGCGATGGCCGACGGCAAGATCGACAAGCACGAACTGAAGGCCCAGGAGGAGCGGGTGGTCGCCCTGATGAAGTCCGTCGAGCCCCAACTCGATCCGAAGCTTCACGACGAGGTCACCCGCCTAATTTGCGAGCTGACCGCCTACAACGTCATGCACACCATCCACGGCCTGATCGACGCCGCTCCCAAAACCAGGTTCCAGGGTTGAGCCGGAATTGCGGAGGGCCACGGAGAGCCGTTTCGAGCGGTTTCGTATTGACCGCATCGCTTGACTTGTCATTGGCGGGCGTAAATGCACTCGCTGGCGCGTCGGGCTGGTACTGGTGGACGCGCGATGCGAATACCAGCCCGAAGCGCTAGCGAGTGCATTGTTTCGGCCGAGGCCGTGGAGGGCGACGGGGACGACGCATTCCACAGGGAACCGCTTTAAGCTCTGTCTGAGAAACCGTTGGGCGGCCACCCCGAGAACGCCGATCTCCCGATCGGCTCCTCCCTCCAACAGCGTTTGGCCCGGATGCCGATCGGGAGATCGGCGTCCCGGGATGGGCTCTCCTCCGGGATCGCCACCCTTGGAACGCCCGTGCCTTCGCGGGGCTCTCCAATGAGAGTCCCAAACGCCAAACCGCTCCCGAACCAACCCCAAATTGGGTCCGTTCGGCGCGGCGGCTTGGAGGACGCATCCGGAAGCAAATCCCATCCCGACAGACCTTTGCGCCGTTCGGACTCGGCGCGGAAATTGGCTTCGTTCGGCCAAATTCGCGCGATTCGCCGTTCGGCCTCGGCGCGGGAGATTGGCTTCGTTTGGCGAAATTCGCGCATTTCGCCGTTCGGCCTCGGCGCGGGAGATTGGCTTCGTTCGGCCAAAATCGCG